>Ga0154020_10004560_pt1 | contig 16502 bp, 15 predicted proteins | sample Klosneuvirus_201_FD_109709 | JGI IMG/M metagenome (GOLD analysis project Ga0154020, IMG submission 109709) | Active sludge microbial communities from wastewater, Klosterneuburg, Austria - Klosneuvirus_20160825_MG | ecosystem: Engineered > WWTP > Aerobic digester > Activated sludge | place...
AATATACTTTTTAATGAAATAAGTATATGCGCCATTGGCACTCCAATATTTCTTAAAACAGTACTGTCAGTTAAATCACGCTGTAATCGTGATACCGGTAACTTCACTGCTAAATGTTCTAACAAAGCATTCGCTACCCCTAAATTTCCTTCGGCGTTTTCAAAATCTATAGGGTTCACTTTATGTGGCATTGCAGATGAGCCTACCTCCCCTGCTTTAAGTCTTTGCTTAAAATACTCTACACTGATATAAGACCAAATATCGCGGCATAAATCAATTAATATGGTATTGATGCGTTTACAGGCATCGCAATAGGCTGCTAAATTATCATAATGCTCTATTTGAGTTGTGAACTGACTTCTTGCTAAACCAAGTGTTGTATTTACAAAATCATTACCGAATTTTATCCAGTCATGCCCCGGGTAAGCCACCTGATGTGCATTAAAATTACCGGTAGCTCCGCCAAATTTCGCAGAATATGGAATGGCTTTTAACTGACTTATTTGTTTTTCTAATCGTTCAACAAAAACATAAATTTCCTTGCCCAATTTAGTAGGTGATGCAGGCTGACCGTGTGTACGTGCCAACATCGGTACATGCTCCCAGCTTTTTGATAATTCTTTTAATTTAGATAACAATGCGTCTGTTTGCTTAAACAAAACCGACTGGGTCGCGTCTTTCAATGATAAAGGAATGGCTGTGTTATTGATATCCTGAGAGGTTAATCCGAAATGAATGAACTCCAATTGTTTTTCAAGACCAAGAGCAGTTAATTTTTCCTTCACAAAGTATTCAACCGCTTTCACATCGTGATTAGTAGTTTTTTCGGTGTCCTTAATTTTTTGTGCATCTGCAAGCGAAAAATCACTCACTACTTTTCTCAGGCTATCTTTTTGCTGAGAACTGAGTGCAGCTAATTGCGGCAATTTACAATCGCTTAATGCAATAAAATATTCGATTTCAATCAACACCCGGTATTTTATTAAACCGAATTCGGAGAAATAAGGTGATAAATCTTCTGTTGCTTTCCGGTATCTGCCGTCAACCGGAGAAATCGCTGTTAAGACGCTTAATTCCATAAAAAGTAAAAGTTAAAGATACGATTTTTTTATATTAGGCCTTCTAAGGTATTAATAGTTATCTTTGACCAACTTTAGGGGTGTTCTGACATGTTCAGGACTGAGAAAACACCCTTACTACCTGATGCGGATAATGCCGCCGAAGGGAAAAGTAATCTGTTTTCTTCACCTCTGTTATTTATTATGACTGTACTAGGAATAATAGCCCTTATTAGCGGTGTAGCAGGCGTTTTGCTTACCATCAGACAAAATATCTGGTGCTGGCCCATGGCATTATTGTCTGTCGTTACTTCCGGTATAGAGTTTTATCAGTCGCGCTTATTTGGTGACATGGCTCTACAAGTTTTCTATTTTATAAGCGGTATTTACGGCTGGTACTATTGGGAAAAGAAAAAAAATGAGGAGTTTGTCGTAAGTAAACTCAGTTTAAAATCAATGCTCCCTTTAATTGCATTTGCTTTTATTCAGTTTGGCATTTACTATTACCTGTTAACGGTTTTTAATGGTGATAAAATTTTTCTGGATGCCCTGTTAACTGCGTGCAGCATTACAGCTACTTATATGATGACAAAAAAATGGATTGAAAACTGGGCTTTTTGGGTATTGATTGATGCTATATATGTTGGTTTATATTTCAGTAAAGAATTATACTTATACGCTTTACTTTATTTCATTTTCGCTGTAATGGCTTTAGCAGGATTTTTAAATTGGAAAAAACACCTATCATAAAAATAGCTATTGTTGGGGCCGAAAGCACAGGGAAATCGACCCTTGTTAAAGAGCTGGCAAAACATTATCATTCGGTATATGTTGATGAATATGCGCGCGATTATTTTAACCAACATAACATCAACGATTATACAATTGATGAATTGTCGCACATTTATTTAAAACAAACCGAAAACGAGAATGCAGCCATAAAGAATGCGGGGAGGTTTTTGTTTTGTGATACGGCTTTAATTACCGGCAAAATTTGGAGCGAAGAAGTTTTCGGAAAAACAACAGGATTCTTAAAGGAAAATCTGATGAATGTTCATTACGATTTTTACCTGGTTTTGAGCAATGACATACCTTGGGAACAAGACGAACAAAGAAAAAATCCGCATAACAGAAATGAGATATTCGAAAAAAACATTGATGAGCTTAAAAAGCTAAATGCCGATTATGCGATTGTTAACGGAATTGATGAACTAAGAACAAAAAATGCCATTGTTCAAATAAATAAAAAGTATGGCATTAATTAATTAGTATATTTGCCTCGGTCTTAAGGGGTGCTTGTTATTAAAAACAGGCTGAGATTATACCCAGTAACATATAGTGCCAAAAACCATATGTTATGCACCTGAACAGGATAATGCCTGCGTAGGGAAAAGTTAAAAAACGAATGCAACCCCTTTGCATTTGATTGTTTAACAAAAAATAAATTAATAATGAAACAAAAAAAAATCAATTTGATCTGCAGTATCTCTGCTGCGCTCACTTGTGTCTTTTCAGCATCGGCGCAATTCAAAATTACCGGCACCATCACAGGTGCTAATCAAAAGCCCCTTCCCTACACTGCAGTTGGTATTCAAAACACTTTTATTTCAACCATGTCGCAAAACAACGGCCGCTACGAAATAAAAAACTTAAAAGCAGGAAAATATGTTTTGCAGTCGCATTGTATAGGCTATAAAACCAGACGCGATACAATTGATGTAAGCGCCGATATGAATTTCGACATTGCATTAACCAATGAAGATATTAGTTTGGATGAGATCATGGTAAGTTCAACAAGAGCAACCAAAGAAAGCGGGATGGCTTATACGGAAATCGATAGGGAGGATATTCAAAAACAAAATTTAGGGCAAGATATTCCAATGCTACTAAACACTGCGCCTTCAGTTGTTGTGAACACCGATGCAGGTAACGGCATTGGTTACACGGGCATGCGAATCCGTGGCACTGATGGTTCGCGAATAAATGTCACAATTAATGGCATTCCGGTAAATGATGCGGAAAGTCAGGGTACTTATTTTGTGGATATGCCCGACCTTGTTTCTTCTGTAAATAGCATTCAGATTCAAAGAGGCGTTGGTACTTCTGCAAACGGTGCAGGAGCTTTTGGTGCAAGCATCAACATGCAAACCAATACCCTCAACGAAAAACCGTATGCCCAATTAATTAATTCAGGCGGCTCATATAAAACATATAGAAATACCATTGCGGCAGGAAGCGGATTAATAAGCAATCATTGGGCTTTCGATGCGCGTTTAAGCAGGATAGGAAGCGACGGGTTTATTGACAGGGCCAAATCTCAACTGAATTCTTATTATTTATCGGGCGGATATTACAGCAATAAAACAGTATTAAAAGCCATTATGTTTTCAGGCAACGAAAAAACCTACCAGGCTTGGTATTATGTGCCTGAAGATTCAATTAAAAGAGGTAACCGCACTTATAATCCATCAGGTGAATATTATGATGCAGATGGCAAAGTGCATTACTACGACAATGAAACGGATAATTACAAGCAGGATAACTATCAAGTTCATTTAATTCAAACCATAAATGATAAGTTAAATTTTACTTTGGCCGGACATTACACCGAGGGAAAAGGTTATTACGAGCAATATAGAAGTAACGATGGCTTGGCTACATACGGCATTGCAGATGTTATTATCGGAAATGACACCATCACGCAATCAGATATAATCCGCCGCAGATGGTTAGATAATGATTTTATAGGGGCGATTGGCAATATTAATTACGCTCCAAGCAATAATGTAAAATTGACTTTAGGCGGCGGAACCAATCAGTATTTTGGCCGACACATGGGCGAAGTAATTTGGGCACGCTACGCATCTAACAGTGATATTGGAAAAAGATATTATTACAACAGGTCCTTCAAAAACGACAATAACGTTTACTTAAAAACCAATATGAATTTCGTGAAGAATGCTTATGCTTTTGTGGATTTACAATACCGCAATGTATTTTATTCTTTCTTAGGATTTGATTCCACATTAGCTAACGTTCAACAAAGTGTTATGTATGATTTTTTTAATCCTAAAATCGGATTGAATTATAACATCAGTAATAAAATAAGAATTTACGCTTCCTATGCAATCGCTAATAAAGAACCTAACCGTGATGATTTCATTCAAAGCAGCAGCAAAAGCCGTCCGAAACACGAAACACTTAATGATCTGGAGCTTGGCGGAGCTTTCTCATCTAAAAACATATTCGCAGAAATTAATTTTTATAATATGGATTATACGAATCAGCTTGTTCTTAATGGTAAGGTGAATGATGTTGGAGCTTATAACCGCGTTAATGTGGCGAAAAGCTATAGGAGAGGTGTAGAAATACAAGCCGCTGTTAACATCACCAAATTCTTTACGCTTAGCGGTAACATTACCTTATCTAAAAACAAAATCAAAGATTACGTTGAGTTTATGGATAGCGCCAATGCCGACTACAGTGTATATAAACAAATGGAAATTAAGTATAAGGAAAGTGATATTTCTTTTTCGCCAAACATTACTTCTTGTGGCATAGTTACTTTTAAAGCCTCCAAATTGTTTGAATTATCGCTAGTGAATAAATATGTTGGGAGACAATTCCTGGACAATACTTCCAGCGTTAACCGCTCAATAAATCCATATTATGTAATGGACATTAAAATGTCATCAACTGTAAGCACCAAATGGATCAATGAAATTACATTTATGGTATCCGTTAACAATGTATTCAGTAATAAGTATGAAACAAATGGATATACGTACAGTTATTATACCGATGCTACACTAAATACTTTTAATTACAAAGCACCTTCTGCCCCATTAAATTTCCTTGGTGGTGTAAGTTTGAAATTCTAAAACAACACATCAATAAACAAAAAAGCCCCGACAGAAACCGTCGGGGCTTTTTTAATAAACAGAAAAGTATTATTGGATAATTACTTTGCTAGTTTCAGTTCCTGTAGGTCTGATAACGTTAATTGAATAAATACCTTTTGCTAAATCGCTAAGATTTAAAGTATATTTTTCAAAGCTTCCGTTTTTCACGTTTTCAGAATGTACAATTTTACCTGTAACATCAATTACATTAATTGTAGCGCCAGCTTTAGAAGGAGCTAAATCAAGTGTTACTAATCCTGTACTTGGGTTTGGATACATTTCTAAAGTAGCATAAGGAATAAATGCATTGTTAACTCCTAAAGCAACACCTGAATATTTAAACATACCGTCTACACCGGCATTCATTGGGTCAGAAAAACCACCTGCGTATCCATCCATGTTATTGAAAAATTCAATTTCTAAATACTGTACGTTAGCACCACCCCAGCTAGTCCAGGTTGCTCCGTCATCACTTGAATAAGAGATAACATTATTACCTGTACCTGCACCGCAAGAAGCAAATAAATTAGTACCCGGGATTGCGCTGATGCTATTCTTACCCATGTTCGGATCTATTGGGGTAATTTGAGTCCAGCTTGCACCACCGTTATTAGTACGGTAAGCAGTACCTGCATTGGTTAAAAGAATACCATTCATAGCATCACGAAAAGCGATGTCGTTAACATAAGGAGTTGCGCCAATTGAAGCAACACTCCAGGTTAAACCTGCATCTGAAGAATGATAAACACGACCTAAATTAGTTCCAAACCAAACATCACTTGTTCCGTATTTAGTGAAAACATCAGTTAAACCGAATTCTCCACTTCCTGAAGGGTTAGGTATAACTGAACCTGCAATTGCTGTCCAGGTATTACCTCCATCAGTAGTTCTGTGAATTTCGTATTCACCTGCAACAGGATCGCCCATAACAATTCCAACTGAAGGTGTGAAAAAGCATGTAATATTACCAAATGATGTATTTGACGTAAACATGTTAACAGGAGTTTTGTTTGTCCAGGTTACACCGCCATTAGTTGTAGTGTGGATAGCGCCTTTATTACCTGTTGTATTTAAATAGGAAACCACCCATGCAGTGTTGGCATCAATTCCCTCTATGCTAGAAGGGTGGTAAGTAATGGTATCAGGATAAATTAAACCTGCAGTATAAGTAGTACCACTGTTAGTAGTTCTCTGAAATTCATTGGTGTTTCTGTTTGGAGCCGTTCCATCATAACCTACGCACCATACGGCAGAAGGAGAAACAACATCCATGTAACGGATACCAACTGAAACATTAGGAAAATTAGAGTTTTGATTCGTCCAAAATGGACTAGGTGTAATTTGCGCAAACGCACCCATAGATAGAGCCGTTAATGCACCAAAAAGTAGAGTTTTTTTCATGTATTTATTTTTTGATTTAGTAAACTAAGGTATGAAAAATATCTAAATCTGCCATAAAATCCCTTAAAAATCTCTGAACAAAACAGGCTTATTGTTAAATTTCTAAGGCAAATTTGATTTCAATTCACTTGCACAGGCTATTTAAAGGTTGTTTACTATCTTTGCGCCATGAATTTTGAGGGCAAAACGGTGGCGTTTCATACTTTAGGCTGTAAACTGAATTTTTCAGAAACCTCTACCATTGGCCGTTTAATGCTCGAAAAGGGATTTAAAAAGGTTGATATCTCTGCGCCCGCCGATGTTTATGTTATTAACACTTGTTCGGTGACTGAAAATGCTGATAAGGAATGTAAGCAAATCGTAAAATCGGCACTCAAACAAAATCCTGAAGCATTTGTGGCTATTGTTGGTTGCTATGCCCAACTGAAACCCGATGAAATAGCCAAAATCCACGGGGTGGATGTGGTGCTTGGCGCTACCGAAAAATTCAAACTCTTAAATTATATTAACCTCAGTAGTAAAAACAATACAACTCAGATTCAAAGCTGCGAAATTAATGATGCCGATTTTTTTGTTGATGCTTATTCAGTGGGCGACAGAACCCGTTCTTTTTTGAAAGTACAAGATGGCTGCGATTATAGTTGTACTTTTTGTACCATTCCAATGGCCAGAGGTAAAAGCAGAAGTGATGTAATTGAAAATGTTATTCTTAATGCCAAAAAAATAGCTGATAGTGGTGTAAAAGAAATTGTTTTAACAGGCGTTAACATAGGTGATTTTGGTTACGGCAGGGAAATTGCCGGAGATGCTAAAAAACAAAAAGAATATGACTTTTTGGATTTAATTAGAAAACTGGATGATGTTGATGGGGTTGAACGATACAGAATTTCATCCATTGAACCAAACTTGTTAAAAAACGAGATCATAGAATTTGTGGCACAATCGAAAAAGTTTATGCCGCATTTCCACATACCGCTCCAAAGTGGAAATAATGAATTATTAAAGAAAATGAAACGCCGTTATTTGCGGGAATTATATAACGAACGTGTGGCGAAAATTAAAGAGCTTATTCCAAATTGCTGTATAGGTGTGGATGTGATTGTTGGGTTCCCCGGGGAAACAGAAGAACAGTTTTTAGACACTTATAATTTCATTAACGGATTAGACGTTTCGTATTTGCATGTTTTTACTTATAGTGAACGTGACAATACAGAAGCTATTGAAATAGCTAATCCTGTGCCTGTAGCCGAACGTAAGCGCCGCAATAAAATGTTAAGGATTTTATCAGCCAAAAAACTGCGTGCATTTTACGAGCAAAATTTAGGAAAAACATTAACAGTTATTTTCGAAAACGAAAGCAAAGGTGATTTTATGTTTGGATTTACAGAGAATTATGTAAAAGTTAAACACCCCTACTCGCCTGAATTAGTTAACACCTCAGTAAAAGTTACGCTTGAAGATTTTGATGAGGAAGGTAATGTGGTGGTTAAAATTATTAATAAAATTCTAGAATGCAATTAAAGCGCCCAATCCGAAAACATTAAATCCTTCAAGATTATCTGTTAAAACATCAACTTCAGCAAAAATATAAGGTGTCATATTTTTAACTCTCCAGCCGATATTAAGGTTGTAAAAGACATTTGTAACCCTCCCTTATTTAGGACAGGTTGTAAATATACGGATACAAATTTAATTTAGCATTGCATATCAGCAAACGGAAGTGAGCGCTGCTGAAGAGCAACTCACCAGGGATACTGATATAGCCACTGAGAATGAATGCGCTGTGCTTTTGCATGGCGCATTTTTTATTTATTTCATTCTTGGTGTAATATGCCTTAAAAAACTTCACTCTCTGTTTTTTTACGTTTGTAATTTATTGGACTAAGGTTTCCAAGTGATTCGTGTGGACGATCAAAATTGTAATCATGCATGAAGTCATCGCTGAGAATTCGAACATGCGAAATATCTTCAAAGAGGTTGGCATCAAGAACATCTTCCCTGAATGATCTGTTGAATCTTTCAATATATCCATTCTGCATTGGTTTTCCGGGCTGAATGAATTGAAGTTTAATACCTTTCTCTAAACACCATTCATGCATAGCTGCAGAGATAAATTCAGGTCCGTTATCAACTCGAATAGCCATCGGTTTTCCTTTTTCAAGAATAAACCTTTCCAGAATCTTTATTACGCGGGCAGAAGTAATGCTAAAGTAAGGTTCAACTATAAGAGCTTCCCTGTTAAAATCATCGATAATATTCAGCGTCCTGAACTTTCTTCCGTTCATAAGCGTATCACTCATAAAATCCATTGACCATGTTTCATTCGGAGCTAATGGAATAAATAAAGGCACCTTTATTCTCGAAGGAATTCTTTTGCGTGTCCTCTTCCGTTTATTCATGCCAAGTTCCAAATAAACTCTTCTTACACGTTTATAATTCCATCGCAACCCCTGATTACGAATTCTATGATAAAATTTATCTTGCCCTTCCATCGGCTTTTTTTCGGCTAATTCCTGAAGTTTTTTTATGACCTCTGTATCATCCTTTTTAGGTTTGTAATAATAAAGTGATTTTGATAAGTTGATGATTTTACAAGCTCTGGTGAGACTATATCCGTGTTCAGTACGCACATAGTCAACCCGGTTCTTCCGCTCACAGGGCTCTAAAACTTTTTTGAAAGAACATCTTTCAAAACCATATTATCCATGGCAAGTTCGGCATACATTTTCTTTAAGCGCCGGTTTTCTTCCTCCAATTCTTTGAGCTTTTTGAGATCCTGACTCTCCATTCCTCCGTACTTCTTATTCCAGTTGTAAAAAGTCGCTTTGGAAATTCCAAGCTCACGGCACATATCCGATGAGTTCTTGCCCGCTTCGTACTCTTTTAACGCATGTACGATCTGCGTTTCGGTAAACTTTGTTTTTTTCATGTTTTGACAGTTTAAAGTTAAAAAATTCTACTTTTAAACTGTCCTATTTTTGGGGAGGGTTACACATTTAATTTATCTCTCAAATAATTTTTTTCATAAAAAGTAATGTCATCACTATAATAATCTTTATAATAGCCCCAAGGATTAGACGGAGTGACGTAAAGAGAACTAGTACGAGTTGTATAACCAGAAACATTAGCGGCATTAGTAAATGTTTTTTTTAGTAAATAGCTTGAATATGAAAATCCAATTTGATTTCTTATCATAAATCCCCTATTAAAATGTGTACTTAATGATAAGTAAACCGAATAATTTAATTTATTTATGGAATAATCAATTCTGTTTTTTTGATATATAGAATTTTGAGTATAAGAACCGTTCCCTACATATGAATTATCAAAAAACTTTGTGACTTTGTGATTGAAATAATTTAAACCTGCAAAAACACACAAATAGTGCCCTGATCTACTGTTATTTTTAAAAGGGCGATTGCTTAATTTATATCCTATGTAAAATTTTAAATTATTTAATCTCGAAAAATTATAATATCGACCTTGCGATAAGTGGTCGCTTTGATCGTTATTTATATCACTTACATAACCAAAATATTCTCCAAATAAATAGCCACCCTGCCCCCCACCAAATTCTACAAAAAAACGATTTGGTTTTTTGCATGTAAGACTATCGCCAGCTATTGAATTGAGTGAAACCAATAACAATACTACAATAGATATTCTCATAACACATTAAATTAATAATAACTATTGAGTAAACCAATAGTGGTTAGATGAAAAAATTATTTCAGGCTTCGTTTTAAACAGTCCAAAAACCGCACTGCCACTGCCGCTCATGGATGCATAAATAGCACCACCTTCATACAATTGTTGTTTTAATTTACCCACTTCCGGATATTTCGCAAAAATGCTTTTTTCGAAATCGTTCACTAAACAATTCTTCCAGTTTTGGATGGGTTCATTCTCCACAATTTCTTTCACAGTCCTGTCCGGTTTTGCTGGTTTAACCCCATCATATGCCTCTTTAGTATTGCTATGGATTCCGGGATGAACTACCAAAATGTGACAACCCGTTAAATCAAGCTTAACAGGCTTGAATTCATCGCCTTTTCCATATGCAAAAACAGGACTGTTTTGAATAAAAAAAGCACAATCGGCACCCAATAATTTAGCAATTTCTTTTAACCGGTCGTTTGTTAATCCCAAATTGAACTTTGAATTGGCCATTTTCAGAAAAAAAGCCGCATCGGAACTGCCACCGCCCAAACCGGCACCCATTGGCAATACTTTATGTAAATAAACCTTCAGATTAGGTAGTTTATGGTTTAAAACAAGGGCTTTCCAGGCCTTAAAAATGATGTTTTCCTCAGTTTTAACATTTACCAGGATTCCGCTTTGAAAAATCTCAATTGGCTTGTCACCTCCTTCTATAATTTCCAATACATCGCACCAATTTACAGGGTAAAAAACAGTCTCAATATTATGAAAGCCATCCGGACGTTTTTCGGTAACATTTAAACCAAGATTTATCTTACAATTCGGGAAATCAATCATTTTTTGGCAATATTTGGCTGGTTTTAATATTTTTTACTAAATTGCATGAAATTTATTTAAAAAAACACAACCATGAAAAATAAAAAATCTACTATTGGTTTAATGTTATTATTGGCAGGCTCATTAGTTTTAACTAATTGTACTAAAAACAAAACTAATACTGCTCCAACTCCAGATGCTGAAACTACGGCAACACCTAAATTAGCTACTACTACTGAAGCAGTTAACGTTCAGATGATTCTGAGTGACATTCATGAAATTGCTGCGCAAGTTTGTGAAACCAATCCTTTTTTATTAGGAACACATGATGGTACTCCACTTTCTACTACAATGGGTACTGTTACTATTAACAGCGCTAACGCAGTAATTTTTGCTGATTTAATGAATGAGTTTTTCACGGTTACATTTAACAATACAATTGGTAAAGATGGCCACGTACGTAACGGAGTTTTAAAGTTTAATTATGCTCCAACTGTAACAAGTACTATTGACCACTACCGTTTACCAACTTTCATTTTTGATGTAACATCTACTGGTTATACAATGGATTCATATTCAGTACAGATTAACAACATGAGGATTGAAAACATTACTCCTGCTGGATTCCCTAGCACAATTCCTAATACACCTGCTTTAGGTGTAACGTTAAAGTGGAAACAAACTGCTGATGTATCTATAATGAGCATGAGTGGTTCAAGTACTTTAACTACAACCTTTGCCGGTGAAATCACTAAAGAAATCTTAAATACCAATAACACGCCAATTCCAATGCCGGCTGGTTACCCAACTACTTATACAATTGCTACATACCCTGTATTTTCTAGTTTAAAGAATGAAAAATGTTTAAACTCTTATGTTATTAATGGTAATGGTATTCTAGCTGATGGCTCTAGTTATACTATTATGACTACTTCTCCATTAACCCGTAACATGGTAAGTTCTCCTGAGGTTTTTGTAAGCTTTAACGGTGCAATAATATCAACAGAAAGACATCCATTCTTAACAGGAGTGCTTTCTTTTAAACCAGCTTCAAAATCGGTTAGAACAATTGATTTTGGTGCATCAGGTGAAATTGTTGACTATAACGCTAAAGTTACTGTTGACGGTACCACTTACGATTTAGATATTAAATAATACTTCAAAAATATAATAAAGAAAGCCCCGACAGAAATCGTCGGGGCTTTTTTATTTCCTGTCACTCATATTACTTAATCAAAATACTCTTTCATTCTGTCGAAAAAACTTTTTTCTTTCTTATTAGGATTTGGTATAAAGTTTTTTGATTCTCTTAATTGCTCCATTAATTTTTTCTCTTCAGTTGATAAAGTAGACGGAATATGAACGTTCACATCCACCAATAAATCACCTTTACCATAAGAGTTAATATCGGCCAATCCTTTGCCTTTTAATCTTAATATTTTACCGCTTTGTGTACCCGGCTCAACTTTAATTTTCACCTTACCGTCAATTGTAGGAATCTCTACCTGAGTACCTAAAGCGGCATCAGGAAAACTTATGAAAGCGTGATAAATCAAATTATGTCCGTCACGTTTTAACTCAGGATGCTCCTGCTCTTCAATTAAAATCAATAAATCCCCGGGAACCCCACCTCTTGGTCCGGCATTACCTTTACCATTCATTGAAAGCTGCATGCCTTCTGCAACGCCCGCAGGAATATTAACCGAAATAACTTCTTCGCCCCTTACAACCCCATCACCATGGCAGGTACCACATTTATCTTTAATTATTTTTCCTTCTCCGTGGCATGAACTACAAGCCGTTTGGGTTTTCATAGCTCCTAAAATAGTTTGCTGTACACGGGTTTGAACACCTGTTCCGTTACACGGTTTACAAGCTTCATAATTCCCGTTTTTAGCACCGGAACCTTTACAAGTAGAGCAAGAAACCTGCTTGTTGACCTTTAATTTTTTTTCTACACCGTTGGCAATTTCCTGAAGCGTTAAAGTAACTTTCACTCTTAAGTTAGAACCACGGTTTACACGCCTTCCCCCGCCATTACCGCCACCGCCTCCAAATCCGAAAGCTCCACCGAACACGTCGCCAAACTGACTGAAAATGTCATCCATATTCATTCCGCCTCCGCCATAACCACCTCCGCCACCTGCAGCACCACTCATTCCGGCATGACCAAATTGGTCGTAACGCTGACGTTTCTCTGCATTACTAAGTACCTCGTATGCTTCCGCTGCTTCTTTAAATTTTTCTTCAGCAGCTTTATTATCCGGGTTTTTATCTGGATGATATTTAATCGCCAGCTTACGATAGGCTTTTTTTATTTCGTCTTCGTTAGCACTCTTGTTAACTCCTAATATTTCGTAAAAATCTCTCTTAGCCATTCTGTTTTATTTAATTAGCGATAACCACTTTTGCATATCTGATGACTTTATCCCCTAACTTATATCCTTTTTCAATTTCATCAATCACTTTTCCCTTTTGCGAGTCGTTGGTTGCAGGAATATTGGTAATAGCCTCCATCGTATCTTCACTAAACTCACACCCAATACTTTCAAGTGCTATTAAACCTTTTTGTTGGGTATTGTGTTTTATTTTATTACAAATCAACAGAATTCCTTCCTTAATGGCCTCTGCATCGGTTAAGGTTTCATTGGCCTTCACTGCCCGCTCAAGGTCGTCAATTACTGGCAAAATAGATTTGAAAACCTCCTCAGAACCGGTTTTTATCAATTCGGATTTTTCCTTGATGGTTCGTTTACGGAAGTTATCAAACTCAGAATATAGCCTCAGATATTTATCATTTAACTCGCTGACTTGCTGTTTAAGTAAATCAACCTCTGAAACTGACTTATTTTCACCTTTTTCAGTATTTGTGTCAGTTATTTCCTGTTCACTTTTCTCCATATCGTTCGGATTCGTGTTATCTTGTTCGTTCATAGCTCTAATGCAAAAATAAGATTCAATTACCAGTAATAGTAATCAATAATATTGCCAGTAAACTAAAAAGGTAAAATTGTCAGTTTTTAATGAATTTAAACTCCGTTCTGCGGTTAAATTCGTGCTCTTTATCAGAACATTCTATCCCATTCGTACACCTGTTTGCAATGCTGCTTTCCCCTTTTCCAATAGCTTTAAGCAAATCATTATTTACCCCTTTAGATACGAGGTATTCAATAACGGCATTTGACCTTTTCTGTGATAAGCTCAGATTAGAAGCGTCGTCTCCCCTTGAATCAGTATGGGAAATTACTTCGAGTTTAACATTAGGATTTGCCTGCAGGATGATGAGGACTTCATCCAGCACCAATTCTCCTTCAAAAGTGATATTGAACTTACCCATTTCGTAATATATATTTTCGCTTACTGTTAAGTCTTTTGCGCCTGTTTTATCAAAGTTTTTATATTTCACAGCAATGTCATCTTCATCTTCAATTGGTGATAACGTAATTACATCAGCCTTCAGTAAACGGTACTCGAACACACCATTGGCCGACTTTATTTCGGAAACTAACTCTCCGTTTTGTTTTGCAATATAAATGCTTGGTCCTGTTTTTAGCTTTTCATTTTGTTCCAGACGAATGGATAAATTCTGTGTTGTATCGACTTTATTAAAAACAAAATCACCGTAATTATCTGTTTTTGTAGTTTTAATGGTGTCGAATATACTATTCACCAGAAATACTTTTAAATCTGTTATTGGCTTCAGGATTTTTCCGCCTCCGGACAATAATTTCCCGGCAATATCGGCAGTAGAATACGAGGCATTGGTTCGGCAAATATTTACAAAAGCGCGTTCCAAAACTTTAGTGCTGTCGGTTTCCATCCAAAGGCGGCCTTTAGGATTTACCACAAAAAACGACGGGAACTTATTTGCACCGAAAACACTTACCGCAGCATCATTTAAACCATCCTTAGCCAGATAATTGGTTTTTTTACCTTTAAATTTTGAGTTATTGAGATTGGCATCGCTTAAGAATTTTTTCCATTTGCTTTGGTCTTCTTCCGCGCAAATGGTTACGTATTCAATTTCCGAAGCACCTTTACATGCATTGTTCTGGAAGCGGTTTAAGATCTGCTCAATGTTTTTGTTGATTTCCACGATTTGCTTAAGTGGTTGCGCTGAAGTAAAGAAAAGAACAAGCACAAACCTGTCACCTCCTGTTTTTCCGTTTGGCAAATCAATTTTGGTTTGTTCATCTTTATCATTATAAACCATCACCGAAGAGAACGGTATTTTTTCACCGACACGGAGCTTTTTCTGTGCGAAAATTCCAGAAAAACCAAACAGAAAAACTATTATAATAAATTTAAATCTCATTAAGGTTTATTAAATTTTATAACCACTCTGTTATTTTCAAGATGCTCAACTTCGGAACATGGTACATTATTTTTACACTTATTCAGAATTTCTGTTTCACCTTTACCAATGGTTTTCATCCTCATTGGTGCAATACCTTTAGTTACGAGATAACTCTTCACTGCTGCTGATCGTTTTTTTGATAATTCCAGATTGGCTGCATCATCTCCTTTACTATCCGTATGTGATATAATTTCAGCGGTGTACTCTTTAGATTTTGTCATCAAAACGGCAATTTTATCTAATTCAGGTTCAGCATTCGCATCAAAATCTACAGATCCGTTTTTAAAAGTTATGGCGGTATTAAGAGTTATTGCGTTTTTGGCTGCAATAGTTTCTTTTTCGTTGGTTGTCATTTTAGAAATCTCATTTGCGCCTACATTATATTCAAACTTTCCGGCTGTTTTATTAATTGCCCCAAATACAGCACCCGAACTTGTGCTAATAAAAGCCTTAGTTGCACCTGTTAAGGCACCTGATGTGTCGAGCTTTATAATATATTCTTTTAAAAATTTAACCCCATAAAATGTAAACTGTCCGTTAGCTTCAGTTACAGTGCGACTAATAGTGTCGCTGAAACCATTCATTAAAACCATTTTATGATTTTTTAATACGTCGGAAGGGTTTTCAGATAAGAGTAATTTTCCTTTAAAATCTTTAGTGTTTGGTGGAGAGTTCTTTTTACCGTCCAAAACATCTTCAATTTGCAGCATGGTAGGGTTTATCATAATAATAAATCCTTTTTCATCAATTAAAACAGTAAGTGGCAATTGCGAAATTTTGTATCCACGTATTGACAAATCATTATAGCCTCGGTTTGCAATTAAGTTAGTAATCTTATCCATTTTAAGATTTAGGATGTCTTCATTCCATGCCGTTTTATCGCTTTGCACAGCTATAGAAAAAGCTTCAAAACCATCAGTATTACGGTAAGTGGTCGTTGAATACCTCTCATACAAATCAATTGTTCTTGCAATAAATGGTTTTGATTTAGAAACACTGGATGCCCAAAAATGAAGAAGAACAATTTTATTTATATATGGAAACGAAACGCTTTGCTGAATACCCTGATTATTATTTAATATGAGCGGTAAACCAGGGTCACCAATTTTCAAAGCAGTGTTTTGTGCAGTAATTTGATTACTGAATAATATCAGAAATAGTATTTTAAATACTTTTTTATACATTATTTAACCCTAAGGTCTTCCAATGTTTTATGCAAGGCTTCACCGCGTAATGCCTTTGCAATAATAACTCCATTACCATCAATCAGGTAATTAGCTGGAATACCATAAACAGCATATTTCTGTG
>Ga0154020_10004561_pt1 | contig 16501 bp, 12 predicted proteins | sample Klosneuvirus_201_FD_109709 | JGI IMG/M metagenome (GOLD analysis project Ga0154020, IMG submission 109709) | Active sludge microbial communities from wastewater, Klosterneuburg, Austria - Klosneuvirus_20160825_MG | ecosystem: Engineered > WWTP > Aerobic digester > Activated sludge | place...
CGCGCGCCGCGGCCGACGACCCGCAGCTCCTCTACTCGGCCAAGGAGGCCTACGAGAAGGCGCTGAAGCTCGACGACCGCGACTGGGCCACCCACTTCGACTACGGGGTGTGCGCCGAGCAGTTCGGCAACTTCCTCTTCGCCATGCGCGAGTACGAGCGGGCGGTGTCGCTCCGGCCGACGGCCTGGCAGCCGTACGTCAACCTGGCCCGCTGCTACGAGCGCGGGAACGACCGCCAGAAGGCGATCGCGATCCTCGAGCGCGGCCTGCGCGCCGACGCGCAGGTCGCCGACCTGCACTACGAGCTGGCCGTGCTCCTGGCCAAGGACCGGCGCGACGACGAGGCCCGCACGTCGCTGCGGCGCTTCGTCGACCTGGCCGCGCGGAACGACCCGCGGCTCGCGGCCGCCAGGGAAGGGCTGTAGGCCGGGGCCGTGGCCGCCCGGCCGGCGACCACCGCGCGGCTCGTGCGCCCACGCTCGAGCTTGCTCGGGCGGGTGATCGCCGTCCTCGGCCTCTCCTTCTTCGCCGTCGAGGTCACGATCCTGGGCGTCTTCACGGCCGGCGCCTGGCGCTGGCTCGTCGAGCGCCGGGAGGAGGACCTGCGCGAGCACGGCGACCGGCTCCACGGCGTGGCCCGGGCCGCGCTCGACGCGCGCGGGCGCCCCGACGACACGGCCGAGGTCGACTCGGCGCTCGCCGCCGCGCTGGCCCGGCCCGGCTCGCCCGGCCGGGCGACCCCGCCCGTGGCCGCGCCCGAGCCGCCGGGCGGCGTCGCGATCGAGGCCTGGGTCCTGACCCGCGCCGGCGAGACGCTGCGGGTCTCGGGCGGCGGGCTCGAGCCGGCCCCCGCCGACGCGAGCCCCGCGGCGCGCTGGCCGGCCGACCTCGCGGCCGAGGTCACGGGGCTCCTGCGCGACGGCGCCGGCGTGGCCTCGGTGGTCTCGGCGCGGCTCCCGCGCGGCGCCTTCCTCTCCGAGCGGCTGGTGCGCGTCCTGCCCCTGCCGGGCAGCCGCGGCGCGCCCGACGCGGTCCTGGTCCTCGAGTCTCCGCTGCGCGACGCCCAGCGCCAGCTCGTGGCCTGGGGGCTCGCGGCCTTCGGCACCGGCGCGGTGGCGCTCCTGATCACGGCCATGGTCACCATGAGCTACCTGCGCCGCGCGCTCCTGGCCCCGCTCGGGCGCATGATCCGGGCCGACAACGCCGCGCGGCGCGGCGACCGGCTGGGGGCGATCGTCGACGAGGCGTCGATCCCCGACGACGAGGTCGGCGCGATCATGCGCAGCAGGAACGCCCTGTTCCTGAACATGGTCGCCTCGCGCGAGGCCCTCGACCGGCAGAACGCCGAGCTGGCGCGCCAGCGCGAGGAGCTGCGCGCCTGGGGCAAGGAGCTCGAGCGGCTCGTCGAGCACAAGACGACGGCGCTGCTCGGGGCCCGCGACACGCTCCACCGCACGGAGAAGCTCGCGGCTGTCGGCCGGCTGGCCGCGAACGTGGCCCACGAGATCAACAACCCCCTGGCCTCGATCGCGGGCTACGCCGAGGCCGCGCGGGAGCAGCTCGCGGCCGGCGAGCAGGAGGAGGTGGCCCAGGCGCTCGGGACGATCGAGACCCAGGCCTTCCGCTGCAAGGAGATCCTGAAGCGGCTCCTGGGGCTGGCCCGCGCGGACGCGGTCGAGGTCCAGGACGTGGCGCTGGGCGAGCTCGTGCAGGAGACCGTCGGCCTGGTCGAGGTCGCCGCGCGGCGGCGCGCGGTGACGGTGACGTTCGAGGGCGGCGCCGGCGACGGCCACACCGCCGCCCCGCAGGCTGCGCCTCCGATCCGCTCCGACCGGGGCGCGCTGCAGCAGGTGATCCTGAACCTCCTCGACAACGCCGTCGACGCCGCGGCCGTCGCGGGCGAGACCCCCCAGGACCCCGAGAAGGCGCTCACCCCCCGGCCAGCCTGGGTCCGGGCGCGCGTGGAGGAGGGCGACCAGGCCGAGGTCCGGGTCGTCGTCACCGACAGCGGGCGCGGCGTCCCCGAGGCGGTCCGGGCCCGGATCTTCGACCCCTTCTACACGACGAAGCCCGTCGGGCGCGGGACGGGCCTGGGGCTCGCGATCAGCCACTCGCTCGTCGAGCGGCTCGGCGGGCGGATCGCCGTCGACTCGGGCCCCGGCGGCGGGGCGGCCTTCACCGTCCACCTCCCCCGCGGCGGGCCGCCGCAGCGTGGACCTTCGCAGCGCTCCGGCGCGACCTCCCGCCTGTCGCTCACGGCCTCGGGCGTGGAGGCCAGGCCCGCGAGCGAGTCGGCCGCGCCGACGAGGCCCCCGCGCGCGGCGCCGCCAGCGAGCGACGTGAGCTCGCTCCTCGACGACCAGCTCGTCCAGGCGACCTCCGGCGACGCCGACCCCGACGCGTGAGCTGATCTGGTTCAGGGCTCGAGCTCGCGGGCGGCGCGGATCACGGCCACCTGCCAGGGGAGGAGCTCGGTCCCGCCGGACCGGGACATGAGGTTCGACGGACCGCCGCCGTGGAGGTCGGTCGGGTACAGCTCGTCGTACAGCGTCTCGCCCGGCCGCTTGCCCGCCGGCGGCGGCCCCTCGACGCCGAGCGCCGCCAGGACGCCGAGCATGGCCTGCTTCGAGCCGACGGCCTCGATGACCCTCCGCCCCAGGCCCGGGTCGTGGGTCAGGCAGTGGGCCAGCTCGTGGGCGAACGAGTTCGTCGACGGCAGCGGGCGCTCGCTGCGCATGAGGACGACGGGCCCGGGCGGGAGCTTGAACTTCTGCCCGTTGTGCGGGTGCTTGCCCGCGTCGACGAGGAGGGCCGCCGTCGTCCCGTTCGGGTTCGTCGTCGTGCGCACCGTGCGGAGCACGGGGAAGGCCTGGGCGTTGGCGGGCCCGCCGCCCACGTTCAGGAAGTCGCGGAACCACACGCACGTGATCGTCTTCAGCGGGTCGGCCGTGGGCAGGAAGGGTGCGGCGCCGAGGTCGGGCTGGGGCGCGAGCTCGGTCTGCTGCAGGTTGGGGCCCGGGTCGGAGGCGAGCACGGTCTCGGCCGGGGTCGTCCCGCTGGCCGGGACGCGCCACACCTGCCACGGGAGCTTCAGCGCCGCGTCGGTGGGCGTCGGCTGCGCGTCCTCGACGAGCTCCACCAGGAGCTGGTCGTAGAACCTGCGCCCGGAGCTCAGGTCACCGGCCTTGGCCGTGCTCCCGCCGCGCGAGACGTCGAAGGTCCGGAGCCGCATGGGCAGGACGTTCGGGAGGACGAGGACCGACGCCCCGGCCCGCCGCTCGAAGCGCGACGGCAGCGGCCAGCAGGCCTTGTCCGCGGCGACCCCGAAGGCGCCGGCGACGCGCTGGAAGCCGCCGTTCGGGACGGTGAGGGTCGTCGGGCTCCAGATCGACCAGTGGCGCCAGCGGGTGTCGAGGGGGACCGGGGTCGTCCCCTGGTCCGGCACGAGGCGGCCGCCCGTGACCGTGAAGTGGTTCCACTCGAACGTCCCGCCCGGGACGTCGAGCCACACGTGGGTCCCGTCGGGGACCGGGTCGCTGCCGGTGGCCTTCGCGCGGTCGCGCTCCACGGTCACCTGGTCGAGGCGCAGGACGGCCACTGGCTAGGTCCCCTCTTCGGCGCACACCGCGAGCTGGATCGTCTTCCCGGGGCCCGGCGGGGGGTCGACGAGCATGGGGGTCGCGGGCGGGGGCGGGAGCTGCAGGTTCTTCAGGAGCGTGAGCGTGGCACTCCCGGCCCGGACGATCACGTCGTAGCCGCCGGGCGGCCCCTCGGGGAAGTGGTAGGCCAGGCCGCCCTCGACGGGCTCCGCCGCGCGGCGCGGGATCACCTCGTCGTAGCCCCCCTGGCGCGCCCGGAGGCGGACGGCGTCGACGCGCGCCGTCCCGGCCGGCGGGGTCCCGACGAAGACCGCCCACGGGTCGAGGTTCAGGGGCTCGTCGGGGCCAGGGGCGGGCTGCGGGACGACGGTCACGGGGCGCGAGGTCCCCTGGCCGCCGTCGCGCTCGCCGGCCCGCCAGGCGAGCACGGCGCGCACGTCGTGGGCCTTCGCGGCGTCGGCCTCGGCCGCCCACACGAGGGTCACCGCCACCACGCCGGCCGCGGACTGGGTCGTGGCCTGGAACTGCTTCCAGGTGACGAAGGTCGCGCTCCCGGGCGCCGCGCGCTCGAGCGTGACCGTGATCCCGATCCCGCCGCGCACCGGCTGGCCGCCGGCCCCGACCTCGCTCCGGACGACGAGGCGCGTCCCCTCGGGGACCTGCGTGCCCACGACCTCGCCCAGCTCCGGCGTGGGCTGGCCCAGCTCCTCGACGGTGACGCCCTCCGCGCCCCCCTCGGCCCCCAGGTGCCAGGCCACGGCGGCCTTCAGCTCCGGCGGCTCGACGCGCAGGGCGGCGGCGGTCTTCTTCTCGCCCAGGCAGTCGGCGACGAAGGTCAGCTCGACGGGGAGCGCGAGCTGGCCGGGCTCCACGACCCACGGCGCGCGGGCCAGGCCGGCGGCGTCGACGGTGGCCTCGAGCACGTCCAGCACGCGGCCGTCGGGGGCCGTGACGGCGAAGCGCACCCGATCGGTGGGCTTCGCGTCCTGGACCTCGGCGACGAGCTCGAGGGCGTCGCCCGGGAAGGCCGTCGTGGCCTCGATGCCCGCGCCGCTGCCCGTGGCGTCCGTCTCGCTCATGGCTTCGACTCCACCTGGGCGCCAGGCAGGAAGCCGTCGGTGGCGCTCTTGAGCGTCACCGCGCCGCTGCCGTCGAAGGCCGTCCCGCTCTCGATGGCCACGCTCTGGTCGTCGCTCTTCTTCCCCACCGACGCGAAGGTCGGCCTCACGTCCTCGAGCCAGATCGGCGAGCGGTTGAAGAACACGGGCTTGCCCACGAGCTTCGCGAAGCGCGCCGCGAAGCGCGGGAGCTTGGGCTGCGCCTTCGGGTCCTGGGACGACGACCCGCAGGCGGCGAACACGACGCGCTTCCACACCGTCGCGTCCCGCACGGCCTGCAGGACCTTGGCCCACCCCTGGATCTGGGCCAGGAGCTCCGCGTTCGAGAACTCGTCGCCCGGCTCCTTCTTCACCGAGGGGTCGATCACCTCCCCCTTGTCGTTCTTGCCGGCCACGAGCGTGCTGCCCTCGAGGACGACGAGGTTCAGGTGGAAGAGCATGAGCTCGCGCCGGTCCTTGGCCACCCCGCCCTTGAAGATGAGGAGCCCGCCGGCGTCGTCGGTGTCACCGTCGAGGCCGTGGGTCAGGAACACGAGCGTCGACTCCGGGAGGCCGCCCAGGTGGGGCTTCAGGGACTTGCTCGTCAGCCCGGCCTCGGTGGCGGCCTTCGCGGCGGCGGCCGTGATCGCCGCCGCGAGCGCGGCCTGGTCCTTGACCATGAGCTGGACCGCGAGCCCCTTCTCGCCCGTCTTGCTCACGGCGGTCACGAGCTGATCGGCCCACTGCTTCGCCCGGTCGAGGAACGGGTCCTTCGTCCCCACGAAGAAGTTGACGGCCGCCCCCGCCTGCGTCGGCGCCGCGGCGCCCGTGGTCTCGCCCGCCACGGTCAGGCGCCCCCGTCGTGGAGCTCGGCGAGCTTCGACCGCGTGGCGCCGTCGAGGGTCCCGCTCTGCGGCAGCCCCTGGTGCGCCTGGAAGAGGCGCGTCGCCCCGGGCAGGTCGGCCTCGGCCTTGTAGCCCAGGTGCACCAGGCGCCGCCTCGCCCCCTCGTCGTCCGACACGGGCGGGAGGCCGAGACGCACGGCGCGGCGCACGGCCGTGGCCTCGCCGGGGGGCGTGAAGACGACGGTCACCTCGGCGGCGTCGGCGGGGACCTCGGCGCGCAGGAGCCCCGCCCCGTCCGAGCGGCCGAAGATGCGGCCGCCGCCGGGCAGGATCAGGACCGCCTCCAGGTCGGGGCACGCCTTCAGGGCCCGGTCCAGGAGGCGCAGGGTGAGCGGGCTGCGGGCCCCGGCGATCGGCCGCTCCCAGCGGGCCGCCAGCACGCTGGGCATGGTCTCGCGGAGGTCGATCGTCTCTCCCACGCCGTCGCGCCAGGCGGGGTACTCGGCGCAGGTCCCGGCGCTGGTCGGCGCCGGCGGGTCGATCCTGTCCTCGAAGAAGAAGACCTCCACGCGCCGGTTGGCCTCGAGGGCCACGCTGTCGCCCGTCAGGACCTCGGGGTGCGACTCGCCGCAGCCGTGGACGACGAGCGTCGTCCCCGCCGGCAGCGTGGCCTCGTCCTTCGCCATGTACGCCCGGACCAGCTCGGTCCGCGTGGCGTCGCCCGGGACCCCGTCGACCTTCAGCGCCGTCGCGCGTGTGGCGTTCGTGTGCCTCTGGAAGCGCTCGACGGACGCCTTCGGCGGCGCGGCCCCCGGGGTGGCCACGAACGGCCCCTGCTCGTCCGAGAGGGCCGAGAGCATGAGCGCGTCCTCGCGCGCTCCCCACACGCGCTGGGTGACGTGGTACCGCTTCACCCACGCCTCGACGTCGTCCTTCAGGTACGCCGCCACGACGCCGGCCCGCTCCTCGGAGAGCGTCTGGTTGTAGGCCGGCTTTCCGGACGTGTCCGTGTGGCCGACGACGAGGACCTCGGCGCCGGGGAGCTTCTTGTAGATGCTCCCGAGCCGCCGGACGCTCTTCAGGGCCTTGGGGAGGAGGAGGGTCTTGTCGAGCTCGAAGAGGAGGCCCGTGAGGCGCACCCGGATCGAGCGCGGCGGGACCTGGATCTCGGCCGGCTCCAGGTCGGGGGCGATCGCGATGGGGACGGGCGTCCCGGTCCAGGGGACGCTCACCTCGCACCGCCTGGCGAGAACTCGGGCAGGTCGATCAGGACCTCGCCCTCGGTGTGCGGGAAGGTGTCGAGCCGGGCCAGCCCGTCGTCGTTCGTGAGCGCGCCGCGCGAGGCGCCGCCCGGGAGCGTGTAGCGCACGAGGACCCCCGCCAGCGGGAGCTGCTTGCCGTTGACGATCCGCACGTCGAGGAAGGCCCCGCTCGCCGGGGCCGGCGGGGCGCCGAGCCGCTCGACGCGGTACTTCCCCTTCCGGTAGACGTCGCACAGGTCGGGCGCGCAGGCCGGCCCCTCGTGGCAGGCCCCCTCGGGCCGGTCCTCGGCGGCGAAGGCCAGCACGTCGACCCGCTCCTCGAAGCGCGACGGGTAGCCCGCCAGCCGGACCTTCTGCGGCGGCCAGGCCTTTCCGCACCCGGCGGCGAAGCGCAGGGTCGAGGCCGCGAGCCCCTCGCGCGGCCGGCCGAGCGCCTTCGCGGCCGCCTGCGCGGCCGTCTCCAGGACCTCGAGCCAGCCGGCCGACGAGGACGCGACGTTCGGGTCGACCTTGGCCCCCTCGGTCTTCGCCCAGGTCGCCGCGGCCCTCCACTCGTCGACCCGCGCCGCGCGCGTCGCGTCGAGCCAGGCCTGCTTGTCGAGGGTCACGAGCGCGAGGGTCGCCTCGGCCCGGCGCCGGGCGAGCGCCTCGTCCGGGTGGTGGCCGGTGCACAGGAGGTGCATGCGAGCCTCGCCCGCCTTCGCCGCGCCGCCGGTGTCGACGACGTGCTTGCGCACGGCCGCCAGCACAGGGACCGAGAAGGCCGGCTGGGGGACGACCCCGCCCTGCAGGAACGCCTCCGCCGCCGGGAGCTCGATCACGTGCACCGGCCGGCCGCGCTGGAGGCGGAGCGTCGTCGTCCGCGCGCGCGCGAACGTGACCGTCGAGTGCTTCGGCTCGTCCGGGAAGAGCTCGACCGGCTGTGTCACGGGCCGAAGCCTGACACGCCGTGACCCACCGCCGCAACCCGTGCGCGATCCGAACAGCGCTGGTGCTTCGCGGCACGAACCGGGCGACGTTGCCCGCCGCCCAGGCGCGGGTCGACCCGCGCGCCGCGTCGCCGGCGGCGGGCCTCCGTCCGCCCGGTTCGCCGCTCAGCGTGTGCTCACCCCGCCGCCCCCGGCCAGCCGGCGAGCAGGGGCAGGTTGTACTCCCGGAGCTCCATGCGCAGGCGGACGTCGGGCCGGGCGCGGACGAAGGGCCGGAGCGCGGTCTTCGACCACACGGTCTTGTCGCAGTTCCCGAGCACGACGTCGGTGAGCGACGCGACGCCGGCCAGCGCCAGGAGCCCCTTCGGCGTCACCTGGTTCGACGAGACCGAGAGCAGGCGCAGCGTCCGCGAGCCGGCCAGCGCCGCGAGCGTCGCGTCGCTCGCCAGCGGACAGCCCCGGAGGTGGAGCTCGCGGAGCGCCGGCGCGCCCACGAGCGACCGCAGGCCGTCCGGCCCGACGTGCGTGCGGGTCAGGCTCAGCCGCTCGAGCCGGGGGAGGCCCGCGAGGGTCGCCACGCCTGCGTCGCCGAGGCCGGAGCAGCCGGTCAGGTCGAGGGCCTCGAGCCGAGAGAGGCCGGTCAGGTGCGCCAGGGCCGCGTCCTCGAGCCCGTCCGCCTGCGCGAGGGAGAGGCGGGTCAGCCGCGCGCAGCCCGCCAGCGGCGCCAGGTGCGCTGCGCGGAGGCGAGCCGAGCCGCGCAGCGCCAGCTCCTCGAGGTCGGGCAGCCCGGCCAGGGCCGCGACCCCGGCGGGGCCGAGCGGCTCGGCGTGCAGCTCCACCGACCGGAGGCGGCCCGTGGCGGCCAGGAGCTTCGCCGCGGCGTCGTCGACCGGCGCGCCCCGCAGGGACACGAGCTCGATCGCGGTCAGCCGCTCGAGGCGAGGCAGCGCCTCGAGGAGACCGGGCGCCGTGACGTCGTCGATGCCGAGCGCCTCGAGCCCCGAGCCAGCGAGGGCCGTGACGCCGGCGGCGTCGATCGACGAGCGCATGAGCCGCAGCGCGCGGAGCGCGCGGTTGCTCGCGAGCGCCGCCGCCTGCCGGCCGTCGAGCGGGACCGACCACAGCTCGAGACCGCCCAGCCCGCGCGCGTCCGCGAGGGGCGCCAGGTCGGGGAGCGCGCCGCGCCGAGAGATCAGGTAGCGCAGCCGGAGCCGGGCCAGCGCCGGGAGGGCCGCGATCGCGGCCGAGGTCCCCGGCGCCACGTCGCAGCTCCGGAGGTCGAGCGACCACAGGTCGGGCAGGGCGCGCAGCGGCTCGACGTCCGCCGCCTCGACCCGCCACCCGAGGAGGTCGAGCCGCTCGAGGTGCGTCGCCTTCGCCAGCTCGTGGCCGGGGAGGGCTGGGACCTGCTTGCCCGCGGACTGCAGCAGGAGGCCCTGCGCGTCGCCCTCGCGCGCCGCGGCCACGACGTCGGGGAGCGGCGCCTTCGGCTCGGGCTCGAGGACCAGCTCGCGGTGCTCGGGGAGCGTGACCGTCGACGCGGCGCCGGCGACGTTCGTCCGGCCGAAGCAGAACAGCCGCCCGTCGGGGGAGACGCCGTTCACGTGCGCCTTGAGCGACGTCGTGAAGCTCCGCGCCGGGCGCCGCACCGCGTCGAGGAGCGCGAGCGGGACCTCGAGCCCCGCGCGCCGCCGCCCGGCGATCGCGCGCGCCAGCGCCTCCTGGTCGCCCGGGTCCGCCTCGAAGCGCCGCTCGGCGGCGCGCCACTCGTCGTCGGCCACATCAGCTCTTCTTCGGAGAGTTCCGCCGCACGTACTCCTTCGTCCGGAGCTTGCGCGCGGTGTTCTCGGAGCTCATGTAGCGCACGGTCCCGAAGATCGGCCGCTCGGGGCCCCAGGCGCGGTCGAAGCGGCCGAGGCACCAGAAGATCCCCGAGTAGGAGTTGGGGTTCCGGCCGTCGAGGCCGTACTTGTTGTTCAGGTGGATCAGGTGCTCGAGGGCGTCGCGCGGCGAGGCCGACCACTCGAGGACCTTCTTGCCCCACAGCATGCGCAGGTAGTTGTGGATCCGCCCCTCGCGGGCGAGCTGGGTCTGGGCGGCGTTCCAGAGCGGGTCGTGGGTCGTCGCCGCCTCGAGCTCGTCGAGGCCGTAGAGCGGGGCGCGCGCGTCGTCCGCGTGCTTCTCGAGCGTCCTCCTGGCGAACGCCGGGAGCGACTCGTAGCGGTCGTAGTCGTCCGGCCGCTGGTGGCAGAAGACGTAGCCCACCTCGCGCCAGGTGACGAGCTCGTCGAGGAAGGCCTCGGCCGGCGGGGACATGCCCCACCAGCCCTCCTTCGACCCCGTGGGCTTGCCGGTCGCGCCCGACCAGCGCTCGCGCTTCGTGACGCGCGCGAAGACGTCGTGCGCAGAGACGTGGCCGAAGTGGAGGTACGGCGAGAGGCCGCTGCAGGCCTCGTCGTCGAGGTCGCTCCGGTCCTCCTGGTAGCGGTCCAGCCGCCGGGTCAGGAAGCGCTCGACCACGGCGTCGGCCGCCTCCTGGCCGCCGCGGACGCCGTCGACGGGCGCGACGGCGTGGTCGATCGGGAGCTTCGCCAGCTCGGCCTTCGACCGCTCGAGCTGCGCGTCGGTCGCCCGCGGCCAGCGGCGGGTGATCGCCGGCGGCAGGCCGTCCAGGCGCGGCAGCGCGAGGCCCGCCAGCGGGTCGGCCGCGGGAGGCGCCGCCAGGTGCGGCGGGAGCTGCTTGTGCAGGAAGCGGCGGAGGCTGTGGGCCGTGTCGAAGGCCTTCGGCGCGGCGCGGAGCGGGAGGAGCCCGTTCCCGTCCACGACCTCGAGCCGACAGGCGACCTGCCGCGCCGCCGCCGCGACCATGCGGGGGAGGAAGAAGCAGGGGAACTCGTCGGTCACGACCACGCACGCCCGCTCGGAGAGGGCCGCCAGCAGCCCCTTCCCGGCGCCGGCCTCGGGCTCGAGGTACGGGTGGTAGAGGACCGGCGCGGCCTCGAAGGCCTCGCGGTTGTCCGCCATGCCGTCGATCACGAAGGCGTGGAGCCGGTCGCTCGCCCAGCGGTAGCCGCAGCGCAGGGGCTCGAGGACCACGAGCGGCTTGTCGAGCGCCAGCGCGTGGCCGATCGCCCGCTCGAGCGCGAAGTTGAAGCGCGTCCGGCGCGCCGAGATCATCCAGTACAGGACGTGGTCGCCGTCTCGCCGCGGCGGGGCGTCGTTGGCGATCCGGACCCGCAGCGCAGGGACTTCGCCGAGGACGTGGCTGGGCATGGGGTGAGAGGCTACCCGGGCCGGAGCGGCGAGCGCGGGTCCTCGCCGGCGCGCAGCGAGAGCGCGGCCCCCTCCTCGCCGCGCTCGAGGCACTCGAAGAGGTTCCGGACCGTCTGGCCGAGCCGATCGTCCTTCCAGCCGCGGGCCTCGAGCTCGTCCACCAGCCGCCGACCGAGGGACGCGGCCTGCTCGACCGCCAGCTCGGCCTGCTCCCGGTGGGGGTTCTCGCCCCGCTCGCGGTAGCCGCCGAGGAGGGTCCACAGCGCGAGGGCGGTCCCGTGCGGCGGCGCGTCCGGCGACTCCCGGCCGACCCGCTCGAGGAGCCGGCGCAGCCGGTGGGCGATCGTGGCGGCGTGGGGGAGATTCAGCGGGAGACGGCTCACCAGAGGTCCTGGGATACGGCCGGACGCCCTTCACATCAAGCCGGAGACGGGACGCGCCAGACTCCCGGGGCGTCGTCCGGAAGCGCGAGACGCCGGCGCAGTGCGCCGGCGTCCCGTGGAGCTCAGCGAGTCGGTGTTACTGGCCGACCTGGATGTACTGGCCCGAGACCCAGCCGTCGAGCCCGAGGGCGCCGACCTGGAACCAGGTGCCCGCCGGGTTCAGGGCCGTGATGTGGACCTCGGTCCCGCGCGGCAGGACGCGCACGACGCCGGTGTTCGTGGCCGGGCCGAGGCGCAGGTTCAGGTTCGCGGTCGTCTTGCCCTTCACGACGTGCACGTCGAGGAGCTGCCGCCCGCCGCGGACGAAGAACTTGGCGAGGATCGTGATCGTCTTCCCGCGGTTCGCGTAGATGAGGCGGTGGACGGTGTCGTTCGTCGGGACCTCGTGGGGGCCGACGTAGGTCCGGCCGAGGCGCACCGACACGAGGCCGGTGATCTCCTGCGGGGCGTTGTCGACGATCCGGTCACGGACGGCGCGCACGGCGTCGACGATCGGGGCCACGCGGGACGCGTACTGGCCGTAGAAGCCGGCCTTGTCGACGACGACCGTGAAGTCGGCGCCCGAGACCTTGGCGACCATGGTCACCTGGGGGACGTCGGCGACCATGGCCGGGTCGTCGATCCGCTGCGGGAGGCCCGGGACGTCGGCCGTCTCGACCGCGGCCTTGATCGCCTGGAGCTCGGCCGCCGTGGCCTGCCCGTTGAAGTACAGCGTGGCGGTCCCGGTGCGGACGGCGTTCCTGACGACCGTGACCACGCCGTCCTCGGCGACGACGATGTCGTCGCTGTAGAGGACGAACCCGCCCGAGTAGGTGAGCTGGACGCCGCCGAAGACCGGGCCGGCGAGGCGGCGCGCGATCGCGCGCAGGGCGGCGACGAGCGGCTCGACGCGGGTCTCGTACGGCGTGTAGTAGCCGAGGGTCGCGGTGGTGGTGAAGGTCCGCGACGGGCCGGTGTAGCTCGGGGTCCGCGGGCCGACGACCGACGTGAGGGTCACGCTCGGCGGCTGGACGATGTACATGCGCGGGTCGGGGATGCTCGCCGGGAGCGTGCCGACGTCGGCGCGGTTGAAGGCGGCCGTCACGGCGTTCATCTCGGCCGTCGTGGCCGTGCCGGCGACCGGCGCGTAGCGGGCCGTCGGGCTCGAGCGGTAGAGCGTGGCCGCGCCGAAGCGGTCCAGGACCAGCTGCTCCGACGTGCCGCGGAAGCCGTCGGCGACCGTCAGGTCGAGCGAGCCGAGCGCGTTGGCCGGGCCGGGCGCCGGGGCGACCGTGGTGAAGTGGTAGGCGATCGCGCCCTTCGGGACGCGGACCATGTGGAAGGGCGAGGTCAGCGCCATGGTGACCATGGTCCCCGGCGCGGGCGTGGTCTCGGTGACCTCGACGAAGCAGTGGCCGCCGGTGAACCCGCCGGTCATGAGCGTCGCCCTGGTGATCTTGATCGCGTAGCCGCCGGTGGGCTTCGTGCCCATGGTCACGGCCAGGACCTCCTCGGACGAGAAGTCGACGCGCGGCTGGACGGGGAGCTGGATGCTCCCGCGCGCGCACCACGCGCGGAGCTCGGCCATGTCCTTCAGGACGACCTGCTGCGCGGTCGAGAAGCCCGAGCCGCCGCCGTTCGTGACGAAGTCGACGAGGGGCAGGTCGGTGCTCAGGGCCGGCTGCGCGTGCGCGACGGCGGCGGTGCCGAGGAGGGCCAGCGCGAGCGCCGGCAGTCGGAAGGTCGAACGCATGTGTGGAGAGGCTCCCTTGCCTTTCGGGCAGCGCACCCAGCCAAGAGGCGGCGCCCGGACGCACGCTCCACAACAAATGACGCACCAAGTCATGGCCCTGGCGAGGGCTGTTCTAAGTCACGTCCACGTAACGGCACGCCGGACGCTTACCGCCAGGGCGGGCGACCTCCGCTCGCCCTCTTTCCGAAAACGGGATCCCCTGATGCCGCGCGCGGCAGGGGACGCGGAGGACGGTCAGCCCTCCGCGCGCCGCCGTCAGGTCGCATCGATCGTCGTGCGGATCACGACGCGGGAGACTCCGGGCAGGTCGACGACGACGACCTCCACCTCCCAGTCCGGTGCCCGAACACGAAGCGCGAAGAGCGAAGAGGAAGACGATCACAGAGGGCCTCAGAGGATGCTCAGAGCGCCTCAGAGGTCCGTGCACCGTGGTGAGTGAAGTGGAAGAAGATGGTTCCGGACCCAACCTCTTCTCATCACGAGGCACCCGGTCTGGAGACTTCGGATGACGGTTGCACACGAAGGGAAGATGGCTCCGGACCCGGAGAACGAGTCCGTCTCGCCGCGTCCCTCGGCGACGAGGCGAGCCGGAACCTCGTGGGGTCGCAGGCGCCGGCCCCCAACGACGTGACTGCCTGGATCGAGGCGCTTCGAGCCTGGAGGGACGTCTCGGCCCTGGCCTCGACGAGTGCCGTCCATGGACCTCGCGGCCCCGCCCGCGGCGCTGACGTCTTCGCCGGGGGCGCCCTCTTCAGCTACTCGTGCAGGACGCCGCCCGACGCGTGGACCGCGCGGGAGGCGACCGACGCGACGCCGGCGGGGAGGAGCACGGTGTCGCCGGCGGAGAGGGTCCAGGCGGAGATCCCATCGAGCTCGAGCGGCAGGCCGGGGGCGCACACCTTCGGGGCGCGGGTCGGCCGGAAGAGGGTCACCTTGCCCCGGCCGTGGACGGTGCCCTTGCCGCCGCGGGCGATCACGAGGGCCGTGCTCTCGTCGAGCCCGATCCCGAGGGGGTGCTCGCTCCAGCCGTCCTGGATCAAGCGGGCCAGGAAGGTCACGAGCCGCCCGCGCCGCTGGCGCTGGCCGACGTGGGAGTCGACCAGGCACTCGTCGAGGAACGAGACCCGGAACAGGTCGCGCTCGAGGGCCACGGCCGGCGCGAAGGGGTCGACGAGGACGGCGGGCGAGCGGACGCCCCCCTCCTTGGCGCCGAAGACGAAGCGGCCGAGGACGGCGGCGCCGGCGCTCGTCCCGCCCAGCACCGCGCCGCGGCGCCAGGCGACGCTCAGGGCGTCGGAGAGGCGGGTCCCCTTCCAGGCGGCGACGTAGGTGGCCTGGTCGCCGCCGGCGATGAACACGGCCTCGGCCGTGGCCACGCGCCAGGCGACGTACTCGCTGTTGGCGAGCTGGCGCGTCGTGACCATGAGGGTCTCGACGCTGTCGCAGCCGCCGATCTCTTCGAAGAGATACAGGTTGTAGCCGTCCGAGCCGGAGGTGCGCAGGACGACGACGTCGCCGCCGTCGATCACGCCCTTCATCCACTGGAAGGCCTCGCTCACGTCCGGGCCGCCCCCCATGAGGACGAGGCCGGGGCCCGACGGGGCCCGCTCGGCGTCGGCCGGCTCACCCGTCATGTAGTGGACGAGGGTCTGGGGCGGGCGCGGCGGCTTGCCGGGCTCGCGCGGCGGCTCGACGGGCTCGGCCAGCGGCGGCGGCTGGGTCTTCGGCGAGGTGGGCTTCGGGGCCGGCGGCGGCGTCGCCGGCGCGCGCTTGCCCGGCGGCGTCGCCGGGGCGTCGGGCGGCGGCGGCACGGGGCCGCCGCGCTTGCGCTTGCCGCCCTCCTGGGCCGGCGCCGAGGCGGCCGCGAGGGCCAGGGACAGGAGGACCAGCAGGGTCAGGGCCGCGGCGCGCACGTCGGGAGTCTGACACGGCTTTGCAGTTCGCGCGGCGCCGGATCCGCCCGCGCGAGGCGAATCGCGGCGCTAATCCCCGCGCAGGTGGAGGTAGGCGTCGAGGGCGTCGTACTGCTCGGGGGTCACGTTCAGGAACTCGACCCCGTGCTCGGACGTCCGCGCGTCGACCGCGTGGACCGAGCGGATCCGCCCCTCGATGCGCAGGACCGTGTTCCCGAGCTGGAGGTCCAGCCACAGGTGGGTCCGGACGGGCAGGGCGTGATCCACGAGCTCCAGCCGCATGCCGTCGTGCGAGAGGTCGACGGTCCGGCCGATCGAGTCCTCGGTCTTGTAGCGGCCGAGGGCCGAGTTGCAGTGCTCCTCCACGTGGACCAGGTCGATGGCCTTGATCCGCGGCTCCTGGCGCCGGTCGCCCTGCGGCGGCCGCTGCACGCGCCCCGAGTCCGACGAGCGGCGGGCCGTCTGGCTGCGCCGCCCGAAGTGCGCGCCGACCTCCCGCACCCGCTCCTCGACGGGCGCCGGCGCGCCGTCTCGACGCCGGGCGCCGAACGCCTCGCCGACCTCGTTCACCCGGTTCGCGCGCCAGTCCTTGGCCTCGACCTGCGGTCCCATGCGACACCTCCATCTCGTCGGCCAGTACCGAGCGCAAGGGGCGCGCCGACCGAAGCCGCGTCCCGGCATCCCCGACGGGGCGCGGCCTCCTCGTCGCGGGGCGGGATCGACCCGCGCTGAAGGGCGTGGACCGAACGGCGAGCGTCGATGAGGCTCTGCGCCATCGGAGGAGAGCCATGGGATCGCGCTCGATGATCGGTTCGGCGGTGCTGGCCCTGGCGGCCCTGGTCGGTGCGGGCTGCGGCTCCACGAAGGACGCCGCGTCGGCGCCCGCGGCGGCGGCCGAGCGCGGCAAGGTGCTCGTGATCATGTCGAGCCGGAGCGCGATCACGCTCCGCGAGAACAAGAGCCACCCGACCGGCTACTTCTTCAACGAGCTGGTGGTCCCCGTCCGCGCGCTCGTGGACGACGGCTGGGAGGTCGTGTTCGCGAACCCCGAGGGGAACCCGCCCTCCATGGACCCCTCGAGCCTGAGCGCCGAGTTCTTCGGCGGCGACGTGAAGAAGCTCGAGAGCTACGAGGCGTTCCACGAGGGGCTCGCCGACCTGAAGGCCCCGCAGAAGCTGGCCACGGTCGTCGCCGGCGGGCTCGACGGCTTCGACGGGGTCTTCTTCCCGGGCGGCCACGCGCCCATGGAGGACCTGTGCAAGGACAGGAGCGTCGCCGCCGTCCTGCGCCACTTCCACGAGGCGGGCAAGCCCACCGCCGCGATCTGCCACGGGCCGATCGCGCTCGTCTCGACCGCGAAGGACCCCGACGCGCTCCTGGCCGCGCTCGAGCGCAACGAGGCGGCCCC
>Ga0154020_10004562_pt1 | contig 16500 bp, 14 predicted proteins | sample Klosneuvirus_201_FD_109709 | JGI IMG/M metagenome (GOLD analysis project Ga0154020, IMG submission 109709) | Active sludge microbial communities from wastewater, Klosterneuburg, Austria - Klosneuvirus_20160825_MG | ecosystem: Engineered > WWTP > Aerobic digester > Activated sludge | place...
CGAGCTCGGCACCCTGGGCATCGTCCAGGTTCAGCACCGCGGCGCACAGGCCGGGCCAGTCGAACAGGCTGCGCTTGGCGGCCCAGTAGGCGGCCATGTCGACGTGGTAGTCGAGGTGGTCCGGCGTGAAGTTGGTGAACAGCGCCACCGCGATGCGGGCCGCGGCCAGGCGCTGCTCGACCAGCCCGATCGACGAGGCCTCGATCGCGCAGGCCGCAAAGCCGGCCCGCTCGAAGTCGCGCAGGCTGCGGTGCAGGGTCAGCGGGTCCGGCGTGGTCAGGCCGGTGGCCTGCACCTGCGCCTGCGGGTTGGCGGCCGAAGGCGGCTCGCCCACACCCAGTGTGCCGATCACGCCGCAGCGTCGCCCCGCAGCACTCAGCGCCTGGGCGGTCCACCAGGCGGTGGAGGTCTTGCCGTTGGTGCCGGTGGTGGCCACCAGCTGCAGGCGCTCGGACGGCCTGCCGTACCAGGCGTCGCCCAGCGCGCCGGTGGCGGCCTTCAGGCCCGGCAGCGCGGCAATGCGTTCATCGTCGAAGCCAAACGCCTCGGCCCCCTCGGCCTCCACCAGACAGGCACCCGCGCCCGCCGCCAGTGCGGCGGCCACATAGGCCCGGCCATCCTGGGCGTAGCCGGGCCAGGCCACGAAGGCGTCGCCCGCGCGCAGCCGGCGGCTGTCGCTGAACAGGTCGGCACCTGGCACCAGGCGCAAGCGCAGCCAGGCCACCGCCTCGTCCACGTCACGGAGGGTGTGCAGCGCGGCCATCAGAAGGACTCCACTTCGGCCGGTGCGGCCTGGGCGCGCGCCACCAGCTGGGGCTGCACCGGCAGATCCGGTGGCACGCCCAGCAGCTGCAGGCTGCGCTGCACCACCGAGCTGAACACCGGCGCAGCGACATCCCCGCCGAAATAGCGGCCGTTGCTGGGCTCGTCCACCATCACCGCCACCACCACCCTGGGGTGGGAGATCGGCGCCAGACCGACGAACCAGGCGCGGTACTTGTTGCCCGCGTAGCTGCCACCCTCCTGCTTGTGGGCGGTGCCGGTCTTGCCGCCCACCGAGTAGCCGATGGCCTGGGCCTTGGGCGCCGTGCCCCCTTCGCCAGCGGCCATCTGCAGCATCCTGCGCACCGAATGGGCCACCTCCGGCGTGAACACCGCCGCGCCCTGGGCCGCAGGTTCGCCGCGCAGCAGGGTCAGCGGCGCGAGGTCGCCTTCGCGGGCGAACACGGTGTAGGCCCGCGCCAGCTGCAGCGGCGAGGCCGACAGGCCATAGCCGTAGCTCATGGTCGCCTGCTCCACCGGCCGCCAGCTCTTGTAGGGCCGCAGCCGGCCGGAGACCAGGCCGGGAAAGGCCAGCTGCGGCTTCTGGCCAAAGCCCACCGAGCTGAACATCTCCCACATCTCGCGCGGCTGCATCTGCATCGCCATCTTGACGGTGCCGACGTTGCTGGACTTCTGGATCACCTGCTCCACCGACAGCGCACCGTGCGGATGGGCGTCGCTGATGGTGGAGCCGGTGATCTGGATGCGACCCGGCGCGGTCTGGATCACCGTGTCCGGGCGCACCCGGCCGCTCTGCAGCGCCAGCGCAGCGATGAAGGGCTTCATGGTCGAACCCGGCTCGAAGGTGTCGGTCACCGCCCGGTTGCGCAGCTGGGAGCCGCTCAGGCTGGCCCGCTCGCCCGGGATGTAGCTGGGGTAGTTGGCCAGGGCCAGCACCTCGCCGCTGCGGGCGTCGAGCACCACCACGCTGCCGGACTTGGCCTTGTGCTCCAGCACCGCGTCGCGCACGCGCTGGTAGGCGAAGAACTGCACCTTGGAATCGATCGACAGCGCGATGTCGCGGCCATCCTCCGGCTCCACCACCTCGCCCAGCTCCTCGACGAAGCGGCCGATGCGGTCGCGCACCACCGTGCGGTTGCCGCCGCGGCCCTGCAGCTCCTTCTGGAAGGCCAGCTCCACGCCCTCCAGGCCGCGTTCCTCGATGTTGGTGAAACCCACCACATGGGCCGCGGACTCGCCTTCCGGATACTGGCGGCGGAACTCGCGCTGCACGTAGATGCCCTTGACGCCCAGGGCCTTGATCTGTGCGGCCACCGCCTCGTCCACCTGGCGGCGCAGCCAGACGAAGCCGCCCTTGCCGGTCAAACGGGACTCGAGCTGGGCCACCGGCATCGACAGCAGGCGGGCCAGCTCTCGCAACTGCGCCGGCGCGGCCGGTGCGGCGCGCAGTTCGCGCGGCACCGCAAACACCGAGGGCGCCGGCACGCTGGCTGCCAGGATCTGGCCGTTGCGGTCGACGATGCGCCCGCGGCTGGCCTGCAGCGTGTAGGTGTGGGCGTAGCGGTTCTCCCCCTGCTTCTGGAAGAAGGCCGGGTTGATCACCTGGATGTACAGCGCCCGGCCGGCCAGCACCAGCGAGCCCAGGCCCAGCGCCAGCACCAGCAGCTTGGAGCGCAGCGGCGGCGTCTTGGCCGCCATCAGCGGGCTGCTGCTGTAGCGCACCGGGTCGGCCCGGTTGACCCCGGGTTGTGGGTCGCCCCGCCGACGGCGGCCCGTCTCGTTGCGCGGAGCGCGACCCCGCAGCCTGCCCAGCAGAGCTCCAAAGAAGGCAACGACGCGTTGAAGCGGGGCTTTGCGCATCAGGGCATCCCCCCCTGGGCGCCCGCCGCTGCGGGCAGCTGGACGTATTCGGTCACCGCCGGAGTGGCGCCACGCATCTGCAATTGCTCACGGGCCTGGCGCTCCACCCGCAGGCTGGTGGCCTGGGCACGGCGGGCCACATCCAGCCCCTCGGCTTCCACCGCCAATTGCTGGGCGAGGTTGCGCTCGCGCTCCAATGCCGCGGACAGGCGGCGCGACTCATAGGAGGTCTGCACCAGGTAGACGGCACTCACCACCAGCGCCAGCAGCAGCAGCAGGTTCAGCCGCGTCATGTGCGCCTCCGCATCGGCCGGGCCGCATCGGCAGGCCGCAGCAACTCCGCCGGCAAGGGCGCATCGGTGCGTTCGGCCACCCGCAGGATCGCCGAACGCGCGCGCGGGTTGGCCTCCACCTCGGCCTCGCCGGCGCGGATGCGCCCCAGCGCCACCAACAGTGGCGGGGGCGGCTCGGCCAGCGGCATGCGGCGGTCGTAGGCCTCCTTGGACCAGCGCTGGATGAAGGTCTTGACGATGCGATCCTCCAGCGAGTGGAAGCTGATCACCGCCAGACGCCCGCCCGGCGCCAGCCGGTGCAGCGCTGCGTTCAGACCCTGCTCGAGTTCCTCGAGCTCAGCGTTGACGAGAATCCGAAGAGCCTGAAACGTGCGCGTTGCAGGGTCCTGGCCGCGCTCGCGGGTCTTGACCGCGCGAGCCACGACCTCGGCAAGTTCGGCGGTCCGCCGTACTGGAGCCCCAGCTTCGCGGCGAGCGACAAGCGCCTTTGCAATCGCAGCAGCAAACCGTTCTTCTCCGTAATCACGTATCACCTCCGCGATGCGCCCCTGGCTGGCGCTTTCCAGAAACTCGGCCGCGCTCTGCCCGCGGTTGGGATCCATGCGCATGTCCAGCGGCCCGTCGAAACGGAAGCTGAAGCCGCGCTCGGGGTTGTCGATCTGGGGCGAGGACACCCCCACATCCAGCAGCAGACCGTCGATGCGGTCGATGCCCAGCTCGTCGAGCAGGCCCGCCCACTCGGCGTAGCGGCGGGCGTGGATCTGGAAGCGGGCATCGTCGATGCGCTGCGGCCCGGTGGTGGCATCGGCCAGCGCCTCCGGGTCGCGGTCGATGGCGATCAGCCGGCCCGCGGGGCCCAGCTGCTGCAGGATGAGGCGGCTGTGGCCCCCGCGGCCATAGGTGCCATCCACATAGGTGCCCTCCAGGCGCGCACCGTCCCGGCGATGCAGCAGCGCCTGCACCGCCTCGTGCAGCAGGACGGTGCGATGCTGCCAAGGAGTGGTGTTCTCGCCCATGGCCGTCAGAAGGTGAAGTCCTGCAAGACATCCGGCATGGGCTGCTCCAGCACCTTGGCTTCCGCAGCGGCATATCGCCGCGCATCCCAGAGCTCCAGGTGGTTGCCCATGCCGATCAGCAGCACGTCGTGCTCCAGCCCCGCCGCCGAACGCAGCTCCGGCGACACCAGCACCCGCGAGCCGCTGTCGATCTCCATGTCCATCGCACTGCCCAGGAAGATGCGCTTCCAGCCGGAGGCGGACATCGGCAGGGCTTCCACCTTGCCGCGAAACGCCTCCCACACCGGACGCGGAAACACCATCAGACAGCCCTCGGGATGCTTGGTGATCGTGAGCTGACCTGCGGCCAGGGACGTAAGCAGCTCGCGATGGCGCGCAGGGACGGTCAACCGCCCCTTGGCGTCCAGCGCTAGCGCCGAAGTACCCTGGAAGTGAAAGTCAGCCACAAAAACCCACAAAACGACACGTTCTCCCACTTTAGCGGAGGATTTCCCACAGGGTCAAGGCAAGTCGTGAGAAATTGCCAATGAAATCAAGTACTTACGCAGAATTTGCCAAACACCCTAAAGAACAAAAAGTCCTTATGAATGAACAACTTGCACGCATCATTGCAAGTGCAGCTTCAGATATCCGCAATTAACTCAGATACCTCACCCCCCGGATGGGGCTTCCACAGTTGAAAAAAGCCTGTTCTTGCCTTTGACCCCTTTGGGGGAGGGAATCGACCCCGGTTCCCGCGATGCCATGCACGCTGCGGGCAGGACACCCACCCACGTCAAAAGGGCCGCTCGAGGCGGCCCTTGACAGGACGGTGGGGGCACAGGGCCCCGGCTGAAACCGTCAGTTCGACTCCTTGATCAACCGACCGGAGCCGGGCTGGATCGGCCGCGCGTTCATCGGGTACAGCCGGGCGAAGATGCCCACCTGCTCCGGCGACAGCGGCACCGGCTGCTTGAGCACCAGCCAGAGCACACCCTCGCTGCAGGGCGGAGTCGTGAGCGAGCCCATGTAGGTGTAGTAGCGGCGGTCCTCCGGCAGCAGCAGGTTCATGTCCAGCGGCGCCGGGGCGCTCACCTCCATGTTCTTCTCCAGCGGCAGGCTGTTCCAGACCATCTGGATGGCCGGCTGCTGGCGGCCCTGCTCCAGCATCACCGCCACCACCGCCAGGCGACCTTCCGGGTCCTTGTGCACCAGGTGGGCCACCATGTCGAACTGGCGGCCGTTGATGCGCTCCTCGGAGGGGCGATGAAAGTGGAACTGCAGCAGCTCGTAGCGCCGCCCACCCACCTCGATGCTGTTGCCGCCACCCACGTTGGCCTGCACGGTGTGGCCGTTGTCGATCACACCGAAGGAGCTGGGCCGGTAGTCGAAGCGGATGGGCTCCAGGTCCACCTTGATGCCGCCGCGGATGTCGATCGGGCTCTGCCGGTTGCCCAGTCCGCAGGTGGCGAATTCGGGTTGGATGCCGCCCCAGACCGCCGGGCCGCCTTCACCGCTGTAGGACCAGTGCACGCCATGCCCGCCATGCCCCCCCTGGGCCGCCGCCGGTGCCGCGGCGGCATGGGAGACGGCAGGGCCTGCGGCATGGGGATCCACGGCGGCCAGCTTCTTCGCGGCCGGCCTGCGCGGCGTGCTGCCGTGACCGGCTGAATTCGTCACCTTGGCCACCGGCGTGCTGCCGTGGCCATCGGCCAGCTTGCCCTGCAGCCGCTGCCGCAGCGCCTCCAGGGAGGCGGCCTCTGCGGCGTTGTCGGCCTTGCCCTCGACCTTGTGCGGCGCGGCAGACTCCACCGGCTTGTGCTCCGGTTTGGCGGCAGGTTTGGCGAATGGCTTCGCTTCTGCATGGCCGCCATGGGGATCGGCAGCCCCGACCGGCAGGGCCAGCCCCGCCAGCAATGCCACGCACCACACCCCGGCCCTGCGGCCCCTGTTTGCTCCCGACGGCGGGACACTCCACATCGCACCCATCACTGCTCCAACACCTGGCGACTGAAACGGCGAGCACGTCCACCGACGGCTCCAACGCCTCAGATGTCGGCCTGCAGACGCTGCAACTTGAGGCAGCGATCCAGCCACTGCGGGATTCAGTCCGGATGGGCCTGTGCCACCAGCGGCTCCGGGCGGATGCGCAGCGCCATCAGCACACCCGCCACCAACAAACCGATGCCCGCCAGCGTGAGCGGCTCGGGCCAGTGTCCGCGCAGCACAAAGGCATAGGCCAGTGCGGACAGGGTCTCGAAGACGATGAGCTGGCCGACCACGGTGGTGGGCAGGCGCTGGCTGGCCTCGTTCCAGCACAGCGTGCCCAGCCAGGAGGCGAACAGGCCGATTGCCGCCATCAGGCCAATGAAGACCGCCGGCCGGGGACCGAAGGGCATCGGGAAGGCGGCGGGCCCCGCCGCCAGCCACCCCCAGGTCAGCAGGTAGCCCAGCACCGCCAGCGGCAGAGTGGCCACCCCCTGGGCGGTGGCCCAGGTGCGCGGGCTGCGGTCCGGGTGGGCGCGCAGCCAGTCGGCGTTGCGCAGGGGGTACCAGGTCCAGCACAGCAGCGCCCCGCCGGCCAGCAGAGCCCCCAGCGCATAGCGCGCAGTGTCCGCCTGCGGCTGCTGCGCCAGCGCCTGCAGCTCCACCTGGTTGACCGCCGCGATGCCCGCCGCGATCAGCGCCAGCGAAGGCAGCAGCTTCAGCCAGGGCAGCCGGCCGTCGCGTGCGGCGTCGCGGCGGTTGGACACCAGTGCGATCACCACCGGCAGCGTGCCGATGATCATGGTCGGCAGCGGCCCGCCGGAGCGCTGGATCGCCGAGGCCAGGAACAGGTAATAGACAACGTTGCCCACCAGCGCCAGCTCCAGCGCGTGCAGCCAGTCGCTGCGGCTGAGCTGCGCCAGCCGGGCCCGGTCGAACCAGGCCAGCGGCAGGGCGATCAGGCCGAAGGCCAGGTAACGGCCGAAGGCCTGCAGGGCGGCCGGGTACTCCGGCAGCAGCAGGGGGCCGACAAACACCAGGCCCCACATCAGGCCGGCAGCGAGTGCAAACAGGGTTCCGATCCACATGACCACAGGTCCCGCCCGCTGCGCCGGGGTTGGCGCGGCTGGCCGCGGGGCCTCCACCCTACACCAAACGTCGACCCGGTCGGCAGCGGCTCACCGACCGTCCGTCGGACCACGCAGTGGTCCGGTCGGCGCAACGGCGCGTTCGAACGTTGAAACCGGCGAGCCCACCTCGGAGCCGCTCCTTGACCGCTGCCCTCAACCCCACCCACCCGTCGCCCCGCCCCACCGCCTTCGCACTGCTGCTGGCCGGCCTGTGCTGGCTGGCCCTGCTGCTGGTGCCCGGGTTGTCGCGGGCTTCGGACGATCCCCCCGGGCGGGTCGGCGGCATCGTATCGGTGCTGGGCGATGCCCGGCTGCTGCCGGGTGACGGTGGCGAGGCGGTGGAACACCCCCGCGAGTCGCTGTTCAACTGGCCGCTCACCTCCGGGGATCTGCTGGAGACCGGCCACCTGGGCACGCTGGAGTTGTCGCTGGGCTCCACCCGGCTGCGCCTGGCCGACCGCAGCCGGCTGCTGCTGCGCCGTGTGGACGACGAGGCCATCGAGCTGCAGCTGCTGGAGGGCCGCCTGGCGCTGCGCCTGCGCTCGGACGAGGCCGCCCGGGAGCTGCTGCTCGACACCCGCGGCGGCCGGCTGCGGCCGCTGGGCCGCGGTGCTTTCGAGGTGGATGCCGGCGAGCCGGAACGGCGCCATCCCCAGGCCATCGCCTGGGCCGGCCACCTGAGGCTGGAGCAGCGTTTCGGCAGCCTCACGCTGGCACCAGGTCAGGGTGTGGAGCTCGATCCGGACGGCGGCTGGCGCACCCTCTGGCCGGAAAGCGACGAGCTGTCCCGCTGGGCGCTGGCCGAACCGCAGCGGGGGCAGGCCCGCTGGGCGCAGGACCACCTGGGCGCCGAAATGAGCGGCCTGGACGACCTGGCCCGCCATGGCGACTGGGAGCGCCACCCGGACTGGGGCTGGGTGTGGCTGCCCGGCACGGTGGCCACCGGCTGGGTGCCCTACCGGGAAGGTCGCTGGATCTGGCGCGCCCCCTGGGGCTGGACCTGGGTGGATGCCGCCCCCTGGGGCTTTGCGCCCTTCCACTACGGCCGCTGGGCCCAGCTGCGCGGGCGCTGGGCCTGGGTGCCCGGCCCGGTGCAGGGCCGGGTGGCCTGGGCACCGGCCCTGGTGGTCTGGTCCGGCCCGGCCTACCCGCAGCGCGAAGGCGGCTGGCGCTGGTTTCCGCTCGCTCCGCGCGAAACCTACCTGCCGGCCTACGCCTGCAGCCCTCAGCACCTGCAGCACCTGAACGCGCCCCATGTGCCGCTGCACCGGTCGGTGGCCGGCCGGCTGCTGGAGCGCCCGGACGAGCACCTGCGCGGCAGCCGCTTCGAACACGCCGAGGGGCGGGCGGTAAGCTTCATCGGGCGCCTGGACCCGCAGCTGCGCCAACCCGGGCGCATCCAGCCGGCACCGGTCGCCACGGCACCGCTTGGGCACTGGCGCGCCCCGCATGACCCGGCCGGACGCCCACGCAGCGACACCCCCCGACTGCGCGCCGGAGATCCCTTCCCGATCCCGGACCGTGCTGCTGATCTGCAGCGCGATCGCGGCAACAACCGCCCTGCCGACCGACCCGATGGACGCCTCCAGGATCGCAGCGGCGACAGGGACACGGCGAGGGAGCGGGATCTGCCCGTCGACCGCCAGCGCGACCGGGAACCTGTGGGTGGGACGGCCCCTGCGCCACGCCCCGACACCGACAGCGAACCCCGCCGCGGCTTCATCGGTCGGGCTGTTCCGGTGGTGCCGGCCGCACCGATGGGCCGCGATGCCCCGCTGCGCCGCCCGGGGGACGAACCGGTGCAGCGGTCCGTAACGGCGCCCGCAACGGCGCCCGTTCCGACACCCCCCCCGGCACGGACAACTGCACAGCCGCGGGAGGCGCAGGGCCCCTCGGGATTCATCGGTCGGCAGCGCCCGACGGAACCCCACAGCACAGCCGTTCCCCAGAACGTACCGCCTGCGGCCCGTCCCCGCCCCGAGGACGAGCGCCCCGCCGCCCGCCTGCGCACACCGCAGGACGGCCAGCAGCGCCCACAGGACCGCGCGCCCCGCGAGGCGCAACGCTGATCAGCGGCCGACCTGGACGGCGGCGTCGGTGGCGACAGCGCTGCCCAGCCGCCCCGACACCCGGCGCCAGAGGAAGAAGGCGATCGCCAGGTTCAGCGCATTCCAGGCCAGGCCGTTGACGAAGGCTGCCTGGTAGGAGCCGGTGAGGTCGAAGACCTTGCCGGACATCCAGCCGCCCAGCGCCATGCCGAACAGCGTGCACATCAGCACCGCGCCCACCCGGGTGCCCGCCTCCTGCGGCGCGAAATGCTCCCTCACGATGATGGCGTAGGACGGCACGATGCCGCCCTGGAACAGGCCGAACAGCGCCGAGATCACGAACAGCGACACCAGCCCGTCAAAGGGGAGGAACAGCAGCAGCGCCAAGCCCTGCAGGATGGAACCCAGCAGCAGCGTGCGCAGCCCGCCGATGTGGTCGCAGACCCAGCCCGACAACAGCCGGCTGACGATGCCGCAGGCCAGCATCAGCGAGAGCATCTGCGCCCCGCTGGCCGCGCCGTAGCCCAGGTCGCCACAGTAGGCCACGATGTGCACCTGCGGCATCGCCATGGCCACGCAGCAGGCCACCCCAGCCACACAGAGCAGGCCTTGCGCCGTGGCGACCTTCAGGCCGAAGGGGCGGGCCGGATCACGTGCTTCCGTCCGCTGGCCCGCGCCCCCCGCTGCCGTCGGCAGGGCCGCGGCACCCGGTTGCGGGCGCGCCGGAGGTAGGCCTTGCGCGGGCGCCAGGGGCGCACGCAACCGCAGCCCCTGCGCCAGCAACGGCATGAGCAGCAGGCAGGCCAGCCCCAGGCCCTGGTACGCCTGGCGCCAGCCCACCGTCTCGATGGCCTGCTGCACCAGCGGCGGCCAGATGGCGCCCGCCAGATAGTTGCCGCTGGCGCAGATGGCCACCGCGATGCCGCGGCGGCGCACGAACCACATCGAGGTGTCGGCCACCAGCGGCCCGAAGGTGGCGGAGCTGCCCGCCAGTCCGAGCAGCAGACCGTGGGCCAGCGCAAACCCCCACAGCGACTGCGACTGCGCCGCCAGCAGGTAACCCGCGCCCAGTCCGACCGAGCCGATCCACACCACCCGGCGGGCCCCGTGGCGGTCGGACAACCGCCCCATCAGCAGCCCGCCGATGCCGAAGCCGACCATCAGCAGGGTGTAGGGAAGCGAGGCATCGGCCCGCGCGACGCCGAACTCCGCCTGCACCGCCGGCAGCACCACCGACACCACGTACATCACGCTGCTGCCCAGCGTCATCAGCCCCAGGGTGGCGGCCAGCCGCAGCCAGGCGTGCCGGGAGTCCGGCCCCGGGAGGTCCGAGGGAACGGCCGGAGGAGGCGAAGTCGAAGGAGAAGTGGGCGTCGGCCGGGTCACCTGACCAGTCTACGTACGATCAGCCCCCCGTCAATGCAGACGGTCCCGAGCCGCTGGTTTCAGCGCTTCAGGCACGGGCCCAGCGGGCCAGCTCCATCACATCCTCCTCGAACATCTCGCCGGGGATGACCTCGCGCAGTCGGCCGCTGCGGTCCACCACGCAGGTCAGGGGAATCACCTTGCGCGGGGAGAGGGCCTGGTGCAGTGCCCGCTCGTCCAGCGTCACCGCAAAGCTGTAACCCTGCCGGGCCAGGTAGTCGCGCACCGGCGGCTCGCTGCGGTCCTGCGCCACACCGATCACCTGCAGCGGCTGGCCGCGGGTGCTGCGCAGCAGCTTTTCCACATGGCGGTTGTGCCGCTGGCAGAAGGGGCAGGTGGTGGAGAAGAACACCACCAGCGTCGCCGCCGCGCCCCACTGCTCCGCGCCGAAGACCCGCCCGTCCAGCAGCGTGACCGTCGGCCAGAGCACCGGGTCGCCCAGTGCCGGCGCCGCCGTGGCGGCCCACAACGGGGAGGGCTGCAGGGCCAGCGCCGTCAGGCCCAGCGGCGCGGCCGCCAGCCAGTGGCGCCGCGACCGAACCACGGGGTCGGGCCGGGCCGGGTCGGGCGGGCATGAGGCACCGGCGCTCATCGGGCTTCGTTTTCCATCAACAGGTAGGTGTTGTAGGCGTTCATGCGGTTGACCGCCCGGAACAGCGGCAGCGCCTCGAAGCGCGACCAGTCGGTGTGGGCATAGGCCTCCTCGAAGGGTTCGAGGTTCCTGGCCGCCTCACCCATGCTGCGGCGCAGGTGGTCCAGGTAATCGCGGGTCAGGCGCAGATCGGGCGCCGGGTCCTGCGACACCGGGCCGTGCCCGGGCAGCACGGTGCGGGGCTGCAGGGCGATCAGCCGGTCCAGCGCAGCGATCCAGCGTCCGCTGTCGGCCTGACCGACAAAGGGAATGCGATCGCGAAACACCAGATCCCCCGCAAACAACAGCCCGGTCTGCGGCATGTAGACCACCAGGTCCTCGCGGGTGTGGGAGGGGCCGACATGGCGCAGCAGGAACTCGCTGCGTCCGATCTTCAGGGTCATCTCCTCCTGCCCATCGGCGCCCAGCCAGAGGTCGGGCTCGACCACCTCGGTGTGCTCGTCCACCCAGGGAAACAGCTCCTCGCGGCTGGCGGCCAGGCGCTGCCGGGCCACGTCCGAGCCGATGTACTCCCGCGCTGCCACATGCGCCACCACCCGGGCACCGGCGGCGCGGAACACCTGCAGGCCGTAGATGTGATCGGCGTGGTAGTGCGTCACCACGGCATAACGCAGCGGCAGCGGCGTGATCCTGCGGATCTCCTGGAGCAGGCGCTGCGCCAGCGGAGGCGAGCCCAGCGCATCCACCACCAGCACCCCACCGTCGGCCACCACGAAGGCGGCGTTGGAGATGAAGTTCTGGTTGGCCGCCGAGCCCATCGCACTCTCACCCTGCACGAAGTACACCCCCCCGCCCAGGTTCTGGACCGTCATCTTCACGCTCGCCGCCTCGGGTGCCACCCCGGCCGACCGGGTAGCTCCTTCGGGTGGGGCGGGTTGTGACCGAGCCGGAGACAGGGGCAGCAAAGAGATACTCAGCGCCAGCAGCATGCCCAGCCGCTGGCGGCGCGACCCGCACGACCGCGCCAGCGCCGCCATCCGTTGGTTCCATGCAGCAAACAAGGCATTCATAGGGATTCCACTACATTCGTATGTACGGATATTTCAGACACTATACGCCGTTCAAAACACCGCCGACAAGGGTGTTTTCTTGACCACTGACGGCATCAGGCCACCGCATCCACCCCACGGAGTTGCACCGAGGAGCCCCGAATGATTCGATCCCCCGATCCGCTGACCCCCCCTGCATCAAGCGGCAGCGGCAAGCTGCGCTGGCTGGTGGCCCTGACGGCCGCCGCCGTGCTGGCCGCGCCGGCCCTGGCCAAGGACCCGCAGCGCCTGCGCACCCGTGCTCTGGCGTCGGCCTGCGCGCAGTGCCATGGCACCGAAGGCCAGGCCGTGCAGGGCGAGGCCCTGATCCGGCTGGCAGGCCTGCCGCAGGACTACATCATCGGCCAGCTGCTGGCCTTCCGCACCGGCGCCCGGCCCGCGACGATCATGCACCAGATCACCCGCGGCTATTCGCAGGAGCAGCTGGAAGAGCTGTCGAAGTTTTTCGCGGCCCAGAAGCCGGCCCCGTGAACCTGACCCTGACCCGAATCGCCAGAGGACCAACAACATGATGCAACGCAGACTCATCCTGCAGGGCCTGATCTCCGGCGGCGCGCTCGGCCTGGCCGGCTGCGCCTCACTGGGCGGCACGTCGGCCAACAAGGCCAAGGTACTCGTCGTGGGCGGCGGCTACGGCGGCGCCACGGTGTCGAAGTACATCCGCCTGCTGTCGGACCACAGCATCGACGTGATGATGGTGGAGCCCAACACCTCCTTCGTCTCCTGCCCGGTGTCCAACCTGGTGATCGGCGGCCAGAAGACCATGGCCGACATCACCAACCCGTACACCGGCCTGAGCAGCAAGCACGGCGTGCGGGTGGTGCACGACAGCGTCACCGCCGTGGACACCGCCAAGAAGACCGCCACGCTGGCCGGCGGCAGCACCGTGAGCCGGGACAAGCTGGTACTCGCCCCCGGCATCGACTTCATGTGGGACCAGATCCAGGGCCTGCGCGACGCGCACGCGGCCGGGCAGATCCTGCACGCATGGAAGGCCGGTCCGGAAACGATGGCCCTGCGCCGCCAGCTGGAGGCCATGCGCGACGGCGGCACCTATGCCATCGTGATCCCCGAGGCCCCCTACCGCTGCCCGCCCGGGCCGTACGAACGCGCCAGCGTGATCGCCGCCTACTTCAAGAAGGCCAAGCCGAAGTCCAAGGTGCTGATCCTCGACGGCAACCCGGACGTGACCTCCAAGGGCCCGCTGTTCAAGAAGGCCTGGAAGGATCTCTATGGCGACAGAGTCGAGTACCGGCCGCAGCACAAGGCGGTGGCGGTCAATGCCAAGTCCGGCACCGTCGAGTTCGAGGTGCAGGGCGACGTCAAGGCTGACGTGCTGAACGTGCTGCCGGTGATGCGGGCCGGCGCGCTGGCGGTGCAGACCGGGCTGGCCAATGCCAACAACCGCTGGTGCCACGTCAACTTCCTGAACTTCGAATCCACCGCGGCCAAGGACGTGCACGTCATCGGCGATGCGATCCAGGTGGCGCAGGGCATGCCCAAGTCGGGCCACATGGCCAACTCGCACGCCAAGGTCACGGCGGCGGCCATCGTGGCGGAGCTGCAGGGCATCGAGGTGAACCCGCACCCGATGGTCACCAACGTCTGCATGAGCTACGTGGACGACAGCCACGTGATCCACGTGGCCAGCGTGCACGAGTTCGTGCCGACGCAGAAGACCTTCCGCACCATCGGCGGCTCGGGTGGGGTGTCGGACGTGCGCTCGGACCTGGAGGCCCGCTACGCCGAGGCCTGGGCCAAGAACATCTGGTCCGACACGCTGATGTGATCCACGGCCCCGACCTGCGCTGCGGGAACTGACGCAGGTCAATCAATGAACGGCGGCCCGGTCGCATCATTGCCGCATCAGCAATGACCGATGGACAGCTCCGGGGCCCAGCCGGGCGCTGTCCATCGCATGCGACGGTCGCGGGAAACCCGCGGTTCCCCTGTCCTGCCGAGCGCACAGCAGCATGTCCTTTGAATCCCTGCTCACAGGCCTGGGCGAGATGTGGACGATCACCCTCGTCGGAGGTGTGATCGGCCTGTTCTTCGGCTTCTTTGCCCACCGCTCGCGCTTCTGCCTGCGCTCTGCGGTGATCGAATTCGGCCGGGGTACGAAGGAGGGCAAGCTCACCGTCTGGCTGTTCACCTTCTCCACGGCCGTGCTGCTGACGCAGGCGTTCATCCTGGCGGGCTGGCTCAACGTGAGCGAGGCACGCCAGCTGTCTCAACGCGGCAGCCTGTCGGGTGCGGCCATCGGCGGCGCGATGTTCGGTGCCGGCATGATCCTGGCCCGCGGCTGCTCCAGCCGCCTGCTGGTGCTGGCCGCGCAGGGCAACCTGCGCGCCCTGCTCTCCGGCCTGGTGTTTGCCGTCACCGCACAGTCGGCGTTGACCGGGCTGCTGTCGCCGCTGCGCACCACCATCGCAGGCTGGTGGACGGTGGAGGCCAGCTCGCGCGATCTGCTCGCCCTCACCCACCTCGGCCACACGGGCGGGATGCTGTTCGGCGCCCTCTGGCTGGTGGCCGCCCTGGCCTGGGCGCGGCGGCAACGGGTGCAGTTCTGGAACTGGTTCGGCGCCATCGGTGTGGGCGTGATGGTGGCCTGCGCCTGGTTGATGACCTACCAGGTCTCGCGAGCGGTGTTCGAACTGGTGGTTCCGGTGCAGGCCCTGTCCTTCACCGGCCCCGCCGCAGACACCCTGATGCTGGTGCTGTCCCCGCCGGGGCAGCCCCTGAAGTTCGACCTCGGACTGGTCCCCGGCGTCGCCGTCGGTTCCTTCCTGTCGGCACTGCTGTGGCGAGAGCTCAAGCTGGAGGGTTTCCAGGGCGGCCAGGCCATGCGGCGCTACATCATCGGCGCGCTGCTGATGGGCTTTGGCGGCATGCTGGCCGGCGGCTGTGCGGTGGGTGCGGGCATCTCCGGCGCCTCGGTGTTCACCCTCACCTCCTGGGTCACGCTGTCCACCCTCTGGGGCGCGGCCATGCTCACGGACCGCTGGATTGATCAGCCGAACGAAACCAGCGAACCCAACGCACCGGCTGGGACCGCAGTCTCCTCCGCCCACCCGGCGCTGGACGCTCCCGCCAGCTACGCCCGCCCCTGATCCATCAGGAGGCGCTCGCGCCCCTTCATCCCAATCCTTTCGTCGAGTTGCCATGAAATCCCTGTCCCGCTGGACCCTGGCCGCTGCCGTCGCCTGTGCCTCTCCGGTCTGGGCTGCCGATGCCTTCACCGATGCCGTCCAGGCGACCTACCCCGCCTACCGCAGCGTGCTGTTCAAGACCAACAGCGCCACGCAGGAGGAGTGCCGCCAGGCGCTCGCCCAGGCCCAGTCGGCCTGGCAGCAGGTGGCGGGCCGTTTCGCGGCCGGTGCGCCGACCCCCTATGACCGCGACACCCAGACCTCGGCGACGCTGCGTGAGGTGGCGGCCGTCTACGCCCAGGCCGGCGCCGAAATCGAGCGCAACCAGCTCAAGGAAGCCCACGAAACCCTGGAGAAGGTGCGCGACCTGCTCGCCGCCATGCGCCAGCGCAATCAGGTGGTGGTGTTCAGCGACCACATGAACGCATACCACGAGCAGATGGAGCATGTTCTGACCGCAGGCCCCGGACTGCTCGGCGGAAGTGGCACCAGCGGCAGCCTCACGGCACTGGCACTGGAGGTCGGCGCCCTCCAGCACCTGGCGGGCCGGCTGTCCAGCCAGGCCGATGCCGGCCTGCGGGCCAACCCGGAATTCAACACCCTGCTGAAGGCGGTACAGCAATCGGTCGCCGACCTGCGCGCCGCGGTGCTGGCCCAGGATGCGGCCGCGGCCAAGGCGGCCCTCGGCAAGGTCAAGGGCCCCTACAGCCGGCTGTTTCTCAGGTTCGGCTGAAACCTGCTGCAGCGGTACCGCCGGCGCTGCGGCAAAGCTTCCTTCAGGGGCGGATGTAGGCCCAACCCTGCATCTGCAGCTTGGTCAGCCGCACCACGCCGGAGGGGGTGAAGTCCGCCTCCTGGATGAACTGCTCCTTCTTCAGGTTGCGGTTCTTCAGCGTGATCTCGCAGACCTCGAACTTCACGCCCCGGTTCTTCAGGGCCGCCACCATCGGCTCGAAGGCGTTCTCTGACCGGTCCTTCATGCCCTCCATCAGGAAGTCCACGCCAAAGGCATGGGCCACCACGGTGATGCGGGCGGTCGGATCGGTGTCGAGGTGGTTGCGCACGTTGCGCAGGGCGGCCAGCGCCTGCGACTGGGTGTCGTTGACGTGGTAGACCACCTGGTCCTGGGC
>Ga0154020_10004563_pt1 | contig 16500 bp, 13 predicted proteins | sample Klosneuvirus_201_FD_109709 | JGI IMG/M metagenome (GOLD analysis project Ga0154020, IMG submission 109709) | Active sludge microbial communities from wastewater, Klosterneuburg, Austria - Klosneuvirus_20160825_MG | ecosystem: Engineered > WWTP > Aerobic digester > Activated sludge | place...
AGCCCGTTCGCGAATGCGGCGCGATGAACGACAGTCCATCGCGCGTGGGCAACCAACGCGGATCATCCAGCACGGCGGCGGGCTGAAACACGCTGCCGAGCGCTTCCGCGATCACCGCGACATCGGCGGCCTCGGCGGCCTCGGCGGCACCAGTGACGCCCGCGATATCGGACGGATCAACAAGATCGATGAGATCGACGGATTGAGCGAACTCGACGGGCTCGACGGGCTTGGTGACATCGATGGCCCCGACGACGTCGTCCCGCGATGCGGCCGCTGACATCTGGGGGGCCGAGTCGGCGGCGCTCCCATCCACAATGGCGGTGGGGAGCGCAATCACGGGCGACTCCGGACGACCGCTGAACGGGAGGATCATGGCCTCGCCGTCGCGCTCCACCATCGCGCAGCTGGTGAAACCTGCGTCGCCCAGCGCGCGCGACGCCGTGTCCCACTCGGCCGAATCGAACGCATCGCTCACGCAGATGCTCAACACACGGCCGGCGGCGATGCTCTCCGAGAGGACGGCGCACACCCAGCCGACATTGGCCGCGATGGTGTGCACGAAGATGCGCCCCTCGGGCTCAAGCCGGCTGTCGATGGTCGCGCCCAGATGTTCGAGCTCCGCGACACCCAGCGTTTCGAGCCAACCGCCCGCGTCCGCCGCGGCATCCTGAAGCGACTGCATGCGGTCAACGGTGAGCCCAGCGACAAACACGGTGGGCATTCCCCCCGGCGCCGTGGTCGCACTCAGCGCGACAAAACCGAAACCAGGATTCAGGTCCAGCACCACATCGCCAGTCTCGAGCTGCGCATCAAAGAAGGCACGGACCTCCGCTTCCACTCCGCCACCCGCCTCGATCGCCGCGGCAAGCGCCCAGCCGGGTTCGTCGGTGGCGGGAACGTGAAAGCGGGGCACTCCAGCGGCGAGGAGCTGGACGCTGGGGATGGCGCTGGCGTTGAACGTGGTGGCCGTCATTGGCTTTTTGCGCGATGAGATGACAGAGGAGACACATGTGGGTACCGGTCCCCTCCAATTCACGTTTCATGCCACAGTGCAAAAGCTTTACTGGCAACACTTTACGTTTTCCCATACGCAAAGTCGTCGTCTCAATAGAGGCAGAAGTCTACCCGAACTCGGCAAACTTTTCCTATCAACTATCACATGTTTGGCAGATGGACATTTTTGCCTACTCAGTGGTGCAGGCGGCAGAAGATGTCCGATTGGGAAACACCGAGCGGCCTCCAAGTAGCTGTTATTCAACAACTTAGCTTCTGGCACATGTCGTGCATTGAGATCGTGCGGGCGCGTGATGAATTCTGCGGTCACGCGCGTCGTCCATTTCACCACGGGTTCTCAACCATGCGCGACCTTCGCGGCAAAACGATCTGCGTCATCGGCGGTGCGGGCTTTATCGGCTCTCACGTGGTGGACGAGTTGCTCACCCGGGACGTGAAGCAGGTCATCGTTTACGACAATTTCTGCCGCGGCACGGTCGACAACCTGGGCTCCGCTCTTCGCGACCCGCGGGTGCGGATCTTCGAAGCCGGCGGCGACATCCTCCAGTCCGACGTGCTGTCGAGCGCGATTGGCGAGAGCCAGTGCGTGGTCCATCTCGCGGCGCTCTGGCTGCTCCAGTGCCACGAATTCCCGCGGGCCGCTTTCGACGTGAACATCCGCGGCACGTTCAACGTGCTCGAAGCATGCCGAGATCACGGCATCGAGCGCCTGGTCTATTCGTCGTCCGCATCGGTGTACGGCGACGCCGTTGAGCTGCCGATGACCGAGTCGCACCCGTTCAACAACCGCACCTTCTACGGCGCGACCAAGATCGCAGGCGAGGCCATGGCCCGCGCATTTCTGGATCGCTACGGGCTCTCCTTTGCCGGCATGCGCTACATGAACGTGTACGGCGCCCGGCAGGACTATAAGGGCACGTACATCGCCGTCATCATGAAGATTCTGGATCGACTCGATCGCGGGCTTCCGCCCATTCTGCACGGCGACGGGTCGGCGGCGTACGACTTCATCTACGTCAGCGACTGTGCCCGCGCCAATGTGCTCGCGCTCGAATCGGAGATCTCCGACGAGTTCTACAATGTGGGCAGTGGTACGCGCACGTCGCTCCGCGAGTTGACCGAGCTGATCCTCGAGATTCGGGGCTCGTCGCAGCAGATCGAGTACCAACCCGAGAGCCGCGTGTTCGTGACCAATCGCGTGGGCTGTCCGGAGAAGGCTGCTCGCGATCTTGGATTCCGCACCACCATCGGATTGCGCGAAGGGCTCGAGCGTCTGATTGCCTGGCGCGATGCGCACATGGGCCGCGTACAGGCGCAGGCTGCCGGACGGCCCATTCAGTTGCCGTCGCTGCACGCCGCGTAAGCGCTCCTTTCCAGGTCACTCGTCATGTGCGGCATTGCCGGCATCTTCAACGTCAACGGCACTCCGGTGCCGGTGCCGGTGCTGCGCGCGATGACCGATATCGTGCGACACCGCGGTCCTGATGGCGAAGGCATCTGGACGCACGATGGCGTGGGGTTCGGCCACCGACGGTTGGCCATCGTCGATCTGTCGCCCAGCGGCCATCAACCCATGCGGTCGACGGACGGCGCGTTGGTGATCACCTACAACGGTGAGCTGTACAATTGGCGTGAACTGCGCCGGGAGCTCGAGCGAAAGGGGGCCACCTTCCGCTCGCAGAGCGACACCGAAGTGATTCTCGAAGCGTACCGCGCCTGGGGACCCAAGTGTGTGGATCGCTTCAATGGCATGTTCGCGTTCGCCCTCTGGGATGCACGCACCTCGCGTTTGTTTCTGGCGCGTGACCGCTATGGCATCAAGCCGCTCTACTATAGATGGGACGGACACACGCTGCTGTTCGGATCGGAGATCAAATCGATCCTGCAGCATCCCGCCGTGCGTGTGAACGTCGACCCCAATGCCCTGAGCGAATATTTCACGTTTCAGAATGTGCTGTCCGATCGCACGCTGTTCGACGGTATCAAGTTGCTGCCTCGTGCCACGATGCTCACGCTGACCGCCGGTGAGCCGGCGTCGTTCTCCACCAAGCGCTGGTGGGACTATCAGTTCGTGGACGAACAGGGTGTGCCGGAAGCCGAATATCTCGAAGAGCTCGATCGGCTCTTTCGACAGGCGGTCGACCGACAAGTGCAGGCCGACGTGGAAGTCGGCACGTATCTGAGTGGCGGCATCGACTCCGGTGCGGTCACCTGCCTGACCGCCCGCGCGCATCGCAACGTGAAGAGCTTCACGGCCGGCTTCGACCTGTCATCGGCCTCGGGCCTTGAACTCGCGTTCGACGAACGCGCCAAGGCCGAGCAGCTGTCTGCAGCGTACAAGACGGAGCACTATCAGGTCGTGCTCAAGGCCGGCGACATGGAGCGCGTGCTGCCGGATCTGGTGTGGCACCTTGAAGATCTGCGCGTTGGCCAGAGTTATCCCAACTACTACGTGTCGCGGCTCGCCTCGCGATTCGTGAAGGTGGTACTGGCCGGTACGGGCGGTGATGAGATCTTTGCCGGGTATCCGTGGCGCTACTATCGCGCCGTGAAGAACGATGACGCCGCGCAGTACATCGACAAGTACTACGCCTACTGGCAGCGGCTCATTCCCGACTCGCACCGATCGTCGTTCTTTCAGCCGGGCATGGCGGCCCAGATGCCCGCAGGCCATGCCGAGTCGTCGTTTCGACAGGTGCTGCGCCGCCGCTCGTTCCTGGCCATGGGGCCCGACGACTATGTGAACACGTCGCTGTACTTCGAACTCAGCACCTTTCTGCACGGCCTGCTGCTCGTCGAGGACAAACTGTCCATGGCGCACGGGCTCGAAACGCGGGTGCCGTTCCTGGACAACGACCTGGTCGACTTCGCGCTCCGTGTGCCGGTCAAGTACAAGCTCAAACACGTCGATCGCATCGTGCGCATGGACGAGAACACGCCCGGACCAAAGGGCCAGCAGTACTTCAACGAAACGGGTGACGGCAAACTCATTCTGCGCAAGGCGCTCTCGCGCTATGTGCCGCAGGGGTACGCCAACGGCCGCAAGCAGGGCTTTTCGGCGCCTGATGCCAGTTGGTTCAAGGGTGACAGCATCGACTACATCCGTCGACTGTTGTCCGCGAAGGATGCGCGCCTGTACGAATTTCTCGACCCGCACACCGTGCATGCGCTGCTCGAGGAGCACATGTCGGGGCACGTGAATCACCGGCTCATGATCTGGTCGCTGCTCTGTTTTGAGTGGTGGCTGCGGCGATTCCGCGATGGCGCGGCCGTGGCACTGGCCGCGTGATGAGCGCATGATGACCAACCGATGACCGCACGCGCGCTGCTACCGCCAGAGATCGAACTCGCGGAGCGCTATCACTTCGCCGACTTCACCCGCGCGAACTACCGGGCGTTGCTGCGTCTGGCGCGGCAACAGTACACGTTCTCGTCGTTTGATGACGGCGTGCCGGGCGATGGCACCGTGCTGTGGCGTCACGACGTCGACTACTCCGTGCACAGCGCCGCAGCGCTCGCGCGCATCGAAGCGGAAGAAGGGGTGCACGCGACTTACTTCTTTCGCCTGCGAAGCGAACTGTACAACCTGATGGAACAGCCGGTGCTGCAGCTGGCGCGCGAGATCGCCGCGCGTGGTCACGCAGTGGGCTTGCATCTCGATGCCGCCGACTATCACTTCGCCGACGAACGCGACCTCGACGAACCCATCGCATGGGAGTCCGACATGCTCGAGCGCCTGCTCGGGCATCCGGTTGTTGCCGTGTCCTTTCATCAGCCAACGCCGTTCCTGCTCGGATGCCAGCGCGCCCGATACGGCGGCCGCATCAACACGTATGCGGCGCACTTCCAGCAGCAGGTTGGGTATGTCTCGGACTCCAACGGGTACTGGCGCTATCGGCGGCTGGAAACCGTGTTGTCCGAAGGGACCGATCGTGCGTTGCAGGTGCTCACCCACCCCGAATGGTGGACTGAGCGCGCCATGTCACCGGCCGCGCGCATCGAGCGCTGTATTGCGGGTCGCGCCGACGCCATGCGCGCGTACTATCGGGACGACATGTCACGCGCCGGGAGAATCAATGTCGGCGCCTGACACCACCGTGCGCGGCCGGAGTCCCCGGCGACTGGCACACGCGGTCACCGCCAGGCAGATGGCCGCGGTGGCATCGCTGGGCATCGATGCTGTTGTGGGTGATGCAGACCGCACGGCGACCCGCGCGATGCCGCTGGGCGCGGCCGATCCCGGCGACGTGTCGTTCTGCACGCGCCTGGGTGACGACGGCGCGGCGCGTATCGCCGCGACTGGGGCGAGCCTGGTGCTGTGCACCGCTGACGCCGCGGCACGCCTGTCTCTGGGGGTCGACTCCCCGACCCTGCTGTTGACGCCCACCCCGCGGCTCACGTTCGCGCGAGTGCTCTCGCACTTCTTTGCTCCGGCGTCGACGCCGTCACGGCATCCCACCGCATGGGTGCATCCCGACGCGACGGTCGCGGACGACGCGTCATTGGGTGCGTATGTCGTGGTGGACGCAGACTGCGAGGTCGGCTCCGGTTGCATACTGCATTCCCATGTCAGTCTGGCGCGCGGGTCGCGCCTGGGCGCGCGCGTGATTCTGCATGCGGGCGTGGTGATTGGCGCCGATGGATTTGGACACGAGCGCAACGCGGCCGGTACGCTGGAGAAGTTTCCGCAGATCGGCGGCGTGTGGATTGGCGACGATGTCGAGATCGGTGCCAACAGCTGTGTGTCGCGTGGCACGCTCACCGACACGATCATCGAGTCGGGTGTGCGCATGGACAACCTCGTGCACATCGCGCACAACGTGGTGGTGGAGCGTGACGCGGTCTTGACTGCGCACGCCATGGTTGCCGGCAGCACGCGCATCGGGGAACGCGCCTGGATCGCGCCGCAAGCCGCCATCATGGATGGCATTTCGGTTGGTGCAGACGCCGTTGTTGGCCTTGGCGCGGTGGTGATTCGCAGTGTACCCGACCACGCCGTTGTTGCGGGCAATCCCGCCAAACCTCTTGTACGGCGCTCGCCGGAATCGATGTGACCACCAATACCGCCCGCAGCTTCTCAGACAAGTGGACCAAGAACCCGCAACTCGCATTCGCGGAAACGCTGCGCGAGGGCTCTGACATTCAGCAGTGGATCCTGTCACGCAACGGTTTTGCGTCACGAGCGGCGCTGCGTGACTACCTCGCGCCCTGCACGCGCGTGCTCGACGCCGGATGCGGGAACGGACGTGTCACGGCGCTCCTTCGCGAATTGACCCCGCCATCGTGCGAGGTCGTCGGGTTCGATCTCGTCGCGGCTGATGTGGCCCGCGAGAACCTGCGCACCGCCAGCAACGTCCACATCGAGCAGGGCGACCTGCTGGCCGATCTGAGCCGCTTCGGCGAGTTCGATTTCGTCTACTGCCAGGAAGTGCTGCATCACACCGGCGATGCCCGAGCGGCGTTTCTCAATGTGGCCGGACGTGTGCGCCCGGGCGGTGAACTGGCGATCTATGTCTACCGACGCAAGGCGCCAATTCGCGAGTTCACCGATGATTACGTGCGCGACCGCATCGCCGCGATGCCGTACGCCGAGGCGCACGCCGTGAGTGCGGAGATCACCGAGCTTGGACGCGTGCTGTCGGCGCAACGGGTCAACGGCGAGCCGGTGCGTGTGACCGTGCCAGCCGTACCGGCGCTCGGCATCGATGCGGGCACGTACGAGCTGCAGCGTTTCATCTACCACTTTTTCATGAAGTGCTTCTGGAGCGACGATCTGTCGTTTGAAGACAACGTTGCAGTGAACTACGACTGGTATCACCCCGAAGACGCGACCCGACACGATCTCGATGAAGTGCTGGGCTGGTTTGGCGACGCGCACTTGCGGGTGATCCATTCACATATCGATCCCTACGGCATCACGGTGCGCGCGCTGCGCGCCGTCTGAGCATGACCGATTCCATGACGGCTATTCCGATCACGAAAGCGATCTTCGACGAAGACGATCTGGCACTCATTCTCGAGCCGCTCAAGAGCGGCTGGGTGGTGCAGGGCCGCTTTGTACGAGAGTTCGAAGAGCGCTTTGCGCAATTCACCGGTGTTGCGGGCGCTGCGGCGACCACCAGCTGCACGACGGCCTTGCACATCGGCGCCGCCGCGTTGGGGCTCAAGCCCGGCGATGAAGTGCTGGTACCCGCGTTCACCTGGATCTCGACGGCCAACATCGTCGAACATCTCGGTGCCAAGGCCGTGTTCGTTGATGTCGACCTCGACACGTTCAACATCAACGTGGAGGCGGCCGCCGCCGCCGTCACGTCGCGCACGGTGGGCATGATCCCGGTCCATCTCTTCGGGCTCGCCGCGGATATGGATCCACTGCTGGCACTGGCTGGCCGCCGCGGCCTGTGGGTGATGGAAGACGCCGCCTGCGGCTTTGACACCTGGTACAAAGGCCGACACGTGGGTGGACTTGGCACCCTTGGCGCGTTCTCGTTTCACCCGCGCAAGGCCATCACGACCGGCGAAGGCGGCATGATCACCACCAATGATCGCACACTCGACGCGCTCTGCCGCACCCTGCGCGATCATGGCGCCAGCCGATCGGACCTCGACCGCCACCACCAGCAACACTCGTTTCTGTTGGCGGAGTACCGCCATCTGGGCTTCAACTATCGCATGACGGATCTGCAGGGCGCGCTGGGCGTGACGCAGATGCGCAAGGCAGACCGCATCCAGGCCGGAAGGAAGGCCGCCGCCGCTTGGTATGACGAACTGCTGGCCGATACGCCGTGGCTGCAGCTCCCGTATCGGCACGTCGACTATGGACACGGGCAACAGTCGTACGTCTGTCTGTTCCAGCCGGAGACACCCACGCTCGCCAACATCGATCGGCTTTTTGCCCGCCGCAATCAGATCATGTCGGCGCTCGAGCAGCAGGGCATCACCACGCGCCAAGGCACACATGCCCCGCCGCATCTGCCGTACTACCGGGATCGCTACGGATATCGTCGGGAAGACTTCGCCAACGCGTATATCGCCGAGTACGCGTCGATCACGCTGCCCATGTATGCCGGCATGACGCATGAGGAGTGCGAACGCGTGGTGCTCGCGCTCCACGAGCAGTTCGCACGTTCCGCGAGCGCCTGAGTCGTACCATGCGGATCGTCTTCTTTGGGGCCAGTACGCTTGGCTATCGGTGCTGCCGGCAACTGCTCGAGATGGGGCAGCAGGTGGTCGGGCTGTTCACGATACCCAGAGACTTCGCCATCTCGTATTCGCCGGGTGCACCGGTGCGCAATGTGCTGCATGCCGACTTCCACGCCCTGGGTGAAACGCACGGCATTCCGGTGGTATCTGTCGAAGGGAAAATGGCATCGTACGCCGATCAACTGGCGGCGCTCAAGCCTGACCTGCTGGTGGTCATCGGCTGGTACTACATGATTCCCTCGACCCTCCGTGCTCTGGCAGCGTCGGGATGCGTGGGTATTCACGGTTCGCTGCTCCCGCGGTATCGCGGTGGCGCTCCACTGGTGTGGGCGATGATCAACGGTGAAACGGAAACGGGCGTCACACTCTTCCATTTTGCCGATGGCGTGGACGACGGTGATATCGTGGCCCAGCGCGCGTTCGAGATCGGGTCACACGACACCATTGCGACGCTCCTCGCCAAGGCCGAAGTGGCCTCGCTCGAGTTGGTCAGCGAGTACATCCCGTTGCTGGCCAGCGGAGACGCGCCGCGCATACCGCAGGACCACACAGACGCGACAACGGTTCCGCAACGCAGTCCCGCCGACGGCCAGATTGATTGGTCGTGGGATGCCGCGCGCATTGACCGCTTCATTCGGGCGCAAACGCATCCGTATCCGGGCGCATTTACGATGGTCGGCGGCAAGCGCGTGCGGATCTGGGCGGCAGACGTCGAGGATGCCGCATGACCGTGCCGTCGCTCGCCATCACGCTCGACATCGACTGGGCACCCGATCACGTCATTGACCGGATCGCGGCGCAACTGATCGACGCTCGCGTCCGGGCCACGTGGTTCGTGACGCACCAGTCACCGGCCATCGACCGTCTCCGCGCGCGGCCGGATCTCTTCGAGCTGGGAATTCATCCCAACTTCCTGAATCAGAGCACGCACGGCGAGACGCCCGCCGAAGTACTGGCACACTGTATGGCGCTGGTGCCGGATGCACGCAGCATGCGGACGCACTCCCTGGTGCAGTCGAGTGTGCTGCTGGATACGGTCGTTCGCGAAACGCCGATTGTGTACGATGTGAGTCTGTATCTGCCGGGGCACGCAGCACTCCAGCCGTTTGTCCAACCGCTCCCCACCCGACCGATTGTTCGTTTGCCGTTCTGGTGGGAAGACGACTTCGAGATGTACGGCGACGCGCCGAATTGGCATGTGACGCCGCCGCCGGCAGCAGAGCATGCGGGACTGCGCATCCTGAACTTCCATCCCATTCATGTGGCGCTCAATTCGTGCGCGCTCCATGGCTATGAAGCGCTCAAGCGCGACGCGCGCGTGCTGCGTGATGCCACGGCCGATCAGGTTGCGGCGCATCGATCGGATGACGGCGAGGGGGCCGGTACCGCCTTTGCCCGTGTCGTCTCCTGGCTTGCCACGGAAGGCGGTGGGCGCACCGTTTCGCAGTTGGCAGAGGCGGCCTGATACGATGCGTGTCGCGGCCCTTGGACGAACGCATTGGTTGTACGACGCCATTGAGCTGATCGCGGCCCGTGGCCACGATGTCGTGATGATCGGCACGTCGGCATCGGCACCGGAGTACCGCCGCCATCCCGCCGACTTCACCGCGCTTGCTGCGCGCCTGGGCTGTCCTGGGTTTGTAGCAAGCTCACTGCGGAGTGCGGACGTTGTCGCCCACCTGGCCTCCTCACAGGCCGAGATTGCCATCAGTGTCAATTGGCCCACGCTCATCACGGCCGATACGCGTGTGCACTTTCCCCGCGGTGTGCTGAACGCGCATGCGGGCGCGCTCCCGCGGTACCGTGGCAACGCCTGCCCCAACTGGGCCATCCTCAATGGCGAGCCGTCGGTGGGGGTGACGATTCACGAAATGGTTGATGAACTCGACGCCGGTCCGATCCTGGCACAGGAGCACCTGTCGCTCAGCGAGTCGGACTACATCGGTGATGTATATGCTCGGCTCGACGAGTGTATCCCCCGCTTGTTTGCCGATGTGATCGACGGCCTCGCCGCTGACACACTCCGCGCACAGCCGCAGTCGCTCGATCCGGCCGATGCGTTGCGGTGTCATCCGCGACGTGCCGAAGACGGTCACATTCGGTGGACAGCGTCGGCGGTAGAGATCGCTCGGCTGGTTCGCGCCAGTGCCGAACCATTCGCTGGCGCGCAGGCTGCGTTCGAGGCGGAGCGGCTGATCGTCTGGCGTGCGCGCGTGCATCGCGACGACACACGTCGCGTGGGTGTACCCGGCCAGATCGTTGGCGTCGACCGCGCCGTCGGCTCGGTGTATGTCCTATGTGGTGACGGCGTTCTGGAACTTCAGGAACTCGAGCTCGGCGGCGTCCGCGGATCGGCGGCACAGTTCCTGTCCTCGACACGCGATCGGCTCACGTCACCCGATGTGGGCGATCTGATGGCGCTGCAGCGGCGGGTGGCCGAGATGGAAGCGCACCTCGCACGAGTGGTGTCGAACGGCCGTTAGCCGGCCCGCTCCGCAGGAAGGAGACTGCCCACGAGCGGGTGCACCACGCGCGGCACGTCCTTCATCAACCCAAGCAGCGGGTGATACAGGTCGATGAGGCGCGGCGCATCCGGCCGACTGTCGAGCGACGCGTGAATGGCGCCAAAGAGTGCGCGCCCCGCCTCGAACGAGTGATACTTCTCGACGTACTGACGCCCGGCCATGCCGAGCGTGCGCCGCAGTGCCGGATCGGTCACCAGACGGCGCAGATGTGGCACCAGATTTTCGACCGACGTGCCCAGCACGGGGCATTCCTCGAGAAAGCTGTAGCGCCGGAAGACCTGATTGCCTGGATCAGCGGTATTGGCCATGACCGCCAGCCCGGTGGCCATCCCTTCGATTCCACTCAACGCGTACATCGGGCAGATGAACTGTTCGGCGAGAATGTCCGCCTGCCGCATGCGCGTCCGAACTTCGCTGTTTTGCACGCCCTCCAGCAGGTCGAGCTCGACCGCGAGCCCTTCCTCTCGCAAGCGCCGCACGGCCTCGATCACGAACTCGGTCCCCTTGTAGCCGCGGTGATTGGGCGTGTGAATCACACGAACAGATCCGGTGCGGCCGTCGTGCGCATTGTACGTCTCGATCGGCGCCCACTGCGTCGTATCGATCTGAAACGGACTGGGACTCAGCACATCCCATCGCCCGTGGCCGTCGAGCGAATGGAGGGTGGTGACAATGCAGTCGGCGTCGGCGTTCCAGCGATCAAGGCGCGCGCGAATGCGTGGTTCGTCGCGCGCGGCCTGCGGATACGACGCAAGAAATGCGTGGCGATGTGACAGGTCGCGCACATTTGCGTAGACAGTGCAGTCGCCCCCGTATCCAATCACGACCGTGCGCACGCCCGCCGCTTTGAGCAGCGCAGACTCGGCGTCGGCCATGGCGGTCCATCCCAACGGCCCGCCGTCGAAGGAGGTGTGGAGCGCGCGTGCCGTCAGCAGCAGAAACAGAAATGCGTGGTACGGCGCCAGCACCGGCTGCAATGGCGCAGCGGTCCACATGGGAACCACGTCGTCGAAATACACATCGTAGTCGCTGCGGCGATTGATCTTGCCATAGTATTCGCCCATCAGCGTGCGCGCCTCCGTCCCGCCGGCCCGCAGCGCCATCGCCCAGTACCGATTGCTCAGAATCGGCGTGCTGCCGAAGTAGTCCACGCGTGCCTGGCGCGGCAACCGCTCGATCGCGCGGCGCATGGTGATTGCCGCCGTGGCAGGATCACCCGCCAGTGATTGAGCGACAGCCTGATAGTAGGTCAGCACGCCATCGGAATCGGCGTCGGCGAACGTGGCCAGTAGATCACGGGCGTCGGCAAACTGACCACTGCCGAGCAGCAGCAGTGCGGCCGCGCGACGGGCGTGCGGGTTCTGACCCGCGATTGGCAGCAGTTGCGGAATCGCCAGTGCCGGCGTGCCCATGCGCAACAGTTCCGCCGTGCCACGCTCGATCGCGCTCGAGCTGCCATCACGTGGGGCATCTGCGCCCAACAAGCTGGTCTGGTGCATGAACCGGTCGATCAGCGGGTCGCGAAGCGGCGGAGAGTCGACGGCCACCTCCTTCGCGGCCGCGTTCGCAGCCTCCACTGGGCGTGCTGTGCGAATCGTCTCCCAGCGCTGGCGGAGTGCGCTCACATCGTGCGCCGCACCGAGCAATCCATCAGAGGCCAGCCACGTGCGTACGGGCGACGCACCACCCTTGTACCAGGCATCGATGAGGCCGCGTCGCGTCAACATCTCGAGATCCGTGCCAGCGACCACGCCATGCGCCTCGATGACTTCGCTGCTCAGCAGTCGTTGGGCACGCGGCAGTTCCGTGCGAGGCGGCAACGCATACCGTTCCGCGTAGAACGCGGGGTAGTAGTCATAACGCAGTGACCCATCGATGGCGGCGCCAAGTGCGTCGAGCAACCGGCGACAGACCGCCGTGCGGTCGTGGTACGTATCGATGTGGGCGCGACCGCGTGCGGCCAGCGAGCGGCGCAACGCACGATCCGTCAGCAACTGTTCGAGCTGCGCGTCGATACCCTCCGCGTCGATATGGTGCAGCGGACGCAGCGCCGCGAATGGCTCGATATCCGGATAGGTCACACACGCCGTCGCGCACCCCGACGCCATGGCCTCGGCCGCAAATTTCCCGTACGACACAAAGAGCTGGTCGATGGCCACGTCGGCATCGCGGAGTGTTTCGCGCACGACGGCATTGGGCACACGCTCAAGGAGCGTCAGATCAAACGCCATGCCCCGTGCTTTCAATCGATCCAGCGACGCCAGAATCTCCGCCGTGCCTTTGCACGCCCGGTCGGACGGTGCATGCACCACGACGGGTACTTCACGATCAGGAATCCGTTCGGTGTACAGCGTCGAATCGATGACGTACGCAAAATGCATGTACGGGCGCAGCGCCAACCCCGATTGATTGGGCACGGAGACCATCAGCGAGGCGAAGCGCTCCATGTTGCGAAGCGTGCGCATCGGGCGCGACAACGGATCGCGAACGTAAAACTCGCCGTGCACCTCGGGCGGAATGCCAAACTCCTGATGATACGCCGACGAGTGCCGGATATCGTCGCCATTGCAGATCGCGATGATGGATTTGCCTGCGTTGCGGATGGCGCTGAGGTCGGCGGAACCCGGCACCAACGACTCGCCAAACTGAAAGACAAACACATCGTGTTGCTCCACCAACTGCAGCAGTGTGGCCCCGTCCTGTTGGCGCGACAGGTCCACGTCGTACGGCAGGTCCGGGAACAGCGGATTCGGTTCACGGATGACCGTGGTCACCTGGTGCCCGAGCGCGCGAAATCCCGCCGCGTAGTCGGGGATCTGTCCGCCGATCTCCTTGGGGCCGATGAGAATCCGCAATGGACGATCGTGCGGAAGCGGCGCGTGTCCTGTCAGACGCATGACCGACTAGTGCAGAATGGTGTGAAGCTGCTGCGCAAACCGATGCTGCGGCGCACCCAGCAGCGCGCGCATCAGCGTGGTATCGGCGACGTACGAAGGCCCGGCCGCACCGGTCACATCGAACACCGGTGCCACTCCCACGGCGGCGCCGAGCGTGACGGCAATCTCACGCACCGTGAGCGCTTCGGGGCCGGCCAGATTGATCGTCGCCGGCGCGGCCAGATCGAGCGCGCGCACGATAGCGGCCGCCGCGTCATTGGCGTGGGTGAGTGAGAGCGACATGCCCTGCTCACCCGCCAGCTGCACTGGACGTCCCGCGCGAATCGCGTCACACAGCCTCGGCAGCAACATGTGCCGCGCCTGACCTGCGCCATACACAAAGAACGGACGGAGGACGATCGGCGTGAACGCGTAACGATACGCGTGCACCAGCGCCTCGGCGGCGATCTTGGAGGCCTGATACCACCCCACGTGAGCGGGAGTGGCGAGCGGAGCGGTCTCTGGCAGCGGCGCGTGCGACGTCGCATACACGCCACCGGAGGAGGCGTACACAAAGTGCGACGCGCCCGCTCGTACCGCATAACGCGTCAGCTGCTCGGTGGAGGCGACATTGACGGCCAGGACATCAGCGACGCCGTCCGGGAACTCGCGAAACCGGCGCGACTGTGCCAGATGAATGACCGCATCGACGCGAGACGGCAGCAGATCGGCGACCTGCGGCGATGTCAGGTCGCCCTCGATGTACTCGACGTTGTCGAGATGCGCGATGCCGTTCTGGCCAGGCGCGGACACGGGCGCCTTGCGCACCAGCGCGATCACATCTCGCGTCTGGGCGAGCACCGGCAACAGATGCTGCCCCACCAGACCGCTCGCTCCGGTCACCACGCACGTCAGTCGGGATGCCGTCATCGTCAGGAGGCGCGAGCCGTTGGAAACGCCAACGAACCAGCCGCCATGTTGCGCTCGCCGAGAAACAAGTCACGCCAGAGGACATACGCGAACAGGCGCCAGGCGAGCGACAGTGTGACGCTGTCCGCGGCACTCCAACTGCGCGTGGCGGTGCGTGACTGAACAACCGTGGCCAGCGCGCTGGCTTGCGCGGCCGCCGGCGCACTCCGCCACGCGTCCGACCGTGTCGCCGCCATGAGCGCCGGTCCGAGCGCCCCGTTGGCCCACGCGACCAGTGGCGATTCGAATCCCAGCTTCGACGTGCGGGTGCGAATCACCTCGGGGATGATGCCCCGCAGCGCGTCGCGCAGGATGCGTTTGGCGATGGTGCCGTCAAACTTTGTGTCACCCGGCAGGGCAAACGTGTAGCAGACCAGCTGCCAGTCCAGAAATGGCGAGCGCACTTCGACACCGTTGGCCATCGAGCAGCCGTCGAAATTGCGAAGAATGGCTGGTAGGTGCGTGCGATGAAAATCGGCGTACAGCGCGTCGTTGATCGAGGCGGCCGGCAGCTGGCGATACCACGAGTACCCCGCCAGCAGTTCGTCGCCGCCATGACCGTCGAGCGTCACTACGACCCCGTGTTCGCGCATCGTGCGGTAGATGTTGTACACCGGCACCGCGGGCGCGCCGCTCAGGTCGTCCATCGCCCAGACGCTGGCCGCAATGTCCTGCAGGGCTGCGGTGCCGTCGAACGTCCAGTACGTGGGCGCGGCACCCGTGTGAGCAACGACTGCATCGGCGAACTCGCGCTCATCCACCGACTCGCCCGGGAATGTGGCAATGAACGTGCGCTGCCAGTCGGCTGCGCATCGCGCGAGATCGGCACCACTCGCGCCGCGGGCGATGTGCGCCACGCTCGACGCGACGGCACTCGAATCGAGGCCGCCACTGAGCGACGTGCCGATGCGGACATCACTGCGCATGCGCAGCCGGACCGCGTTGAGGAAGTGCTCGCGAAACTGCGCAACCTGCTCGTCGTAGCGCGTTGGCACGACGGGAAGATGCGCGTGCGTGTCCCACCACCGTCGGAAGCCCTTGGCCCCCTGCGGCGTGACGGTCAGCGAGTGCCCAGGCGGAACGCGATGGACACCGTCGAGCGCCGTGCCCAGCATGACGCCGTCATACGCGACCGGGTTGCTGAAGAACGCCTGCGCCGCATCGGCGGAGAGTGTCGGCGTAAAGTCCGGCAACGCCAGAAACGCTTTGATCTCCGACGCAAAGGCGACGCGCGAGCCGCTGACGGACACGTACAGCGGCTTCACACCAAACCGGTCGCGAGAGAGAAACAGCGTCTGTGTGGACGGGTTCCAGATGGCCAGCGCCCACATGCCGTTGAAGCGCGTCTGGCAGGCGTCACCCCAGTGGTGATACGCGGCCGCAACCACCTCGGTGTCCGTCTCCGTGTGGAACCGGTATCCGGCGGCCACCAGTTCGGCGCGCAACTCGAGGAAGTTGTACACCTCCCCGTTGAACGTGATGATCACCGTCGTGCCGTCGGGACATACCACGTGCATCGGACACGCGCCCGCCGGTGTGGGGTCGAGAATCGCGAGGCGGCGATGTCCCAATGACACGGGGCCATCGGTGTAGACACCGCGTCCATCGGGACCCCGATGCGCCACCGCGTCGGTGAAGCGATCGATCAGATCACCACGCCCGCCGTGAACAAAATCCAGGATGCCGGTGATACCGCACATGTCGTATTCGATGACCAGAGGGAAGGCGGCAAAACACGCCCGCACATAGTGTTGACATGGTCAACAGATGCACGAATGGTGCCACGCTTTCCTGGTGCCCTCCTCACGCGCAATCGCCGCGCTGCGCGCGCGGCGATCACACGGTCACGCCATCCGAATGCCGTCGGGCTGCGCGGGGAACACGTCGAGCATCACGGTGCGGCGGAGTTC
>Ga0154020_10004564_pt1 | contig 16498 bp, 25 predicted proteins | sample Klosneuvirus_201_FD_109709 | JGI IMG/M metagenome (GOLD analysis project Ga0154020, IMG submission 109709) | Active sludge microbial communities from wastewater, Klosterneuburg, Austria - Klosneuvirus_20160825_MG | ecosystem: Engineered > WWTP > Aerobic digester > Activated sludge | place...
GAGGGGAGAAGAGAGGAGAGGAGAGGAGAGGAGAGGAGAGGAGAGACTCGAGGACCTTTGACTAATCCGAGGAACTTGTCTGAGTTCTTCATGAAGATGTTGGCGAGGCCCTCCTTCGCATCCATTGTACCCCTAATGAAATGAAGCCATCACAGTGGAGACAAAAGGAAAACGGAACAGAAACAGAGAACCGTAGAGGATTAGGAGTCCGACGAAGAGTGCAAGGAGAAGGAGAGAAGGAGACGGAGAAGGAGGAGAAGGAGGAGAAGGAGACGGAGGAGGAGGAGGAGGGACCTCAGGGCGGTCTTGAGCGTGAGGGCCTTGTTGGCATTGAGCTCCTCCACCGCTTCTTGGCGATTGAAGTATACTTGATAACTACAAAGAAATGAGCGATCAAACGAAGGTCAAATAGAATGGCATGAGGAGTATAAGGTCGAGAGAAAGGCACACGAACTCCATTAGTTTCTCGAAAATTATGAACAAAAATGATACAATGAATGAAAAAGATCAGAAGGGACACATACGAGAAAGCGGGGCTGGCCTGGGCGAGGGCCTCGAGTGGGATGAAGGATTTAGCGGGAGGGAAGTAAGGCGTGCAATAGGAGGCGACTGCTGCAACTCTTTCTGGATGCCACAATGCCATACGAAATACCTAGAGGAGATGGAGGAGAAGAAAGGATGCCTCGAATGGAAGTGCTCGGTGATGATGAAGAGGAAAAGGACTGATGATGGAGGAGGTGGAGGTGGGAGGAAGGAGGGAGGAGAAGGGAGGAGGGTACGAAGACGCCGCCCCAATCGTGGCCGACAAGGAAGACCTTCTTGATCTTAAGTTGATCGAGCAATTCCACGAATAGTGATGTGAGGAACTTCCATCCATCTTCGGGAAAGAGGGAAGAAAAGTGACGGAGGATAGGTGTATCATCGAGTAAGGGTACATTCGATGGTCTTGGTGGGACACGAGCTCCCTCCAAAGCCCAGTAAATCTGGCGCTATTACGCTTTCAAAAAGAAGTATGAATTCGATTAGAAAGAAAAGGATAGAAAGGAGGAGGGTAGTGGTGGAGTGGCGGGAGGTGGTGGAGTACGTGAACCCTAAGCTCGCGAGGGGTCTGATGAGCTTGCGGTAGCCGTACCACAAATCCGGCCACCCATGGACCAACATTACGACCTAATGAAGGGGACAGGAAGAAGAGGTGACGGTGGACGTAGGCTCATGGGAAGAGGACAGAGGGACCTCACCGGCGCCGAAGCCATTCGCTTTTGCTTCCTCCCTCACATAATGAATTCGATATCCTGCCACATTTTCCGCAGTGAAATGAGAAAAGGAATTCGGATCCATTGACCCGGACTCAAGCGGCAGAGAGGAGGAGGAAATTGCGGGAGATGAATTTGCCATGTTGCGCCGAAGTGCTCGAATGAAAGGCTCGAACCAAGTCAACCTTCAAGGCCTCGGCTACCACGAATAGAGATCGAACAAAAAGTGATTGAACGACAAGTCTCGCGAGGAGGAAAGAGAATAACAACTGGAATAAAAAGATGGTGCACCAAAAAAGTCTGACCTGGCGGAATCGAACCACCGACCTAAAGATGACAGCTGCACTTTACTACAGTCTTCCGCTCTACCGGCTGAGCTAAGGTCAGTTGCTTGATATCATGCTGCATCCATGGAGATACAATAAGAAGCAGCTACTTCGACGACATTAAGTGCAAAAACCTGCTGCTGCAAAGATCAATCCGAGCAAAAAAAAGGCGAATGAATGAAAACTTGGCCAAGGTGTTGTTCAATATGTTAAATATTAAAAAAAGTCTGACCTGGCGGAATCGAACCACCGACCTAAAGATGACAGCTGCACTTTACTACAGTCTTCCGCTCTACCGGCTGAGCTAAGGTCAGTTGCTTGTCATGTTAGAGACTTACGCTTGTAAAAATTCTTCCGCTTGTAGAAATTCCAAACCCGAAAAGTGGACATGGCAGGAGTATGAGTTCGCGTTTGTTTGTGGATTCAGTGGCAGGGATAACCCGGGGTTGCATTTTACTGCCTTTCTCCACGTCAACGGTCGGAAGCCACTGTCACCCCCTCCCCGACGGACACAGTTGCCTGGAATGCGCGAAAGAAATTGTGTATTAGATATAATTTTTAATCGAAATTGCTGCCAGCACGACGGCTTCACTGACCGCCACGACGAGCTCCGCGACCTCCACGACCGCCTCGACCACCACCACGGCCACGACCGCCTCGGCCGCCGCGGCCACGACCTCCTCCACGGCCACCGCGATTCCCGCCTCCGCCTTCTTTCTTCTCTGCGGCCTTCTTCTTTGGCTTCTGCGGGCTATAGCATACTCCGATTAGTAGTTCAGATGGGCTCTTCAACGAAGTGTTGTGGCACCTCTTAAAGTGCGCTGATCGGTAGACCTCCTCTCCAGATTTCTTGAAGACAATCGAGTTTACGGGAACCTCCTTAATCTCAAGAGCCTAGAGAACTCATGAAGTCCGCTCAACAAACGGAGGAGACAAGAAGAAGGGAAACCTTGAGCAGATCACGCATTTCTTCGCGAGTTTTGCGGCCTTGGTGCTTCTCGAGCACCTTGCTCTCGGCAGCGGTCACGATGACGTGGAGTGACTGAGTCTCCTTCTCCTCCTTCTTCTCCGCCACCGCCTCTTCCTTCTTCTCCTTGGGCGGAGCTAAGAGGAGCTCGTAGACATCCTGCTCCTCAGTCAAGTCGATCCGCGTCAGGTTCGCCACGCTCTGGTTCGCCTGCTTCTTCGCTTCGTCCGCGTTCTCATCCTCGAGTTTCTAAACTTAAGAAATGAAATGAAGTCGGATTGCATTGGATACAAAGTGGATACCTGGAAATAATCGTTGTTGAAAGGGCGCTGAGCGGGTGCTTGGCCATTGAACAGCAACGACGGCATCGAGAAGACGCGCAAGGAGTTCTGCATGAAAATACGATGAAAAGCAGATCAGATAAGGTTGGCAGAGGGAAGTGCCTCGCGAGTGATCTTGGCGAGCTCATAGGGGTCCTTCTGAAGCAGCTCAGACAACATAGCGAGCGCGTGGCCTAGGAAAGCCGGCTCGTTGCGGCGAGGGAAAGGCCGAGGCATGTTGAAGGGGATGAGGTGAGGCGCGTCGCTACCGAGTAACTAATCCACGGATTTACAATTAAGAATTGAGGGCGAACGAACAAAAAAGAATAATGAACAAAGAAAGCGCACGAGACGATCAAGGGGGATGTCCTTCACGCAGGAGCGCAAGTCCGCGGAGCGGTCGTCTGAGCTGAGGAAGCCCGTGATGGTGATAAACACGTTCTTAGACAGCGCCAGGTAGTCGGCCAGACGCCCACCATTCCCCGTGAAGCAGTTGATCACCAGGGCAGCGTTAGGATTCGCTACGATGAGAATTGTAAGCAATCTGAGATCCAATCGGAAGTGCTCGTGCAGGTACCTCTCAAATGCTCGCGGAGAAGGTCGAGGCAATCCGAGTGGGCCTCGCGCTCGTGGACAATGATAGGCAGCGCGGGGAAGAAAGCTGCCGCCTTGAGCTGCTCAACAAACCACTGCTTCTGAGCAATCTTATCCTTTTCGCCATCCGCACCTAAAGGCAGCATGAATCATAGGATTGGCATAACGAGAGGTCAGCAAGATTGCCTTCGCGAATGTGCTTATAGTCGAGGCCAATCTCTCCAACGGCCTTGACTGCGTCGGGGTTCTTCTCCACCAGCTTGACGAGGTCCAACAGTGCGCCTTCGCTGAACTCAGAGGCAACGGCCTTGACGGGATGGACACCCACTGACGAGCAAATGGAGTTCGGGAACTTCTTGGCGAGGTCGATGGCCTGGATGGAGGAGGCTATGTCAATTGCCAATGTCATCATCTGTGAGACGCCCGCGCCAAAGCTCCGGTCAATGGGCGCGGGGTACGTCTTCATAAACTTCTCGTCAGTCAGATTGACGCCTGCCAGAGAGAATGTCAACCAAAATTTTCAAGTCGAACGCGACGATCCGAGGTACCAGCATCAAAGAGCTCTGGGATCGAATGCTTCTCGAGGACAAATGCAGGCGTCGTTGGGGGATGGTTGGGGCCGGCGTAAGTCACGCGCAGATTGATCGTCGTGTCCTTAGCCATCCAAGGCCCGGGAAATTCAAGAGGGACACGAACGTAGGACTAGACAGCAGCAAATTTGAGGCCTAGCAGGATGGGCTGCAATGTCAGGGGAGGCGTACGGTCTCGCCAACGGCGACATAGGTCGGCTTGATCTTGTCCTCAGAGGCCTTTTTGGCCTTCTTGCCCTCTTTCTTAATTGGCTTTTTCTCGTCCTTCACCTCTTCCACCTTCTCGCCCTCTTCGACGATATTGCGCTTCGGTCCGCCCTTCACTACGAGCTCGACTTTAAGCAAACCACCAATATCGCCGACAGCTGCCTGGATCTTAGGCTTGCCCATGTATTCCTCGATGGCCTTTTTGATCTAGGGAGGAGTTAGAGAGTCGCGAATCTTCTCGGATTAGGAGGCAAAAAAGAAAACCTCGCTGCCAGTGAGATAGAAGCGGTTCTGGAAGACGTGCTGATAGCGGAGCGTGACGAGGTTGCCAGCAGGATTGCGGAAGAGGCGAGGCGCGCCGTTCACCTGTAAACGCCATCGCAGCTTGATCGACTTCGGGCCCTAAAGCATCGAAATATGAGGGGAGCGCGAGACGGCAAGATACCCAATGACACGACAAATATAAAACATTCCGCGAAAGCAAAATTTTTCCTCTTTGTTTTTGGCGTTCAGTGGGGAAGTAGAGGGAAGTGGTTGCGGGATCGTACGCGATGCTCGGCGGGGACGTTGCCAAGGACGGGGTCGAAGTTCTTCAATGCAATAAGCGACCAGATTTGGTCCAGCACGTCATCGTTTGACTGCCATTCAGAGCCTGTCAATATAATTGAAATGAGAATATGATCTGAGGCGGGTTACCGCTGGAAGGCGAGTCGAGGTCAAGGGAAAGACAATCGAGTGAGAAATCCTTCAGAACCGTGCTCCGAGTTTTTCAAATCGGTCACCACACCCAAAAATACAATATGAAATATTACAAAGTCTTACTGGAGAGAGCGCGGGAGGACAAGGTTGGGGGGAAGAGCGGGAGTACTCTTGGCTTTGGCGGCTCGAACGACTTCGCCTTGGTCGGCGAGCCGCGAGGCGAGGTCCTCAGGCTTCTTCAGGACCGGGGCGATGTCGTAATTGACGTGACGACTCATCAATATGATAATTCAAATATGACACTGTCCGGCGAGTGTCCGCGCACGGTCAAGGCTGTCATTGTCATCCGGCCTCACCAACATTCTTTCTTTTTTCCGAAACCGCCTGCAGCTCCAGAACGCGGAGATCGGGATTGAACAGTCACTGACCAACAATGAGTATTTAGTATTATTGACAAGTGAAACAAGAAGAGAGGGATAAATGCAATTCACTATGAGTGGGCCGAGGCATCGCTCGACCCGCTGGACTTCATGGAACTCGGCTCTGGCTTTGAGGAACCAAAGGGACTCTTGAACCACTTCTTCGACTTCCTGAAATAGGGCATTTCGATGAGAGTAGGGGTACTATATTGAGATTTGGTGAGGATTCGTACTCAGGCTTCACAGGGCTGGGTTCAGACGAGGCCCCGGAGAGGCGCCGTTTGCCAAATGGATGGCGACTGCGACGATGCACTTCCGGTGAAATAATTTCAAAGCTGACATCGGAATGAGGCACGTTCATGAGCGAGTCAGTGCGTGGGGAGGGATCGGCACTCCTATCGAGAGGCTCTCGCTTTGAATGGGGATTGGGATTCGATAGAGACTTGTGGACTTGTCGCTCGTCAGAGGCGCCTAATGAAATGAGGGTAAGTCGATAAAAACCAGTTTATATATTCATAGAATGAAAAATGGAGGTACTGTTAAAGGAGGGACTTGACACGGTGGAGGTAGAGCGCGAGTTGGAGCTTGAGTGGCTCCTGAAGTCGTGCCACCAATTGTCTCCCAGTAATGTGAGGACGTAATTATGTACCGTGGCGTACATCTGGCGATCCCAGTGACCACCTTTCGCCTTAGTCTCAATTTCACTTCGCTAAGAAGAGGTGAAGTGAGGAGCCAATGAGGTAGAGAGGAGGAGGAGATCTAGGGTCGGACCATATCGCAAGGGAGATTCAGGCTGTGAGCGGACTGAGGCACAATATAATCGCAATAAAGGTACTTGCATTTTGTGGCCACCTTGGCCTCATCGCAATCCATGAGCGCTTCCACCTGGATAGTGGAATTCAGAGAGAGGAATTTCGGCGAGATCTTTCAGACAATAATGACACCTCAACGTGAAAGCTCAAATTTTCGTCGCAGAGCTTGTGCTCGAGGTACTTCCCAAATTCTAAGCAAACGGAGGGATCGCGAAGGGCCTCGACCATATCCTTAGTGGAGGAAGTGGAAACACGGGGCGAGACAAAGATGTTGAGCGGCACGGAATCACTGTCGTCGTCCGCCTCGTCCACGTGCCTGTGGTTCACTGGCAGGTCGCGGGTTCCCTGATCTCCACTGGGAAGGTCCATGGACGAATTAGAGTCGGTGATCTTGTGTGAGTGGTGTTTATGGTCACTGTGTCGTTTGCTGGGCACGCCATGCCCATGCGCTGGGCTCGATGTGGACATGTTTTTCGGGCGCCGACGCGTCTCTTTGCTCGAAGCGGCCTTGGACGAATGCTCTCCCTCGGACAATTGTCGTTGGGTCACCTTCTCCATTCTCTAACAGAGAAAACGATTTGCGCATGAGTGGCGGCGGAGATGGAACAATGGGAGGGCACGAGTAACTCAGTCCACCGACGGAGCCAAAGATAGCTGACGAGCGACCTTCATGAACAGAATGAAAGAAGGAGAACCAGCTTCGGGATAAGAAGAATGATTATTTGTAAATATCCGAGTGATGGAGGGGTCAGTTGGTCATCGCAAGGCGAGGAGGAGGACGACCCAACCAGGAAAAAGTCGACCGACCCGCGTCGCCAGGAGCCACCAAAAACACATAATTCGAATAAATAATTTGAAGAAGCATGCGGAGAACAAATTACCGAAGCCAGATCGACACACAGATGCACAGAAATTCGTGGGCACCTTGTTGAGGAGGCCGCGAGGAAATTATTTAAAATTAATGGCAATGGCCAGATTACGCCACTGCTCCAGAGAGACGGTGAGCAAAATCGACAATGGTCTCCACCAGAGGAGCGAGAACGTAATGATTAAGCGAGAGCATTGTCGGCATGGGCACCGAAGTTACGTTCTCTGAACGGGGCGGAGATACGCAGGAGACAAGGACCAGCTTTTTTACCCAATGAGGAAGTTGCCCCACGCAGCCTATGTTGCGCCACTTCCTCAAACATGCAACAAATTGGCCATCAAATAGCATCAATCTTCGTCGAATACATATTTAGACAGATTACCACACAGTGTAGAGAAGTTTGAATGGCTCGACAAAGAGTATTCCAACTTCCCCAAGCAGCGTGGGGAGGTTGGGTCCTGAGACGCCGCTGAGATAGAAGAGAGCTATAAACTGAACTCTTCCATCTACACCGAAGCTCAAATGAAAATATAATCCCAGCAATCAAGACCGGGAGAACATTTGACAGTCTGGAATACATCACAGTCTCCCACGCTTGCCTCACGGACGTTGTCGTTAAGAGCATGTCTTGCTATCGAGGCCATCAAAAACACTCGAGATCATCAATAGACGCCATCTTTGGTCCACGTCGCGCGATCGCGATATGGAAGTACTCTCTTCCGAATGCTTGGAACCGCAAATATTACAATAAGGACGATAGCGATGACGAGAAGAGCCGCCGCTGCCACCGAAATGCCGATAATGGCATCTTGTTGCAGGCCTAGGAGACAGATCAGGGTTCCTACGAATCAGAAAAGAGGACACAGTTAGCTGCACCTTGATTGCAGCTGGCTTCGGGTGATAGTGAGACCACGAAAGTGGCAGTGAGAACTGAGTCACTATACGTGCTGTCTTGAAGGGCAACCGCCTGAAGGGGTAATATTAGAAGAAAGGGAAAAAGGTCGATTACATTATTATTTCGTAATAATGTCAAATTAAGAACCTTGCAAGGGTCATTTGAGGAGGCTTGAATCGAGTCAAACGGGCGAGTTTTGCATCCATAGCGAACCAACTGTGAGGAATCGGAATGAGTCAAGGCAGATGATACAAAGATAGGGACTTAGGCTCGAGACATACCGGATAGGTTCCACCTTCATCGACCGTCACTCGGAGGACGGCTCCAGTCGCGTTCAGGCATTGGGTGAGGACCAATGGCGCCTCTGTGGTAGGAGGATCACTTATGATGATCTGTGCCTTGTCCCCGACAATTAATTGACCTACACATTTATGAGGAAATCGGAGTTTCAAACAGAAAAGAAGGGAATACCATTGATCGTGAGTGAAGACGAAGGGGAGAGGAGGAGAGTCGAGGCTGCAGCGACTTGTATGGACCCACTCAAATTTACCGACGAGGCCGAATCCAATATGAGCTGTGCTGAGCTCTCGAGATTCAGATTGCCCACGATTGACACGGAGCCAGACCACTTCACACCCACTACGACAAGCGGTCAGTCGCTATTGAAGTTTGATAAGTCGGGTCCAGAGGATCGTCGTACCTGATGACGAATTGATCGAAATGGGTCCAGTACCATTGTAAATCCACGTGACCCTTTCACAAAAAAAATCTGTGCCTGGAGAAGGAAGAGCACATGTCTCTTGAGTAGGGGAGTTGATGTTAGAAGGAGATGGAGAGTCGGAGGGGGAAATCGCTGAAGGGAGAGGAGAAAGGGAAGAAATGTCAGGAGTTGAAAGGGTTGGGGTTGGCGTGAGCGTTGGAGACGGAGATACTGGAGTGGGTGACACGGAAGCCCTCTCCGGAATTGGAGAAGGAATCGGGAAGTTGGCAGCAGGAGCGGCAATGACTTTGGCCGCCTTAGGCACGGTATTGGTGGTCCCATTTGGAAAGAAGCCCACCACAAAAGGAGACATCACAAGCGGCAGCCCAGTGAAGGCATTGTTCGTGCAGCGGACTGAGAATGGCAGCTCAGAAGCATCGGTTGATTTGGCAAGAAGACAGAGCTAAATCAATGCAATCAAGTCGCTCTCGACATATGCGTAATTGCAAAGCGATGTACCGCAGCAGGAGTGGAAAAGATGGACTCAAAGAAGCCAAGAGAAGCGAGCGTCTTGGTGTTGTCCGTCGAGGCAACGAGCTGTATCGTCGAGGAGATGGAGGCACACCGAACAATTGTAGGTGAGGAGATCGATCTATTGCTGGCAACTGGAACCGCGGAGAAGCAAATTCTAGAGCGGAATCTCAGAGAAAGGAGTGCGAATGTAAGCAATCAAAACCTCGTACTCGGTTTGGCTGGGGTTGAAAGCTGCCGAGATTGTCCCAATGATCGACGCTCCGGGAATGGAGAGAGTCGCCTCGATTTGTGTAAATTGATTGGCGCAATACACGAACACATTGGTGTTTCCGGACTGAGGAGGAAGAGATGCCAGTACGCAGTAAGACCCGCCCTTGGCGACGATATCAAACGCGGTTGGGTACAAGGGATCGACGTTTCGCTTCACATCGGATAAGGAGATAACAGTCGAGGAATTGGTGGAGAGAGATTGGCAATGAGCAGCGAACAAAAAATTTGTGGAGAGAGCAAAGCAAAGTTCATAGTTTTCGCTAATGAAGATATCGGCGCCTAAAATTCGTTCAGTTACATCGAAGTAGCCCTTGGAGTAGGTCGGGCTGAGAATGGAGTGGTCCGGGCCAGCGAGCATGTCCCGAAGGTCGAAACAATAGATGCCATAAAGCATGGAATTTGGATCAGAGTGGTTATAACCGACGTGGAGGCATGCGAAATCATCTCGAGGGCGGAAGACAACATCGGCAAATTGGGCGAGGAGGAGGGGGGTGCCAATGGAAAGTTGCAATGTGTTCTTGAAAGCAAGCTGGAACGCGGAGGCTGTATGGTTGAAAGCGTATATATCGACTTCGTTCGAATCCCAAACCACAACAGAATAAACGGTTCGATAGTCCCTTGCGGAGACGCCAAAATTGTATCCAATAACTCGAGAAGTTACTTGCGGCTTGGCGAGGTTGACATAACTGAGATTCGAACCGGTCACGAGAAGACCGTCACTGAGGGTCAGGAAAGTGCTCCCTCCAGATGAATCAAACATGAGCGAGTATATAAATTCAGAAGGATTTGAATTGGCGGTGTCGGGAACGATGCGTAAGGTGCTCGGTACAAAGACTCCAGAAGGTAATGTCGTAGTCGTCAAATTGCTGACAATACCTCCAATCGCGTAACCTCCAAACGACATATTGAACAAGGTGACCCGGATATCTGACGGGCCGGCGACCACTGCTGCGATGTACGTGCTATCTGCGCTCACTGCAAACTCCAGATTTTCATACTGACTTGCGTTGTAGGACAAGTCGGACGTCTGCACACCGCCAACCGCAGTGAATTTATCGAGTGCGACGCGCACCGAGATACTCTGATAGTCAAATCCTCCTTTGTCAAGGAATGGAGTTCGAGGGCATTCGGCGATACAATCAATCACGTAACCAAACGTCTCGACAAATCCATAGCAATAACGGTGCCACAATCGCTTGTCTTGGACAAGGGTGGAGTCACTGGCGGTATTTTTTGATCGGAAGCGCCCAGGAGCAGCGAAGCTGTCTGCGTCCACTAACGCAGGAATCGAAGAAACTCCGAGATAGTCCTTATAAATAGTGGTTTTCGTCCAAGGAACTGGCAGCTCGCGGTAGCTCTCGTAAGGAGCCGTTAAGATTGCCAGTGATACATTCGACCTCGTCACGCGATTAAGCTAGGGGGGAAATGACTTTGAAAATGATTCACTGAAGAATATCAAAGAAGTTAAAACCTGTCTCGATCCGTCGATTAGTATGTAACCCTCGTAGTAATCTTGAGGACCTCCGAGATCGATCTGATCAAACGTTGTCACTACCGAGGACGGATTCGATGCGAACGACTTATTGCGAGAATAGATCTGAGGCGCCTCGCCTCGCACCGTGTATTCGGTGGCAACCCTAGGAACAATAACGATGAGCGCGGGTTTGAGAAGGAGGGACAAGCATTCGGAAAGATCGAGCACCACTCCAGTCCAGTGGATAATGCCGCAGTGATGTGCTTTGGAAAATCTGGGCCCTGGAATAAGTGGGAGGGGTAGCTATAGTTATTGAACTGAGAAACGTCAGTCGTGTCGAGGGCAATCATGAAGGTGTCCGAAGAGTTCGCATAGAACATCGCGGAATACACCGTAGAGAGGCCGTCGGAAAGCACATTCGTCAGGGCCCTCCTTGACGAGTTGAATGGTTGCATGAGAGAATTGGTGGTGTTGATCACGAGTGTCAAACCGTTCGCGCACTGAGAGTAGAAGTATTCGCTCACCTGATCGCGCCAGATGAGCTTCACGCAGACCTGTCCTGAAACCAAGACGTCGACAGAGTGCTCGACGACGTAAGCCATTGCTCGAGTAGCATTGGCGAATATGAACGAAACAGCAGACGAAAATAAACGGCACTTAACCAAGAAGAAGTCGACAGGCGATGAAGGCATCGACGTGACTACGGCCGAGATGCAGTAGCGATATGACGGGTTAACTAAAGTGTTCAAGAGCGGATCACGAGGCGGACAATTCAACTAAAGCGCAGAATCCTGCAACAATCAATGAATCAATCTCTACCTGCAGTGGTGGCGAGTGCGAGCCTGGCATCCGAGTACAGGGCTAAGCCACTGCTATCAGTGATGTTGTCATCGCTCGTCGGAACAACTGTGAGAGCGCCTGTCACTGGATCCAAAATGTACTCTTTTGCGAAGACCTGGGAGCTTCCCGTCGCCATCACCGCATCCAGAAATATGACATTTGAGATGTTCGTGCGCATCTCAAACCATTTAACATGGGGGTTGAACTCGAGGCTAAAGTTGAAGGCTGGATCGATGCCTCCGGTCGCCGAAATACGGTGAGCATTCAAGGTTCCGGTGTCACTTAAGTAAAGGACAAGGAAAGGGAAGGGAGTGGCAAAGCTAACAGTTTTCGGGATTGGAAGCAGCTTCACTTGATAGCAACTAGAACCCGCCAGCGGCGAAATCGGAATGGAGAGCGAAAAGGTCCGAAGCCCGCGAATGGCGAAGTGAATGGCGCCAAGCTCGATCCGATCCGAACTACGAATGGCCGAGCCGAGCAAGAATTTATCCGCGGAACTCTCGAGCGCCACGTCGAGTGGCTCTCGGACCGCTATAATTGTAAAGGACCTATCGGAATTGGAACTCGAGGGGGCACAAATATTGAGGACACTGCAGGGGCAGAAATTTAATATAGCAAGTGTATTTAAAGTGGGGCGAAATGAGGAAGAGCAGAAGGAGCTGAGTACGGGTGCAGAGGGAGGAGGGAGTCGAAATGCCGTTCCGCGAGAACGGGGACATTCGATCGGGCAGCCCGAAGAGCAAGCAGTCAACCTGACAGCCGCCGCTCCACGCAAACGCGAAGCATGGCTTCGAACCTTCCATGGCCTCCTGGGAAGAGTATCGCGGAAGTAGCGCGGCCGCGAGCGCCGCGCGCGCGAAGAGCCCAACCATCATGGCGCAGAACAGCATCGAAGCTGACCGACCCATGATTGGACGCCCACGACCTCTGTGAAGGAAAATAGTGCGCTATCAAGTATCAACGAATATTATAATATGTTTGCCTGTTTCCGGCGCTATCACGGAATAAGCGTCGAATTTTTATTCCGGCGAGAACTTAGGCACTTGAAAATTCAAATTTCCGAGACGGACTCAGACTCACCGAAGCACGTCGCTTCAGGTCGACCGCACTGGACAAGACCTGAAGGCAGAGAAGTAATCTTGTATGCTGAGTGCTCTCCATTCTCCTCTCGAGTGCGGGCGAGGGACAATGGCGGCAGAGGCAGAGCCGTTGCACTTGATCGTGCTCGGCGTGGGCGGCGTAGGAAAGAGCGCCATCACCATCAGCTTCACCCAGGGCGTCTTCAAGGAGGCATATAGTGCGTTTATATATAACTTTGCCATTTAAATTAATCCCTATTGTTGGTGTTGAGACGTCGACCTTCTTGTAGCTGTAGCGCTCGCTAACCCTACCTCTGTTTCTCCTCCTCCCTCTTTTCGTCCCTTCTTTGCCTTCAGTTGTTCCACTATGAATAAACTGACGTTAATTTTACTGGAGATAATTTTTTTGTGTTTACTGATTATTGTTGAAATAGATCCGACGCTGCAGGACTTCTTCAATAAGCAAACGATGGTGGACTCTGAGGTCGTCGACCTCGAGATCCTCGACACTGCTGGACAGGTTGCCTTCTCCTTTCTATTCTCTTTTCGTCCCCTGTGATATTGCTTTCATATCACCCCTATTTTTGTTGTTATGTCTTTGTTTCGGGCGAGTGAGCCATCTAGCTGGATGTACCTGTCTGGCTGGGCTGATGCTCGAGGTGTGGTAGGAGCAAATTTCGGGCGTGCAGGATCAATACATTAAGAAGAGCGACGGTTACCTGCTCGTGTACTCGGTCACTGATCGTTCGAGTTTCAATGACATTACCGAAATCCTGGAGAATATCTTGCGAGTCAAGGATGCTGCCAGCGCTGACGGCGTACGATTCCTTGTGTGCGAAAAATTTCAAATATATATATTGCTATTCTCAATGATCCTTATCCAGCTTCCGATTCTCTTGGTGGGAAATAAGATTGATCTTGATCGTGCCGTGACAACCGAGATGGGTGAGACCTTGGCGGCGAAGCTCAAGGTTGCCTTCTTGGAATTGTCGGCCAAGAACCACACCAACATTGACGAGGCCTTTGCCAAGCTCGCCCACCTCGCCTACGCCAAGAAACGCGAGCACAAGCACGAGAAGAAGCACAAGGGAAAGAAAGACGATAAGAAGAAGCACAATGAGGAGGAGCATCAGCCGCAGAAGGACGACACGGTCTATCAGCTCGTCGTGCTCGGTGCTGGCGGCGTCGGCAAGTCCGCCATGACCGTCCAATATACGTCGCACAAATTCGTGGATGTCTACGGTAAATCTTTCCAAATCATCATTCGAAGGAAATCCTTTTTAATATCATGATGAATTTGTTGACCTAGATCCGACGATCGAGGCGACGTTCAAGACTCAGGCCAAGATTGACAATGAGGTGATTGAGGTCGAAATCCTCGACACGGCTGGCACGGACCAGATCAGCTCTATGCGCGACGTTTATATTAAAAAGGTAACGAACCCTATTTCGAATTTATATTCGATATCCACTAAATACGAATCACCCTTTGTGATAGGGCCATGGCTTCATGTTGGTGTATTCCATCACGAGTCGCGCCACCTTCGAGACTGCACACGCCCTCTACGACGAGATCATCAAGATCAAAGACAGCCCTAACGCTGCTGACGTAACCTATTCCATATTTTGTTGTGGTTTAATGCTTTAAATTGATGAGCTTGTTATGTTTAGATCCCATTGATTCTCGTGGGCTCCAAGGCGGACCTGGCGAGCGAGAGGGTCGTCTCGTCGGCCGAGGGTCATTCGATGGCCAACAAGTTTCACTGTGCCTTCATTGAGAATTCTGCCAAGAACGATATCAATGTGGGAGACACGTTCGAGAAGGTCCTCCGCATGATCCTCGCCAAGCGGCCGCAGCATCCCCATGAGAGGGAGAAATGTCTTATGATGTGATGGGACACAAGTACACGTCTAGATGTGAAGAGGCTTCTTCTTCCCCCCTCCTCCACGGGCTGAAGCTCTGTTGCGTCCTTTTAATTGACCCAAATCTTTCTAACTTAGTCTCGAAGAGGGAATGTCATCGGATTCTCAGCTTGGCACGGATGCTCGAGCAGGTCCACGAATGCTCCTTATACTAGAGTAGATGTGGCAACGCTATAATGCATCCAAAGAGCAGAGCGAGATCGGTGAGTTGCTGCATGGACGCGTCTGACGATTCGAGTTCCGAACACAGCGTCGCGAGGCGGAGAGACAATACGAGGATATTTTCCGAGTAGTGCGAGTCGACCTTCACACAGCGATCTATATACGAAATGTTAATAGTAAGTGGATCGCCGACTCAGATAGATTGGGATTCACCTCTCTGATCGATAACTTGAACATCAAGAAACTCTCCATTTCGGCAGCCATAGCTCATCACTGGAATATTTGTCGTTCCATTGGAAAGGGAGGAGGCGTTGACTTGCAAAGTCGAGCTGCTAATATTGACGCATCCCCCAACAACGATCGGCGCAGCGGTTGCCGTGGGCAAAACATTCGAGAGCTGAACTTCAGATGACTGTAAGGAGAGGGACCCGTTGATGAACGTATTGGGAGAGATGAGGGTAAGCGAGGAGTTCTGCAAAATAAGGTTCTGGCCGATCGAGACATTTCGATCGGGGAGCAAGACACTCGAATTGACCAAAGTGAGATTAGAAAGGTATTGTGAGCCGTTCAGTACAACTCCTAAGAATGCAAGAAATAAATGAAAATTGATTAAAGGCCGAGGGAAACTCAGGTTGAACCTTGGCTCGACAAAACAGACAAAGGATCGAGAGAGAACCACTCGCCACCAACGCACACTAGTCCACTCTGAGTCTCACCATCTTTGCAGACACTCGCCGTCGTTGAGGGCACTGAAAGAATATCAAAAATCAAAAACAACGTCACTCTTGTAAAATCGGAGAGGGAGGGATCGTACAAACCGCGCAGAAAGCGTGCAGCTCTGCGAACAGAGTATCGGATTGGTGCTGGGGGTGAGAGAAGTTCCTTGAGACCTCCAAGACGCACGTGGAGCTATTCCACCGGACGGGTGCAAATAACGGGAATCCGCCAAAGGAGCAATATGAAAATTGCGATAAACAGGAGCAAGTGACGACTTGGAGGCCAGTAGAACAAGTCGCGATGGCTTGAGTGCCTTTGATCGCGCCGTAGATAGTGGCATTGACGAGCACCGCGTACTGCAGGGCCACCTGCACCTCCTTGTTGCCATAAACTAACCATAGATATAGCATCAGCACATCACCATCGCTGGTATTGAAGAAGGAGGGATTACCAGGTGTCGTGTCGCAGAGAGCGCGCGAGACAAGGGAATCATTATTGTAGCCAGCAGCCGAGTGGAGCGCGTCGCATGTCATCGAGCCGTCTGGGTTGGGCGTCATCTTCGTGCCATCGCATACCATTCCCTGAAACATCATTCAAAAGATTGCGCCATCCCTCGCCAGAAATATATGAATCAACCGGCGGTGGACCGTAGAGGAGCGATTGACAGCGAAGGCGCAGTCGCAGCGGCGAAGCAGCGTTCCACTGGCACACATTGACGTCGAGTTGAAGTCGTCCACGTCCGTTGGCGTAGGCCCTCCATAGACCACCGATACTGCTAAATGCGATCACGTGAGGAATTTTAGAAATTATATCATCGGAAGAGGTAGAGATCGGGGCGCACTGGACGAA
>Ga0154020_10004567_pt1 | contig 16495 bp, 9 predicted proteins | sample Klosneuvirus_201_FD_109709 | JGI IMG/M metagenome (GOLD analysis project Ga0154020, IMG submission 109709) | Active sludge microbial communities from wastewater, Klosterneuburg, Austria - Klosneuvirus_20160825_MG | ecosystem: Engineered > WWTP > Aerobic digester > Activated sludge | place...
AGTCAATGTCATTGTAACCGGCACAGGAATAAATGTCCAACCAAGAATAGCTGCAACTAAACGCCAGTTATATTTTCCGAACTTATTTACACTTTTATCCAAAATATGTTGAATTATTTGACCAGTTGATATTGTCGTTATTAGAGAACCAATTAATATAAGTAATAACCCCCATTCTCCACCCTCCCAAGCACATGTTGCCACATTAGTTTCTGATAAAGTATAGCTGCCGGGAATGTACAATGGAGTCTCAAATGCCCAGTCAATTCCTCCCAATTGGGTCCAACGCCCATCTGGGTATTCCTTTATTCCACCAGCAATTTTAAACAACCAATGCCCAACACCAAAGTCATAGAAAATGTGCCCAATAAAAATAACTGGATATAAAATAAAATTTCTTATTTCATTAGGTAATTTTTCCATTCGAAGACTTTTTCAACACGCTTCTGACTATCGTTTTCGGTATAGGCGAGGTGGCTTATTCGGAGCCAACAAGCTTTCCATTATTACAAACATAGTGGGAAATGGAAACTTTCCCAAACTACAATATAGACATCTAGCCGATACCATGTTCGATAGTAGATTTCAAATTTAGACCTTAACCATAGATCTGATAGCATCAGAACTCCTTTTAATTGTCTGAATCACGGATTAAAGGGATTACTCGGATTCCACAGATTTTGTCCGTTGAAATTAAATAAATTTAGGATGGATTTATCTCTTCTGATAATCTTAACCTCAGAACTTGTAGCATCAGAACTCATAGCTTCAGATTTCATGACATCAAAACTCATAGCTTCAGAACTCATAGCATCAGAATTCTTAACTCAATACAATCAAATAGTTAGTTGTTAACTCAAAAGGTGTCCAAATCAGCAAAACTAATTACCATATTTTTGGCAAGTTCATCGTTCCAACCGGCTAAATGACAGAATGGTAAACTATCTTCCACCTCTGTATTTTTTAATTTTTGAAACCAAGTAAAGTAAGGATAATCCGAGTTGCAGATAAAAACAATCTCTGTTATTCCCAACAACCTGCATTTTGATTTGAGTTGATCAATACTTGAAATAAAGTCGTTTTCATCTTTAAAGAACATATCACCCAACAATAACGAACTTTCTACTTTGGCCCAAATTTTATAGGTGCCTGTTTCAATAACAAAGCGGTCTGTGAAATAATTCTTGTAGTCAAAATAATCAGTATTCCTAGATACAAAAGCCTTATCACCTGTGTTTTCTTTAAAAAACTTGGTACTCCTATTGTTGGAGAGGGTTGTTTTGCAAATACCCGTGTAAGACTTGCTCAAAAAATTCTTGTTAATCTTATGGACAAGTTTGGCAAAAGGTAAGGAACCGACTTTTATCTTAAATTTTGTCAAGTTTCCATTATCCAACCAATTAAGTTTTTTAGTAAAACCGGGATAGGAATTTTTATTTGGAAAACCCCAAACCAATTGAACACCTTCTGCTTTGGCAAGTTCATAAGTTAAGGTGGCCAATTTTGTAAATAAACCTTTGCCTTGGTGAGCCGGATGTGTCATTGTATCACCCGATTGTGCTGTAAGTATTGTTTTTCCATTTTGGATTACACTTACAGGAAATACACCATAATAAGCGGCCGGTTGATTGGTTTCTTCGTCAAAGGCCAAATAGCCAAGATAGGATGCACCAAAAACATGGGTGTTGAATTTTTTTCTTAAAAACTCCAAGGATACATTTTTGCCGAAAGCTGCTTTATATAGAGTTACCAAGTGTTTTAAACCGTCTTCACTAACTCGTTCCGTTCTGTACATGCAATGTAATTAGTTTACAAATATGAAATAATCCTTGATAAATTTAGTTTAAAACAAATTAATTTGAACTGGTTTAGCAGGCGGAGGACCATCATCATCGTCGTCGTCATCATCACTATCCTCTTCTGGATTTTGTTCGTCGTTGTCTTCACTTCGATCTACAATTTCTTCCTTTTCCTTTAGATTGGTAGTTTTCTTTTTGGTTTCCGGTTTCTGCTCTTGTTGATTGTCATTGGATTCAACAGTTTCACTTTCCTCAATTTCTAATTCTTGCGGCTCAACCTGTTCCTCGGTTTCTTCCTCAATTTTTATTGGTTCCGGCGTTATGTCTTCCAGCGATTTTAAAGTATCAAATGTTAATCGATTTCCTAAGGATCTCCATCCTTTTACATTAATAAACTCAACCAGATTAATTTCTTTCTCTTCTTTCTCGCCTTTTTTGTTGATTGTTTTAATGAGAATAACAGGTTCAGGCTTGTCTGTAATATAGGTTAATGTATTGCCTTTGCCTTCTTGAATAAATATAAACTTCTTACCGATTGTGGTGGTTTCAATTTTAAAACGTTTTACATAATGCTGTTTTTCATCAACTACATAATGAACACAACTCAAAACCATTTCTGGATCATATTTACGGATGATTTGAATATCCTTGGGCTCATAATGATTGGTTAGCTCAAAATCCGTCATTCCGTAACTTCCGTCTTTGTAAAGCACCAAAATTTTGTCTTCGTTATCAAAACGACCGAGGTACTCCCCTCTTCCATCGGAATTCAAGCGCCCAATGGCAGGTTCAAAATAAATGGCTCTGCCTCCAATAGTGCTTCTGCCTTTTTCTTTGAGAGTAACTTTTCTAATTTGAAACTTACTCAAAGTATTACCAATACTATTTCGGTTTTTAATGGCGAGATCGGCAAAATTATAATCAAATACCTTGATTCTGGCCTTACTCATATTGCTCAGCTGCACATTGATTACTTCCGCTTCACCATTAGGGTTGGCCGAGAAATACAAAATTTTTGAACCGGGCTTTCCTTGAGTAATATCGTACTCTTTATCACGTGTAATTCCGGTTATTGTAAAACGTTTAACAAAGTATTTTCTGCTAAGTCCTTCCAAATAAACCACATTGTAAACCTTGCGGTCATCATTTTTTCGGAACACATCTACATGTAATAAATTTTTGCCAAGAAATGCCTTATCTGCAACTTTGCTAATGGTATACTTGCCATCTTCTCTTATTGCAATAATATCGTCCATATCGGAGCAATCGCATATGTACTGATCCTTTTTGAGTCCATAACCAACAAATCCTTCTTCAAAATTGGCATAAAGTTTTTGATTGGCAACTGCCACAACATTGGCTTCAATGCTATCAAACTGTCTGATTTCGGTTTTTCGTTCTTTGCCTTTTCCAAATTGCTTTAAAAGAGATTCAAAATACCTTATTGCGAATTTTACAAGATTATCAAGATGGTTATTTACCTCCTCCAATTCTACTTCCAAGCCTTTCATATACTCATCGGCTTTAAATGCATCAAATTTGGAAATTCGCTTGATTCTAATTTCTGTTAACTTCTCAATATCCTCTTTGGTAACAAGTCTTCTTAAATTTGATTTAAAGGGATCAAGACCTTTATCAATTGTAAGTATAATGTCTTCCCATGTTTCGCATTCTTCAATATCGCGGTAAATGCGGTTTTCAATAAATATTTTCTCAAGACTGCTAAAATGCCATTTTTCTTCTAGTTCATTTCTACGAATCTCAAGTTCTAGTTTGAGCAATTCAACAGTGGAATCCGTGCATTTTTTGAGGATATCGTTGACATCCATAAAATATGGCTTGTCTCCAAAAATAACGCACGCATTGGGAGAAATACTTACCTCGCAATCGGTAAATGCGTAAAGCGCATCTATGGTTTTATCGGTAGAAATGCCGGGAGCCAATTGAATCTCAATTTCCAAGTCTCTGGCCGTATTGTCAATTACCTTTTTGATTTTTATCTTACCTTTATCGTTGGCTTTGATAATTGAATCAATCACAGATCCGGTAGTTGTTCCAAAGGGAATTTCCTTTATTAAAAGTCCTTTTTTATCTTTTTCTTCTATTCTGGCTCTTACCCTAATTCTACTTCCTCTTTTTCCTCCATTGTAGTTACTGAAATCTGCCAGACCACCTGTAGGAAAATCAGGCATTATATCTGTTTTTTTGCCATTAAGAATAGCAATAGAAGCTTCAATCAGTTCAATAAAATTATGTGGCAGAATGCGGGTACTTAATCCTACTGCAATACCTTCCACGCCTTGAGCCAACAACAATGGAAATTTCATTGGAAGTGTAACAGGCTCTCTGTTTCTTCCATCGTAACTTCGTTGCCACTCGGTAGTTTTTGGATTAAACGCCACTTGTAAAGCAAACTTTGAAAGCCTTGCTTCTATATACCTTGGAGCTGCTGCACTATCTCCTGTCCTAATATCACCCCAGTTACCCTGCATGTCAATCAAAAGTTCTTTTTGACCAAGATTAACAAAGGCATCTCCGATTGCGGCATCTCCATGTGGGTGATACTTCATCGTGTTTCCAATTACATTGGCAACTTTATTGTAGCGTCCATCTTCCAACTCCCACATACTGTGTAAAATACGGCGCTGAACAGGTTTTAGACCGTCTTCCAAAGCCGGCACCGCTCTTTCCAGAATTACATAGGAGGCATAGTCCAAAAACCAGTTTTGGTACATTCCCGCTACAGGAATAACCTTAGGATCATCGTGTCGGATGTCGTCTTCTGTGTTTTCGTTTTCTATGGGGAGTTCGTCCATGACGGTTTGATAGATGTTAGATGTAAGATATTAGATGTTAGATTTTTGAGTTATGAGTTATGAGTTATGATTTTTGAGTTATGAGTTTTGAGTTATGATGCTAGGAGTTTGGATGTTAAGAGTTCGATGTTGGATTGATAAATTGTTAAATTGTTGAATTGTTTTACTGTTTTACTGTTGAATTGTTTTACTGCTTTATTGTTAAATTGTTTTACTGTTTTATTGTTGAATTGCTTTTCTTACTTTTAACTGTTGGTTGTTAGTTTTTAGTTTTTAGCTCTTTTCCAAAATTTCATCCTCAATGGGCACATAATCTGTGTCTTTTTCAACAACCAGATTATTGATAATAAACTCCTGGCGTTCGGGTGTGTTTTTGCCCATGTAGTAATCCAAAATCTTTTCTATCGAAATTTCCTGAGTTACTATCACCGGGTCCAAACGAATGTCATCACCAATAAATAAAGAAAACTCATCCGGACTAATTTCACCCAATCCTTTAAATCGGGTAATTTCAACCTTATCTTTTAATTTGGTAATTGCATTTTGCTTTTCGGTTTCGCTATAGCAATAAATTGTTTTTTGCTTATTTCTAACCCTAAACAAAGGAGTATCTAAAATATACAGATGCCCGTTACGCACCAAATCCGGGAAAAACTGAAGAAAAAACGTCATCAACAGTAAGCGAATATGCATTCCGTCAACATCGGCATCCGTGGCTATTACGATGTTATTATATCTTAGGTTTTCAATTCCATCTTCAATGTCGAGGGCGTGCTGCAATAAGTTAAATTCTTCATTTTCATAAACCACTTTTTTTGTAAGACCGTAGCAATTTAAAGGCTTACCTCTTAAACTAAACACCGCTTGCAAGTCAACATTTCTCGATTTGGTAATACTTCCGCTCGCAGAATCTCCTTCCGTAATAAATAATGTTGTATTATACCTTGATTCTTCCTTTTCATCCGTAAAGTGGTTACGACAATCTCTTAATTTTTTATTGTGTAGATTGGCCTTTTTAGCCCTTTCATTAGCAAGTTTGCGAATACCTGCCATTTCTTTGCGCTCCTTTTCACTTCTAACAATACGTTTAAGCATTGCATCGGCCACGGTAGGGTTTTTGTGCAAATAATCATCCAGATTTTTTTTGATAAAATCATAGATAAATGCTTTTACTGTTGGCCCCTCCGGCCCCATATCGGAACTACCCAGTTTGGTTTTGGTTTGCGATTCAAACACCGGCTCCTGAACCCTTACACTTAGCGCTGCTGTTAAGGCTGAGCGAATATCACTGGCATCAAAATCCTTTTTATAAAACTCACGGATGGTTTTGACCATGGCCTCCTTAAACGCCTGAAGATGCGTACCGCCTTGAGTTGTATTTTGTCCGTTAACAAAGGTGTGGTAGTCTTCACCATAATGATTATCGTGTGAAAATGCTATTTCAATATCCTCGCCTTTTAAATGGATAATTGGGTAATTCAGTTCATCTTCGTTGGTTTTTCGGCGCAAAAGATCCAATAAACCATTTTTTGAAAAATATTTGCTGCCATTAAAATTTACTGTTAATCCGGAATTAAGATATGCATAGTTCCAAAGTTGATTCTCAATAAATTCATTTATATACCGATAATGCTTGAAAATGCTATCATCGGCAACAAATTCAATAAGTGTACCGTTGGGTTGATTCGTTTCAAGGTCTCTCTCTCCTATTAAATTTCCTTTTTCAAATTCAGCAATCTTACTTTTTCCTTCTCTTATAGATTGAACCTTAAAATAATTAGAAAGTGCATTAACAGCTTTGGTACCCACACCGTTAAGTCCAACTGATTTTTGAAAGGCCTTGGAATCATATTTACCACCGGTATTTATTTTGGATACACATTCCAAAACTTTACCTAACGGAATTCCTCTTCCATAATCTCGAATTATAGCCCTACCATCATCAATTTTAATGTCGATATTTTTACCATGCCCCATCACATGTTCGTCGATGGAGTTGTCAATAACCTCCTTTAAAAGCACATAAATTCCATCATCGGCAGAAGAGCCATTGCCCAACTTTCCTATGTACATACCCGGTCTTAAACGGATATGCTCTCGCCAGTCAAGGGATTTTATACTGTCTTCATCATATCTAACTTCCTGTGCCAAGGCTTTGCTTTTAAATGCGAGCACGAAATTAAAACCCTGCAAGATTTTTGTAATCAAAAGATATAAACATAATAATACCGAATATCTTTTTTTCAAGTCAGGCATTTTTCCATTGCTATTATTGAATAGTCTAATATTTTAAACTTTCGTATCAATCAATATTAACTTGGTTGTATCCATGTGGATTTGCAATTATCAGGCTGTTGTAACAGCAATTATATAAGGCTTTCAAGCATGTGAAAAATATTTCTAGTTAAATTATATTAGAATAAAATATTCCGCTAATGGGGATACCAAATAGCATTTGCCACCAATCATAATTGGCTTATCCACACCAATATGAACCAATATGACTAAAATTAGTACCTGATAGTGCATTCTTTTGTAACAAAATATAACAAATATGAAAATTAGAATTACATTGTTTTTGCTCCTTTGGGTCGTTTCAAACTCTGCCAATGCAACAAGGTGGTTTGTAAATGCCGGCACAGGAGATGATTTGTTTGATGGTTTATCAGATACAGTTGGAATTGCACCTGTTGGACCTAAAAAAACAATTGGAGCTGCCATCATTGCAGCTTCTTCTTCCGACACAATCATTGTTGCGGACGGTGTTTATGAAGAAATACTTCAAATAACTAAACCGCTCGTTATTTGGGGAAACAATTTTGGAGTTGACCCCCTTTCTCAAATTCGCAGACCGGAATCTATTATAATGAGTCCTCTTGCAGCTTTGGGAACTGCAATAAGCGGAAATTCTTTGGTGGAACTTTTATCGTGTTGCATTGAATTTGATGGTTTTACTCTCTCTGGAGATAACCCAAATATTGGTGTAAGTGCCACCAAATACTCCAAGGAATTTGAAATATCGTACGGTATTGCTGCCGAAGGAAATTACGGCAATACCACATTAACAAATTTGATAATTACCAATTTTGCAATTACCGGCATTCATCTTTCAAGTGGTAATTCTCCTGTTAAAACCAATCTTATAACAAAGTGCTTTTTGAAATTAGGGGAACAAAATTCAAAAGGAATAGAGCTTAAAAGAAATTTTTATGCCGATTTAAACAAATTAACAATTGATTCTGTAGGCACTGCTGTGAGTATAGACTCATTTTCAGCCAAAAACTCCCAAACATTTACTATCCAATTTATGGATATACGTTCGGAGAATTATGGTATAAATGTTCAAAATTTTACCGGTAATACCGACATAATGAATCTTGAATTTAATAACATAACAAGTTTGGATACCACCTTAAATTTTATTGGTATAATGGCCAATAACTTAAGATCCAATGGAACTTGTGGTATTAATTCAAATATAATTAATGGAGCCAGAACCGGAATGCACCTAAAAAATTGGGGAAGTTTTTTTACATTAAATATTTCTGACCAAACCATACTTGATGGAACAAATGGTATAATGGTTGAACAGCCGGTTGGCTCACCAAACCTAACTCTTAATCTTAAAAAATCTAAAATTAGTACTATGAGTGGCACAACCATTCACTCACTTTCTGAAGGAGGATTGCTTACATTGAATTTAACGGATTTGATGTTGAGCAAATCAACTAACGGGATAAGACTAACAGGTAATAGTTTTATGTTACCCGGCAATACAGACTTTGGTCAAATAGCTAACTATTATATTTTCCTGGATTCATCAGCAACTGGTAAAAAACCAACAACTAAAATTGATGCGACCCAATGTTTATATGATGGAGTATTAGGTTATAACCTTAATAATCGTCAACCATATAAGGTAGAAGACAAGATTAGACATTATTTGGACCGTAATTACCTTGGTTGGGTGTTGTTTAAATACAATTCACTCTATATAACTGCCAATGATGGAAACACATTATTAACCCCAGCAGTAAAGATTGCACTTGCTAACTGGAATCTTTATTTAGATAGTTTGGTTACAAAAGAAACGGTAGCCATTGATAAAAACATTCATCTTTATACTCACCCATTTAGTTCCATTGGAAGATTTAGAATGAGTACATCTGCTGCTACTTTATTTCTTCATGGTAAAATACTATTAAATACAGGATTAGAACTTAAAGGCGGTTATATTGAAGTTACTGACAATGATACCTTGATAGTTCAACGTAGCGCCGCTAACACAGTTTTAAACCCGGGCACAACGACCAGCTATGTAAAAGGAACTTTATACCTTAGATATAAGGATATGACTTTAAATTACAATATTAAAGACACCTTACCAATTGGAAAAGGCACAGAGTTTAGACCATTTTATCTTACTGCTACCTGGCCTGCAGGAATAACAAGCCACGATGTAGCCATAAAAATGTTATCAGGAAAGGCTCCTATTAAATCAATTCCTTCCGGAGTAACTCATATTTCCGATATACGTTATTGGCAATTAATAAATCCATTTAACCAAAAAGGTTTTACAATAAAAAATGTTGGTTTATCCTATGCATCAACTCTTACAAATGATCAGGTAAACGATCCCCTTAACCTTAGAGTTATTTTTGATGATAAAACTTCTACATTTAATCTGGGAGGTAACGGAAACACACCCAATACCGGAAATTTAATGAGTGGATCGGGTGCACCAAGCTATGGTTATTACACCTTTGGTAATATTTTAGGAGGAAACAACATGCTTTCATCTACCCAAATTATAGCATTAATAAGCGCGAACGGAAAATGTATTAATGATACTTCAGAAATCACCTCAGCCAATACCAGATCGGTTTCACCAATTTCCAAATACGATTGGAGAATAACAGGCCCTACAAGTATAATAAGTAATGAAAATTCACCTAAAATAAGAAAGTTGCTACCTGTTCCGGGTAAATATACAATTACACTAATTGTTACAAACGTACTGGGTAACAAAGACACAATAAGTACCGATCTCGAAATTTTTCAAACCCCAAGCGTACTTTACACTAAAAGTTTGCCATGTTTCCCATTTCCAGTTGATTTAACTAATACCACAATATTGCCTGCAGGTACCACAATTAGTCAAACTGAATGGAAAATCAATGCCAATTATTTTACTACCAAAGATTTAAATTACACTCCAACCGCTCCAGGCGCTCACTCCGGTCATTTAAAAGTTACACTAAATACAGGTTGTTTTGATTCAACCGTTGTTACATTTAATTCTCCTTCTGCTCCTTCTATTAAATTCACTCCAAACAACCAGGTTTCTATTTGTTCCGGAGATAGTGTATTTGTTAAGGTAACAAAATCAGCCGGTTTGGTAGTTTGGAATGATGGAAATACTTACGATTCATTAAATATTAAAACCAACAAGTTTTATCAGGCAACCATTTATGCAACTCCTGAATGTTTTAGAAGTGATAGTATTAGAGTTAAAATATTGAGTTTACCCACAGTGAATGCCGGAAAAGATGCTACAGTGCTACCCGGACAACCAATCGAATTAAAAGGTACGTCCAACTCAATGGTTGAATGGTCGCCAACTATATGGTTAAACGACCCATTAATTCAGCGTCCAATCTCAAGACCATTAAATACAATAAGCTATGTTTTAAGAGCATATAATGTAGAAGGTTGTGAACTAACTGACACAGTAAAAATAACTGTTGAAACTGAAGATCATGCCAATGTACCAAACCTTTTAACACCTAACGGAGATGGTCACAATGATAAATGGGTACTTAGCAATATTGCTGACCCTGAAAATTGCAGTGTAGATATATTTACCCGTGAAGGTTTGAATGTATATTCATCTCTTTCGTATGATAATGACTTTGATGGCAGCAGAAATGGTACCAACCTCAGTGATGGTTATTATGTTTATATTATTGAACACAAACCAACAGGTAAAATTTACAAAGGTCTATTAACCATTTTAAAATAATTAATCATGAAAATTAAAATAATAACATTAATATCAATACTGACATCTTTTACAACAATAGTGTCGGCTCAGCAATCACCATTATTTGGATTTACATCGCAATTATTGCAGGTATCCAATCCTTCTCTAAGTAAAAGCACACAAGAGCTAAATATAACTTTGGCCGGTAGAAAATACTGGTCTGGCATACCCAATGGTCCGGAGGCGTATATTGCAACATTTGGGATTTCACCTCAATCCCATAAATCGGCATTGGGAGGTTATGTTTGGAGAGAAAATGCACCCATGATTAGCAAACAAGTTTTCGGCTTGAACTATGCCTACGGGATTAAAAACATGGATGAAGCCGTAAATTTAAGAATGGGATTGGGACTTGATTTTATTTCAATCAATTCAAATAATTCATCAGTTCTTGTTGATGATTATAACGACCCTTATTACACAGGATTATTTAACAATAACAGGAGTTCTGTAGATTTAAGAGCGGGTGCTGCATTAACATTATCTGTTCTTGAACTTGGATTTGCAATGCACCAAATTGTAAGTAGTAAAAACAATATTGGAGAAACCACGAATGGAAGTTTAGATTTTAACAATGCTTCTTCATTAAGCGGACATTTAAAATACAATATCAAGCCTTCAGAAGGCAGCTTGATCACTCCATTAATTTACTGGCAAACACAAAAAGGTGCGCCTTTAAGATTTGACATTAATATATTAGCCGAAAAAACCGGAAAAGTTTGGGGCGGAGTATGGTTAAGACCAAGAGCAGCCGGTGGTATTATGGCAGGATTATGGATTTTACCTGAGGTTAAAGTTGGGTATATGTATGAAAAGACCTTCTTTAAATCGTTAACCACAGCCGGAAGATCGCATGAAATAATGGTATCTTATTCACCTAATTTTTCTTCCAAAAAGAAACCGGAGCCAGAAAAAGAACCACTACCTGAGGTTAAAATGCCTGAAGTTATAAGAGTTGTTGATACCCTTGTAATTGTAAAAGAAATAAGAATTACCGAACCGGCACCACAAAAGACAGAAGTTACTCCGGAGCCTAAAAAAGAAGAGGCTCCTGAGGTTAAACCCGAGCCGGTTAAAGGAACCTTTTATGTAATTACAGGCCTATTCTCGGTAAAAGAAAACGCCGACAAATTGTGTAAGAAATTACAAACAGATGGATACCGCACACAGTTGGTATTGAAAAAGCCACAAAATCAATACTATGTGGCTGTTGGAAAATTTACAACCGAGGAGGATGCTCAGAAATTTATCCAAGACAATCCTAATCCAAACTATACTTTTTGGGTTAAAGAAATTAACGATTAATCAAATTAGATTTTCATTAGAAAAGCCTGCTCAAAAGCGGGCTTTTTTTTTGTGTTAACTTTTTAAATTGAAATTTAAAGAAAGTGTTGGTATTACAAGGTTAGAGGTGCGTTTATTCCAATTTGATTTGTCAACTTTAAAGTTGACAAATCAAATGACATTTTCAATACCAATTTTTCCAAAAACAATATAAAATTAGCTTGTTCGTTTCTACTTATAAGCAGAACTTTGCATAAGTTTATATTATGAAGAAAATACTTTTTACTTTAATGGCAGTTTCTTTGCTGCTAACATCATGTGTTACCAAGAAAAAATACAAAGAACAGGTTGCTCGATACGATGTTTTAAAAACCGATTTTGATAAGGCTGAGTTGGAGTTAAACCTATGTAAGGAAGAAAGAACTCAAAAAACCGAAAAAATAGCTACCCTTGAAAGTGAGTTGACTTATATCAAATCAATAAGTACTACCCTACTTAAACAACTGAATGATTTATCAATACTAACAAATACACAATCTGAAAGCATTAAAAAGTCGTTGGAGAACATAAATTCCAAGGAAAGTTATATTCGCAATTTGCAATCAGAACTTTCACGAAAAGATTCTTTAAATATGGCTTTGGTTCTCAATCTTAAAGGAGCTCTTAAAGATGTGAATGATAAAGACATCCAAATTAATGTTGAAGGAAGTGCAGTATTTATTTCTATTTCCGACAAAATGCTGTTTAAAAGTGGCAGCTATGATATAACAAATCAAGCCAGAGAGGTTTTAGGAAAAGTGGCTGCAGTTATAAAAGCCAAACCCGGTATTACCTTTATGGTGGAAGGTCACACAGATAATCGCCCCATGTACAAAGGGCAAATTAAAGACAATTGGGATTTAAGCGTACTTCGTGCTACAGCCGTTGTAAGATCTTTGCAAAAAGATCATGGTATTGAGCCTGGGCGTATGATAGCCGCCGGAAGAAGTGAATACATTTCACTTTCTAGCAATGATACCGAAGAAGGAAAAGCCTTAAATCGTCGTACCCGCATTGTGATTCTACCGGAACTCGACCAGTTTTTTAAATTACTTGAGCCTAAATAGTTTATTGAATTAGTTCAATAAGACAGCTTTTTGAATTCCCCTTAATGAATTCTATATTTTTATAATTCCAACTTATTATAGGATTTCTATTTTGTTCCATAATATGTTGTATCCTAAGGGGCTAATTTTAACAATACAGTTAAAAATAATTTCAAAAGCATTTAGCAATAAATCTTCTTTCTTCATTTTAAAATAAGCTAAACTTACACGATATTTGGGGACAAATAACCGAAACTTGAACCTATTAAAAGTATTACTTTTCTAATAACTAGAAATGCCTTCATAGTAAATAAATGAGAAAATTTAAAAACAGCTTTTTCTATTTAGGAGTTATTGGAGGCTGTTCGGCCATTATTTATTGGTTTTTGGTTAAGGGGGTTAAATTAGAAACCGGAAGATATATTATACTTCCCGAAAATGACAAAAGTTCATGGAAGGTTTTTCTAAATGGACTTACCAATAATTTGGAACACCCACTTGCGATGTTATTGTTTCAAATAATTACAATAATTCTTGTTGCACGTTTATTTGGATATTTATGTAAAAAAATTGGTCAACCAAGAGTCATTGGCGAGATAATAGCAGGTATAGTGCTCGGTCCCTCCCTTGTTGGTATGTACTTTCCCGAATTTTCTGCAACACTTTTTCCGATAGAATCCTTAGGAAATCTTCATTTTCTCAGTCAAATAGGATTGATACTTTTTATGTTTGTGGTGGGCATGGAATTAGACCTTAAAATTTTGAGGAACCAAGCACGTGAAGCAGTTGTAATAAGCCATGCAAGTATTATTATACCTTTTTCTTTAGGTTTAGGTTTGGCATATTTTATTTATAGATCCTTTGCACCGGAGGGAGTGCAGTTTTCTTCCTTTGCCTTATTTATTGGTATTGCCATGAGTATTACTGCCTTTCCTGTATTGGCCAGAATTGTTCAAGAAAGAGGTTTACACAAAACGCGATTAGGCACGGTTGTAATAACATGTGCAGCTGCCGATGATATTACGGCTTGGTGCTTGTTGGCTGCTGTAATTGCAATAGTTAAAGCGGGTTCTTTTGTTAGTTCAATTTATATTATAGCACTTGCTTTTTTATATGTTTTACTAATGATTTACATGGTACGGCCTTTTTTAAAACGGATTGGTGACCTTTATACAAGCAAGGAAAATTTAAGTAAACCAATAGTAGCAATTTTCTTTTTAACCCTTATAATTTCTTCCTATACAACAGAAGTAATAGGTATACACGCTCTTTTTGGTGCTTTTACTGCAGGTGCCATAATGCCTGAAAATATTAAATTTAGAAATATTTTTATCGAAAAGGTGGAAGACGTAGCCCTTATACTTTTGCTGCCCCTCTTTTTTGTATTTACAGGATTACGCACCCAGATTGGCTTACTCAATGATATTTATCTATGGAAAATTACAGCATTGATTATTTTGGTTGCTGTGGTTGGTAAGTTTATCGGTAGCGCCATAGCAGCCAGGGTTGTTGGCCAAAACTGGAAAGATAGTCTTACCATTGGAGCATTAATGAATACAAGAGGTTTAATGGAACTTGTGGTGCTTAACATTGGATATGATTTAGGTGTATTGAAACCGGAAATTTTTGCAATGATGGTAATTATGGCACTTGTAACCACCATTATGACCGGCCCGGCACTTAATTTTATTAATTGGGCATTTAAGTCAAAAACAGAAACCATACCTCCATCACAACACAAAGTAGGACAATATAAAGTTCTTGTGGCATTTGGAAATCCTGAAAGAGGGAAAACTCTTCTCCGATTGGCAAGTAGTTTTATAACAAAATTTAATGGTAAAACTGAAATTACAGCCTTACACATGTCGCAAAGTAATGAAATGCATCACTACAATTTGGATGATTATGAAAAGGAGAGCTTTGCCCCTATTATTGATGAATCGAAGTTGTTAAATCAAAAAATAACCACACTTTTTAAAGCTTCCAATGATATAGATTCTGAAATTTCGGAAGTGGCCAACAAAGGCGGTTTCGACCTTTTATTAATTGGGGTTGGTAAATCCATTTTTGAAGGGAGTCTATTGGGAAGGGTTTTAGGTTTCACCACCCGAATTATTAATCCCGAAAAATTGATTCAACAAGTTACAGGTAAGGAAAGCCCTTTTGATAATTCACCATTGGACGATAGAACCCGTTCAATTCTTACTAAAAGCAATATTCCTGTGGGTGTGTTAATTGATAAAGGTTTACAAAGTACCAATGACATATTCATCCCATTGCTGCATAAAGACGATGGATTTTTGTTAAATTTCGCTCAAAAGCTGTTGAATTCAGAAGGTTCAAATCTCTGTATTTTAGACAGTCTTCATATAATAGAGAAAAATCCTGAATTAAAGGATTCACTCCAAATAATTGACAACAATCTAAATTCTAAAATTCAGTTTATAAAATCCAATGAGCTTAAAAATGATTTTTGGGAACAAAGAAACTTAATGTTAGTAAGCATTGAAGGTTGGAAAAAAATTGTAGAAACCAAGGAAAATTGGCTGACGGCTATTCCTGCCACGCTTATTATGGTGGATAAGGAGGAAATGAGTAAGGGTTAATTAATTAAGTTTTATAACTCATAAATGAACTTTTTTGATATTAAAAAGGTTTATTAAAGTATAAATCCCTCCAATTACAAATAATTCAATTCAATTGATTAAAAATACTTTAGCCAAAAAAATGTCTATAGAAATATGGAGTGACATTATGTGTCCATTTTGTTATATCGGCAAAAAACGTTTTGAAACAGCACTGCAACAAAGTGGGCATTCTGAAAATATTGAAATAACTTGGAGAAGTTTTCAACTAAATCCATTTCAGAAAACTGAGCCGGGTAAAAGTATCAATCAATATCTATCAGAACATAAAGGAATAAGTTTGCATGAAGCAGAATCCATGAACCAATACGTAACAAAAATGGCATTGGATGAAGATTTGATATTCGACTTCTCCAAATCGGTGCTTGCCAATTCCTTTAATGCTCATAAAGTTTCGCATCTTGCAAAAAAATACAATGTTCAGCATTCTATAGAAGAAGCATTGTTTAAAGCCTATTTTACAGATGGTAAAAACATTGATGACAGGAATTGTCTTATACAAATTGGTCTTGAACATGGATTAAATAAAGAAGAATTGGAAGATTGCATCGACAATGAAACTTATTCGGGTGCTGTTAGTTCAGATATAGAAGAAGCCAAAAATTTAAGAATTTCAGGAGTTCCATTTTTTCTATTTAATAGAAAATATGCTATTTCAGGAGCCAGAGAAATTGAAGTTTTTAAACAAGCTTTGGATGTGTCAATGTCAGAGTGGCAAGCGATGTCTGAAACTTTATAATTTTTTTTAAGAAATGGCCAACACACACGTTTTAAAATTGAGGCCTATACTATCTTTGCAAAAAATTGAGAAATGGAATTAAAC
>Ga0154020_10004568_pt1 | contig 16492 bp, 11 predicted proteins | sample Klosneuvirus_201_FD_109709 | JGI IMG/M metagenome (GOLD analysis project Ga0154020, IMG submission 109709) | Active sludge microbial communities from wastewater, Klosterneuburg, Austria - Klosneuvirus_20160825_MG | ecosystem: Engineered > WWTP > Aerobic digester > Activated sludge | place...
GCCTGCGCCTCCTCCTCCGCGCGCGCCGCCTCCGCCAGCGCCGCCGCCTCCAGCGCCGCCGCCTCCAGCAGCGCCACCTCCCACGCCTCCCCCTCCCACGCCGCCACCGCACGTGGCCCGGCCGCCGCCACCGGCGCCTCCTCCGCCGCCACCGCCGCCCCGTGCCGCGGTTGCCTCGGATGAAATCTCCGTCTCCCTAGAGGATTCCCAGCCCTCAGCAGATGTGGGCCGCGCCAACATCCAGATCACGCGTTGGTCGCTTGCATCCGCGGCGCGCCCCAGCGGGGCCCCTCCATTGGCCGCAGAGCAAGGCCAGGGGGATCCCTTTGCCATGGGCACCACCACGGCAGAGAGCCTCATCATTGATTTTGACGAGGTGGACGGTGGTCACGGTGCGGCAGATGGCCAACGCCGCTCGGCGCGCGCCCCCGCCGCGCCTGCGCCGCCGCCTGCGCCGCCCGCCCCTCCAGCGGCGGCACCCACCCAGCCCAACCGCCCCACCACGCAGCCCGGCATTGTGGTGACAGATGACGGCCCACCCGCGGTGTTGCCGGTCCGTCCCGCCATGGTGCCTACGCACAACCGGTCGCCCTCTTCACCGCCGGCTCCGGAGCCTGATGCCGCGCGCTGGGTGCTGCGCCGGGACCCGCCGGGCAACACGCCCGCGCCGTCCACGTCACGCCCCAACAATCCCATCAAGGGCAAGTAGCCGCACCATCCCCTGGGGACCAACGCGCCCCGGGACGGTGTGTGTGGTCCAAGGCGGCGCGGTGTTGTGAAGGCTGGTGACTGTTGCTGCTGCGCCAGTGACGTCAGTTGGCAACCCAGGACAGGTCGCCTGCGCCCTCGCGAATGACCACCGGGTAGGGGCCACTGAGGTCCACAACGCTGGAGTGCGGCGCGTTCATGACGCCGGCATCCAAAACCAGATCCAACCCGTGGCCCATGTGCAGGGAGATCTCATCTGCATCCAGGAGATTGCGGTCCCCCAAGGTGGTGGACGTGCTGATGATGGGTTTGCGGAACGCACGCGCCAACGCCAGCGTCACCGGATGGTTGGGGACCCGGATGCCCACCGTCTTGCGTTTGCTTTGCAGCAGCTTGGGCACTTCCGGCGTGGCACGCAGCACAAACGTGTAGGGGCCAGGCAACAGGCGCTTCATGGTGCGGTACGCCTCGTTCTCAACCTGCGCGTACCGCGCAATGTCGCTGAGGTCCGCGCAGATGAAGGAGAAGAGGTGTTCCCGTTCCAGGTTCTTGAGCTGGATGATCCGGTCAATGGCCTTCTTCTCAAAGATGCTGCACCCCACGCCGTAGGTGGTGTCCGTGGGGTAGGCAATGGTGCCGCCTGCTTCCAAGACCTGCACCGCGCGCTCAATCTTGCGGGGCTCGGGGTGCTGCGGGTTGATTTGCAGTCTGAGGCAGGTGGAATGCGCCATGGCGCTCACAATCCTTCATGTTGGACAAACACTGAACGGCTTGGTGGATTAGCGCACGCAACGGGGCCGTGGGAAGAGCCCACGCGCCTCCCCCCGTTGACAGGTCCCCACCGCCGTGTCACCCGTCCCCGCGCGCACGGGGTGGCGCCGCGGCGTGGGACGGTGGCGTGCATGGCCATGGACAAGGACCAGCTTCACAAATCTGACGAGCACAATGCCCGCGGCATTGAGCTGGCGGACCGTGGCTGGTTGGAAGAGGCCGCCAAGGAGTTCCAGAAGGCCATTGCCCTGGACCCGGACAGCGCCCACGCCCATGACAACCTGGCCAACGTCTTTGCCGAACGTGGCCAGTTTTTGGAGGCGCTCCAGGAATACCTCACTGCCATCCAACTGGAGCCCCAGGCGCCCACCGCGCATTACAACCTGGCGTGTTTCCTGGCGGCGCATGCCCATGACCTGGCCGTGCACCAGTTCAAGGCGTCCATTGAGCTGGAATATGACTACCCGGACGCGCACCTCAACCTGGGGCTCACCTACGCCGAACGCGGCATGTACGAAGAGGCCATCCAGGAATACCTGGCGGCGCTCAAGCTGCAGCCCAATGACCCCGTGGCCCACCATGAGCTGGCCACCGTGTTGATGGACATGGGGCGCTACGGCGAAGCGGTGGGGCACCTCAAGAGCGTGCTCAAGGCAGACGCGGACAACGTGGACGGGTTGATTGACCTTGGCATCTGCTACACGGCCAAAGGTTTCTACGCTGAGGCGCACCGCCACCTGCGCCGCGCAGAAACGCTGTCCCCGGAAGATGCGTTGTGCCACTACTACCTGGCCGGCCTGGCAGCGGCGCAACACCAGACGGATGAAGCGCTGGGTCACCTCAAGCGCGCCGCCACGCGGGAACCCGAGCGGGTGCGCATGTGGGCGGACAGTGACCGGTTGTTTGATGCGCTGCGCGCGGATGGACGCTTCCAGGACATCCTTCGTCCTTCATGAGGACACCTGTGCCGCTGCTTTCCATCAATCACAGCACCCGGGGCGTCCCAACCCCAAGCGTCAACGGCGCGCCTGCGTGGCATGACCGGTGCTGCTGCAAAGGGGGATGATGCCTTCCATGCCGCCGGTGACCAAGAAGGTTCTCAAAGTGACCGCCGCGGTGGGCGGGGCCGGTGCCCTGGTGCTGCTGGTGTTCACCGCGGTGGTGCTGCAGGACCTCCCGCAGCTCACCTCCATGCAGGACTACCGCCCGCCGGTGGCCAGCAAGGTCTATGACCGCAACGGTGAGCTCATTGCCCGCTTCTTCAAGGAGCGCCGCACGGTGGTGGCCAGGGCAGACATGCCAGACGCACTCATCCATGCCTTCCTGGCGGCCGAAGATGCGGATTTCTACACGCATGGCGGCGTGGACCTGAAGGGTGTGTTTGCCGCGGTGGTGCAGGAGGTGCTGCACAAGATCACCGGGGCGCCCCGCCGTGGCGGCTCCACCATCACCCAGCAGGTGGCCAAGACGTTCCTGTTGTCCCCGGCACAAACCTACACCCGCAAGGTGCGCGAGGCGGTGCTGGCCTACCGGATTGAACAGGCCTTCACCAAGGATGAGATCCTCTTTTTGTATCTCAACCAGATCTATTTTGGGAAAGGCGCCTACGGCGTGGAAGAGGCCGCACAAACGTACTTTGGCAAACACGTGGGTGAACTCACCCTGGCCGAATGTGCGGTGATGGCGTCCATCCCCAAGAACCCCAACGTCATCAATCCCATCCACAACCCCAACCGCACCCTCCAGCGGCGGGCCTACGTGCTCAACCAGATGAAGGAGCGCGGCTTTGCCACGGCGGAACAGGTGGCCGAGGCGGGCAGACAGCCGTTGTTCCGCGAGCGGCCGCCGCCGGAGTTTTTGGGGCGCGCGCCGTATTACGCCGAGGAGATCCGCCGGGAACTCACGCGCACCTACGGCGAGGACAAGGTGTTCCAGGAAGGCCTGGTGGCGTACGCGGCGGTGGACGCACGCATGGATGTGCTGGCCACGCGCGCGTTGCGCAAAGGGCTGTTGGAGGTGGACCAGCGCCGGGGCTACCGCGGGCCGTTGTTCCGCCTGGACCCGGATGTGATGCGGTCTTTGGCCACCACCGTGCGCAAGGAGATGGAGGACCGCCTCCCTTCTGACGCCACCAACCGTGCCGCGCTGGTGTGGGACTGGAGCAGCCTGGACAGCCACGCGGTGCGCAACGCGCAAGAAGCCTCCCAGCAGGTGCGCATCACCTACCGGGACCCCGGCGCGTGGGTGGGCGCGTTGGTGGAGTCCATTGCCGCAGACGGGCTGAGCGCGGTGGTGGACCTGGGGACCACACGCGGAACGTTGCCGCTGGCGGAGATGAAATGGGCGCGCGTGCGCAAGTCCACCGGGGAGATTGGCGCCACGCCCAAAAACGTGGCGGAGGTGCTGCGCGCCGGTGACGTGGTGCTGGTGCGCATTGTGAAAGACGCGCCGGACGGCACGCCGGTGCTGGCGTTGGAGCAGATTCCGGAGGTGCAGGGTGCGGTGGTGGCGGTGGAGCCAGAGACCCGCCGGGTGCGCGCCATGGTGGGCGGGTATGACTTTGCGCGGTCCAGCTTCAACCGGGCCACCCAGGCGCACCGTCAACCCGGCAGCTCCTTCAAGCCGTTTATCTATGCCGCGGCGTTACAGCGCCGCGCCTTCACCGCCGCCAGCATCCTGGTGGACGCGCCCAAGGTCTTTTCAGACAAGGCCACCGGCAAGGACTGGAAACCGGAAAACAGTGACGGGCGTTTCAAGGGTGACATCCGGTTGCGGGAGTGCCTGACCCATTCGGTGAACATCTGCTCCATCACGCTGGTGGAGGCGTTGTTGCCGGAGAACGTCATTGGCGTGGCCCGCAAGGTGGGCCTGGGAGAGGCGTGGCCCCAGAACCTCACCCTGGCGCTGGGCACCGGCAACGTCACGCCGCTGGCGCTGGCCAACGCCTACGCCACCTTTGCCGATGAGGGGCGTTATGGCTCCGCAGTGCTCCTGGAGAAGGTTCGCACGGTGGATGGTACGGTGTTGATGGAAGCCAACGTGGAAAAGACCGAGGTGTTTGACCCCGGCACCGCGTACGTGACGCTGTCCATGATGAAGAGCGTGGTGGAGGCCGGAACCGCAAAACGCATCAAGGAGCTGGGCCGCCCGGTGGCCGGAAAGACCGGCACCACCAATGAGTCCCGTGACACGTGGTTTGCCGGGTGTGTCCCCGGGTTGTGCACGGCGGTGTGGGTGGGCCTGGACAGCGGCGACCCGCTGGGTGGCGCCGAAGCCGGGGGCCGCGCTGCAGCACCCGTGTTCCTGGAGTTCCACAAGCTGGCCCTGGAAGGTGTGCCGGTGCGGGATTTTGAGGCGCCGGCCACGGTGGAGGTCCACAAGATTGACCCCCGCACCGGGAAGCTGGCTGCGGAAGGCCAGGTGGATGCGCTGGAAGAAGTGTTCCTGGCCGGCACCGCCCCCACCGAGGTGGTGACGCCGGAAGACCACGGCCGCCCGGATGACTGGCTGGATGACGGGCCGTGAAGTCATGACGAACCCGCTGTGTTGAAGTAGATGCCCCGCATGGTCCATCAACGCGGTGTGGCAGGGATGTTGGTGCTTGGCGTTCTTGGTTGTCCCACGCCGTCCAACAACACTCCGCCGGTGGATGGCGGCACGGTTCAAACGTCGTCGTCGCTGGTGCGCCCTTCTTCCTCGGCGTCCTCGGCGGGGACGTCCACCGCAACAACGTCATCGGCCGGTGGGACAAGCAGCAGCAGCACCGTGTCTTCCTCACCCAGCTCGGCCAGCGGGCCCAGCAGCTCGTCTTCAACGTCCGTGCCCAGCAGCTCGTCTTCAACGTCCGTGATGGCGCCGTCTTCCCTGGCGGTGGCCTCCAGCAGCACCATGGGCAGCACCGGCGGGTGTGGACTGAGCGTGGCGCCGGATGTGGACCCCTTTGAGATGCGTCTTGCTGCCGCGGGCACCGGTGGTGTGACGGTGGTGAACCAGGGCGGCCACACCGACGTGCTGCTGGACAATCCAACGCACTTCACCCGCGTTGGCGTGCGGTTGGACTGGGGCGGGTCGGTTGTGTTTTTTGGCCTGGTGGACAACCCCGCGTCCAACGTCATTGATGCCAATGACACCGGGCGTGAGCTGCAGCTGGCCATCTATGACCCGGACCGCATGGCGCAGGGCTGCGCGCACAACGCCAGCTGCGCCACCGGGCCACATCCCTGTGCCACGGCCATCACGTTTCTGGGATGGAACCCGGTGCAGGGCGGGGATGAATGCAACCACGGCTCCACGGCCACCCACCGCGTGCTGCCTGACGGGATGGAGGTGGTGGTCCACCCGCTGCAATGGAACCCGGACTGGGCCGCCCCGGATTGCCGCACCAGCGCGTGCAGCGCGGCCGGTGTGCCGGTGGACGTCACGTACGTGATGCAGTTCCGGTTCCTGACCCAGCACGTGGTGCACCTGAGCCTGGAGGTGCAATCCCAGGAGGTGTTTGACCACGCGGTCACCGCGCAGGAATTCCCCACGTTGTACGTGGCGCATGGACAGGGTGGCCCGGACCTTCCGCTGTTGTTGGACGCGGACGGGACGGCCATCACCATCAACGTGCCGGCCAATGATGGCTTCTTTGTGCGTGATTTTACGTCGCCACGGCCGTGGGTGACGTTCCAGAACGCGGACCGGACCTACGGGGTTGGCATGGCCATGGACCAGGGCATCAACGCGTTCCAGGGCTGGCATGGCAACGGCTCCACGGCACCGTATTTCCACAACGTTCGCGCGTTTGTGCCATTTGGGCTTCGCGCCGGTGGGGTGGTGCGGGGCGGGGCGTACCTGGCGTTGGGCTCTGAAGGGACCGTACGCACCGAGCTGGACGACGTGATGTCCCGCCGCGCCCCGTTTGGCCACGTGGATGTTCCGGCGGCGGGTGCCACCACCACGGTGACGGCGGGGGCCATGGTGCCGGTGGGCGGGTGGGTGTTGGACGGTGACGCGGTGACGGCGGTGGAACTGCAGGTGGACGGCGTGGTGGCCACAACGCTGACGCCCAACGGGGACCGTCCGGACGTGTGCCAGGTGTATCCCGGGTACGCAGCGTGCCCGCGTGCGGGCTTTTCCGGAATGCTCAACACCGCGGGGATGACCGGGTGTCACCGCATCACGGTGGTGGCCCGGGATGTCCGGGGCAACACGCAGGTGTTGGGTGAGCGGCTGTTGCTGGTCCGGTGACGTCGGGAAAAGAAAGACGACAAAGACGGTCACACCACCACGCCGCGCGCACGCAACAGCTGCTCCCACGCGCCGCGCTGGCTTTGTTTGGCCCGCCGCGTGGGTCCTTTGGGCTGCGCATCCCGGACCGCCTGGGGACGGCGCGCCAGGTACGCATGGGTCAACGCGTTGGCCAATGCATCTGAGGCGTCCTGCTGGGCAATCTCCGGCAGGCCCACCAACGTGGCCACCATGTGCTGCACGCTCTCCTTGGACGCGCGCCCACTTCCGGTGACCGCCAGCTTCACCTGCATGGGGCCGTACTCAAACACCGTGAGCCCGGCTTGCGCGCACGTCAGAAGGGCGGCGCCACGGGCCTGTCCCAGGATGAGCGCGCTGCGGGGATTTTTTGCCTGGTATGCGGTTTCCACGCTGCACACCGCGGGCGTGTACCGGGCAATGACGTCCACCAGACCGGCGGCAATGTGCGTCAGACGCAACGCCAGGGCGGCCTGTCCCGGCGCCACCACCACGCCGTTGTCCACGTGGGAGACGCTGCCGTCCGGACGCATGTCCACCACGGCCCAGCCGGTTTTGTGGCTTCCGGGGTCCACCCCCAGGATGCGCGTGTTCACGGTGGCGGCGGCGGGGGCGGCGGAGGAGGTGGTGGCGGAGCGCCTTCGGCGGTCTTCTTGCGCTTGGGAGGGGCGGGAGGCGGAGGTGCTTCTTCCTTGGGCGGCGCGTTGGCCGGGTCCAGGGTGAGTTGCGCCGTGGCAGCCTTTTCCACGTTCACCGTTTCCTTCATGGACACGCCGCTGGCCGGGTCATCCAGCTTGATGCGGTAGGGGCCAGGACGGAAGAACAGCGGGTCCACTGGGGCTTTGAACGGCATACGTTTGCCGTTGATGGTGATGAGCGTTCCCGCCGGGGCAGTGATGGACAGCGCCCCCATGTCCTTGGGGTACTTCAGCGGTTTGCCGGCGGGCGGGTCCACGCTGGGGGCTTCTGGCTGTTTGGGCGGGTCCGGTGGTGGCGCATCTGGGGCCTTGGCGCCGGTGCTGGCGGCCACGGGAGCGTCCGGCGGGGCCTTGGGCGCATCCGGGGGCGTAGGCGCGTCCGGTGGCTTGGCGGCAAGGCTGACGGCGGTGGGCGCGTCTGGCGGCGGGGTGTCCGGGGCTTTGGGCGCGTCTGGCGGTTTGGGCGGCGTGGGGGTGGCCACGGGCGTGTCCCCGGAGCCCAACATCTCCTTGCCGGGACCCAGGACAAAAAACCAACCACCGCCCAGCAACAGCACGCCCGCCACGGCGGCCGCGGCCACGCCGCCACCACCCTTCTTGGTGGCGGGAGCGGCAAAAGGTGGCGGGGGTGGTGCGCTGGCTGCCACCAGCTCGGCCGGCAACGCGGCATTGCTGGACGGCGGCGGAAAGCTTGGAGCCCGCGGCGGGTCTGACCCAGGGCGGGGGGGCGGAAGGGACGGCGGCGGCTGCGCCGCGGGCATGGTGGGCAGGTTGAGGGATGAAATGCCCGCGGGGATGGTCTTCTCCGACGACAGCGCGCCGCCGGCGAGATCCAGTTCACCGGACACGTCCGTGGACTGGTCAAACAGCTGGCCCTTGGCGCGGCGCACGTCCGCCAGCGCGTTGAGCGGCAGGTCGTCCTCGGGGGCGGTGACGGCCTGTTCGGCAAGGTCCAGCGCGGGCGGCGGCGCCAGGGACGGAAGCTCCAGCCCCTGAGGCAGCGGCGTGCTCAACAGTGTGCCGCGGCGTCCGGCGGGCGGCATCACCCCGGGCATGGAGGCACCATCACTGCCCAGGCTGAGCGGGCCCACGTCCACCGCCGGGGAGCCGGGAAGGGGGATGGCGTTTTCCAGCGTGGCGTCCACGTCCTGGACGGGTTGCAGGGCCAGCAGGATGGGGCTGGTCCACGCGCTGCGCAGCGGGTGGCCTTCGGGCATCAGGCGGCTCAAAAACGCCGCCAGGTCTGCCGGGGTGGCGGTGAGACGGGCCAGGTCCAGGAACCGCTGCAGGGTGGAGCCAAACGCCGCAGCGGACTGGAAACGTTCGGCGGGATTTTTGGCCATGCCGGTGCCCAACATGTCTCCCAGGGCGGGGGGCAACATGGGCGCCAACGCGCGCGCGTCCGGGGCGGGCGTGTCAGCAATGAGCTTGATGGTCTCACCCGCGGTGGACGCCGAATACGGCGGCCGTCCCGTCACCAGCCGGTAGAGGATGGCGGCGGCGGCGTAGACGTCTGACCGGCGGTCCGGGTCCTGGCCGCGCGCCATTTCCGGAGAGACAAACCACAGCCGGCTTTCATTGCCCTCCAGCGCGCGGGCCTGCACGCTGGGGTTGGCCAGGCCCAGGTCCATGATGCGCACTTCGCCGTCCCACGTCAGCCAGATGCTGTCGGGGTTGACGTCGGTGTGGAGCAGCCCCATGGGCTGTCCTTCGGCGTTGTGGGCCTCATGGATGGCATGCAGGCCCTTGCACAGTTCCCCCACCAGGTGGACGGCCAGGGGGCCGGGGATGGGTGTGGCGGTGATGGCGGCTTCGCGCAGCAGCACCGCCAGGGTGATGCCCGCGTAGGCCTGGTAGACGCCGGCCACCCCCGCGCCGTCCAACAGCACGTCTGTCACGGGGACCACGTTGGCGGCCTGCACCGCCATGGCCGCGTGCAGCGCCGCGTTGGCCAGGTCACTTCCCGGCGGTGCACCGGCGTGCATCACCCGCCGCACCAGCACGGCACCCGGCATCCCCGTGGGGTCTGGCAGGGCGCCCACCAACGTCTCCCCGGGGGCCCCCGAGGGAAGGCTGCCCACAATCCTCAACGCGCTCAGGTCCGCCATGGTGTTTTTGTCTCCCTACACAATCCCCCGGGTGGGCCAACTTCAGCCGCGCGTCAGGGTCTCAAGTTCCGCCGGGTCAATGTCAAAGTTGGCGTGGACCTTTTGCACATCATCACATTCATCCAGACGCTCCATGAGCTTGAGCATGGTGGCGGCGTCATGGCCAGAAATCTTCACCGTGGCCTGGGGGATCTGCAGGATGTCTGCGGTGGCGGCCTTGAAGCCCGCCTTGTCAAACGCGTCCTTGAGGGTCTGGTAGGCGGCGGGCTCCGCTTTGACGTCCACGCTGTCACCCTCGTCCACCACGTCTTCGGCGCCGTGTTCCAAGGCAACTTCCATCACCTTCTCCTCGGTGATGCCGGTGGATTTTTCAAAGGAGAAGTAGGACTTCTTCTGGAACTGCCAGGCCACCGCGCCGCTGGCGGCCATGGACCCGCCGGTCTTGGCAAAGACGCTGCGCACGTCACTGGCAGACCGGTTGCGGTTGTCCGTGGTGACCTCCACCAACACCGCCACACCGCCGGGGCCGTAACCCTCATAGATCAGTTCATCCAGCGTCTCGGTGGCGCCATCACTGGCGCCGCGCTTGATGGCGCGCTCCATGGTGTCCTTGGGCATGGACGCCGCCCGGGAATCATCAATGGCCTTGCGCAAGCGGAAGTTGGCGGTGGGGTCCATGCCGCCCTGCTTCACGGCCACGGTGAGTTCCCGGATGAGCTTGGTCCAGGCGGCGCTTTTTGCCGCGTCCGCCTTGCCCTTGCTGTGCTTGATCTTGCTCCATTTGTTGTGGCCGGACATGGCTGCGCTTGCCTCGCAAAAGAGTGGCCCCGGGGGTGGGCTTTGGGGGCCAGGCACCGGGTCCCCCTGCCAGACGCCGCGCGTGAGGCCGGGCGTGGGGCGGGAGGTCTTGGGTGGCCACCGCCCGCGGCGGGGGGAATCCAACGACGTGGAGGGGGGTATCACGCGTTCCCAAACGGCGGCAAACGCCGGCCCGCCTGGACTGGCTGGGAATAAAGCGCGGTGTCCCGGTGTTTCCCCCATGGGCTCCATCCATGCCGGGCATGATTTTGTTTGGAAATCCGCAACAGTTTGATCTTGTTTGGATTTCTGGACCTTGAACCTTGCCATGGCTGTTGGGGCTCTTACATAGGTGGGGCAAGCAGGGGGCAAACAGTTGGAGCAACGCCATGGGAACTGAAACCAAGAACACCGCAGAGACCGAAACAACCCCGCCACGCAAGAAGCAGTTGCGCGGCTTTGCACGCAACCCCGCACTGGCCGCAGCCGCAGGCCGCAAGGGAGGCATGAGCGTTCCTCCGTCTGAGCGCAGCTTCTCCAAAAACCCGGACCTGGCCCGCAAGGCCGGCCGCAAGGGTGGCCAGAGCGTTTCCCCGGAGGAGCGCAGCTTCTCCAAGAACCCGGAGCTGGCCCGCAAGGCCGGACGCAAGGGTGGCCAGAGCGTTCCTCCCGCGGAGCGCAGTTTTGCCAAGAACCCGGAGCTGGCCCGGGAAGCCGGCCGCAAGGGCGGCAGCAGCAGCGGGAGCCGCCGGGCCGGACTGGCGGCACGCAAGGCGGCGGCGGCAGAGGAGGCTTTGACGCTCACTGCACCGCCGGCAGAAGCGGTGGAAGAGACGCAGGAAGTTGTCCAGGAAGAGGTCTGAAAAGCCCGCAGGCCACCCATGGCCCGCCCTGCCGTCGCCCCCATCCGGTGGCGGCGGGGCGGTTGGGTGAAACCCCGTGAGGGACCTGCGTTTGACCCGCCAGTTGGCAAGCACCTAGGGTCCCGCCCGTTTCCCAGGGATGCCGGCGTGTGCCACGCCACGCACCCCTGAGGACTTTGATGCACCCGCCTGGCTGTGACCACGGTGGGCCAGCCAACGGGGTGAGCAAATGGGTCAGCGTGCGTTGTGGACGGCGGCGGCGTGGGTGGTGTTGTTGGGGGCGGTGTGCGGCTGTGAAGGGGACCCCCAGAAGCCGGAGTATTGGGTCAAGGCGCTGGAAGACCGCAAGACCCGTGAAACGGCGATCAAGGACATCCGCAAGGACAAGGCGGAAGTCCATATTGACGGCCTGCTGGCGCTCTCCAAGAAGGATGATGATCCCAACCGCGCGGATGTGGCGCAAATCCTGGGGCAGCTGGGTGAGAAGTTCCCGGCGCGCGTCAATGACATTGGCCCGGCCCTCAAGGACATGGTGGACTTTGGTGTGGGCGGCGCGTCAGACAAGGCCAGCCGGCTCAAGAACCTGACCAACAAGAACGTGGCGGACGCGTTTGCCCGCATGCGTTTTGCCGGCGGTGCAGAGACCATGTCCCGGCTGCTGGACAGCAAGGACCAGAACACGCGCCTGGCCGCGGTGGCGGCACTGGGGGAGATTGGCGCCAAGGACAGCTCGGACAAGCTCATTGCGCTGGTCAATGAAGATGACAACAACTTCATGGTGAAAAACGCCATCAAGGCGTTGGGCAACATTGCAGACCCCAAGGCGGTGCCGTCCCTGGTGCGCATGATGTTCTTTGAGCGCAGCGTGAGTTTCTACGCCGAGGCGTCCTTTGCGCTGTTCCAGATTGGCAAGCCCGCCGTGCCCGCCCTGGTGGACACGCTCAACGGCAAGAAGGACCACCTGGGCAAGCTGCCCGCGCAGCCGGACCCGTGGATTGTGAAAGCCAAGTGCATTGAAGTGCTGGCGGACATTGGTGACGCCAAGGGCGGTGAAGCAGCGCTGGCCGTCCTCAAGGCGCCCAACAGCGGGGAAGCCTTCCAGATCATTGCGGTGCAAAAGGCCGCCACCGCCGTGGGGCGCCTGGCGCTCAAGGATGCGGCACCCCTGCTGCGCAAGCTGGCCACCAACATTGACGTCACACAGAGCGAACTTCCGCTGGAGGCGTTGGAGTTCATTGGGGACCGCGCCGCGGGGGCGGAGATGGTGCGCGGGGCTTCTTCGGAGGGTTTCCTGGGGGACTGCAAGAAGGCCGGCTACGACGACGAGGCGTGCAAGAACAGCGCGGAAGAAGTGCGCCAGCTGCGCCTGGAGGCCGGCACCCGCCTGGCGGGTGCGTCCGAGCTGGCGGCGGTGGAGAAGATGGAAGCCAGCGAGAAGGACGCCAAGCTCAAGGAGATCATCACCAAGGAGAAGGCGCGCCTGGTTGCGGCCAAGGAGTGCGGGGACAAGGCGGACTGCTGGGTGACCAAGCTCAAGGACGCCAACCCCAAGGTGCGGGACAAGGCCGGCTGGGAACTGTCCTGGTTGCGCAAGCCGGAGACCGCTGGGGCGCTGTTGGATGCGCTCAAGGATGAGGACCTGGAGGCGCGCTTTGCGGTGTTTGTGGCGCTCACCCGCGTGCTGCCCAAGGACGGAGCAGACAAGGTCAAGGCCATCCTGGACGCCGAGGTGGGCAAGCTGCAGTACATCAAGGTGAACGAGGACCTCCGGCGCCTGGAGATCAAGCTCCGCCGCGGGTATTGAACTTCTCCGCCCACGCGGTCCTACGTGTGATGGGCAGGAACTCCCGGGGGGGAGCCACATGCCGGTTGTGTATGAAATTGACGGGACCCGGAAACGCGTAACCATCACTGCGCGGGGCGTGGTGGCCATGGCGGACTTCATGGAGAACCGCCTGCAATTGCGGGTGGACCCGCGCCGCACGTTGGACATGGATGTGCTGGTGGACCTGGCCGGTGCGTCCACGTTCCACGTCACCACGCCAGAAATCTGGGCGGCGGCCTGGGAGAGTGAACCCGCTGCGTCCACCGCGCCGGGCACGCGGGTGGCCATTGTGGCGCCCGCACCAGAGGCTTTTGGCCTGAGCCGCATCTATGAGCAGGCGCGCGGTGGCAACGGCCCGGAGGTTGTGCGCGTGTTCCGCACCGGTGAGGAAGCCGAGGCGTGGCTGCGCGGGCCCCGCTTCTGAACGCGGAGCACGCCGCGCGGACACCGCCGCGGGTTGCAGGGTGGCGTACGTTCAGCGTGCCTGCGGGGCGCCGTGGGTTCCTCTACAGTGGTGGCCATGGCACCCAAGACCAGGATCCCAGACGGGTTCCACCCGGCGGTAGCGCAGTGGTTTGCCCAGACGTTCCCCGCGCCCACCCCGGCGCAGCACGCGGCCTGGGTGCCCATCCTGGAAGGACGCTCCACGTTGTTGTTGGCGCCCACCGGCAGCGGCAAGACGCTGGCGGCGTTCCTGGTGGCCATCCACAAGCTCATGTTTGGGGACCCCAACGCCAAGGGCTGCCGGGTGCTGTACCTCAGCCCGCTCAAGGCGCTGGCCCATGACGTGGAACGCAACCTGCGCTCCCCCATTGCCGGCATCACGCGGGTGGCCCAGCAGCTGGGCCTGCCGCACCGGGTGCCGGACGTCGCCATTCGCACGGGTGACACGCCGGCCAACGCGCGCGCGCGCATGCGGCGCCACCCGCCGGACATCCTCATCACCACGCCAGAGAGCCTCTACCTCATGCTCACCAGCGGCGCGTCTGAACTGCTGACGACGGTGGAGACCATCATTGTGGATGAGATCCACGCCATGGTGCCGTCCAAACGGGGCAGCCACCTGTTTCTTTCGCTGGAGCGGCTGGAGGAGCTGGGCCCACCGGGCCGGCCGCCGCGGCAGCGCATTGGTCTTTCCGCAACGCAAAAGCCGCTGGATGAGGTGGCAAGGCTTCTTGGTGGCGGTGTGGTGCGCGCGGATGGTGGCTGGGAGCCGCGCCCGGTGGCGGTGGTGGATGCCGGCGCAAAAAAGCAGCTGGACGTGCGCGTGGAAGTCCCGGTGGAGGACATGTCCACGTTGAGTGACGGCGCGGGGCCCAGCACAGACAATCCCCTGGAGGGAAAAAGCATCTGGCCGGCCATGCACCCGCGGCTGGTGGAGCTCATCCGGGCGCACCGCTCCACCATGATTTTTGTGAACAGCCGGCGGCTGGCTGAAAGGTTGGCCACCGCGCTCAATGAGACGGCCGGGGAGACGCTGGCGCTGGCGCACCACGGGTCCATTGCCAAAGAACAACGCGCCGAGATTGAGGACGCGCTCAAACGTGGAGCGTTGCCCGCGCTGGTGGCCACCAGTTCCATGGAGCTGGGCGTGGACATGGGCGCGGTGGACCTGGTCATCCAGATTGAGGCGCCGCCCAGCGTGGCCAGTGGGATGCAGCGCATTGGCCGCGCGGGCCACCAGGTGGGGGCGGTGAGCCGTGGGGTGATGTTTCCCAAGTTCCGCGGGGACTTGTTGGCGTGTGCTGCCGCGTCCGCGCACATGGTGGATGGGGACGTGGAGAAGAGCGCGTATCCCAGAAACCCGCTGGATGTGCTGGCGCAGCAACTGGTGGCCATGACGGTGTTTGGGCCGCTGGACGTGGACCACGCCTATGAGGTGGTGCGGCGCGCGGCCCCCTTTGCGGATTTGCCGCGCGGCAGCTTTGAGGGCGTGTTGGACATGCTCAGCGGGCGGTATCCCTCGGATGATTTTGCCGAGCTGCGGCCGCGCCTGACGTGGGACCGCGTGGGCGGGACCATCAGCGCGCGCGCGGGGGCGCGCAACGTGGCGCTGGTCAATGGCGGGACCATCCCGGACCGCGGGCTGTTTGGCGTGTTTTTGGCCGGTGGCGAGGGAAAAACCAGCAAACGTGTGGGCGAGCTGGATGAAGAGATGGTTTTTGAGTCCCGGGTGGGGGACGTGTTTTTGTTGGGCGCCAGTGCGTGGCGCATGGAGGAGATCACGCATGACCGCGTGATGGTGACGCCGGCGCCGGGGCAACCGGGGAAGATGCCGTTCTGGCACGGGGACCGCGCGGGACGGCCGTTGCAGTTTGGGCGCGCCATTGGAGCGTTGACCCGCACGTTGCTGGCGGCAGCGCCCGCGCAGGCCAAGGCGCGGTTGATGGATGCGCATGGATTGGATGAACGCGCCGCCAACAACCTGCTGGCGTACCTGGGAGAACAAAAGGCGGCCACGGGGGACGTCCCAAGCGACCGGACCGTGGTGGTGGAGCGTTGCCTGGATGAACTGGGTGACTGGCGGGTGTGTGTGATGACGCCATTTGGTGGACGGGTGCATGCGCCGTGGGCCACCGCCGTGGCGTCCTCCATCAAGGCGCAGCGGGATGTGGCGGTGGAGATGATGTGGAGTGATGACGGCATGGTGTTCCGCCTGCCGGAGTCTGACGTGCCGCCGGAGGTGGAAGCGTTTTTTCCGTCGCCGGAGGACGTGGAGAACGTGCTGTTCAAGTGCCTGGCGGACAGCAGCCTGTTTGCGGCGCGTTTTCGCGAGAATGCCGCGCGGTCCCTGCTGTTGCCCCGCCGCCACCCCACCACCCGCCAACCCCTGTGGCAGCAGCGCAAACGTGCGGCGGACCTGTTGGCCGTGGCCAGCCGCTACAGCGCGTTTCCCATCATCCTGGAGACCTACCGGGATGTGCTCAAGGATGTCTTTGACCTGCCGGGATTGCTGGAGGTCCTCAAGGACGTGGTGAGCCGCAAGGTCCGGGTGACCACGGTGGATACACGCAAGCCGTCCCCGTTTGCCGCCACGTTGATGTTCTCCTACGTGGCCAACTTTTTGTACGATCAAGATGCACCGCTGGCCGAGCGGCGCGCCGCGGCGCTGAGCGTGGACCAGGCGCAATTGCGCGAGCTGCTGGGGGAAGCAGAGCTGCGCGATTTGTTGGACCCCGCCGCGTTGCAGGAACTTGCCGCGGAGCTGCAGCGGGTGGATGGAAAACGCCCGGTCCCCCACGCCGATGGTGTCCACGACGTGCTGTTGAGCCTGGGGGATTTGTCGCAGGCGGAGCTGCAGGCGCGGGTGGAACCTGATGCGCCGCTGCAACAGTGGCTGGATGCCCTCACCACGGCGCGGCGGTTGGTGCTGGTGAACGTGGCCGGGGAGACACGCTACGCGGCGGTGGAGGACGTGGCACGGCTGCGGGATGCGTTGGGCGTGATGCCCCCGCCAAGGTTGCCGTTGAC
>Ga0154020_10004569_pt1 | contig 16489 bp, 11 predicted proteins | sample Klosneuvirus_201_FD_109709 | JGI IMG/M metagenome (GOLD analysis project Ga0154020, IMG submission 109709) | Active sludge microbial communities from wastewater, Klosterneuburg, Austria - Klosneuvirus_20160825_MG | ecosystem: Engineered > WWTP > Aerobic digester > Activated sludge | place...
AACGTACAGTGCGGAAGTGGATGAATACGCCTACCTCGGCTTCGATGTCACCTTCTACTTCTTGAAAGCGTTAATGACCCAAGGGACCAGCTTTGCCAACCACTTCGATCTGGTGCGCACCGAACCATTGCACATGGGTTTCCGCATGACCAGCACCGGCCCCGAGAACGGCTACCGAAATGAGCACGCAGTGATGCTGCAGCAGAAGGACTTGGAGTTGCGGGAGGTTAGGTGAGAAGGAGACTTAGTGTGTTGAATTCAGTGAACAACAGATTTCGCTTTGCGAGCGCGGATGTAGACCCACTGTTGGTGCATTGTCCGCAACCTGCAGTGCACACCCAATTCATGGCTTGCCACCCAATTCAGATACGATGGATGGCTATTGCGGCAGGAGGGATCTGGGTTCGATCTGAACGTCCGAGGGCGCATCCCCAAATCGGGGGAAATCGGGTGTTCCGTGGGGTACATCGATCCCAATGATCCTAAATTGGTCTCCATATCGCACTACATATGGAACATCGCACTGCAATTCTCGCTTTCTTGATCTGCACAGGATCCATCTCCGTTGCACAGCCCGGCACATTGGATCCCAGCTTTGGGAACGGCGGTCATGTGAGCACAGCGTTCGGCGCGGCCAGTACGTATGCGGGGCAAGTGGTTGTGCAAAATGACGGACGGATCGTGGTGTCCAGTGGGGTCTGGAGCGCGACGCGGGACATTGGCCTTACGCGTTACAATTCGGATGGCACCTTGGATGACAGCTTCGGTACAGGTGGTATCGTGCAACTGGATGTGAACGTTGGATCGGATGACCGGTCGGGGCCGATCGTGCTCGTGGCAGATGGCAAAGTGCTGCTGTACGGCATTATGGACGGGGATCTGTTGCTGATCCGATTCAATGTGGATGGCAGCGTCGATACCGACTTCGGTACGAACGGATACACCACTGTTGATGTCCTCACTGGAGAATCTGAAAGCCGCGGTGATCTAGTGGTGCGCCCTAATGGCAAGATCGTGGTGGTGTGCACGAATGACGGTGACAACGGGAACGGCTTCGGGACCGTGCTCCAATTTTCCGAGAACGGGATCCTGGATCCGGCCTTCGGTACCAGCGGCTTACTGACCATCGACTGGGCCACTGGTACCACCACCGAATGGCTAAGGGACTTGGCGCTGGCCTCGAACGGTGATATTTATATGGTGGGCTACACATCAATTGTCGGAACGGACATCATACAGGTCTACCGAGTTAATGCGGCAGGGGCATTGGATACGGGGTTCGACGGCGATGGGATGATGGAGCTACCGGTCGGTCCTGATCGTGATCAACCGAACAGCATCAACGTGCTTGCCTCGGGTAAGATCCTTATCGGCGGAATCACCGAATCAGATCTTTATTACGACATCTTCTTTGCGCTGTTGAATGCCGACGGCAGCTTCGACCCGTCGTTCGGCACTAGTGGCATGGTCATTACATCGATCAGCGCGGGCTACGTTACTGACGTCCTCCCAATGGCGGATGGTAAGTTCCTCTTTTGCTCAGATTTCTTCAATGGAGTGGGAAGGGATATGCTCATCGCGCGCATGGATGCTGATGGCAGCTTCGATACCTCGTACGGGACGGACGGCATCACCACAACCAGGATCGGATCGCAGGGTGGTTCCGAAACCGGCATTTCCCTAGCAATTGCCGCCGATGGTAATTACATAATGACCGGTCGTACAGGCGTGGACTTCAACCAGACCGTAGTGCAGATCGTCCTGAAGTATCGTTCGGGGGTCAATTCCTCCATTCGAGAGGAAGCAGAGGAGCGTATGCGTGTGTTCCCGAACCCTACTAATGGGTCTTTGCTCGTGAACAGCGTGCACCCCAACCGTTCCAAGGGATATCTCGTATTGGATACAAGCGGTCGCTCCATGGTGGAGGTGATAGCGATCAACGGGCAGCTGGAGTTACCGTCCTCTCTGGATGCCGGCAACTATTTGCTAGTACCAGCGGACCGCAGCGTTGCACCGCATCCGTTCACGTTGGTGAGGTAGGGTGGATCCCTTATTGCCGATACAAATGTGTTGGACTTCGCGAAGCTTGATCGTGAATTCAGCAAATTCGGAAGGTGAATGTTGACCGCTGCGAGTTCGGCACGAGAAGTGTTAGTCTCCAACCCATGCTACGCACCATCACATTCATCATTGGATCTTTTTTCGGATCAATGACCTTTGCTCAGACGAGTCTCACTGTTGAGGTTCAGTTGAGCAAAACCACAGGTGGCAGCTTGCGTGCTGCACTGTGCCCGTCTGAAAGCGAATTCGATACGGAAAAGGGCTGCGTGTTCTTGGCCATGGATGCAATCGGAAAGTACGTTCCCTTGACCTTCGAAAATGTGGCCCCCGGTACCTACGCGGTGAAAATCTTCCAAGACGTGGACGGAGATGGGAAGATGGGCACGAATGCATTGGGCATTCCGACTGAACCATTCGGCTTCAGCAACAATGCCATGGGGACCTTCGGACCTCCTTCCTTTAAGCAAGCCGCTTTCGAGGTAGGGAAGGAGCCTCTCGTTATCAAGCTGAAACTGCGCGGTTAGCGCGGATTTCGGACAACGTTCGGCTTGACCTGTTGCCTTTCGTTCAAGTACAGTTGGTAGCGTTCGGTGTATCCAACGCGATGGTCCAATACCTCCGAACCGTTGCCCAATGCGTCTATCAATAGGTCGGTCGCCTCGCGCAAGCCGTTCTCCCCACCGCCATTGGCAGTTACCACATCGGCCTCGCCACGGGCGATCACTTGGTCCACCAACCAGGCGGTGGCCGGGGATCCGATCATGACACGCACACCGCAAACCGCAGCGACAGGAAGGTCCAGCACATCATCAAAAACGAAGGCCACTTCCTCGGGTTGTAGATCGTGCTCGGCCAATAAGGTGCTGAATGCTTCTGGCTTGTTGGTGAAACCCATGTAAACACCATGGAGCTTTTCACGCTGGGCGAATTTCTCAGCGAATGGATTCTGCTGCCCCGTAATGATCGCTGAGATCGGCAACGAACCATTCTTCATCCAAAGTGCGAAACGAAGAAGATTCACGCCCATGCTGCCCACCTCACTGAAGGGGCTGCCACCGTCCATGTCCTTGAAGCCATCATTGAACACACCGTCCCAATCAAAGATCACGGCCTTGATACCAGCTAACCGTAGCTGGAGATCAGCCTTGGATCGGATAAAGCGAGGCTCCGTCATGTGTTGCTGGAAATGTGGGATGCGAAATGATGTTCTAACCGAGACACCCTTCCGGGGCTTGGATCATCGTTCACAAATTCAAACCTATCCTGCGATCGCCTTCAACACATCTTGGATGTCCAACATGCCGAGCTGCTTGCCGTTCTCGCTCACGCTAAGCGTATCCACTTTGTGTTCCTTGAAGGCCTTCTGCGCTTCGTCCAGCAAAGCTTCCGGGCTGATCGTGAAAGGCGCATTGAATTTCAAGGTGCTCAGCTTCTTCGCCAAGAACTTGTTGCCTTCCTTCTCCAATCCGCGTCGTAGACCGCCATCGGTAAATACGCCGATGTTCTTGCCTTTTCCGTCCACCACCATCACAGCACCGAATCCGTGCTTGGTCATGGTCACCAGCGCATCGCTTACGGATACACTGTCCTTCACCACCGGATTGCTGTGAGATAGGATGTCCTTCACCTTCATGGTGATCAAGCGCGTGTGCTCGTAGAACTGCTGGGTACCTATCGTGGTGAAATGGTTGTCGGTCAATTGCTTCATCAACTTCCAAGGCACGGTGATCGTGTGTACGCCGAGTTCAACCGCATTGCGAACGTGCTCCACAGTGCGCACACTGCTGAACATGATCTTGGTGTTGTACCCGTAGTAATTCACGGCGCGTACGCATTGTTCCACCAGTGCCAAAGCGTCGTGTCCTTGGTCCTGCAGGCGACCCACCAGCGGACACACGTATGTTGCACCAGCTTGCATGGCCATGTAGGCTTGTTGCAAGGTGTACACCAAATGCACGTTCACCATAATGCCCTCGTTGCGTAGCATTTTGCAGGCGCGCAGCCCCTCCAAACTAACGGGGATCTTGAAGACGGTGGTGTCCTTTTTCAAGCCCATCTTCAACTGGCGCTTGGCTTCCTTCACCACTTCCTCTGCGGTTTCGCCCAACGCTTCCACTTGAAGAATAGGAACCTTCTTCGCCAGGTCCAAGATCATCTTGTCGATGTTCGTGACACCGCCGCGATGCATGAACGTAGGAGTCGTGGTGAGACCGGTAACGAAGCCGAGTTTGAAGGCTTCGTCGATCTCTTTGATGTCGGCGCTGTCGAGGTAGAGTTCCATTTTTTGGCGAAGAAGTGAAAGGTGATGGATGAATGGTGCGGTGATATTGGTCAAATGCACCCGTAGCGTCGACCCATGGGTCGACCTAAGGGGCATCCTATGATCAGATAGTTACGTTTTGGTGGCGGTACTTTACCTCGGCGGCGTGCAGGTCCATCAAGGGTTTCAAGAATTCTTCGAGGTCGTACACGCAGAGTTGGCTTGCGGCATCGCACAAGGCCTTGCTCGGGTCCGGGTGCGTTTCAATGAAGACGCCGTCAACTCCAGCGGCCACACCAGCACGTGCGATCGTGGGCATCACCTCGCGATTGCCGCCACGTGGGTCAGCACTGGGGATGCCGTACTTGCGAATGCTGTGCGTAATGTCGAAGACGAGCGGGTATCCGGTATTGCGCAAATGGTAAAAGGCGCGTGGATCAACTACCAAGTCGTTGTAGCCGAAGGTGTAACCACGCTCTGTAAGGATGATCTTGTCGTTCCCAACACTGACGCACTTGTCCGCTGGCTTGATCATGTTCTCTGGTGCCAGGAACTGTCCATGCTTCAAATTGATCACGGCGCCGGTCTTCGCAGCCTCAGTGACCAATGTGGTCTGCATGCACAGGTATGCCGGGATCTGCAAAACATCACAGACCTCCGCCGCCGGAGCAGCTTGAGCAGGGTAGTGGATGTCCGTAAGTATAGGGAAGCCGAAGTCCTTTTTGATCCGCTGTAGCATCTTCAACCCTTCGTCCAGACCCGGACCTTGGTAGAAGTCCACGCTACTGCGGTTGTCCTTGGTGAAACTGCTTTTGTAGATCACCGGAACCTTCGTCCGCTCGCTCACTTCCTTCAGCTTCTCGGCGGTGCGCATCATCACCTCTTCGGACTCGATCACGCATGGACCACTGATCAGGAAAAGCTGATCACTGCCACACTTGATGTTCCCTACGTTAACGATCTTGGTCATGTTGTTCATTCACCCGAAATGGATGTGAAGGTTTGTTGTTAAGGCCGCAAAGGTACCCTACCGAACGGGAGCTTTGATCGGAGCCTTTTCCACGTTCAGATCGAAAAGCAATTCGCCCAACAAATACCCTTCCAATCGGTCGCCAGCTTCGATACGCCCCACACCAGCCGGCGTACCGGAGAAGACCAGATCACCTTCGTCCAAGAGCATGTAACGCTCAACATTAGCGATGATGGCTTCGATCGGGAAAAGCATCTGACCATTGTGGCCGCTCTGCACCACCTTACCATTGCGCTTCAGCAAGAAATCGATGTGGTGCCCTTTTGGGAAGGATTCCAAGGCGGTGAATGCGCGCGCCACATATGCGGAACCATCGAAGCTTTTGGCCTTTTCCCAAGGCAATCCGGCATCCTTCAATTCCTTTTGCAAGCTGCGTGCAGTAAGGTCCAAGCCGATGGAGACCTTGTCCGCCTGCGCTTTCCCGTTCTTTCGAATGATGGAATAGACCAGCTCGATCTCGTGGTGAATGTCATCGCTGAAGCCCGGCAGTACGATCGGGGCATGTGGGGGTATCAAAGCGCTCTCCGGTTTCAGGAACACCACCGGTTCCTCGGGAATGGTGTTGCCCAACTCCTTGGCATGTTCACCATAGTTGCGGCCTATGCAGATCAGTTTCATGCGGGTGGGTTTGCGGACGAATCTATGAAGGAGAGTGTATATCGTGCATCGATCCACTGCTTAATTTGGATAGCGATGGTCAATTTACCGGTGCATTTGTTGGATGTGCAGTAAACGATAATGATCCACCAGTGTGGATCTGTCTTATCATATTGCACCATCTTCCTAACTTCTGGGACAAACTTGTCGTCTTCTGGAAAATTTATCTGGAGATGTTGTTCTACACGAATTTGTGGTTACGTTTGAAAGTCGTTCCTAAAACCGTTGAGTCCTTTATGCGAGGGCCTTTTGAAGTTGTAGAACAGCCGTAAACCTGAACCAAAGAACAATGAACAACTGCAATTCGTTCCTTTCTGCCATGTGCTTTCTGTTGTGGACACCGACGGCCCTTCACGCCCAGTCCGGTGTGCTCGATCCAACGTTCAACGGCGCTGGTTATGCGATCTCACCGATAGGACTGAACTCAGTCGCGAGTAAGGTGCTTGTGCAGGACGATCAAAAGATCCTTGTGGTAGGCAACGGGTCAACAAGTGGCTCCACCGTCCTTGCATATACGTTCCGTTATTTGCCGGACGGCACTCCGGATATGACATTCGCGGTCAACGGTGTTTCCAGCTATGAATTGAATACTGAGGCGATCATCCATTCTGCAGTGTTGACGTCGGATGGGAAAATAGTGATGGTGGGAAGCACTTGGGACAACGTGGACCGCGCGCTCTTGCTTATTCGGATCAATGCCGATGGCTCATTGGACGGTTCGTTCGGGACCAATGGTGTTGTGGCCCAGAACATAAGTGTGGCACCCGAGAATAAAGAGGATGTCGCGTATGATGTCGTACTGGACGACGAAGACAATATTCTGATATGCGGCACCACCGATGACGAGATCAACTTGCTTCATCCATTCGTTGCACGCTTATCCGCCAACGGGATACTTGACCCCGCGTTCGGTATGGGCGGAATAGTTACGATGCCTTCGAGCGATGGTTCAGGTGGATTCAAGGGTATAGCGGTGCAGTCCAACGGAAGCATACTAGCGTCAGGGTATTCCGCCAACGGTGCAGGAAATTTGGAAATGCTTGTGGTGCGCTTAACCGACGAAGGCAACCTCGACCCCGCATTCGGCAATACTGGTGTGGTCGTTTACAGCAATGGTGGCGTGGCCGACATTGGCGAGGACCTTAAAGTGACCTCAGATGGTTCTGTTCTGGTAACTGGCATTACATCGGCGTTGGACTTTGCTCATACGGATGCAAGGCTGGTGAAATTCACCCCAACCGGAGAAGTGGATGCTTCATTTGGAATTGCAGGCGCAGTAGTGGAAGACATGAACACCTATGATGTTCCAAACTCTGTGAATTTAATGTCTGACGGAAAGATCTTGATGGCCGGATTCACGGGTTGGGGGCCACCCGGCGTTGATCTCGCAGTTTGGAAGTATTTGGCCGACGGCACACCGGACCTGACATTCGGGACCAATGGCCTTGCCATTCAAGTAGTTCCCGATCACAGCACGGAGATCAAATCGGTCGGAATACAAGCAGATGGGAAGCTCGTCTTCAGCGGTTTGGCTCGGTCGATGAACTTTGAACAATCCTTCTTCGTTGGCAGGTTACAGAACGATGTCACCATAGATGTCGCCGAGATGGTTGGTATCCGGGAATGTTTGGTGTTCCCGAACCCAATTACCGTGGGTTCCTTATTAACCGTTCGGTTCCCAGAAGAATTTCAGCCGGATACGCGGATCAGCATACTTGCCCCGGACGGTCGGGTCGTCTTCACTGCCAAGTACAGTTCACTTCAGCGTGAAGCACAACAGGTGCGCTTCCAATTGCCGGCCGAATTGGCTCCCGGGATCTATCAATTGGCTCTTGGGCAGCAGAGTTCAAACCTTTCCACAAGCATCCTCATTCCACGTTAACAGTGAAGATCGTCCAGTCTTGGTACAAGTTCCTTTTCCGACTAAACGAGGCACAGTTCAGCAAACCTTCTCACCCTTGCATCTCCGCCAGCACATTCCGCATGATCGACAAGGTGCTGCCGGGCAACTCGGCCTTGGTCATGAGCCATTGGAGGTAACCAGGGTCGTTACGGCCGATATTCTCCAAGCTCCAGCCCTTGTATTTTCCGAAGGAAAGACAGATGTTCCCTTTGTCGTCGAAGGTGAGCTTCCCAGCCGCATCGGGACTGCGTTGGCGATCCCCGCTCATGGTCCCCAAGAAATCGATGGTGCCTTCCAAACCTTCCGGGTAGCGCTCCAGTTGGGCCAGAAGGACATCGGCGGTGGCCTCTACATCAGCAAGGGCATCGTGGGCGCCATCATGTTCTCGGCCGCAGTAGTATTTGAGTGCAGCGCCCAAGTTTCGGGGCTCCATTTTGTGGTAGATCCGCTGTACGTCCACAACGCGTAATTTGCTGCTGTCCCATTCCACACCCACGCGGTGCAGTTCCTCAGCCAAGAAAGGGATGTCGAAGCGCAGCAGGTTGAAGCCCGAGAGATCGCAGCCATTCAATTCCTCCAACAGGGTGGGAGCTAGGGTGTCCAACAAGGGTGCATCCGCGACATCGGCGTCGGTGATCCCATGAACCTCGGTAGCCTCGGCAGGAATGTGCATTTCAGGGTTCACCAAGCTTTGGTAGCGTTCGCGTTCGCCACTTGGCAGCAGCCTTACAATACCGATCTGGATGATCCGATCATGACCGATGCGCACACCGGTTGTTTCCAGGTCGAAGAAGGCGAGCGGCTTTTCGAGGGTCAATTTCATGCGTGGAACGGGGTGTCGATAGAGTGGGATCCGATGGCTTAAAAGTAGCCAAGAAGAAACCCCGACCATCGGCCGGGGTTCCTGGAATTTCCAACAAAGGGCTCGGCTTAGTGAACCTTCAACTTGGCATACTGGAACTTGCCGTATTTCTCGGTGTTCTGGTAATCGCCGGCATATCTCGGACCCTGTACCAAGCTGTTCACCGCTTCCAGTTTCAGCAGGTTGGCATCCTTACCACGGGCAGTAACGGCTTCAACCAAGCGCTTACGGGCATCTTCCATCCGCTGACGGCTCAGGTTCTCGTTGGTTCCGTATGTCTTGGTCGGCACCTTGGAAGCGCTGGCCTCGACCACTATTTTGGCTTCGCCGTTCTTCTCGATCAATCCAACGACCACATCGATGAACTGCATCCAACGGGCATCGTTCTTATCTATGTCCTTCACGTTGTAGGCATAGAACTTGACGAATTCGTCATCGTACTTGGCATCGGGCATCGTGCGCTTTGGATCCAACGCTTTAACCTCGGCATCGGTCATGTTCGTTCCGGCGATCTGGTCCTTGGTGATCTTTTCACCTTTCTCCTTCTTACCAGGAGGCGATCCTTTCGGCAGGTCCACAATGCTGGCAGGGCCAGCAAGCGAAACAGGGCTCAAGTAGATCTCCTTGTTGATCTCCTGGTAGGAGCTTTCACATTCCACGAAGATGTCCTCTGTGTGCACGGTCACGTCGTTTACGCGATAGTCCAAGTTGTACTCTTTGCACGGCGGCAGAATAGCCACATATACGCCATCGCGTTGACGGGGCTTGTAGCTCTTTACTTCGCCGGTGGCTTTGTCGGTCACATACAAAATAGTGCTTGGTGGGAGAGACTCACCGGGAGCCGGAATGATGTATCCCTTCAATACGGTCAGCCCTTCAGCTTCCATTTCAGAAGGAAGGTCCACGAAGTAGATATCCTTCTCACCGTAACCGCCGATCTGATCACTGCTGAAGTATCCACGACGACCATCCGCAGTGGTCACAAAGAAGACATCATCGTCCGTTGTGTTCAGCGGCGAGCCTAGGTTCTTGGGGACCGTCCACGTACCGTCATCGTTCATCTCGGTGTAGAAGATGTCGAAACCGCCCATCGAGTTATGACCCATGGAGCTGAAGTACAGCGTGCGTCCGTTGGGGTGGATGAAAGGACCGTCCTCGTCATAGGGCGTGTTGATCACGGAACTCAAGTTCTGGGATTTGCTCCATTCCCCATTCGGCAAACGGACAACGCGGTAGATATCCCGGCCTCCCAAACTTCCTTCTTTCCTATCGCTAACGAAATAGAACGTATTCCCATCAGCAGAGAGCGCGCCATGCGTTTCCCAAGCCTTGGTGTTGATGTCGCTACCCATAAGGATCGGGTCGCTCCACAATTCACCCACCAACTTACTTTCGTAGATGTTGCCGTTCCCGCCATCATCCTTGTAAACGAACAAGGTCTGTCCGTCGGCAGCCACATTGATCGTGGCCAAGTGACCAACAGGTGGATTGATGTTGAGCACTTCCGGGGTCTGCCATGTGCCTTCGCGATCCTTGTAGCTCACATAGACATTCTCGTATGGTTGACCTGCGATCGCGTCAATGATGGCGGCGTTGCTGCTATCTGGACGAACACGACGTGAAGTGTAGAACAACGCGTTCCCATCAACGCTCAAAACAGGACTGAAGTCGGGCCCAGCCCAATTGATCACTGGACCAACATTGGAGATCTGGTAGTCCAATGGTGAAGCTTTCAACGTACGAGCATTGGCCGTTTGCTCCATACCGCGTTTGGCCTGACCATGCAAGTAGTGCTTTTCGTCCGTTTCGTCCACGAACTTCTGATAGGCCATGTCCGCCTTATCGAACTGATTGTTGAGATGGTACATCCGTCCCAAGTAGTAGTCCACCTCCACGGGTGCATTGCGGATCTTCGGGTCGAAGGCATCGTACCCGGAAGTATTGAACGTTCCGCTTGTTGCCTTTCGCAGCACAGAGGCCTTCTCCAAATACGGAAGGGACTTGGCTTTTTGGTTGTAGGAGTTGTAATAGGAGTAGCCCAATTTGTAGTTGAGATTGGCGTTCTCAGTGTCCGTTGCAAGCAACTCGGACCATATATCGGCCGCTTGGTTATAGAACTTCTCCTCCATCAACTTGTTCCCTTCTTCGAACTTCCAATTGAAAGAGGTATTGCCTCCCTGGGCAATTACGAGGGACGGAGCAAGGCAGAGACCGAATAAGGCAAAGGCAAGGTAGCCGTGGTTCATTGACAAGGCGTTTGGTGGGGCACAAGGTATTCTGTGAGCGGCTAAAAGTAGGACTTTTGTTGGGCTGGGACCATTTTAGTATTGTTGGTCCGTGGACCACGACTCTAAAATATCCGCAACTCGCCGGACGAACCGACCACCCAGAGCGCCATCGACAACGCGATGGTCGTAAGAGTGGGAAAGGAACATTTGGTGACGAATGCCGATGAGATCCCCGTGAGGGGTTTCGATCACTGCGGGCTTCTTGCGGATCGCACCCGTTGCCATGATGGCCACCTGGGGTTGATTGATAACCGGGGTGCCCATCACATTGCCGAAGGTGCCCACATTGGTCATGGTATAGGTGCCACCACTTACCTCATCGGGTAACAGTTTGCCCAAGCGAGCACGGCTCGCCAGATCGTTCACCTTACGAGCAAGACCCACCAGGTTCAACTGGTCCGCATTCTTGATCACTGGTACGATCAGGTTGCCGTTCGGCATTGCAGCGGCCATACCAATATTGATATCCCGTTTCTTGATGATCGTATGCCCATCGACCTGGACATTCACCATCGGCATTTCTTTGATGGCTTGTACAATAGCCATGATAAAGACGGGGGTAAATGTGAGCTTCTCACCTTCACGCTGTTCGAACGCCTTCTTGACCTTCTCCCGCCACATCACCAAATTGGTCACATCCGCTTCGACAAAGCTGGTAACGTGCGGGCTGGTCTGCTTGCTCATGACCATGTGGTCGGCGATCAGGCGACGCATACGATCCATCTCTATGATCTCGTCCCCATCGCCGGGTACCAACTTTGGAGCGGCATTCGACTTTGGTTTGGCCGTTTCCACTTCTACGGCAGCAATGGGTCGTGCCATTTCAGTAGGTGCTGGTGTGCTTAAGCGCACCGGTTCGGATGCTGCAGTTCCACCGCGTTTGGGCAGGTAATCCAGAATGTCCTTCTTCGTGACCCGGCCGCCTTCACCTGATCCGGACAACGCCTCCAGCTCTTGGATGGAAACACCTTCGTTCTGTGCGATGTTGCGCACTAACGGTGAGTAGAATTTTCCCGTAGGGCCGGTTCGGTCGATGGTAGTAGATTCCAATTGGGCCCTCGGTGCCGATGCGTGGGCCGAACCGTTTCCGCTGTTCGTAGCGACAGGTTCGGCAGCCTTGGCCGTTGGTGATATTGGTGCAGCCTTGGCGGCGGAAGCACTGCCGATCTGTGCGATCGGTTGGCCCACCTTTACAACGTCACCGTCATTCACAAGTCGTTTCAGCAATATGCCGGCTTCAGGGGCAGGCACCTCGCTATCCACTTTATCGGTGGCGATCTCGACGATGGGCTCATCGGCCTCGACATGGTCGCCTTCGTTCTTGAGCCATTTGATAATGGTGGCTTCTGCAACACTTTCGCCCATTTTGGGCAGTAGTATATCGATCTGTGACATGGGCTGTTCTTACCACTTGCGGGGTGGCCAAAGGTAACGATGGTGCCGAATGGTGGACAGGGCTATCTCCCACCCAATCGCGGAAAGCCCTTTAGCACTGCCCGCAGGTCGTTCCACGCGTTGTAATCCTTGGCATATTCGATATTGATCCGCGTCCGGGACACAGCATCGCCAGGTCCCATTCCTGCGAGCGGGTCCAAAACTCCTGGTCCCAAGGCCGGTAATTTGGTATCAGCGTTATCGCTCGGTCCATAGCCGACCCAACTTTTTCGCCGACCGACCACGGCCCACCAATTCCGAAATAAGTTTTCCCTGTTACCCACGAACGCGAGCGACAGTGGTGCGATCAAGAGCAGTAAAGCACAAACAGCAAGGTCCATGGTCCGTTTTGTACGTTTTCCTGCAGCACTATACACGGCATAACGGTCCATTATGAACAGGTCGTTCAAACTTTCGATACTGTTGGGGCCGATGATGAATTCCCCCGAAGGTTGTGCGATCTTGAACATGACCCGCGAATTCCTCAGATCCTCCATCAATTCGATCACTCTGCCCCATTCGATATCCTTCGCACAGAACACCACCTCGTCGATACCGTGATCACGGACTTTCTTAAGGATGGTGTTCACCGTTTGTGGGCCGATGGCCTCAGCTGCAGGCATGACCTCTTGCCTACCGAGTCCGAAGTGGGTTTGCCAAAGCAGGGCAAGTGCTCGGTCCCTTTCTTCAGTACTTCCCACGGCCAATACGCGTTTCCGGTCCAAGCTTCGCAAACTGAACGGTTTGATGTGGGCCACGTGCAGGAGGACTCGGGTCGCAAAGCCTACAGAACAGGCAAATACCACGAGAAGTATGAATGCGACGAAGGCCGTCCATGGTCCTTCTATAAAGCTGCCCGTGGGAAAGAGAATGATCGTTGAAATGGAGAGCATTCCGAACAAGAATGCCCCCTTTGCCACGTTCACCATGCGGACCGGGAGATCGTACGCACCCATTAAACCAAAACCCAGCAACAGCTGGACCATATAAATAAGCTGCTGTGTCCTTTGCGGAATAGACAACGCAGTATTTCCGTCCAATAGGTCGAAGAATATCCAACCTGCTGCAACAAAAACCGCCAGATCAAGCATTGGCAGCAGGGACCGACGCAGGAACCGAGCCACAATGGCCCCTGCCGCACTCAAATAAATGCTGCCGTTGATCAAAACACTTACGAGGTCCGTGCGTCGCTGCGTGAAGTGTTTCTTGGCGAAGATGGCCATCGCATTGTAGAAGACGAACACATAGTTCACGCTGCTTTTCTTGGTGCTCTCACCCTTGTAGTGGATTATTCGTGCTTGGGGCAGGTACCAATTCTCATAGCCGCCCAACGTGATCCGGTAGCTCAGGTCGATGTCTTCACCGTACATGAAAAAGCTTTCGTCCAGCAAACCCACCTCGTTCAGGGTCTTCATGCGCAAGAACATGCAAGCACCGGATAGGATCTCGATGCGTGCAGCTTCATTCTCCGGCAAATGACCCAAATGGTATCGACCGAAGATCTTGCTGTGCGGAAATAATCTGGTTAGGCCGATGATCTTGTAGAATGCGACCGCTGGTGTGGGAAGCCCACGTTTGCTCTCCGGCAGGAAATTTCCTTTACCATCGATCATCTTCACGCCCAAGCCTCCGATCTTCTGGTGCTCGTCCAAAAAGGCCAATGCTTTGCGAAAAACATCTTCGCCTACAACGGTGTCAGGATTCAAGAGCACTACATGCTCTGCATTGCTCAGGCGGATCGCTTGATTGTTCGCGCGGCTGAAGCCAACGTTCTCCGTATTCGCTATCAGCTTGACGTTCGGGAATTTGGAGCGCACCATTTCGACGCTTCCGTCGGTGCTTTGGTTATCCACCACGAACACATCGCCATCAATGCCACGCAAGGCCTCTTCAACGGTGCATAGGCATTGCTCCAAGTAGGCCCGCACATTGTAATTCACGATGATCACACTGAGCTTCATACAGTGCGTTCCGCTATTGGATGGGACATCCGCTCACAAACGCACCGTCCTTCTTTCAACGAAGGATATGCTCCGTAACACGGGTGCGATCCAGAGGCAATGTTCCGATCGGATTTGATCACGGCTGCAAATATGGTGATGCGTTGCCACCGGAACACGTTCCCGAAGTCAATGGTCGGCATAGCTGCTGAACGATAGCCGAACACGAACTATTATGGATCCACTACTTCTTTCCGAACCAACCCAACAGCCCACCTTTCTTGCCGTCCTTTTCCTTCTTAGGCTTGGTAACATCCTCGCCGAATAATTCGCGGGACATGGTTGCGTAGTCAGGTGTTGCTGGAGTGTGGCGTTCCTTGGGTGCCTCATTCGGTTTAGCAGGAGGACGGCTGCGCTCACCCTGTGGCCGGTCGTTCCGTTGTTGATCACGCTGGCCGCTCCTCTGTTGGCGTTCGGTGCGGTCACCTTGTGGTCGTGCTGGGCGGTCATGCTCCTGGCGTGGGGCGCGTTCACCCTGTGGCCTGCTTGGTTGTGGGCCACTTCGTGACCGCGATGGATCCGAGCTACGTGCAGACCTATCGTTACGGGCGCTACCATTCCCTTCTGTACGAGGTGGTCCGTTCCGCCTTGGCTGTGCGCTTCTTTGTCCGTTGCTGTTCCCTCCAGGAGCCCTTTGTGGCCTTGGCCCGTTGCGTGGGACACTGGGCCTACGTTCACGAGGTTCCTCCGGAAGCGCCTTCTTGGGCCCGCCAACCATTAGGAAGGAGTGGCTTTCCACGACGGGGATATCGCGTTTGATCAACCGCGTAATGTCACGTAAGAATTCTTTCTCCTCGTGGTCGCAAAAAGAGAGAGCACGACCTTCGGCACCAGCACGTCCTGTGCGACCTATCCTATGTACATAGGTTTCCGGGATGTTGGGAATATCGAAATTGATAACGTGGCTAAGCCCGTCAATATCGATGCCGCGAGCTGCTATATCCGTGGCCACCAGTGCGCGTAGCTTTCCTTCCTTGAATTGCTTCAGGGCGTTCTGCCGTGCGGTCTGGCTCTTGTTGCCGTGGATCGCTTCCGCTCCAATACCTGCTTGCACCAGGATCTTCACCACTTTGTTCGCACCGTGTTTGGTGCGGGTAAAGATCAATGCTTCCTTGATGGTATCCCCCTCAAGAAGGTGCAAGAGCAATTTGTTCTTGTCCGTGCGGTCAACGTAGTATAGGTGCTGATCAATGGTTTCCGCCGTGGTGCTTTGCGGGGCCACTTCGACCTTGATCGGATCGGTAAGGATGCTGTTTGCGAGTTTCGCGATCTCGTTCGGCATGGTCGCACTGAAGAACAGGGTCTGCCGCTTCTTTGGAAGCTTGGCGATCACCTTCTTCACGTCATGGATAAAGCCCATGTCGAGCATGCGATCAGCTTCGTCCAGCACAAAGATCTCCAACTTCTCCAAATGGATATGGCCTTGTTGCATCAGGTCAAGGAGGCGACCTGGTGTGGCTACAACAATGTCAATTCCGCGATGCAATGCATCGGTTTGGGGTTTCTGACCCACACCACCGAAGATAACGGTGTGCCGAAGTTGGAGGTGACGGCCGTAGGCAGCGAAACTCTCTCCGATCTGGATCGCCAATTCCCGCGTTGGCGTCAGGATCAAGTTACGGATGTGCCGTTTCTTGTCATCGGTGCGGTGTTGATCCAATTCCTGTAAAATGGGGATGGCAAAAGCGGCGGTCTTTCCCGTTCCGGTCTGTGCACAACCCAACAGATCACGCCCCTTGATCAGGTGTGGAATTGCTTGCTCTTGGATAGGAGTAGGGTGGGTGTACCCTTCTTCTTGGAGGGCTTTCAAAATTGGGGCGATAAGGCCCAGGTCGTTGAACGATGTTCGTTCCATGGTTGGTGCGCAGAATATTCCCTGCGCGGGATGGGTTCGGTGTTGCGGACCATTGTCCCCGCAAACACCCTGTAAGGGTTGATGATCGCCCCTTCGATCGTGTCCGGCGTGCAATGATCCGCTGGGGATGGCGCCTGGA
>Ga0154020_10004571_pt1 | contig 16482 bp, 11 predicted proteins | sample Klosneuvirus_201_FD_109709 | JGI IMG/M metagenome (GOLD analysis project Ga0154020, IMG submission 109709) | Active sludge microbial communities from wastewater, Klosterneuburg, Austria - Klosneuvirus_20160825_MG | ecosystem: Engineered > WWTP > Aerobic digester > Activated sludge | place...
ACCGCTGATCGTCGTGACGTCCATCGATCCACCGCCGAGCTCCTTCACGTCGTGAACGATCAGCGTGTGGCCGATGCCGCTCGCCTGCCAGCGCTCGACGAGAACGTCGCCGGCGCGCACCGCATCGGGAACGAGGTTGTACGTGTTCGCCGTGTCGGCGACGTTCACCGACGAGAGGTAGTTCAGCGTCAACACGGTGAAGTACGCCGCGCGCTTGTTGAGGTGCAGCTCGTCGACGTACGCGCCGAACACCGCGCCCTGCGCGATCTCGGGCTGGACGTCTTCGCCGCCCGCCAGCTTGCGGGTACGCAGCGTCGCGTCCTTGGGCCACGTCGTGCGCCACGTCGTCGAGGTCGTGTAGTCCTTGTAGGCGACGCCGAACTCGGGCGTGTTCGAGAACCGGCTCGTCGACGTGCGCACGCCGAAGTGACCGAAGTACACGCGCTGCCCGCCGGACACCGCTTCGAAGAACAGCGGCAACTCGTACCAAGCCGCGAACGTGATGCGGAGGAACATCGCCATCTCCGCGCACTCGAGGTACGGCGATGGCAGCTTCTTGCCCCACGGCGTCGTCACGTTGACCGTCATCGAGTAGCCGTTCAGCGACGGGATCCACTCCATGCCTTCGATCCACGCCGCGTACTTCTCGTCCCACGACAAGCCGCTGTTCGCGCCCCACGCCATGCCCGCGGCTTTCGCAGCGGTCGTGTCGCGGTCTTCCCACTTGTTCTTCGCGGTCCACACCTGCGTGCGCGTGGTGTTCGTGTTGACGTAGGGACCCTTGCGGTACTCGCTGTCGTCTTTGCCCGGCGGCGGCGTGGTCTCGACCGGGCCTTCCATGCCCCATTCCTCGTCCGGGGTCAGCATCTCGTCCGCGCAACCGACGGCGGTCGAGAACAACGCGATCAGGGCAAAGCTAAGCGAACGCATGCGCCCCGCATCGAGCACGCGGCGTGCCGGGTCTGACCGCATTGGTTCGACCGATCATCGAGCGTTTAGCGCACGGTTTTCGTGCACCGGCTAGTCCGGTGGCCGGGTCCACGAGACGCACGGGCATCACAGGCCCTACTCGAGTTGCTGCGAAGCGAGCACGAACCCTACGATGCAGCGTGTTCAGGCTCGCTCTGGTGTTGATGGCCGTTGCCGGCTGTTGGAAGAGCACGACCAGGTCCAGCCAGACGAGCTCCGAGGCGCACATCCGTTGCCTCGATTGCGAGGAGCCCGTTGCCGTGGGCATGCCGATCCGCGTCTCGACGTCGTGGGCGGCCACGTGCTCGAGCGAAGGCTTCACGTGGTCGCTCCACGAGAATCGCGAGAGCGAGGATCTGTTCTGGAAGAAGAGCTCGTTCTCCAAGGTCGGTCGCTGCGATCGCAAGAGCTACAAGGTGGACGTCACCTGCACGCACGCGTGCATCGTCTATGCGCTGGACGATCCGGAGCTCGATTCGAGCGAGAAGCTCGTCGCGATCTTCCCGACCCGTCCAGGGCCAATGCGCTTCGACGTCAAGATGCGCGGACTCGGCACGTCGCGCACCGATACCCCCGCCGCTCACATTGCAGGCGACGTCATCGTGCGCGTGCCCGACTTCTCCGACGACACCCCGCACGAGCGAGTCGCGGACACGTCGTCGCCGCTCGCCGCGTTCGCGAGCTACACGTACGACCTCGAGCCGTCGACGCGTCATGACTTCTCGCTTCCCGGGCGTGGCAAGAAGTCCACGATCGTAGCTGCGGCGGACGAAGCGTTCGATCGGATCGATCGTGCTTGCTTCACGCGCGAGCCGGGCGCATCGACGTGGCGCACGTGCGAAGCAGGCATCCGCGCGGGCGACGACGTCCGCATCGATGCGTTCCCGACGCTGGCGGGTCGACCGCTCGCGCACGGCGTGACGCTCGCGAGTACACCTCCCGGCGCAACCGATACGGCCCTCGACGATCCGTGGATCTGCTACCGCACGCCGCTGCGGAGCGGCCAGACCTGCGTGCGCTACGCGATTCCCGCCGGCGTACACGCACTGCACTGGCGTGCCGGCTCCTCGATCGAGCACGAGACGCTGCCCGTCACGCTGGATTCGAGCGCGGCGGTGGATCCGGCGTCGCTTGCCATCTCGACACCACAGACTCCGACGGTCGTGAGCTTCGATTCGCGCGAGCTCTTCGATAGCCGAGGTGTTCGTGGCACTGCGATGCTGGTCGCCGAAGGCGAGATCATCGGCCTGCGCGACGACCAATTCCTCAGCGTGTCCGTCGTCGCACAGATCCCGCTGCATCCCCGGTGGGGAGCGCTCCGCCTCGGCGTCGGCGGGTTCGAAGACGGCGACAAGTACGTTCGCATCATCACCGGGTGGGAGCTTCCGGTCGGGTGTCTCGCCTACCGTGTCTGTCTCGGCATCGCCGCCGATGTCGGCTACAGCTTCGTCGATCCGATCGAAGGCTTGTTCGCCTTGCCTCACGTGAACCTCGACGTTCGTGGGGGAGGCCTGATCGCGCGCTTCGGCGCGGGTCCTTCGTACGTGCTCGGGACGTTCTTGGATCCCGGACAGCAGCGCCACGAGCTCGGCTACGTGATCAAGTTCTCGATCGGGTTCGCGCGCCCGCTATGAGCCCATCACGGCGTGACGCCAATGGCGCCCGGGATATTCTGGAGGCCCGCGCCGAAGGCGAGCGAACCGAGATCCTCGACGGTGCCGGCCTGCGTGAAGCGCACGTGGCGAACCGACGTGTTCTCGCTGATCCAGACGTGCCCGCGCAGCATGCCGCGATCGAGCGAGACCATGTCCGCGGGGATCTGCGGATTGCCGCCCGTCGTCGTGACTTCCACCTTGCGCCACGTGTTGTTCGCGCCGGTCTTGTCGAGTTGGAAGATGCGATTGCCCTGCGCGGCGCTCACGATCGCGACGTTGCCGAACGGCGACACCGCGATACCACCGGGATCGACGATGTCGGTTAGCGTCGCCGCGAAGGCCACGGTCGAGTCGGTGATCGTCGCGATCCCGACACGATTGACGCCTGCGGCGTTGCCGTCGCCGATGAACACCGTGCTCGCGTCCGCCGACAGCGCGAACTGAGACATCACTTGATCGTCGTCGCCGAACGCGTCGCCACCCGCGATTCGCGTCGCCGTCGCTCCGAGGCTCGCGAGGTGCACTTCGTCGCCGAGCACCTCGTGATCGAGCAAGTCGCGCGCACCGATCACCGCCGTGCTGCTCCTGAACGCGATGCCGACCGGTGATCGCGCCGCGGTGACGAGCCCGCGATCGGTCAGCGTTCCGTCGCACTGGATCGTGGCCGCGTAGATGCCGCCGCCGTTGTTCCGCGTGTTGCGATCGACGATGTACAACGTGTCGCCGTCGGACGACACCGAGATGGCCGCGGGATAGCCCGCACCGTCGAACCCGGGATCGATCACCGTCGGTGTTCCATCCGCGGCGATCGAGAACACGCCGATCTTGCCGCCTTCGTTGAACGCGACGAAGCCGACCTTGCCGTCGGGCGTGAATGGAATCGTGCCGAACGATGCGCGCCCGCCGAGCGTGAACAACGTCGCCGGCGTCATCTGCGCGAGCGTGCCGTCGGCCGAGAGCGACAGCACCTCGTACACGTTCGCGCCGGTGCCGCTCGCATCGTACGGCCGCGCGACCACGACGTAGCGCGTGCGATCCGCCGCCGCCGGCGCGCGATCGCAGCCGGGCGAACCATCGCCGCTGCCGTCGCCGGGCCCGCCGTCGACCGAGAGCGCGCCGTCGTCACCACACGCCGCCAACGCGACGAGGACCAGCGCGCGGCGCATCAGTTCACCTTGTTTGCTTCTTTGAGCAGGAACGTGCGGATCAGCTCGTCGAGATCGCCGTCGAGCACGCCGCTCACGTCGGAGGTCTTCACCTCGGTACGGTGATCGTTCACCTGCTGATAGGGGAACAACACGTAGCTGCGGATCTGCGAGCCCCACTCGATCTTGAGCCGCGCCTTCGCATCCGCGTGCGCCTTTGCTTCGCGCTTCGCGAGCTCGAACTCGTACAGCTTTGCGCGCAGCATCTTGAACGCCTTGTCCTTGTTCGCGTGCTGGCTGCGCTCGTTCTGGCACTGCACGACGATGCCCGTTGGCTCGTGCGTGATGCGCACCGCGGAGTCCGTCTTGTTGACGTGCTGACCACCAGCACCGCCGGCGCGATAGGTATCGATGCGGAGATCGACCGGATTGATCTCGACCTCGATGTCGTCGTCGATATCCGCGGTCACCGTCACCGCCGCGAACGAGGTCTGCCGGCGACCGTTCGCATCGAACGGCGACACGCGGACCAGGCGATGCACGCCGTTCTCCGCCTTGAGCAGGCCGTACGCGAAGTCACCGGACACGGTGAGGGTCGCGCTCTTGATGCCGGCTTCCTCGGCGAACGTCTCTTCGTTGACGTCGACCTTCCAGCCCTTGCGCTCCGCGTAGCGGATCAGCATCCGCATCAGCATCATCGCCCAGTCGGATGCATCGACACCGCCGGCGCCTGCGGTGATCTGCAAGATCGCGCCGCCCGGATCGAGCTCGCCCGACAGCATGCGGCGGAACTCCATGTCGTCGAGCGCCTTCGCGATCGCGCGCACCGACTGCTCGGCTTCCTTCGCGGACGCTTCGTCGGACATCTCTTCGGCGAGCTCGAGGAGCGTCTCGGCGTCGGACAGCGCGCGGAGCTGACCGTCGTACGTGCCGACGACTTGCTCGAGCTGCTTCTTCGATCGCAGGAGGCCCTGCGCCTTCTTCTGGTCGTCCCAGAAGTTCGGGCGGGCAGCGATGGAGTCGAGCTCTTCGACCTTCAGGCGCTTCGCGTCGACGTCAAAGTAACCTCCGGAGCTCGGAGACCTTCGTCCCCAGCTCCTTCAGCTGCGCCTTGACCGCGCGGGTATCGACAGTTTCGATCGCCATGGCGGGCCTGTCTTAGCACACGCTCAGCGCGCTGCGCGTGCCGGCGTTCGCAGCTGCACGAGGTTTCCTTCGCCGAGCGCGACGGGATACTGACCGGTGAAGCACGCCGAACAGAAGCCCGGCGTGTTCGCCTTCGTGGACTCCGCACCGACGGCGGCCATCATGCCCTCGTGGGAGAGGTACGCGAGGGAATCGCACGTCACGTAGCGCCCGATCTCCTCGACGGTGTGCGACGCGGCGACGAGCTCGGAGCGTGTGGGTGTATCGATGCCGTAGAAGCACGGGTGCGTGGTCGGCGGGGCGCTGATGCGCAGGTGAACCTCGCGCGCGCCGGCGTTGCGCAGCATCTTGACGATCTTGCGCGACGTGGTGCCGCGGACGAGCGAATCGTCGACGACGATCACGCGCTTGCCATCGACGACCGAGCGCACCGGCGACAGCTTGAGGCGCACGCCGAAGTGGCGAATCGATTCTTGCGGCTCGATGAACGTGCGCCCCACGTAGTGGCTGCGAATAAGCCCGAGCTCGAACGGGATGCCGCTCTGCTTCGCGTAACCGACGGCCGCGGGTACGCCAGAGTCCGGGACCGCGATGACGACATCGCCTTCGACCGGCGCTTCCTGCGCGAGCCGCATGCCCATCTTTTCGCGAGCGCGATAGACGCTCTTGCCGTTCACGAGGCTATCGGGCCGCGCGAAGTACACGTGCTCGAACACGCACGCCGTGGGGCTTTGCGCGCCCTGATCGAACGGCATGCGATGCGACGTGACGCCGCCTTTGTCGATGCTCTCGCTCGTCGCCCCGTGTTGGAAGACCACGATCTCGCCGGGCTCGACCTCGCGGATGAACTCCGCCTCGACGAGATCGAACGAGCACGTCTCCGAGGACAGCACGTACGCGTCTTTGAGCCGGCCGATCGACAGCGGGCGGAATCCGTTCGGATCGCGTACGCCGATCATCCGGCCATCGTTATCGAGGAGGACGAGCGAGTACGCACCGCGCACGCGCCTCAGCGCCGCCATCAAGCGAGCGACGACATCCGTCTCCTTGGCCTTCGCCATGAGGTGGACGATGACCTCGGTGTCGCTCGAGGTCTGGAAGATCGAGCCCTGGGCCTCGAGCTCCGCGCGCAGCTCGGCGGCGTTGACGAGGTTGCCGTTGTGAGCGATCGCGATCTGCCCACCCGCGTACTCGAAGACGAACGGCTGGGCGTTGCGCAGCTCGGAGCTGCCGGCGGTGGAGTAGCGCACGTGACCGATCGCCGTCCGTCCCGGCAGCTTGGCCAGCGTCTCGCGGTTGAAGGCGTCCGAGACGTGCGCCATGGCCACGTGGCGGCGCAGGCGGTGGTCATCGACCGCGACAAGCCCGGCGGACTCCTGGCCGCGGTGCTGGAGGGCGTGCATGCCCAGGTAGGCGATGTTCGACGCCTCGTCGTGCCCGTGAATGCCGAAGACACCGCACATGGCGCTCACTTACCACGCTCCTCTGATCTTGGTGTGGATCATCGGATAGGTGCGATCACCGCTATGAACCGTGGTCCCAAACTTGTGGATCTGCTGTGTTTGGCTTATTTTTTTCTGGCTTGCCGAGGCTGCTGTGGCGCGATGCCCAAGGCATCGAGGGTTCTCTCGATCTCGCGAACACCGAGATCAAGGTCGGCCGCGCCATGGACTGCGCGATCCGCACCGACGACGCGATGGTCTCGCGCCATCACTCGCGGATCTTCTGGGGCGGTGGTGGCTACGTCCTCGAGGATCTGTCGTCGGCGAACGGCGTCTACTTCCAAGAGCAGCGAGTCCAGAGCCACCTGTTCAAGCACGGTGATGCGGTGCGCTGCGGCAGCCTGTGGCTCCGCTATGTCGACCAGGGTGCGGCAAGCGCGAGCGCACCTGTAGCGGGCGGTGCGACGCCGATGATGCAGCACCCCGGCATGGGCGCGGTGTCGTCGGTCGGGCCCACGGGTCACATCTCGGCGATCCAGCCCACACCCTCGGCGACGGCGACCCCGTCGGGTCCGACCGAGACCGACGTCGAGATCCGCGTGCTCCGCCGCCGTGTCGAGCAGCTCCAGACCGAGCTCCGCGTTTACCGCACGAACAAGTTCAACCAGGACACCGCGGTCAAGATGGAGGATCTCCAGAACGAGCTCTCCGCCATGGAGATCGAGCGCGATCAGCTCAAGGCGCGCGCGGGTCAGGCCGAGAACCAGCTCGTCGTCGAGGCGGGCAGCGTGAAGGTCCAACGCGCGCTCGAGATCGCGTCGCTGACGGCGGAGACGGCTTCGTCGCTCAACGATCTGCTGTCGAGCCTGCGCATCGAGGTGATGGCCGCCGAGGGCGAGTTCGAGCAATACGCGAACGCGATCCCGCGCGCGAGCTACGAGCTGATCCGTCAGTCGCTTCGGGACAGCACGGGGCGCTGCGATGAAGCCCGCGACCTCCTTCGCAAGCTGCGCGAGATCGCCGAGTAGCCGTCGAGCGGCCGTCGCTCAGGCGTGCGCCGGCAGATAGTCGAGCGCGACGTACAGGAGTCCGTGCGCGATCGTCAGGAACGCCGAGAGCCATAGCGTGGTCATGAGGCCCTGCACCTCGAGCCACTTCTTCTTCTCGAAGATCTTCACGGTTCCGATCAGGAGCGCGAGGTTGATGACGAACGGCATGATGAAGCCAGCCGCCCCCATCGTCGCGAGGTTCAGGATCGGCTGGAGCGCCCAGTAGAGCCCGGTGTTCAGCACCGCGAACACGAGTGCGATCAGCGGTAGGACGCGCTTCTTCGCGACGATGACCTTCGGGTTCTTTCGGGTCGCGATGAAGAACACGAGGCCGAACACGACCAGGCGAACACCGAGCTTGATCAGGAGTCCCGTGGCACCGGTCATGAGGGCGAGGATGACACGGCAGGAGCGGATGTGCGTGTTCGGGATCCTCGATGCCATCTCCTTCTGGCCGATCCACTTGTCACGATGATGGTCGTTCAGGTTGAGACCCGGGCCGTACCCGGTGCGAACCAGAGCAATTCTAATGGGTTCCACGGAGACAGTTGTACGTGTCAAATGACAGACACTCGACAACTGTCACCAGTCGATTACAATCTACGAATGGCGGACGTCATCGCCTCCCCGACATCCAGGCTCGCACGACGAGCCGAGTTGCGGACACGCCGCCGAAACGCAGACCTCGCGATCGCTCTGTCAGCGCTCGCCGCATCGATGCTCGCGTTACCGCTCGCCCAGAACATCTGGCACGGGCCCGAAGTCGCGGCGACGTTGGCCGTCGCGGCGACCGCGATGCTAGCGGGTCAACGCTGGGCGATCGCACTCGTGGTGCTCGCCGAGATGATGCTCCTGCCGACGATCGTTCCGCGCGCGCTGTTCGGCACGACGTCCGCGTCGATCTTCGGCGTCAGCATGTTCGCCCAGGTCACGGGCTGGCTCGCGATGCTCGGCACCGTGCCCGGTCTCCTCGCGATGCGGCGGGGGGCGGCCGCGATGGTGCTCGTCACCGGATGGCGGCGCACGAAGCACTCGGTGCGTGGCACCGCGCTCGGCTTGATCGCGTGCGGCGCACTCGCCGCGATCGTTCCCTTCCTCTAGATCTCTCGTCGACGAAGCCGCCGAACGAACAGCACGACGCCGGGGATCATGACGATCCAGATCAGCGCGAGGCCGCCGATCGCGAGCACTTTGTCGACGGTCGGGTTCCCGGTCCACTGCAGATAGTGCATCCGGTACAACCAATCGATGCGCCGCGTATCGCGGCCTTCCTGCGACAGGCGCATTGTCGTCGGTGAGAACGTGACGACCTGATCGCCCGCGTACTTCACGGCGTCGTTCGCGATGCCGACGTGGGCGCCGTAGCGATTCTCGAACGGAGAGCGCGACACGGAGTCGTCGACGAGGCGGGTGACCTCCTCGGGCGTGAACGTGCGCCGCTTCCCCGTGGTCGCGTCGATGATCGAGGATCCATCGGCGGTGGTGACTCGATACATCGGGCCGAGCACGGTCGCGAACAGCTCGACCGACGATGGCCGCAGCGACGTGCCGGACGGCGTGGTCAGCGATGCGAGCGGAACCACCGACGATGCATCGATCGGCTCGTCACGCGTCACCGCGAGCTGATCGTAGGCGCGGCTCCACCCGGGCTTGAGGTGAAACAACAGGCCGGTGATCGACCAGACCACGAGCATCGCGACGAGAACGATCGCGGCCCAGCGATGGATCGACGCGAATGTCAGCCGCTTCGCATTCGTCGACGGCGACTCGCTCGCTGCATCGGTCATCCGTCGCTCGCGCGCTAGCCGACCCAGGTGCGCGCGTTGTGGAACATGCGCATCCACGGGCTGTGCTCGAAGGTCCACTCGCGCGGCGTCCACGACATCTGCGCGTTGCGGAACACACGCTCGGGGTGCGGCATCATGATCGTGAACCGCCCGTTCGCGGTCGTCAGCGCGGCGATGCCGCCCGGCGAGCCGTTCGGGTTCGCGGGATATGTCGTGGCGAGATCACCGCGACCGTCGACGAAGCGCGCCGCGATCACGCCTTGCTGCGCCAGCGACGCGACCTGCGTCTCGGTGAGCTCTGCCCTGCCCTCTCCATGGGCGCTCGCGACCGGGATCCGCGAGCCGGCCATTCCAGCAAAGAAGATCGAGGGCGAGTCCGCGACGCCGAGGAGCACGACGCGCGCTTCGAACTGTTCGCTGCGATTGCGCACGAATCGCGGCCAGTGCGCGGCGCCGGGGATCTGATCCGAGAGGTCGGCGAGCATCTGGCAGCCGTTGCAGACCCCGAGGAGGAACGTGTCGTCGCGGCCGAGGAACGTATCGAGCGAGGCGCGGGCCCGCGGGTTGTAGCGGAACGAGGCGGCCCAGCCGCGACCCGCCCCGAGGACGTCGCCGTACGAGAAGCCGCCGCACGCGACCGCCCCGCGGAAGCTCGCGAGGTCGACGCGGCCTTCGATCAAGTCGGTCATGTGCACGTCGACGGCATCGAAGCCGGCGATGTGGAACGCCGTCGCCATCTCGATCTGACCGTTGACGCCCTGCTCGCGCAGGATCGCGACCTTGGGCCGCGCGACCGTGCGAGGTGGTCCACCCGGAGCGCTCGACGGCGGAGGGTTAGGATCGAACGTCAACTGCGCGGTGAGGCCCGGGGCGTCTGGATCGAGACGCATCGCGTGCTCTTCGGCCGCGCACGTCGGATCGTCGCGGCGCAGCGCCATCTGATGCGTGACGTGCGACCAGCGCGCGCGCAGCTTGGTGCGCGTCGTCGCGACGACATCGGTGCCCGCGTGGTGGATGCGAATACCGTCGACGGCGACCGCGCGACCGATCGCGTGAACGTTCGCGCCCGCAGCCACGAGCGCACGCGTGACCTTGTCGATGTTGCCGGACAGCACTTCGATGATGGCGCCGAGCTCCTCGCTGAACAGCGCGGCGAACGGATCGCGATGGACGGGCGTGACATCGAGCTCGAGGCCGAGGCCGGAGCAGAACGCCATCTCGAGCGCCGTGACGACGAGGCCACCGTCGGAGCGATCGTGGTACGCGGCGATCACGCCGGCGTGAACGAGCTCCTGCAGCGCGGCGAACGTGGCCGCGAGGCGCTTCGGATCGTCGAGGTCCGGCGGTTCGTCGCCGAGCTGCCCGAACACCTGTGCCAGGCACGATGCGCCCAGGCGGTGCTTTCCGTCCGAGAGGTCGACGAGCAGGAGCTCGTGACCCTCGCCGCGTAGCTCCGGCGTGACCGCCTTGCGAACGTTCTCGACGGGACCGAACGCGGTGACGACGAGCGTGACGGGCGAGACCACCGTGCGCTTCTCCGCAGCGGGCGGCCCGGGCGGCCTCGCGCCGTCGAACGACGAGCCGGCACCCGCGACGCCGCCGCTGACCCGTTGATCGATCCAATCGGCCGCGGCGAGCGCCTGCGCGATCTTCTGGTCGGCACCGGAGACATCGATCGGTGTCGAGAACACCTGCAAGTCGCGGATCGTCTCGCGGTTCGCGGGAACGTTCGCGAGGCGGTCGAGCTCCGCGTCGATCGGGTCTCTCGGTGGCGCCGTGCGCGCTTCGTCGGCGACCTGGCGTTCGAGCTCCGCGAGCTCGTCCTGCGGTGTGAACACTTTCGGCGCGGGTGTTGCCGGCACGCCGTGCTTCGAGATCGGCGCGTCCCACACCGTACGCATCGACATCGAGTCTTTGCCGACGGGAATCGAGATGCCGAGCGCGATCGCGGTGTCGCTCGCAGCGCGCACGGCTTCGTACAAGCGCGCGTCTTCGCCGGGGTGCCCGGCGGCGGCCATCCAGTTGCACGACAGCTTGATCCTGCCGAGCGCACCGATCGGCACCGCGGCGAGGTTCGTGATCGCTTCGCCGATCGCGAGTCGCGACGCGGCGGCGGCGTCGAGCAGCGCGACCGGTGGGCGCTCGCCGATCGACATCACCTCGCCCGCGTTCGTGTCGAACCCCGCGGTCGTCAGCGCGCAGTCGGCGACGGGCACCTGGAACCGACCGACCATCGGATCGCGCGCGACCATGCCACCGACGCTGCGGTCGCCGATGCTGATCAAGAACGTCTTGTCCGCGACCGTCGGCAGGCCGAGGACGCGATCGAGCGCGGCCGCGATCGTCGCACCGCCGAGGTCGAGCTTGTCCTTCGCCGGCGGGATGACCTCTGCGCGACGCACCATGCGCGGCGGCTTGCCGAGCACGAGCTCGAGCGGGAGGTCGACGGGTGCGGGACCTCCGCGATTGTCGGTGACGAGCAGCTTGCCGTCGGGCGTCGCGATACCGAGCTGCGCCCACGGTGCGCGCTCGCGAGCACACAGCGCGCGAAACTCGGGCACGCGTACCGGATCGATCGCCATCACGTAGCGCTCTTGCGCTTCGTTGGACCACAGCTCGAGCGGTGACAGGTCGGGCTCGCCCGTCGGAATCGCGCGTAGCTCGAGCGTCGCGCCGAGATCCGCGTCGTGAACGAGCTCGGGCATCGCGTTCGACAAACCGCCCGCGCCGACATCGTGGATCGAGAGGATCGGGTTCTCGTCGCCGAGCGCCCAGCAGCGATCGATCACCTCTTGGCACCTGCGCTGGATCTCCGCGTTGTCACGCTGGACGCTCGCGAAGTCGAGATCCTCCGCGGACGTGCCTTGTGCGAGCGAGCTCGCCGCGCCACCGCCGAGGCCGATCAGGAACGCGGGACCGCCGAGCACGATCAGCGCGGCACCGTCGGGGATCTTCGCCTTCTTGACGTGCATCGGGCGCACGCTGCCGATGCCGCCCGCGAGCATCACCGGCTTGTGATAGCCGCGGCCTGCACGCTCGTACGTGCGGAAGTAGCCGAGGATCGCAGGGCGACCGAACTCGTTGTTGAATGCGGCGCCGCCGAGCGGACCCTCGGTCATGATGTCGAGTGCGGTCGCGATGCGCGCCGGCGATCCGATCCAGCGATCACCCGCGGGCTCCCACGGCTCGAGGTGGCCGGGAATGCGCAGATCGCTCACCGTGAAGCCGACGAGGCCGGCTTTCGGCTTCGCACCGCGGCCGGTCGCGCCCTCGTCGCGGATCTCGCCGCCCGAGCCGGTCGCCGCGCCGGGGTACGGCGAGATCGCCGTGGGATGGTTATGGGTCTCGACCTTGCCGAGGATATGCACGGGCTCGCGGATGCCGCGATACACGTGGTCCTCGCCGGGAACGAGCCGCATCGCGACGCTTCCCTCGACGACCGCCGCGTTGTCCTTGTACGCGCTCAGCACGCCCGCCGGGCTCGCCTCCGTCGACTTCTTGATCAGCGCGAACAGGCTCTTGTCCTGCCGGATGCCGCCGATGTGGAACTCCGCGTTGAAGATCTTGTGGCGGCAGTGCTCGCTATTCGCCTGCGCGAACATCATCAGCTCGACATCCGTCGGATCGCGACCGAGCTCGCCGTATCGCGTCACCAGATAATCGATCTCGTCGTCGGCGAGCGCGAGCCCCAATCGAACGCTCGCAGCGCGCAAGGTCGCGCGACCATCAGCGCCGAGCGCGACGTGACCGAGCGGCCGCGGTGCCCCCGGAGCCGCGATCACGGTCGCGAGCTGTGCTTCGCTGACGAGCACGCTCTCGGTCATGCGATCCGCGAGCAGCGCGCCGATCTTGTTCGCGTCGCCGCTGCCGGCAAAAGTGTACGCGATCGTTCGCTCGATCCGCGTGACGGCCTCGAGGCCGCACACGTGTGCGATGTCCGTGGCCTTGCTCGACCACGGGCTCGTCGTACCGACGCGCGGTGCGATCCAGAACGCGCCGGCGACCTGCTGCACCGTCGACGCGGTGTCCGACGGGCCGTACACGAGCATCTGCTCGAGCTGCGCGACCTCCGGTTGCGGCAATGGGCGCGACGTAGCGACGACGTGTGCCCACTTCGCGTCGATCGCGACGACCGTGGAGACCGCTGCGCGAACCTTCGCGAGGACACGTGCACGACGCGCGGCCGACAGCGCACTTCGTCCAATGATGGTCAGCACCCCGCCTCCGATCGGATGGGATCGCAGAAAACTCGCCACAGAGAAGGGGAGCGCACAGAGAGGAGGGTTTTGGGCGCGCGTCCCGAACGAACGCGAGGATCGCGATGCGGCGATCTCGTGAGAACCGTGTTCTTCGTCGCGAAGAAGCGACTCGAAACGTCCTCTGTGTATTCCCCTTCTCTGTGGCGCATTTCCGGGTGGCCGTCGCCGACGTAGGAAACACCCGAGATCGCGCTCGGCGAACAACCTCTCGCCTCGGGTACGTCGCGATGAATCGCGTCCCCCGACACGACGCGGGTCAAGCCGCCTCCAACGCGCTCGCGATCCGCGGAATCGGATCGCGCACGTCCGGCACGAAGGTCTGCCCGGTGACCGTCTCGTAGTTCGCGATGTAACGACGCGCGGCTTCGAGCCGGATCTCGTCGGGCATCACGGGGGGCGGGCCATCGCCCGACCACTTCGCTTCGTTCGCGAGCCAGATGCGCACGTACTCTTTGCCGAGCGAGCGCGGCTCTTCACCGCGAGCGAGGCGCTCCTCGTAGTCCGATGCGTACCAGTAGCGCGACGAGTCCGGGGTGTGGATCTCGTCGATCACGGTGAGCGTGCCGTTCTTGTCGATGCCCATCTCGTACTTCGTATCCGCGAGGATGAGGCCACGCGTGGCCGCTTGCCGCTGGCCCTCCGCGAACAGCGCGGCGGCGAGCTCGCCTGCGCGATCGAACATGTCGGGATCGATGCGGCCCATCGCGAGGAGCTCGGCGCGCGAAACCGAAACATCGTGATCGCCCTTCGCTGCCTTGGTCGACGGCGTGAGGATCGCGTGGGGCAGCTTCTGGTTCTTCTTCATGCCGTCGGGCAGTGCGTGGCCGCAGAACGTGCGCGCGCCGGCCTCGTAGGCTTTCCAGATCGAGGTCGACGTGACACCCGTGATGTACGCACGCATGACGAGCTCGACGGGAAGCGGCGTGCATTCGCGCGCGATCATCACGTTCGGATCCGGCACGCGCACCATGTGATTGGGCGCGATGTGGGCGGTCTGCTCGAACCAGAACGTGGCGAGCTGGTTCAGCACCTGCCCTTTCGACGGAATCGTGCCGACGACGGCGTCGAACGCGCTCAGCCGATCCGTGACGACGATGATGCGCTCGCCGCGCTCTCGATCGATGTAGCAGTCGCGAACCTTGCCGTCGTAGCGCTCGAGCTTGCGACCATCGATGGTCGTCCACGGCGTCGAGTCGAGCGTGTGGCGAAGCTGCGCGCGAAGCTCGTCGTCGAGGCTCATCGGGTTCCTCTCAATGCGCGTTCGAGGATGTGCGGCGCGTGGCGCAGGTGGTGTTCGAGATCGAACGCCGTGTCGAGGTCGTCGGAGGACAGTCGGGCCGCGATATCGGCGTCGGCGCCGAGGAGCGCGCGGAAGCGACCCGGCTTCGCACCGGTCTCGCCGACGGCGGCGGCCTCCGAGATCGCGGCGAGCGCACAGCGCTGCACCATCACGTAGGCTTCCTGGCGCGGCAGGCCCGTCTTGACGAGCGCGAGCAGCACGGCCTCGGAGAAGTACAGGCCGCCCGTGCGATCGAGGTTCGATTGCATGCGCGCGGCGTGAATGACCAGGCCCGACACGAGTGTCGTCGCGCGCACCGTCATGAAGTCCGCGAGGATGGTCGCGTCCGGCATCGCGACACGCTCGACGCTCGAGTGCGAGATATCGCGCTCGTGCCACAGCGCCACGTCCTCGAGGCCGGCTTGCGCGTAGCTGCGCAGGAGGCGCGCGAGGCCCGTGAGGTTCTCGCTGAGGATCGGGTTCTTCTTGTGCGGCATCGCGCTCGAGCCCTTCTGGCCCTTGCCGAAGCCTTCCTCGGCTTCACCGACTTCGGTGCGTTGCCAGTGGCGAACACCGAGTGCGATCTGCTCGATCGCCGTGCCGAGTAGCGCGAGCGCGCAGAACACTTCGGCGTGGCGATCGCGCTGCACGATCTGCGTGGCGACCGTCTCCGGCACGAGGCCGAACGAGCGCAGCGCTTCTTCTTCGATGCGCGGATCGAGGTTGCCGTACACGCCGACCGCGCCGGCGACCTTGCCGACGCGAATGCCATCGCGCGCGCGAACGATGCGCTCGTGGGCACGCGCGACTTCGGCGTGCCAGCGCGCGAACGTGAGGCCGGCGGTGACGGGCTCCGCGTGGATGCCGTGCGAGCGGCCGATCATCGGCGTCTTCGCGTGCTCGCGCGCGCGAGCGGCGAGCGCGGTCGTCAGCTCGTCGACGCGAGCGAGGATCTGATCGAGCGCGCGCGAGGTCTGGATCGCGAGGCAGGTGTCGAGCACGTCCGATGACGTCATGCCCAGGTGCAACCACCGCGCGGGTTCCCCGGCGAGCTCCTCGACGTGGGTGAGAAACGCGATCACGTCGTGGCGCGTGGTCGCTTCGATCGCGAGGATGCGCACGGGATCGAGCTTGCCTTGCGCGGCGTTCGCGACTTTCGCGGCGGTGCCGGGCGGGACGGTCCGATGCGCTTCCATCGCGCGGCAGACGGCGAGCTCGATCTCGAGCCACAGCTCGAACCGATACTTGTCCTCCCAGAGTCCAGCGAGCTCGGGTCGGCTGTATCGCGAGATCATCCTGCTCCTCGCGGTCCTTGTACCCCGAGGAAGCGGGCTTTTCTAGCGCGCGATCAGCCAGATCACGAGCGTCACGATCGATCCGATGATCACGACGATAGAGCCCCAGATCATCACATCTTGCGTCTTGCGCGTGCGAGCCCGATTCGGATCGTGGGGCGGCGCGAGGCGGCCCATTCCCTGCTGGGGAGTCTGCTTCGACAGATCCGAGAGGGGACGCATCTGCACCTGATGAACCGGCCGCTGCTGCTGCACCGGTCGCGGCGCGCTGTCCGCCATCTTGTGCGAGATCGCCTGCATCGGTTGCGCGGCTCTCGGCGGCGGCATGGGCTGCGGTGCCGGCAGACCGGATGGAGCGGGATTCCCCTCCCAGCGATTCGTGCGGCTCGAGTCATCGATGCGACCGTGCGGATCGAACTGCTGAGCCGGTCGCTGGAGCAAGGTGGGCGCGGCTTG
>Ga0154020_10004572_pt1 | contig 16481 bp, 11 predicted proteins | sample Klosneuvirus_201_FD_109709 | JGI IMG/M metagenome (GOLD analysis project Ga0154020, IMG submission 109709) | Active sludge microbial communities from wastewater, Klosterneuburg, Austria - Klosneuvirus_20160825_MG | ecosystem: Engineered > WWTP > Aerobic digester > Activated sludge | place...
CGACGACGCCCGAGGACCTCGCGCACCGGTTCGAGGCCGTGCTGCGCGCGAATCCGTCGTTCACGTGGGTGAGCATGGGACGCGACGACGGCACGTTCGTCGGTGTCGTGCGAACGGCGGGCACGCTCGGCGTGAACATCAGCCGCATCGGCGAGGACGGCAAGACCACGCGCGTCGAGCATGTCATCGCGACGGGCGGTGACTGGGGAGAGCCGAAGACCACGGCCGACACCAAGTACGATCCGCGCCAGCGTCCGTTCTACACGCTCGCCGCCACCGCGAAGCAGCCGGTGTGGACCGCGCCGTACGTGTTCGAGGGACAGAACGTCCCGGGCATCTCGTACGCGTATCCGATGATCGTCGACGACAAGCTCGCCGGCGTGTTGACGATCGACTTCGATCTCGCACGACTCTCGGAGCTCACGCGCGAGCTCCAGTTCAGCCCGCACGGCCGCGTGGTCTTCGTATCCCACGATGGCATCGTGCTCGCGCATCCCACGGCGCCCGTCGTCCGCGGCACCGAGCTCGTTCGTCTCGACACGCTCGACGATCCGGCGGTCAAAGCGCTGCGCGCCGCGGGCACGGGGGCGACGCAGTTCGATCTCGGTGGCGAGATGTATCTCGCGCGTACGCAGCGGATCGAGATGCCGGGCGGTCCGGCGTGGCAGGTGCTCGCGTATGCACCCGAAGCCGACTTCACGTCGGGCCTTCGCGAACGGGTGATCACGTCGCTGCTCATCTCGCTCGTCGCGGTGTTGTTCGCCGTCGCGATCGCGTGGGTCCTCGCTCGCCGCGTCGCGCGCCCGCTGATCGGGCTGTCGAAGGAGATGGAGCAAGTCGGACAGCTCCACCTCGACGACACCACCGATCACGGTTCGGCGTTCAAAGAGATCGACATGATGAACACCGCGCTGGTGAAGATGAAGGGCGGACTGCGCTCGTTCGCGCGCTATGTCCCGCGCGACCTGGTTCGCACGCTCGTCGCGTCCGGCCTCGATGCCGAGCTCACCGGCGAGCTGCGCACGCTCACGATCTTCTTCTCCGATCTCGAAGGGTTCACGAGCCTCTCCGAAACCAAGGCGCCCGACGAGCTCGTGAAGTTCCTCGGCAAGTACTTCGACGACATCAGCACGATCATCGCGTCCGAGAGCGGCACGATCGACAAGTACATGGGCGACGGCATCATGGCGTTCTGGGGCGCGCCGTCGAAGGTGGAGGATCACGCGGTGCGCGCGTGTGTGGCCTCGATCCGGTGCCAGCGCCGCGTCGCGGAGCTCGCGAAGCAAGGCACGAACCTCGCGACGCGCATCGGTCTCGCGACCGGCGTCGTGCTCGTCGGCAACGTCGGCTCGCACCAGCGCATGAACTACACGGTGATGGGCGACGTCGCGAACCTCGCGTCGCGCATCGAGGGCCTCAACAAGCAGTACGGCACGTTCCTCATGATCAGCGAGGCGACCTACGATCTCGCGAAGGAATCCGTCATCGCGCGGCCGATCGATGTCGTCGCGGTCAAAGGCAAGAAGCAAGGCGTGCCGGTCTACGAGCTGCTCGCGCTGCGCGCCGACAACGATGCGACCGCCGAGAAGGTCGCCGCGCACTCGAAGGCCGCGCTCGATGCGTATCTCGATCGCCGCTTCGACGAAGCCGCCACGACGTGGAGCCTGGTCCTGCAGCTACGCCCCGGCGATCAAGCCGCCACCGTGATGCACGATCGCGCGCTCGCGTTCGTCGCGAAGCCGCCGCCGCCCGAGTGGACCGGCGTGTGGGTCGCCACGTCGAAGTAGCTCGCCGACACCGATCGGATCACCAGTCTTCGTACGAACAGAACACGAGGCCGCGCTCGCTCGCGACCGCACGTCGAACGAGATCCAGGATCTGCACGCCGTTCGCGCAGATGCTCCGAAACTCGACGAGCTCGTGCCGCGCATCGGTCGCGTCGAGCAGTGCGGCCACGGCCTCGCGGCTCATCACGAAGCTCGGATCGTTCGCGTCTTCGACCTCGCGCAACTCCGCGCCGCCGACGAGCGCACGCAATCGTCGCGGGAGCTCGGGTGCATCGTGGATCATCGCGTAGTCGTCGCAACGCACGAACAGGTGCGCGACATACGCGGGCTCCGCGAGACATCGCGTGAGGTCGTCGGTTCCCGCCGGCCAGATCTTCGTCGTTGTCCCCACCGTGCTCCACGCTACCACCGCACGCTGCTTCAACGGACACTATGACGGTGGAGCTCGAGTTTGTTCCCTTCACCGAGGATGCACCCGACACGGGCAGCGAGGTACGGCTCGAGGTCCCGAACCCGGACTACGAGGCCGAGCTCGCGGCGCATCGAGCGGGCCTCGAGCTCAATCCGTTCGCACGATGCTACGCGTCGCCGTCGTTCTGTCCGCAGCTGTCCACGCCACCAGAGGATCTCGTCGACGCGGACCAGATCTGCATCACGAGCACGACGCTTTCGGTGGTGGTCGGGTACCCGTTCGCGGGTCGATATCGTGTCGCGATCACGAGCGAGAGCTCGAAGGGTTTCACTCACTCCGAGCTGTTCCGTCAGCTCGTGCGCATCTATTCGACGATGTACGCGGGCGCGAGCGCTGCGCCGATCGACAAGCTCGACAACATGGACGTCCAGAGCCCCCGATTCGGACAGGCGTGGCACGAGATCACGGATCTCGTGATCGAGCGGGTTGTCGTCGCGAAGCGCGGGCGACAGACGTTCGCGTGGATCGCGATCGGGTCGTAGCTCTCTCCCACGCTCGGATCACGCGATGCTCACGCGCGCCCCCACGTAGTCTCACGTGACCTCGTGGGAGGTTTTCTGCATGCGATTGCTTGTTCTTGCCGGAGTGGTGCTGGCGGTCACGGCGGCTCGTGCCGACGTCAGGTATCACGCCGAGGCCTCGGCATTCGCGGGCCCGGTGTGGGCCTCGGAGAAAGGCAATGGCGTCGACGAGTCCCACACCAGCGGGCTTCTCGACGTCCGAGGAGCGCTCGGCCTGTCGTGGCGCTCCGCGTCCGGCATCATCGTCCGTGGCGGAGCCGTGCTCGACGTGTTCACCGCTGGAAGCAGCACCAACGGCGCCGCCCTCGGTATCGAGCTGCAGGCCGATACCGAGATCGCGGAGTGGCCAGGGTGGCGAATTGGCGGTCGGCTCGCGGGGAGCCTCGGTGACGGCGGTAAGGCAACCGAGGCCGGCGAGGGGCAGCTACTCGTGCCCGGCGTGCGGCTGCGCAAGGACTTCGGGTTCGTCGGTGTGGACGCGATCCTGGTTCGCGGCGGAGACAGCGAGCGGCGGCGCAGCGCGAACGCGTTCGTCTTCGGTGCGGGCGTGATCGGCAAGCCTGCTGTGGTGGTCATCGGAATCGGCGGCGTGATCGCCGGCATCGTCGGAATCGTCGCGTATCGAGCATTGAGGAACACGCACTGATGCGGGCGTTCATGCTTTCCATTCTCGCGCTCGCAGGCTGCAGCGACGAGTGCTTCATCGACGGGCTCGGCTGCGAGGACGACATCGTGCCGCGCGTCTACACGGCCGTGGCCGCCGGCGCCGATCACACGTGTGCGCGCGCGGACACCGCGTTGCAGTGCTGGGGCGATGGTCCTGCGCCGCCGCGAGGAGGCAATGTCCTTCGCGCTGCGGGCGAGATCACGTGCGGCCTGGATCAGCCGTCCGGGATGCTCGCATGCGCATACCCCGGATCGTCCATCTATTACCCGAGCGATTTCTTCGTCGACGTCGCGGTGAGCGAGACGCATGGCTGCGGCATCCGTCGTCTCGGCGATGGAACGCATCGGCTGACGTGCTGGGATGACCCGACACCACCGCTGGGCACCGTGTCCGAATCCGTCGCCGTCGGCAACGGTCACACGTGCGCGCTGCGGGGAGGCGCCGCGTCGTGCTGGGGACGCAACGAATCCGGCCAAGCGAGCCCGCCGCCGCAAGTGCTGGACAAGCTCGCGGCCTCCGACGGCTACACGTGCGCTCTCGATCAGAGCGCGATCGTGTGCTGGGGACTCGCGCCATCGCCGATTCCCGCGGGCTCGTTCGTCGAGATCGCGGCCGGAAAGTCCTTCGCGTGCGCGCTGCGGACCGATCAGACGATCGCGTGCTGGGGCGATCCGTTGGACGGACGCACGTCACCACCGAGCGGCGCGTTCACGACGCTCGCCGTCGGCGGACGCCACGGCTGCGCGATCGACGTCGCGGGCGGCCTCGCGTGCTGGGGCGCCGACGATGTCGGCCAGTCGTCGCCGAACTAACTACTCGAACTTGATCGTGCGGTACCCGAAGAGGCGCACGCGCTTCGAGTAGAGATCGAGCAGGAACAAGCCGACCACGCCGATCAGCACGAACGGCCACAGGTCCTGCGTGTACTTCACGCTCTCGTCGTTCGTCGCCCAGATCTCGGCGGGCTTCGCTTGGTCGTGACCACCGGAGACTTGCGCGGCGTGCGCGAGCGGCTCGGTGTCCGGCGTGGTGCGCAGGTACTCGAGCGGATAGGACAGGGCGACCGCGCCGAGCGACTCCGCCACGGTCTTGCCATCGCGCTTGTGGACGGCCTTGAGCAGGTAGCTGCCGTACTTCTGGATGCGGAAGTCGGCGGTGTAGCGGCCCGCGGCGGTTTGATCCATCGGCAGCTCTTGGCTGACCTTGTTCGTCGCCGGATCGATCACCTGGAGCTTGGTCTCGAGCTCGTTGACGAACTTGTCGCCCGAGTCGATCGCATCGACGGTGACCTGCGCACGACCGTCGGCGACCTTCGCGAACAGATCGTACGAGTCGTAGACCTTGCGCCTCATCGACGAGCGCACGACCTGCGCGAAGAACTTCGGATAGCCGCCCCAGCGGATCCAGTTCACGGCCCAGCGGTTCTTCACGTCCGAGGTCCACGCGACCGAGGTGCCCGCACCGTGGCGCCAGCGCGCGAGGATCGGCTCGCCGAGATCGGAGATCAGGATGGTCTCGGCGGTCGGCTTGGGCTTGGTGGTGACGTAGCCCTTGAGCGTCGGCGCGTTCTCGACGCCGGTGCCTTCGATCGCTTCCACGCGCTTCGCGATGCGAACGTGGATGTCGTCCTCGACGAGCTGCGACTTCTGCGCTTCCTGCGTCTCCTTCGCGAAGATGCGGGGCAGGGCGCCGATGTCTTCGACCATGTACAAGCGGCCATCGCCCGCGTCGGCGATCATCGAGAGCAGATTCTTGTCGGCGCCTTGAACACCGACACACGAGACCGTGATGCGAGCGCCGCGCATCTCCTGGACGAGCTCGGAGATGCCGTCGGAGGGTGCTTCACCGTCCGTCATCACGATGACGTGCTTCACCTTCGCGTTGATGTTCTGGAGGATCTCGAACGCTTCCTTGAGACCCGGGTAGATGTTCGTGCCGCCGCCCGACGTGAGGCGCGAAATCTCCGTCGAGATGCGCATCTTGTTCGCGGCGCGCTGCGGGCGCACGAACACCTGCGCTTCGCTGTCGAACGCGACGACGGCGATGTAGTCGTCGGGCGCGAGGACTTCGGTGGTGGCGCGCGCGGATTCCTTCGCGGCTTCGAGCTTCGGGCCCTGCATCGAGCCCGAGCGATCGATGACGAGCACGATGCCGATGTCGGGCTGCTCCTTGACCTTCTCGGCATCGAAGCGGACCGGCATGATCTGCTCGATGCGCGTGGACTGATAGCCGCCGGATCCGAACGAGTCTTCGCCGCCCGCCATGAGCAGGCCGCCGCCCATGCCGGAGACGTACGTGTCGAGCGCGGCCATTTGACCTGCGCCCATCAGGTGCGCGGGTACGTCGGAGACGAGGACGAGGTCGTACTTCTCGAGCTCCTTGGCCGTCGACGGCAGACCCGCGGGCCCGCGCACGGTGACATCCATCTGCTCGTGCTCGAGCGCCTTCTGCAAGTAGCTCGCGCTGCCGGGCTCGCGCAGGATGCCGCCCTCGACGTAGAGGATCGATGGCTTGCCTTTGACCGGCGCGGTCATCACCGCCTGGTTGTTCGCCTTCTCGGTGTCGTGCGCGAACTTCGAGAGGCGCAGCTTGTACGTGGTGGCGCCTGCCTTCTTCGCGTCCGACTTGAACTTCACGAGGTTCTTGCCCTCGCGCAGCTCGACGCTCTTGCTCGGCTCGAGCGGGTTCGGGAACTCGTCCTGTTGGAGCGTGAGCGTCGCGGTCTGCGCTTCGGTCGACCACACCTCGGCGGTGACCTCGAACGGCTGACCGACCTTGATGTCGTCGGGGACGAGCACGCCGACGACGCGGATCTCGCTCGTCTTGTCCTGATCGAACGTACGCCACGAGACCTTCACGCCGAGCTCTTTGGCGCGGTAGGCCTCGGTCGCCACGTCACCGACGGTCTGGTTTCCGTCGGAGACGATCACCATCCGCGGCAGATAGCCATCGGGGTACAGGCCGTACGCGAGCTGCATGGCGGACTGCGTATCGGTGCCCGCTCCGGCGCCGACGTGGCGCTTGATCGCCGCGGATAGTTTGCCGTCATCGGCGCGGATCACCTGCGGCTTCTCCGCGAAGGTGATCAGCTGGAAGTTGCCATCGTCGCCCGCGCCTTCTTGCAGCTCGTCGACGTACTTCTTCGCCGCGTCGAGCTGCTTCTCGCTGACCGAGTCGGAGACATCGACGAGTACGACCGTCGACACCTTGCTCTGCTCGGTGATCCACGACGGACGCGCGAGTGCGATCGCGACGCCGGCCACGACCAACGAGCGCAGCGTCGCTTGGAACACCTGCTGCGTGAGCGAGAGGTCCGTCAGCGAGACCATGCGCAGCAGGTACAACGTAGGGATCACGCAGCACAGGAACAGCCACTGCGGTGAGAGCAGCGTGACCGGGTGCTCCTCGCCGAAGTACGGCAGCCAATCGACGAACAGCGACGTCTTCCCGTCGATCACCCACTTGTCGACGATCAGGTAGACGACGATCGTGAGAGCGATCGCGACGGCGAGCCGAGCGATGTTCCCCGTCGTGAGGAGCGATTTGAGTTTGTTCGCCATCAGACGGTGATCCGGCGGTGATAGGTGATCCACTCGACGAAGATGAGACCCATCGCGAACAGCACGAGATAGATCCACAGCTTCTGACTGCGGCTGATGGCGAAGGCCTCGGGAGCTTCGAGCTTCTTGCCGCCGAGTGTCAGCTCGGTGGACGGGGCGATGTCGCTCTCGATCGGCGACGACAGATTTGCCGCGAGCTCGATCTGCGCCATCGCTTGACCCTTCGGTCCCTTCGCGGCGAGCTCGTAGTAGCCGACACGCGACGCATAGAACGTCGCGAGCCCGTCGATCACCGGCGTCTTCGTGATGCCGGCACCGGGTTGCGCCGTGCCGTCCGCGAGGTACGTGACCTCGGCCTCGGTCGCTCCGACCACGCCGTCGAGCGGAACGCGCTGCCGCTGCCCCGTGGAGTAGGTCGTGAGGAGATCCGTCGTGTCGCCCGCGAACCAATCGAGCGCGTTGACGAGCAGCATCGGGAACGCGACGCGCATCGGCAGGTCGGTCGCGCCGTCGCGGCCCGTCGACGGCAGCGAGAAGCCGAACGCGAGCATCTTGCGCTTGCCGTCGCGCTTCGCCGCGATGATCGGATCGCGAACGTAGTACGCGAGTGCGGACTCGCCCTTGCGCGCATCGATCGCGAACACGTTGCTCTTGTCCATGTAGACATCGGACATCGTCACCCAGCGCATGACCGGATGGTCTTCATCGATCTCGGTGATATGCGGGTTCTGCGTCTCGCCGCGCATCGCGAACGGGCTGTTCTCGCCCTGCGGGTGAAAGAACAGGATGTTCGTCGGTGGCATCGGCAGCACCGCGGGCGTGTGCTCGTCGAAGATCACCGCGTCCATGCCATCGGCGAGGGACGGCTTCGCGTCGTACTCGGCCGGCGTGACCTTCGTCGGATCCACGTTGTCGTAGACGAGCAGGGCGCCTTCGAGGAACAGGTTGTCCTCGGTGACCATCAGGACCTTCTGCTTCTTCTGCGCGGGGAGCAGCGCGAACGCTTCGTCGTCGAGCGTGAACGGATCGGAGCCACCCGGACCATCGACGGGCGCGAGCTGCACGCGCAGCTTGTTGTCCACGCTCGCCGGGAGCCGCGGATAGATCTGATGGATGCGCTGTCCGGGCGCGAGATCGATCAACTTCGCGTCGACGTTCGTCGTGCCGTTGTACAGGCGCAGCTTGCGGTGCGCGGGCTCGGTGCCGAAGTTCTGGATCTCGACGTACACCTCGTACGCCGCCTTGTTCGCGATGTAGCGGCGCACGTTGAACGCGATGATGCCGACGTTGTCGCTTCGTTTGCCGACCGGCATGAACCGCACGTCCACCTTCGACAGGTCCACCGACGCGAGGTTCTTCTCGCCCTTGTCATCGGCCTGTTGTGCCCAGTGAACGAGGCCGAGCTGCTGCTCGGGGAACGCGCCGTCGGAGATGATCACGATCAGCGGGTTGTTGCGATCGCGCAGCGCGTCCGCCGCGGCGCCGAGGGCGCGCGTCAGGTCGGCCGGCGTGTCGCTCGGCTGGATGCCGTCGATGATCTTGCGCAGCATCGGCGCATCGGTGGTGAACCTCGACATCGGCGTCGCTTGGCCGTCGACCTTCATGATCAGCGCGAGGTCGCCGCCGCCCATCGAGTCGACCAGCTCCTTCGCCTTGGTCTTCGCCGCCTCCATGCGCGTGAGCTTGTTGTCGTCGGTGCCGCCGTCGTTGGACTTCATCGACGCCGATGCATCGATCAGCACGACGACGTTGCGCGCCTTGCGCGAGGTTCCACCGAGTGTGGGATCGAGCGCGGCGAACAGCACGAGGCCGAGGATCAACAGGATCAGCAGCAGCGAGATGAGGCGCTTGAGCTGCTTCCACAGCGCGTTGGCATCCTTCTGCTCGAGGACGCGCTTCCACAGGCGCGCGAACGGCACCTCGAAGCGGCGCCGCCGCATCTTGATGATGTAGGCGCTGATCGCGAGCAACGCGGCGCCGCCGGCGATGATCGCCCACGTAGAGAGTGCAAACGGCCCCAAAAAGCTCACCGGAGGAAGCCTCCCGAGCGGAAGATCTTGAGGACGAGCTCGTCGAAGGGGATCGAGGTGTGCGTACGGAAGAACGGCATCGCGTACTTCGTGCAGTACGCCTCGAGCTCCTTGCAGTACGCCTCGTGTTCGTGCGTGTACGCCTCGAGCAGCGACTTGGAGATCGTGACCTCCTTCGTCTCGCCGGTCTCGCAGTCGACGAGCGCGAGGTCACCGTGGAGGTGCGGCTCGGCTTCGCGCTTGTCGTAGACCTGGAGCACGAACGGCTCGAACTTGTTGTAGCGAAGCGTGTTGAGGCCTTGCTCGAAGCCTTCCGGATCGTAGAAGTCGCTGATCAGCACGGCGAGCCCGCGGCGCTTGTTCTGCGCGACGAACGTCTTCATGCAGTCCGCGAGGTCTGTCTTGCCGCCGATGTTGCAGCTCCGCAGGAACTCGAACACGCGGAAGATGCGGTTCTTGCCGCGCGACGGCGGCATGCGATCGACGAGCTTGCCTGCGAACGGGACGATCGCGACGCGATCGAGGTTCGCGAGGCCGACGTACGTCAGCGCGGCACCGACCTGCATCGCGTAGTGCAGCTTCGGCAGCGGCGAGCCGATCGACATCGAGTCCGAAACGTCGACGAGGATGTAGATCGAGAGATCCTCTTCCTCCTCGAACAAGCGCAGCAGCAGCTTGTCGAGGCGACCGTAGAGGTTCCAGTCGATGTAGCGGAAGTCGTCGCCGCGCGAGTACGTGCGGTGATCGGCGAACTCGATGCCGGAGCCGACCTTGCGCGTGCGGCGCTCGGCGCGAAGGTTTCCCGAGAACACCTTGCGCGACACCATGTGGAGGTGCTCGAGCGTCTTCAGGAACTTCTCGTCGAATAGCTCGTCGCGATCCGCAGCGCGATTGTGCTTCGCCGCGGGAGGATGCTTGCGAGGATCGACGGCTTTGAACGCGCCGCTGACGGACGAAATGATGCCCACGTCCGCCTAGACTTCCTTCGTTGCCTTGAGGATCTCGGCGACGATCGCGTCGGGCTTGATGCCTTCGGCTTCGCCCTCGAAGTTCATGATCAAGCGGTGGCGCAGCGCGGGCGGCGCGACCGTGCGGATGTCATCGATCGACACCGCGTAGCGGCCCTCGAGGAGTGCGCGGATCTTCGACGCGAGGATCACCGCCTGGAGGCCACGTGGAGACGCGCCGTAGCGCAGGAACTGCTTCGACATCGCCGTCGCTTCCGGGCTCTCCGGGTGCGTCGCGAGGACCACGCGCACCGCGTAGTCCTGGATCTGGCGGGCGAGGGGGACTTTGCGGACGAGCTCGCGCATCTCCATGATGCGGGCCTTGTGGATCACGGCCTTCGGATGCGGGACGTCGTCGGACACGGTGCGATCGAGGATCGTGTGCAGCGACTGCTTGTCCGGATACTCGACGATCAGCTTGAAGAAGAAGCGATCGAGCTGCGCTTCGGGCAACGGATACGTACCGTCCATCTCGAGCGGGTTCTGCGTCGCGAGCACGAAGAACGGCTTCTCGAGCTGATACGTCTGCTTCGCGACGGTGACCGAACCCTCGGACATCGCCTCGAGGAGCGCCGACTGCGTCTTCGGCGTGGCGCGGTTGATCTCGTCGGCGAGGACGATGTTCGCGAAGATCGGTCCCTTCTGGAACTCGAACACCTTCTGACCGTTCTGCTCGGTCATGACGTTCGTGCCCACGATGTCCGCGGGCATGAGGTCCGGTGTGAACTGGATGCGCGAGAAGTGCGCGTGGATCGTCTCGGCGAGCGTGCGGACGAGCATCGTCTTGCCGAGACCGGGGACGCCTTCGAGCAGCGCGTGACCGCCACCGAGGAGGCACATCAGCACGCCTTCGATGATGTCCTTCTGGCCGACCATCATCGTCCCGATCTCTTGCCGCAGGCGCTGCAGATCGGTCGTGAACTGAGTGACGGCGCCTTCGATGTCGCGCTTGGCCTGTGGATCGACGGTCTCGGTCATTTGCTTCCCTCTGCTTGCGGTGCGGTCGGCGCCGTCTCGGCGTTGCCGGTATTCGGGTGAATCTTCGCGAAGTAGCGCTTCACGTAATACTTGTAGCTGGAGGGCAGCTTCTCGTTACGCATGACCTCCTCGACGATCTTCTCGTAGTCCGCGTAGACCTTCTGGTAGCTCGTCGACGCGAAGCCCTTCTGGGCGGCGGAGAGGATCGTCTCGCGGCGTGACGTGCCCTTGCTGCCAGAGACGCCCTGGAGGTCTTCGTCTTTCGTGTTGCCCGTCTTGTTCGTCGGATCGCCCGCGAGATCAGGGCCGGTGCCGGTGCCCCACTCCTTCCCGCCGGGTTGATTGCCTTGGCCGCCGGGCTGATTGCCTTGACCGCCAGGCTGCCCCTGCCCGGGCTTCTGGCCTTGGCCCGGCTTCCACGCCTGACCCGAGCCCTTCTGTCCGCGTGCGCGCTGCTGAAAATCCTTGTTCTTGTTTCCCTTGTTGAACGGATCGCTCGGGCCTTTGTTTCCCTTTTGCTTCGCGCGGCGCATCGCTTCGCGCAGATCGTCCATCTGCGACGACATCTTCTTCTGCGCCGCCTGCTTGCGCTGATCCTGATCGACGCGACCGGTCTCGCGCGCCGCGTCCTTGAGGTTGCGCGACGCTTGCTTGTCACGCTCCTTCTCTTCTTCGTCGCGCTCGTCCTTGCTCTTGTTGGGATCGGGCTTCTTGTCGAGCTGCTCTGCCGCCTTCTCCATGTCCTTCTGGAGACGCTTGAGCGCTTCGCGTTGCGCGGAGTCCTTCTTGTCCTGCGCGTCCTTGTTTAGCTTCTGCAGCTCGTCCTTCTTCTTCTGGAGCTCGCGCTCGGCATCGAGCTGCTCCTTCTCCGTCTTCGCTTCGTCCTTCTTCTTCTGGAGCTCGCGGATCTGCTGCTCGAGCTTCTGCTGTTGCTGCTTCTGCTGTTGCTGCTGCTTCTGATCCTTCTGATCCATCTGCTTCGAGACCTGCTCGAGCTTCTCCTGGAGCTTCTGCTTCTCCTGCTCGGTCATCGGCTTCTGGTCCTTCAGCGCCTCCATCTTCTTCTCGAGCTCTTTCTTCTGCTCGGGCGTGAGGTCCTTGTTCTGCATCTGCTTCTGCAGTTGCTCGAGCTGCTCCTTGAGCTGCTGCTTCTGCTCGGGCGTGAGGTCCTTGTTCTCCTTCTGCTTCTCGAGGTTCTCGAGCTGCTTCTGGAGATCTTCTTTCTGCTTGTCCGTGAGCTTCGGATCTTCGAGCTGCTTCTTCAGGTCGTCGATCTTCTTCTGCAGATCTTCCTTCTGCTTGTCCGTGAGCTTCGGATCCTCGAGCTGCTTCTTCAGCTCGTCGACCTTCTTCTGGAGGTCCTTCTTCTCCTGCTCGGTGAGATCCTTGTTCTCGAGCTGCTTCTTCAGCTCCTCGAGCTCCTTCTTCGCTTCCTCGGGATCGAGCTTCGCGGCGAGCTTCTCGAGCTCTTCCTTGGCCTTCTGGAGATCGTTCTTCTCGAGCGCCTTGCCGAGCTCCTTGGTGACGTTCTCCTTGGACAGCTCTTTGCCCATCTCGGACATCGCCTTGTCGATCTCGGCCTGGTTCGGCTCGGCCTTCGCGCTCAGCGCTTCTTCGGCCTTCTGCAGCGCTTCGAGCAGCTGCTCCTTCGTGATCTTGCCGTCCTCGGCATCCTTCAGCATCTGCTCGAGCTTCTGCGCGAACTCCTCGAGCTCCGGCACGTTGTCGCGCTTCGCGACGTCCTTGAGCTGGCGCAAGATGCTCTCGATGTACGCCCGCTCCTCGGGATCGATGAGGACCGAGCCGACCTTCTTGTAGCGATCGTCGTCGAGACGAACGACCGAGAACGCGAGTGGGCCGATCTGCTTCTTGCCGATGTACACCGTGATCTGCGTGTCGCCGGGCTCGGCGGTATCAGGAATGCGGACGGTGATGTCGGTCTTCGTCCAATCGAGCACCTGGATCGGACGCGCGTTCTCGCCGATGCCGAGGTACACCGAACCATCCGTCGGCACGAAGCCGGCGACCACGGTGTCCTTGTTCGCGAGCAGATCCGCGTCGGGATTTCCGATCACGGCGTGCGCGTAGTCGAGAGTGGCGACCGGCGACGCGATGCCGGTCATCAGGTTCTTGCCCAGGAGATGCACCATCTCGCCGGGGCGCGCGTGATCCGGATCGACGCGATACAGCGCTGGCATCCGATCGGGACGCGGGATCGCGAGACCCGCGATCAGCGCCGACAGCACGAGGAAGCCCGCGGCGGTCTTGAGGTCGCGCGGCGCGGCGAACGGGGTCGCGGCGGGAACGTTCGCGCGCGGGACGGCGCGGAGGCCATCCTTGATCGCGGCGACCATGAGGTCCTCGGTCTCGGCGGCGTCGGGCTCGGCCGCGTGGGCGCCGGTCGCGAGCGTGCGCTCGAACGCGATCGCCGTCGACAGTCGATCGGACAGCCCCGAGGCGCGATCGATCTTGCGAGCGAGCATCTCGTCGTCGACGTGGCGCAGCGCGCTGATCAACGCACCGCCCACGACGAACATCGCGGATGCGGCGAGCAGGATCACGCCGGTCGTGGTCGACACTCGCTCGACACGCATGAGCCAGATGGCGATCAGCGCGTTCGCGGTGCCGAGGATGAAACCGGAGGTCGCTCCTTCGAGCGCCCATTGCATGCGGATGCGAGACCGCGCCTGGCTGATCAGGCGCCGAATCGCCGACGTATCAGTAGCTTGCACTGGGGGCTCCTACCGTGACGGGGCCGCGGGGCCACATCGGAGTGGTAACGATCGAGGATAGCACCAACATTCCACGCGCCAGCCCGGCTTCAGGTCTAACCGGCTGCGACCAATGGGACACCGCGTCGGCGAATCCGTTGCCCGCTGCACGGTCATGTCGACGTAAGAGGCTCGCGCTCGTTTCGTCGACGGCGATCGGCGCGAACCTACACGTAGGCGTGGACCGGCTTCAGATCGTCAGGCGTCGAACGCCACGGACGGAGATCGTGACGAGCACCGTGCTGATCGCCGCGAGCGCGAGCAAGCTCGGCAGCATCTCCCACGGTCCGGCCGAGCGCAGCACCGCGCCGCGCATCACGTCGATCATGTGGGTCGCCGGCAAGGCCCGCCCGATCGCATAGAGAACTTTTGGGAGCCCGGCGACGGGGAAGATGTAGCCGGAGAGAAAGATCGACGGCAGCAGGAGCATCTGCGACATCTGCATCGCCTGCATCTGGGTGCCCGCGCGCATCGAGATGGTGAGCCCGAGGGCGAGCAGCGCGAACAGATACATCACCGCCGTCGCGAACAGGAACAGCAGCGACCCGTTGATCGGTACGCCGAAGCCCCAGCGCATGATGAGGAGGATCAGCCCCATCTCGACGATGCCGATGACGAGGTACGGCGCGAGCTTGCCGAGCACGAGTCCGATCGGATCGATCGGTGACACCAGGAGCTGCTCCATCGTGCCTTGCTCGCGCTCGCGCACGATCGCGATCGACGCGAGCACCATCGCCGCGAGCTGCAACAGGATCGCCACGAGGCCCGGGATGATGTAGTTCGCGGTGCGGCCACCGGGATTGAACAGCACGATCGGTTGCGCGCTGAGCACGGGCTTCGCGCCGGCCTGTCGAGCCACCTCGAGGTTCTGCGCCGCTGCCATCCCGTTGATCGACGCGAGCGCCTGCGCGCTGACGTTGGAATCCGAGCCGTCGATGAGTACGAGGAACTGCGCGTTCTCGCGACGCGCTCGCTTGTCGTGAAAGTCCGGCGGGATCATCACGCCGACGCGCACCACGCCGCGGGCGATCAACGCGCGTGCTTGCTCGGGGCTGTTCGTGATCTCGGTGACCTCGAACGAGTTCGTCGCGCGTAGCTGATCGATCAGCTCGCGACTCTCGCGCGTGTTGTCCTGATCGACGATCACCGTCGGTAGATCGCGGACGTTCTGATCGAGGAAGCCGAACAGCGATAGCTGGATCACCGGCAGCATGAAGAACATCACGAGCGTCCCGCGGTCGCGCAGGATGTGCTTGAACTCCTTCTGCATCACCGCGACGAAGGAGCCCCACTTCGATCCGCCGGAGTCTTCGCGCATCACGCCACCACCTTCTCGAGGACGCGCTCGCGCGCGGCTTGTTCGGTCAGCGCGACGAACACGTCCTCGAGGGACGGCGCGATCTCGCGAACCGTGGCCGGGAACCCGGCGGCGGCGAGGAGCGCGCGCAATTCGTCGTCGGGAAGCGACGCGTCGACCTCGGCGTGTACCGCCGTGCCGAACACCGTGGCGCCCTTGACGTAGCCCTGCGTGCGCAGCCAGGTCAGCGCGCGTGTCGATCCGGGCGTCTCGATCTCGAGGCGGCGCACGCCGGGATGATTCACCTCGGGCAACTGCTTGAGCGTGTCGGGCGTGCCGTTGACGAGGAGCTTCGAGAGATACAAGTAGCCGACCTCGGCGCACCGCTCGGCCTCGTCCATGTAGTGCGTGGTGACGAGCAGCGTGATGCCGCGCGCGGACAACGCGAACAACAAGTCCCACAGCTCGCGGCGCGCGACCGGGTCGATACCGGCCGTCGGCTCGTCGAGGAACACGACCCTCGGATCGTGCATGAGCGCGGCGCCGAGGGCGAGGCGTTGCTTCCAGCCACCCGAGAGCAGGCCGGCGCGACGGCTCGCGTACGGCGTGATGTGCGTGAGCTCCATCGCGCCGTCGATGCCGTCGCGGAGGCGCTTTCCCGAGAGGCCGTACACGCGCGCGTAGAACTCGAGGTTTTCGAGGACGGTGAGATCGGGATACAGCGCGAACTTCTGGCTCATGTAACCGATCGAGCGGCGGATCTTCGCGCTGTCGGTGACGCAGTCCATGCCGAGCACGCTCGCCTTGCCCTTGGTCGGCGCGATCAGGCCGCACAGGATGCGGATCAACGTCGACTTGCCCGAGCCGTTGGGCCCGAGCAGTCCGTAGATCATCCCGGCGGGCACGCTCAGCGTCACGTCGTCGAGCGCCTTGAACGCGCCGAACATGCGCGTGACGTGATCGACGACGAGCGCGTCCCCCGTGTAATCGGCGCTCACTTCGCCACCTCGATCGTCGCGGCCATGCCGGCGCGCAGCTGGTCGAAACCCTCGACGAGCGCGATGCGCGTCGCGAACACTTGGTCGGCGCGCTCGTCGGCGGTCTGGAGGTTGCGCGGCGAGTACTCGCCTTGCTTCGCGATGAACTCGACCTTGCCCTTGAACGTGCGCTCGAAGCTGTCGACGGAGATCGGGACCTCCTGGCCGATCGCGATGTGCCCGATCTGCGTCTCCGGCACGTAGATGCGCACGTAGAGCTGCCCGTCCTCGAGGAGAACGACGGCGGTCGCGTTCGGTCCGACGATGTCGCCGGGGCGCAGCTGCAGCGACTCCACGCGGGCGGCGACCGGCGCTTTGATCGACATCTCGGCGATCGTGATGTCGAGCTGATCG
>Ga0154020_10004573_pt1 | contig 16480 bp, 11 predicted proteins | sample Klosneuvirus_201_FD_109709 | JGI IMG/M metagenome (GOLD analysis project Ga0154020, IMG submission 109709) | Active sludge microbial communities from wastewater, Klosterneuburg, Austria - Klosneuvirus_20160825_MG | ecosystem: Engineered > WWTP > Aerobic digester > Activated sludge | place...
AGACTCCTGGCGCTGTCCGATCTGTGGCGCCAAAAAGAGCGACTTCTTCGAGCTGTCCGCGCCCCCTCCCCAGGCCACGCCCGCGCAGAAAATGGCTCCGTCACTAGCAGCTCCGTCAGCAGCCGCTCCGTCAGCAGCAGCTCCATCAGCAGCCGCTCCGCCCAGCCCGGCCTCTGCTGCGACCGTGCCTCCGTTCTCCCTTCTGTGGACGGTCGGTTCGCTCAAGGGAAAGGCCCAGCCCTGACGATCGGGAGTACGTCCGGCGGGCTCTCCTCCGCGCCGCTACCTCGATCATTCGCTTGCGTTTGGCGAGGCCCAGTAGACATAGTCGGACTATGTCTGCCTCTGTAGAAGCCAGCGGAATCGAATCAAAGGGAGTCGAGTGCTCTGTCACAGGTCACCTCGTCGACCTGCATGCACAGCGAATCTTTCCCGGTCGCTTGCAGATCCGCGCCGGCAGGATTGTCGCTGTCGAGCCGCTGCCCGCTTCGGAGGTCGCGCCCGGATTCCTCCTGCCCGGCTTTGTCGATGCGCACCTGCATGTCGAGAGTTCGCTCTTGTCTCCGCCGATGTTTGCGCGCTTGGCCGTAACCCACGGAACGGTGGCCGCAGTCTGTGATCCCCATGAGATTGCCAACGTGCTCGGAGTCCCCGGCGTCCGCTACATGATGGAGCAGGGAGAGCGGGTACCCTTCCACTTCTATTTCGGGGCGCCGTCCTGCGTGCCAGCGACGAGCTACGAGACCGCCGGCGCGCAGCTCGGACCCACGGAAGTCACCGAGCTACTGTCCGATCCGCGCATCACCCATCTGTCCGAAGTGATGAACTACCCAGGGGTGCTGCATGCTGATCCAGCGCTGCTTGCCAAGCTCCACGCCGCGCGGCGACTCGGTCGTCCCATCGACGGACACGCCCCTGGTCTGTTTGGCGAAGCGCTGCGTACCTATGTCAGTCAGGGAATCAGCACCGACCATGAGTGTCAGAGTCTGGAAGAAGCGCGCAGCAAGCTCCTACTCGGACAGCACATCCTGATTCGCGAGGGCTCGGCGGCCAAGAACTTCTCGACGCTGCTGCCGCTCCTTACGGAGTCTCCGCAGTCCTGTATGTTCTGCTGCGATGATCTGCATCCCGATGATCTGCTGCTCGGTCACATTGATCGCTTGGTGCAGCGCGCGGTCGCAGCAGGAATCGATCTGTTCGCGGTCTTGCAAGCGGCCTGCGTAAATCCGGTGCGGCACTACCAGCTACCGGTCGGTCTTCTGCGGGTGGGCGACCGGGCCGACTTTGTGCGGGTGCGCGATCTCACAGGCTGGCAGGTGGAGGAGACGTGGATTGCCGGACGGCGGATCTATGCGGACGGACAGAGTCTAATTCCCAAGCTCACGATTCCTTCCTGCAACCAGTTTGCCGCCGCTGCGCTCCGTGCAGAGTCTCTGCAAGTCGCCGAGCAGCCGGGCTCTCTGCGCGTGATGGTGGCGCATGACAGGCAGCTCTTGACCGACTGTGTCCTGTGTCCGCCCAAGGTTCGGGAGGGTCTGGTGGTGCAGGATGTCGAGCGCGATCTGCTCAAGCTGGTGGTCAAGAGTCGCTACGATCAGCACCCGCCGCAGGTGGCGTTTGTGCGCGGCTTCGGACTGACTCAAGGGGCGCTGGCCTCGAGCGTGGCCCATGACAGTCACAACGTGATTGCCGTGGGTGCAGATGATGAGTCGCTGCTGCGCGCGCTCAACTTGGTGATTGCGGCGCACGGGGGACTGGCGGCAGTGACTCCGCACGGAGAGTCGCTGCTGCCGCTGCCGATTGCTGGACTGATGAGTGTTGAGGATGGGGAGACGGTGGCCGCGCAGTACGCCCAGCTCAATCACCTGGCAGCGCAGAGTGGCTGTGTGCTGACCGCGCCGCTCATGACGCTGTCGTTCCTGGCGCTGCTGGTGATTCCCGAGCTAAAGCTCTCGGATCGCGGGCTGTTCGACGGCACAAACTTCCAGTTTGTCGATCGATTTGCGCCCTAAGTTAGCGGCGGGCTCGTTCGCAGACTACGGCGCGGCTGCCCAGGGGCTTGCCGGACAGGGCGGCAATCGTCGGCTCGACCTGCTCCTCGGGAACGAACAGATAGGCGTGCGAGCTGTGCAGCTCCATCGGGATCTCGGCGACGCCCTGGCCCAGCACAAACGACCGCAGCCCAGCATCATCGAGGTTGTCGCGCCGACCGACGTTTAGATAGAGCCGAACCTCACCGGGCGAAGGCGGACGGCTGTCGCGCAGTGGCCGACGGGGACGACGATCACCACCCTCCTCGGAAGGAGCCGCTGCGGACTCGCCACTGCGGGCCGGCTCACCGGACGGTGCATCGGCAAGCCGCGTGGGCTTGGCGCGCGAGTCGGCCCAGGCCTCCCAGAACTCACGGCCATCATCGGTGTGAATGATGTCGAGTGCGGCCTGTGGAGCCGCCCCTGGCGAGGACAGCGCCACCGGCTCGGCAACCCGCTCACCCGGCTCATCGGCACGACGGGGCCGGCGATCATCGTCACGGCGCCGCCGGTCATCACGACCTCGGCGATCCTCCTCACGACCCCGGCGGCCATCGCGCGGTCGGCGGTCATCGCCCGCGAAGCGACTCTCGGAGCCACGGCTCGGTCCATCCGCACGTTGGGCAGACGTCTCCGCACGCGGTGCTGAACCTTCCGCTCGCGGTGCTGAACCTTCCGCTCGCGGTGCTGAACCTTCCGTACGCGGTGCTGAACCTTCCGCTCGCGGTGCCGAACCTTCCGTACGCGGTGCCGAACCTTCCGTACGCGGTGCCGAACCTTCTGCACGCGGCGCCGAACCTTCCGTACGCGGTGCCGAACCTTCTGCACGCGGCGCCGAACCTTCTGCACGCGGTGCCGAACCTTCTGCACGCGGTGCCGAACCTTCTGCACGCGGCGCCGAACCTTCTGCACGCGGGGCTGGGGCCGACGGTCGTGGGGCGACACCCTCGGCGCGGGGTGCTGGCCGCGAGCGCGCTTCGTCCTCACGGGGGCGCCGATCGTCCTCACGGGGCCGACGCTCCGAGGGACGGGCCGGGGCCTCGCTGTGCTGGGCTTTCGCCGGCTTGTGATGCAGGTGCTGCTCGAGCAGGTGCGCCAAGATGGTCTCGCCCGTCTCGCTGGCCAGCAGCCGTCGCAAAAGCGAGCGGTACTCCGGCCCCGGATTGCGGTGACCCAGCTCCTTCTGCATGCGGTCCATGAACTGGCCCTCACGCAGCGTCTGTAGCTCGGTTTCCGTCGGCAGCGCCCGCTCTTCGGGGCGAATCTTGTAGGTCAGCTTGAGGTAGTAGAAGTTCCCCAGCTCGCGCGGGCTGATCAGTGAGATGGCAATGCCACGCTTGCCGGCGCGACCGGTGCGGCCCGTGCGGTGGACGTAGACCTCGGCGGACTCGGGGAAGGTGTAGTTTATGACAAACGGCAGATCCGAGATGTCGATGCCGCGCGCGGCGACGTCGGTGGCGACCAGGAACTTGAGGTCCTTGGCCTTCATCCGCTTCATCACCCGCTCGCGCTCGGCCTGGGTCAGGTCCGAGGAGATCGGCTCGGCGTCGTGGCCGCTGTTGCGCAGGAACTCAGCGACTGCCGAGGTCTCTTCGCGGGTGTTGCAGAAGACGATGGCGCTCTCGGGGCGCTCGATCTCGATGACGCGCAGAAGGTCGCGCATCCGGCCCATGCCGGTGACCATGTAGTAGGCATGGATGATCTCGGCGGCGGAGATGCCTTCGCCCGACAGCTGGATGTTGAGCGGCGAGCGCAGATAGCGGTGCTGAAGGCGCAGCACCTCATCGGGAATCGTCGCTGAGAACAGCAGGGTCTGGCGGTCTGTGGGACAGCGGCGAAGGATCTCGGTGATGTCCTCGAGGAAGCCCATCGACAGCATCTCGTCGGCTTCGTCGAGCACCAGCGCCTTGACCCGCGACAGGTTCAGCGTCCCGCGTCGCAGGTGGTCGAGCACCCGGCCCGGCGTTCCCGAGACCAGGTGCGCGCCCGCTTTGAGCGCTTCGACCTGCCGACCCATCGGCGCCCCACCATAGATGGCGGTAATCGACAGCCGGCGGCGGGCGGCAATCCGTCCAATCTCATTGGCGACCTGGAGCGCCAGCTCGCGCGTCGGTCCGAGCGCCAGCACCTGCGGGAAGCCATTGCGGGTATCGGCGTCGGGATCGAGCACCGCCTGCACAAAGGGAATGCCGAACGCCGCCGTCTTGCCCGAGCCCGTGCGCGACTGGACAATCAGGTCGCGACCGGCCAGCGCTGGACGATAGACCCGCTGCTGCACCGGCATCGGCTCTGAAAAGCCCATGTCACGCAGCGCACCGGCCACGTCCTCGGACAGTCCCATCTCGTCGAAGGTGCGGGGATTGGGGCCGTAGTCGGCTTCGCCAAGCTCGCTCTTGGCAGCATCGGCAGGGGGCGGGGCAGTCGGGGCAGCGGCAGCCGGCGCAGCGGACGCGGTGGCAGCAGCCGGCGCAGCGTGCTCAGCGGCGCGTCCTGCAGACAGCTCGTTTTCGGTGGCCTGCGCGCTTTCGGTTAGGGCCGGAGCCAAAGTGGGTGAAGTAGCGGCGGCGGCTTTGGCCTCCGCTGCGCCAGCGAGCAGCTGATTGCTGTCACTGGGCGAGCCGTGATCCTGCATAGAAACCTCGTGAAAATGTCGCCCCTGTGCTGGGCAAGGCTCCGCGAGCCAAGCTGGCTCGACCAACCGGCGGACCGTAGCACCTTCGTCAGGTGGACGGTTCGCCAAGGCCGAGCGCACGGGCCGACTAGGTCCTGGGGGGGTCGCACGGAAGCCGTTGCCGACCGTCGGCACGGTTTGGACCCCACGTTGAAAGGCACAAGCCCACTTCTGCAGATCAGTCGACTCACGACGGCGCCTGATTGCGTCGCAAGCTGGCTAGCAGCCGACCCCCGTAGGCGCCGATTCACGACGACCTGCGGGGAAGGAGTACAAGAGCTGCTCAGGAAGGGAAGAAGTAGCAAAGGCGGGCTTCGAAAATTCGCTTGGTTTTCTGAAAGCTATCTTCCACTAGATCCGCTGTCAAGAAGACCCTTGCGGACGACGTGGTGGGCTTGGGCGTTGGGCTACTCGCGGGCTATTCAAAGAGCAAGCGGCTGTAGCGCTCGGCCCACGGGTCGCCAAACGGACGGCGCAGACGCAGCCGCGGCCCGTGCTCGTGAAATGCGCCAAACACCGCCTCTTGATCGGCCTTGGAGCGGCCCGGCGGCGGATCTTGAAACACCTGGAGGTACTGCGACAGCGCTTGGGTCAGCGCGGCAAAGCCCTCTTCGACCTGGCGAGGCCGCAGCTTGGCGTGCAGCCCGTCCCCCGAGGCGAGCTTGGCCGACCAGCCCGGTCCCGGCTCACTGCCGAGGCGCAGGAACGTACTGCGCAGCGGGGCGAGCACCTTCTGGGTCTGCCACTCGCGACCGTAGACCTCGGCGTTCACCGACACCCACCACGGCAGCGCCATCAGGTCGGCCAGGAAGCACGGCACGTCCCACTCGTACTCGGGAAACACCGTCAGCGCGAAGCCCTCGACCGCCGGCAAAAGCGACGGCCCTACCATGACGTGACTGAGGACGATCTTGCGAACCTGCCGACTGCGATAGGCCCAGGTGCTGACCTTGGCGACCCCGAGCTGCAGGGCGTGGCTGCGCAGGTCTCCGTCGATCGGAAGCTCCTCGAGCTGAAGCTGCTCACCGAGTCGAGCGCGCAGGCCGTTGACCATCCCCGCAATGTCGACTTCGCGACGCGCCTTGAGGTCTTCTTCGACGGTACGGGCGCGATGACTGGCTTCATCCCAGGCCAACCGTCCATAGGTCAGCCCCTTTTCAATCAAGCTCATGGTCGGGTCAGGCTAACCAGCTTTCCAAGCGCATTCAACTCAAGACCTCTCCAACAGCAGGCGCAGCCCCGAGGGCAAGGAGTCGCCAAAGGCAAACCGCTCCTCCCGTTCCTCACGCGGCACGACCTCCAGCACCATCTGCGCCAGCCGCTCCCCATCGTCGGCAGGGAGCTGGACGCGCAGCCAGTCGGCCACTTTTTGCCTCGCCGGCAGGTGCAGATCGCGCACCCGATCGCCACACAGCCGGGCCAGCTCGGTCACCGCATGGGCCAGCTGATAGCGCTCCTCGGCAGCGTCCGTTCCCTCGGGCACCAGCTTCATGAGGCGCACAGTCCACTTGTCGGCCAGGCTCGGCGACACCACCGCATCGATCGGCCCGTAGAGCGGCATCCGTCCGCCGATTCGACCCATCGCCCACAGCCCAAACTCGCTGCGCTTCTTTTCGAGCAGCAGCAGCACAGCGTCGCCCAGCTCGATCTTGCGCCTCACCTCGAGCCGCTCGCAGGCGGCCAGCACCCGGAACACCTCGGCGGTCTCACTCGGGCTCACCGGCTTGCGATCGGGACGCTTGAGCGACGGAAGGACCAGCGGCGCCGCACGCTTCCAGATCTCTTCCTGCTGGTTGCGCGACAGACCGCCGGCAATCCGCCGCCACAGAATCCACCACTCGAGCCGGCAGGCGTCGTCCTTTTCGTGCGCGAGACCGGCGTTAAAGACCCGCCACGCCTCCTTGACCCGCCAGTCGTCGAGCGCATAGCCAAAGCCAGGCCGCAGACAGAAGCCCACCAGGTTGAGCCAGCGCGCCTCATGGGCCACCCCCCGACCGCGCTTCTCACGCGCCGCTTTCAGCTCCTCCCACAGGGCCCGCAGCGTCGCCGTCGACCAGCCATCGCGCGGACCCAAGACCTGCACAAGTGCTTTGGGCAGTCCCGCCGCCGGGGAGCTGCCCGCAAAGACGCCGCGAATGTGCTCGGCTGCCGCGGCCACCAGGCCCGCTTGCTCGGCAGGCAGCGCCGCGACCTCTTCGCCATCGGACTGACTTTGCGACGGGGCGGGCGAGCTGCTCTCGCTCTGCCGGAGGTCGAACTGGAGTCGCCACTTGAGCTGGGCTCCACCATCGGGCTCTTTCTCTGCCGAGGCCGCCCACAGCTCGAGCGTACCAATCTCCGACAGCCGCGCCCGGAGCGTCACGGTCACGGGCCGCTGCTGCGACGACTTGGGATGGCGCAGCACGGTATACAGCGGCGGCAGCTCGGTCAGCTCGCTCGGCTCTAGGTGCAGCACGTCGCCCGGCTTGTCGCCCTCGCGCAGCACACTCGAAAACAGCCGGAAGCGCACCGGGCGGTTGAGGAGGAGCGCCATCGGCTGTGACGGCAGCTCGACCTCGCTGCCCTCCTCCATGCCGCGCGGCAAAAGACAGACCTGGCGAGGCCCTTTTTGGTCGTGGGTCTCGACTTCGATGTAATAGGCCCGCGCCGCTCCGCCCGAGATCCGCAGCCCCTCACCCCGTCGCGACAGCGCGTAGTAGGCCGCCCCGCGTGCCACCGCCAGATCCGGCGCATCGTTGGTGAGCAACCGAGGCCGCTGCCCGGTCAGATCTTGCAGCACGTCAAGGATGCGCGCCCGAATCGTCGGCGCACACAGCACGCCACCGTTGTAGAGCACCACCGTCGGCGCCGCTTTGTGCTGACGCAGAAACGCCGCGACATAGCGCGTCACGGCAGCATCAGAGGCATAGGGCAGACCAAACTCTTGCAGGCCCGAGCGACTGCGGGTTGGCTCGGCATCGGCAGTGACCCGCGGGAAGAAGCCATCGAGGATCGCGGTCTCCACGTCGCTGCGCAAAAGCTCACTGTGCAGGCCCCCGCCGATCAAGCGACTCGAGCGCCCGGCGACGTGAATGCTCCACCTATCCGGCGGTGCGTCACCGAGCAGCTTTTCCTTGGCCACCCGACAGGCCTGCGACAGCCCGGCAAAGCTATGGGCCGCCAGCCGTCCGCCACCGACCTGCTGCTCGACGCGCCGCGCCAGCAGCAGGTCCATGTTGTCGCCACCGAGCAGCAGGTGTTCCCCGACGGCAGTGCGCGTAAAGCCGATCTTTTTGCCACCGCGCGCCGCCGACTTCTGCACCGAGATGAGCGTGAAGTCGGTGGTGCCGCCGCCGATGTCGCAGACGAAGATCTGGTCGCCCGCCTCGACCTCCTCGGTCAGTCGGGCGTGCTGCGACAGCCAGTGATAAAACGCCGCCTGCGGTTCCTCAAGGAGCGTCAGCTGCGCCAGAGGCACCCCGGCCCGCCGCGCCGCCTCGACGGTCAGCTCGCGCGCGACCTCATCGAACGAGGCCGGCACCGTCAGCGTCAGCTCGATCTCCAGAAGCGTCGTCCCCAGGCCGTGACAGAACGCCGCCAGCATGTGCTGGAGATAGCGCGCCGACACATCGACAGGCGACAGCCTCGGCACATCGGCGGCGCCACCCCACGGCAAGATCGCTTGCAGACGATCGACCTTGGGATGACAGAGCCAGCTCTTGGCCGACAGCACCGAGCGACCGGGCACCGCCTGGGCTTGCGTACGCGCCAGCTCGCCGACGACAAAGTCCGGGGCGGGCTGTCCCGCTGGCGTCCACGGCAGCCGCGTCGAGTCCTTGGCCAGCTCATGCTCGCCGAGGTGGTGATGCACCGAGGCCAGCGTCGGTCGCGCCGCCACATCCGCCGGGCCGACCAGCTGCGGAATCGAGAAGTCACGGACCCGCCGAGGCTGCTCGCTTGTGTCGATAAACGCCAGCGCCGAGTTGGTAGTCCCCAGGTCGAGTCCAACCAGATAGCGTGCGCTCACCGCCTAGCTCCCGTCGCCCAGCTCAAGCTCCGGTCCCTCGCTGGGTACCGAGTCATCCTCGAAACCACTGCCGACCGAGCGCTCGCGAATGTTGTATTCCAGCTTCCAGCGTCGCTTGCCGTCGCGGGCCACACACCACAGCTCCAGGACACCGACCTCGCTGACGTGGCTCGACAGCCGCACCGGAATCTGACTGCCCGCCGGTGCGCCATCGCCCGCCGGCAGCACCGCCTCGACGGAGGCCAGCTCCTCGATGCCGTGCTCGGGGCTCAGCTCCTCGATGAAGTCGCCGACCTGATCACCCTTGCGCGTCGACGAGGACAGGAAGCGAAACTCGACCGGCTGACCGACGTACAGACCAAACTCGCGGCCTGGCACCTCGGCGCTCGTGCCCTCTTCCATGCCACGCGGTGCGACGCACAGCGCATGCAGCACCGGGTCCATCCCCGGCACCGCCGGCATTGCCGCCTCGACGCCAATGAAGTACGAGCGCGCCGTACCGCCGCGAATCCGCAGCCCATGGCCGCGCCGCACCAGCCCGTAATAGGCCGCGCCGAGCGCCACCGCGTGATCGTAGTCCGCCCCCGTCAGCGCCCGCACCGGCTGGCCCGCCCAGTCCGACAGCACCTGCTCGACGCGCCGCCGCAGCGGAGTGCCCTTCATGACGCCGCCGTTGAACAGCAGCGCCGTCGGCAAGCGATGGTTGCCAAGAAACTTCGCGAGGTGCCGCGTCACCGCCGGGTCCGACGCAAACGGCAGGCCGATCTCTTGCAGACCCATGCGCCGCGCTGCCATCGGACGCGCCTGTGACTCGACCACCGGAAAAAAGCCGTCGAGCAGAAACTTTTCGACATCGCCACGGGTCAGCTGGGTCTTGATCGATCCGCCGATCACCTTCGAGCCACGACCAAGCACCACCACCGGCGCCAGCTCTTTGCTGCGATCGGCGCCGAGCAGCTCTTCTTTGGCAAAGCGACAGCTGTGGAGAAGCTGCCGACGCTGCCACGACTCCAGCTTATGACCCTCGCGCTCCAGGCGCTTGCCGACGCTCATCGCCAGCATGAGGTCCATGTTGTCGCCACCGAGCAAGATGTGATCGCCGACCGCGATTCGCTCGATGGTGAGGTTGCCCGCCTGATCCGCCACCGAGATCAGTGAAAAGTCGGTGGTCCCGCCGCCGACATCGCAGACCAGCACGACATCGCCGACGCGCAGCAGATCCCGCCAGCTCTGCGGATGCCGACCCAGCCACGCATAAAACGCCGCCTGCGGCTCCTCGAGCAGTGTGACCTTGGTGAGTCCCGCCGAGTGCGCCGCCCGCACCGTCAGCTCGCGCGCCACTTGGTCAAATGACGCCGGCACCGTGATCAGGACCTCTTGCTCGTCGAGCGGAAAGCCCGGCATGCGATGATCCCAGGCGTCCTTGAGGTGCTGTAGATAGCGCGCCGAGGCGTCGACCGGACTGACCTTGCTGACCGCCTCGGGACCGTCGCTGGGGGCGGCAAACGGCAAGATTGGCGCCGTGCGATCCACCCCGTCATAGGCCAGCCACGACTTGGCCGACGAGACCAGCCGCATTGGCACCTGACCGCCGTGCTGACGAGCCAGCTCCCCGACGACCCAGCTGCGTCCCTGCCCGGTCGGCCACGGCAGATCGAGCGCCCGCGCCGGAAAGTCCGACGGAGCCGACAGATACAGAAACGAGGGCAAGAGGGGCCGCGCTTCGACCTGACCGGGCAGCACGACCTGCGGCACCTCGAACAGGACCGGCACCGGCGGTGGCCCATCGTCGCTAAGCTGCGAGGTATCCAGGTAGGCCAGCACCGAGTGGGTGGTGCCGAGGTCGATCCCCACGAGGTAACGGCTGGTGGTGCTCATCCTGCGATCTCCACTTCAGCCGGGCAGATCACCGACGGATCGTGTCCCGCCGGAATGTCCGAGAGGCTGCTGTGGGCCATTTTCCATCCATGATGCCGGAGCGAGCCCTCAAACGGTGGCTTGCCGGTGACATGCCCGATCAGGCGCACCTGCGACGGATCATGCCCCGCCGCAATCTTGACCACCGCCTCGTCGGGTTCGGGTCGAATCGGTGCAATCTGGCAGTGCTCCGCAAGGCCCTTGCGACAGCCGCGGTGGATGTCCCGCACCGCCGCGCCAACCTGCGCATCGCTGTAGCCATCGATGTCCTCGAGCAGAAAGTCGACCAGGCGACCCTCGCGCTGGAGTACCGAGAGCAGCTGAACCGCACCCCGCTGACGAAGCGCATCGCGCTCAGCGCCACTCGGCGGCTCGGCGGCTTTGACCTCGGGCTTGACCTCGAGCTTGGGTTCGGGCTTGGCCTCTGGCTTGACCACCGGCTCGGCTTTGACCTCGGGCTTGGCCAGCGGTTCGGGCAGTCGCAGAAGCTCCGGCGGCAGCAGCTTCACCGCATCGTCCGGCAAGCGAAACCGCAGCAGCACCGCAAAAAAGCAGCGCAGAGCAAGCAAAAATCGACTCATTAGCATCCGCTTGTAGTGCCCGCTCTCCGTCGTGTCAAGCTCTCATCCCCCAGCGTAGGCCGCTTGACCAAAGGACACGGAGGGCGATAAAAAGGCCGCAGTCATTTCATGGGGAATCCAAGTTCCATGACCCAGATTGCTCTGCCTCCCGGCGCACTGGTCGCCGACAAGGCGCCGCCACCGTTCTCCCTCCTCGACTACGAAGGCAACCTCCGCGAGGGCGCAGACCCCAGCCTGGTGCCCGACATTCCCGACGCTGACTGCTTGCGACTGTATCGCGAGTTCATCAAGCTGCGGCTGGTCGATGATCGCTATCTGAAGCTTCAGCGGCAGGGTCGCCTGGGCTTTTACATGCAATCCACCGGCGAGGAAGCCACCCAGCTCGGCGTCGCCTACGGACTGCGTCAGAGCGACTGGGTCTACCCGTCGTACCGCGAGCCCGGCATCGCCTTTTTCCGAGGCTACTCGATCAGCGACTTCACCAATCAGCTGTTTGGCAACGCCGAGGACCCGATCAAAGGGCGGCAGATGCCGGTACACCACAGCTTCCGCGCCGGCAACTTCGTGTCGATCTCGTCGCCGGTGGGCACGCAGATCCCGCAGGCCGTCGGCACCGCCCGCGCCGCCCAGATCCTCAAGCACGACACGGTGGTCTCGGTGTTTTTCGGCGAAGGCACGACCTCACCGGGCGACTTCCACGTCGGCTTAAACTTCGCGGGCGTCTGGAAAGCGCCGGTCATTTTCGTCTGTCGCAACAACGGCTGGGCGATCTCAACGCCGCTGTCGATTCAGACCGCCTCGCCGAGCATCGCCCACAAGGCGCTCGGCTACGGCTTCCCGGGCCTGCTCGTCGATGGCAATGACATCCTGGCGATGATCTCAGCGACGCGCACTGCCGCCGTCCGGGCCCGTGCCGGGGAAGGTCCGACGCTGATTGAAGCGCTCACCTACCGCCGCGCTGCCCACTCGTCGTCCGACGATCCCTCGGTGTATCGCAAGGGCAAAGACGACGAGATCCGCGAGTGGGAACGCCGCGATCCAATCGCCCGCTTCAGCCGCTACCTCGAGCGCCGTGGCATCTTGACGCCGGCCATCGACGCCCAGTACCGCGATGAGATCACCCAGGAGATCTCCACCGCGCTCGCCCACGTCGAGACCGTCGGGACGCCGCCGCTGATGTCGCTGATTGAGGACGTCTACGCCCAGCCGACGGCCAACCTCCGCGAACAGCTCGCCGAGTTACTCACGCTGCCCCGTCAGAAGCTGGGCCACGGTTAGGCCGCCCTCTTAGGAGCTTTCTTCGACATGCCCGTATACAACATCATCCAAGCGGTCAACGACGCGCTGCGCATTGAGATGCGCAAGAACTCCAACATCGTTGTGCTCGGCGAGGACGTCGGAAACTTCGGCGGCGTCTTCCGGGCCACCTCCGGTCTTCAGGAAGAGTTCGGCAAGGACCGGGTCATGGACACCCCGCTGGCCGAGGCTGGCATCATCGGCTCGGCAATCGGCATGGCGCTGTACGGCCTGCGTCCCGTCGCTGAGATCCAGTTTTCAGACTTTATCTTCCCGGCCTTCGACCAGATCGTCAACGAGCTGGCCAAGTTCCGCTATCGCTCCGGCGGCGAGTATCCGGCCCCGATGGTCATCCGCACGCCCTACGGCGGCGGCATCCGTGGCGGTCACTATCACTCGCAGTCTCCCGAGGCGTACTTCGCGCACACGCCGGGTCTCAAGATCGTCATCCCGTCGAATCCCTACGATGCCAAGGGCCTGCTGCTCTCTGCGATGCGGGAAGAAGACCCGATCCTGTTTATGGAGCCCAAGCGCGTCTACCGGGCCTCGCGCGGCGAAGTTCCCGAGGGGGAGTACACCATCCCGATTGGACAAGCCAAGATCGTGCGGCCCGGCAAGGGGGTGACGGTGCTGTGCTACGGATCGATGGTTCATTCCGTCGTCGAGGCCGTCGAGAAGCAGGGTGCCGCCGACTTCGACCCCGAGGTCATCGACCTGCGTACGCTGATTCCCTTCGACGGTGAGGCGATCCTCGAGTCGGTGCGCAAGACCGGTCGGGTGGTCATCGTCTACGAGGCGCCCAAGACCTGCGGATACGGCGCAGAGCTATCGGCCTTTATCGCCGAGAAAGCGATCCTGCACCTCGAAGCGCCGATTGTCCGCGTCGCCGGGCTCGACACGCCGTTCCCCTACACGCTCGAGCTTGAATACCTGCCGTCGCCCGAGCGAATTGCCAAGGCGATCGCCGAAACCGCGAGGTACTAAGCCATGGCCCTCGAGTTCAAGCTCCCCGACATTGGCGAAGGCGTCGTCGAAGGCGAGATCGTCCGCTGGCTGGTCGCTGAAGGTGACACGCTGAGCGAAGATCAGCCGATGGTCGAGGTCATGACCGACAAAGCGACCGTCGAGATCCCGACCCCGCGCGCCGGCAAGGTCCTCAAGCTGATGGTGCCGAGCGGCAAGCTGTGCGCCGTGGGTCAGGTGATGATTGTCATCGACACCGACGGTACCGGCAGCAAGCCACACGCTCCGCAACAGCCCTCGGCCCCCGCAGTGACCCGAGCCGCCGCAGCCCAAGCCCCGGTGGCTGGTCCGGTTCAGACGGTCTCGGCAGCCGAAGCAGCGGGCCGCAAGGTCCTGGCCACGCCGGCGACTCGACAGCTGGCCCGCAACCTCGGACTCGACCTACGGACCCTTGTCGGCAGCGGTCCTGGCGGTCGCATCACCCGTGACGACGTCCGACGAGCGAGCGGCGACAAGACCGCCCCCAGAGCCGCCGTCCCCCAAGCAGCCCAAGCAGCTCTGGCAGCACCAGCCGCCACGCCAGCCGGCGCTCCGGCAGCCCCCCAGGCCACTCCGTCGCTCAGTCGGCCCGCCGCCCCGCCGGTCACGGTGCCGGTCAGTGCCGAGGACGAGCGCCTGCCGTTCCGGGGTCTTCGCAAGAAGATTGCCGAGAACATGCTGCGCTCGAAGCTGTCCGCCGCGCACTTCACCTACGTCGAGGAGTGCGATGTCACCGAGCTGGTGGCACTTCGCAAGCGGGCCCAGAAGCGCGCCCAAGAGCGAGGCATCAAGCTGTCGTTTCTGCCGTTCCTCATCAAGGCGGTGGTCTCGGGACTCAAGAAGTACCCGATTGTCAACTCGACCCTCGACGAGCAGCGAGAAGAGATTGTCCTGCGAAAGAGCTATCACATCGGGGTGGCCGCCGCGACCGAGTCCGGTCTGATCGTCCCGGTGCTGCGCAACGCCGACCGCATGTCGCTGTTCCAGATCGCCGGCGAGCTTGAGCCGCTCACCGAACGCGCCCGCACCGGCAAGGCCAGCCGCGACGAGCTGAGCGGCTCGACCTTCACCATCTCCTCGCTCGGCAAGCTGGGCGGGGTGCTGGCGACGCCGATCATCAACTTCCCCGAGGTCGCGGTCCTGGGCGTCCACAAGATCAAAGAGACACCGGTGGTGCGCGACGGCCAGATTGTGATCCGCCAGATCATGAACCTGTCGATCTCGCTCGATCACCGAATTGTCGACGGCTACGAGGGCGCGATGTTCCTCCAGCACGTCGTCGGTCTGCTCGAAGATCCGACGCTCATGTTCATGGAGCTGGTGTAGCCCATGCGCTCCGTTGGCTCGGTGGAAGGCTGCGCGCCGCCCCTCGAACACTTCACGCCGCAGCAGCACCTGGCCCCCGACGGGGGCTTCGACCCGGCGCGGGTGGCTGCCCTCGGGATTTCGCGTGAGCAGCTCCTCAAGATGTATCGCGGCATGCTGCTGATCCGCATCATCGACGAGCGCATGCTGACGCTCCAGCGCCAGGGTCGAATCAGCTTCTACGGCGAGGCCCGTGGCCAAGAGGCAGCCGTCGTCGGCACTGCAGCAGCACTTGGTCCGAGCGACTACCTGCTACCGGCGCTGCGCGAGGCCGGGGCGGCGCTCTATCGCGGCCTGCCGCTGCGCGCCTACATCGCGCAGATCTACGGCAACGAAAACGACCTCACCAAGGGTCGGCAGATGCCCTGTCACCCCGGCAGCCGCGAGTCCCGCTACGTCACGATGTCGTCGTGCATTGCTACCCAGCTCCCGCACGCCGTCGGCATGGCCATGGCCGCCAAGATTCGTCGCGACCCGGTGGTCATCGCCGGCTACATGGGCGACGGCGCCACCAGCGAGGGTGACTTCCACGTCGCGCTCAACTTCGCCGCCGTCTTCAAAGCCCCAGTCGTGTTCGTCTGCCAGAACAACCAGTGGGCGATCTCAACGCCGGTGGCCGCCCAGACCGCCTCGCCAACGATTGCCCACAAGGCGATGGGCTACGGAATCCCCGCTCTCCGCGTCGACGGCAACGATGTCCTGGCCTGTTACGCCGCCATGCGCGAAGCCGTCGCCTACGCCCGCGCTGGCGGCGGACCGATCTTCCTTGAGGCCCTCACCTACCGCGTCAGCGCCCACTCGACGTCCGACGATCCCTCCCGCTATCGCGACGAGTCGGTGACCGCCGTCTGGAAGAGCGAGCGCGACCCCCTGGCCCGATTCCGCCACTTCCTGCGCGTCATCGGCGCGCTCTCCGACGGAGTAGACAGCGCTCTTGGCGAAGCCATCGAGGCCGAGATCAAGTCCGCCGTCGTCTCCGAAGAAGCCGTCGGTCCGCCTGCCCTCTCTACCCTCATCGAAGACGTCTTCGCCGCCCCGACCGCCGCCCAGAAGGAGCAGCTCGCCGAAGTTGCCGCCGCCCTCCCGAGCCGCCCCCACGCCTAGCGCTTTCGTCCGCCCCCGCTCACCCCAAGTCCATATGGCGCGCCAGAATCAATATCTGTTTTAGTCCAAAGTTGTGACAGCAAATCAGCACCGCATCACGCGGACTGATTCGATAGGCATCCCACAGCTCCTCCCCGACGCGCACGCAGCCCAGAAAGTCCTGCTCGCGGCGCGCTTGGACCAGCCGAACCACCTGCCCGTGCTGCTCGGCGATGCTCAGCGATTCCAAGTCAATGCCCACCGCCCCAAGCAACCGCACCACAGCCTCGGGAGGACGGATCACCAAGTGCTGCTTGGCAATCCGTTTTAGCTCATATAGCGGACACAGCGGTGACCTCTGAATCACCATCGCAATGGGATCTCCGAAGAATCGTTGTACTAACTCCCTTTTGATATGTCTAGTGGCGGGAAAATGGGATTTTTTTTCCCGACATCGTGACTTTTCCCACGAGATCTTGCTTCAGCTCGCTCTGTATCTTTTGTATTCACAATTTTGGTTCGTAATCTA
>Ga0154020_10004574_pt1 | contig 16480 bp, 19 predicted proteins | sample Klosneuvirus_201_FD_109709 | JGI IMG/M metagenome (GOLD analysis project Ga0154020, IMG submission 109709) | Active sludge microbial communities from wastewater, Klosterneuburg, Austria - Klosneuvirus_20160825_MG | ecosystem: Engineered > WWTP > Aerobic digester > Activated sludge | place...
TGTAGACGTACCTTGGAAACAAAGAACGAGAGCCAAAGTATTCGTACACAACGCAGGGAACGGAGGATTGGGTGGGAGAAACGGAACAAAGGAACTCTTAGAGGCTATGGAGTATGTACAGTCCCCTATAAAACTCATTGTGAGGTCACAGGTGCCTCTAGGACACACGAATGACCCCAGAGTTGAGGTATTGGTGGGTAGTGTTGAAAAAGAGGAATTATGGGCTTCTGGTGATGTGTTTATCTTCCCTGAGAAGTTCAATGGTCTCTCCTTACCACTACAAGAGGCTTGTGCGTCTGGGATGGCCGTGATGTGTGGTGACAGATTCCCGATGAACACATGGCTCCCAAACAAAATGCTGATACCAGTTGATTCCTATAAGAAAGAAAAGATCGCTGTTGAGTTTGACTCCGCAGTTATCCACCCCAAGACTATTGCAAAGAAAATAGACGAGGTATACGATACAGACATCTCCAAGGTCTCCCGACTGGGAAGAACATTTGGCAGAACAAACTCATGGAACAAACTAGGGACACAACTTACGACACTCTGCGGCGGGAACCGCTAGAGTTTTATGTTGATAAACTGAAACGCAATGATTATTTCAGTCTGGCTCGCTTTGGCGACGGTGAATTGTATTGCCTTTGGGGTGCGAAAGGTGAAAACTCTAATAAATGCAGGTATTCACCGGAACTCCGCAAAGGTTTAGAGGAATCTTTTAGGCATAAGAAGGACAAGAAGTTCATCTACGGCATGCAACACGTCTTGCCAAGAGACCTAAAAATGGCGCAGTCAATGTACGATGTTGATTGGTACGATTCTGAGGTATTCGGGGAAGCATTAGCCTCTGGTGGCCTCTATCCTTTGATCGCTCAACTGCGGGTTATGAACACGGTTGTCATCGGAAATAAGGATATAAAAGCAGACGTAGGGAGAATCTTCTACAACACCCACTTCATTGAAGTCCCTGCTAGTAATGCCTTAGATGTAAAAGATGATGTATTGAAACAGTGTCGGGCCTTGGCTCCGGCGTGTTTCCTCTTCTCCTGTGGTATGGCGGCCAATGTGTTTATCGCTGACCTGCACGGCCTCAAAAAGTCCTTCCTCATAGACTTGGGGCATATCTGGGATCCATTTACAGGGAATATGAGTCGCTGTGACTTATATGGGAAAACTAAAGAAGAAATTGAGAGAAACTTATATCCAAACGTATGAACCACATCAGAGGAGTAGGAGTAGCAGTTATTGGAGGGGCCGGATTCCTAGGCTCCCACTTAGTAGACCACCTCATTGAAGACAGGGGCTGTGAGGTACTCGTCCTAGACAACCTGATTACAGGACAGAAGAAGTTTATAAACCCAAAGGCAGACTTTGAGTGGTGTGATATTACCCACTCCGAGAATGAGTTGATCAAATACTTCCGTCAGTACAATATCAAGTTTGTTTTCAACTACTCCGCAGAACCCTACATTCCTGTTTCCTTCCACCGCCCGCTTCACGTCTTTGACATCAACGCTCGGGGGGCTTTGATGGCTCTCAACGCCGCTCACGAAGCTGGTGTAACTGGTTTCTTACAAGTATCTAGCGCAGAGATTTATGGGTCAGTTGATGGGAAAATCAACGAACAGTGCCACGCTACTCCCCACTCCACTTACGGGGCTTCTAAACTTGCTATAGACACCTTAGTTCAGGCTCGCTGGAAAGAGGCCAAGACTCCTGCGATTGCTATGCGTCAGTTCAACTGTTTAGGGGAACGAGAAACGCATCCTTACGTTATCCCTGAAATTATCTCCCAGATTCACGCTCAACCAGGAAAGACTGCCACTGTGCGTTTAGGGAATAACTCCTTTAGGGATTTCCAGTACGCCGGAGACGCTGTCCGAATGGCCGTAGAACTCCTAGAGAGTGGGAAGTTTGGGGAAGTCTACAACATGGGAAGCGAAGAAGGGATCCAGATGTATGACCTCGCTAAGATGATTGGGGAGATGATGGACAAAGAAGTAACAGTCGTCCCAGACCCAAGCCGTATGCGCCCGTGGGAGATCTGGCACTTGCAGAGTGATAATACGAAACTCTACGAAGCTATTACCTACCGACCGAAACACACATTAGAAATGGGATTAGAGAAAACCATCAACTACTTCCTCACAAATAAGTGTAAGTGGGACTTTTAGAATGAACGAAGAATACAAAGAATTAGAGGAAAAGTTCTCCCATTTCACTGGCTCAGAGTACGGCGTGAGTTGTAACACTGGAACATCAGCTCTCCACCTAGCACTCATGGCGGTTGGAGTTGGTAAAGGGGATGAAGTTATCGTTCCAGACTTCACCATGGCCGCCTGTGGGTTTGCTGTCTCATACTGCGGGGCGAAACCTGTCTTTGTAGATGTAGAACCTGGCTCGTATGGATTAGACCCTAACCTGATTGAACAGAAGATAACCCGTTGGACAAAGGCTATTATGGTTGTTCACGTCTACGGGAGACTAGCGAACATACAGCAGATCAGGAATATCGGTAAACGCTTCAAAATACCAGTCATTGAGGACGCAAGTGAGGCTCACGGTGCGTGTAAGAACTCTAAGGCGGATATTACCTGCTATTCTTTCTACAAGAATAAGATTATCCACGGAGAAGAAGGGGGAATCTGTGTTACAAATAACGGAGAGTATGCCAGAAAGATGAACTTCCTCAAGAATATGGCCTTTACGGTAGAACATGACTTCTTTCATCCTGTGATTGGGTACAATTATAGAATGAGTAACGCCCAGGCAGGGCTTATCCTCCAAAGTCTCAAAGAATACCCATATAACAAGGAAAAAAGGGAGCAGATTGAAGCGTGGTATGATCGGGTTATCCCACAACACTTAGGTAAAAGAGACGCAGTCTGGTTCTATGATGTCTGTATACCCAAGAAGAACGCCGAACACATGGATTTAGGGGTCAGGCACTCCTTTAGGCCCCTCTCATCGCTCCCGATGTACTTACAGAAGGTGGGGCCAGTAGCAAAACTCCTCTCCGATACCCTCATGCTCTTGCCGTGCAACCCAGAACTAGGTCAAGGGGAAATTGAACACATTGTCAGTAAACTATCATTCAACGACTATGACTAACGGACTTATCTCAGAAAAAGACGCAGCTCGCTCCATGCTCATCGAGACCCAGAACAACCTGACTCAAGCGGAGCTAACGGATAAACTCTACCAACGCCTGATGGTAGGGGGTTTAGACAATCAAGCTAAGCTAAAAATGGGAGCAAACCAACAAGCCGTGAAGATGGCTACTAATATGGTTCGCAACCTGAAAGAGATCTACAAGGACGCTTCTGAGGAGCAACCCCTTGCGGATTTATTTCCAAAGGAGTAAGGTAGAAACATCCGGCGAAAGCCCTATGAGGCAACGGCTCTAATCAACTGTTGCTTTATTTTATGTATATCAAAGGTGGACGATTCGTCTGGACAAACCTAGCAGGTTCTTCTTCGTATTCAGAAATGATCGGTGATGTTAGTCAAAGCAAAATAGATGCAGCCGAAACCCGAGCGGCTACGGCTTTGAGTGCGACGACTGCTACGATTATTCTCAAGGGTGCTGGCAAAGACGGCGACCCACGAAAAGGAAATAAATCTCGAAAGACCTAGTATATGGTTTTCTCAGATACAAGTACGAACCAGGGTATCATCCAGGACATTACCTTCCTCTTAGGGATAGACATCAACGCCTACCCTATTCAGGATAGAACCCGCAACGTCAACGAACGCTACCGTATGGTGTGGTCGATGATATTTGAATCCTACGGTGGGTGGCAGTTTATTGACGACAACACCTCCGACACAAGCACAGGGGTTCCGTATACCGATACGAACCTTGTGGCAGGTACGAGTCTCTACGCTCTTCCTTCATCCTCGATCACAGTCAACGCTGTAGAAGTGTTAGTTGGGACAACCTACCGACGACTCAAGGCTATTACCTCGGAACAGATGATGGACGCTGGTGGAGATTCCTCATTCAGTCCAAGTAGTGCGCCTGTCTACTATATGCTTCAAGGGGACGTGATTCGCCTCTTACCGACACCAAACACCTCCACCACTTCTGGGTTACGAGTCTACTTTGATGAGGGGATTTCAACCTTCACCTACACCGACACCACAAAAGTCCCTGGCTTTGCTTCCCCGTTCCACCGAATGTTATCTGTTGGAGCAGCCCTAGACTACGCCATCGCCCGAGGGGTTGCGAAGAAAGCAGACCTCCAGAACCTGTGGTCAGACTACGAGTTTAGATTGCGGAAGTTCTACGCTAAGCGTTGGAAAGACCGTCAACCTGCGAAACTATCTAAGCAACGTAACGCCTTAGACTGGCTCACCTAAAATGGCAAAACTCAAGATCAGCATCAACTCAATCTTTGAAGGACAAACACCGTCCTACGCTTTTGGTGCGCCTGGACAATTTCAAACATCTATCGGCGTAGATCCTGATATGCCCCTCACGGATGACACAACTGACCTCAAAACAGGTGGTGCGATTCGACCTGTAAACTACACCGCTTTCTCTAGTACCAATGTTACCTCCCATCCAGTAGCAGTTATCACGACCCCGAAGAACACGAATGTTTATACCGTCCTAGCAAATGGTAAACTTATCTCCTACAACTCCTCCCTCGCCTCAGAGACCCTGATTGGGACTGTTTCAGGTGGCGTTGCCTCCCATGCGGTCTACTACAACAACTACATCTACATCACCACGCCGACCAATGTCTCTCGCTACGGCCCCTTAGATGGTACTCCTGCGTTAGTAGATTCAGTCTGGACTGGAGCCACGCTAGGTTCCCTTACAGCCTTGACCAACACTACCTACCCAACAACTCTCCTCTCGGTCTCCTACCCAAACCACTTCATGACGACTCACGTTGACGGATGTGCTTATATCCTAGACTACGCCAACGGTAAAGGGATGGTACATAAGATTAGTACCAAGAAGGTGACGGCGGAAGGTGATACGAATGGAACCACGATTGCCTCGGCCTATAACATCCTCGATCTGCCGTTCAACTATATGCCGATGTCTATTTCCTCTTTCGGGAATGACTTGGTACTCGCCGCTTCTTTCACTACTAACTCAACTGTGATTCAAGGCAAGGCCGCCCTATTCTTCTTCAACCCTGCTGACACAACCCCTTCCTTTTACCGCACCGTCAACCTCCCTGATGCTGTCTGTACAGGCCTCAAGTACATCAACGGAACCCTCTACGGACTCTCTGGTGACCTCGCAGGTGGCTACAGACTCTGGCGATACATCGGTGGCGATACGGTTGAGATGTTGAAGATTATTGAATCAGGCAACCCCCCACTCCCGCAGACAGTAGAAGCAATCGGTAACAGAATCGTCTGGGCTGCAGATACTACTTTCCCAATTACCACATCCGGCATCTATGGATATGGTTCTAAATCAGACCTTTTTCCTAGAGGATTGCACCATTGTGCAGTCACAACTTTCTAACCATATATGGCAACCTCATTCTATCAAGTAAAAAACAACGCTAAGACAACGATCACCAACAACCCTCTATCGGCTGGTGGATTGTCGATTACCCTCGCCTCCTCGACGGGTTCAAAGTTCCCGACTACAGGAAACACCTGGCTAGGGACTATCTGGGACGCAGTAACCTACTCAGACCCTTCGGATGACCCGAACATGGAAATAGTCTTGATTGACTCCCGTTCTACTGACACCCTAACAGTCAACGCATCGGGGCGAGGCTTCGCTGGTACGACGGGGGTTTCCCACGCTACGGGTTCTGCTTTCCGCCTCCTCTTCACAAAGGAACACGCCGATCAGTGGAGTACCGCTATCAACACCCTAGAGGCTGCAAGTGTGGGGACGTATACGGCAACTACAACATGGAGTCCTATAATCACTCCAGAAGCTGGAATGACGTGGAGTCTAACCTCTACACGGAATGCAGTGTACGTTCAGATAGGAAAACTAGTGATGTATTCATTTGGGGTAATTGGAACAATGGGCGGTGTCGCAAAACCAAGCGTAACATTTGTACCACCAATCACCCCTGCCGCAGGATGGTTATCATCTGGCGGACAGTGGATTATGAAAGCAGGGGTAGTCGATAACTTGGGAGGCTTCGCTCCGGCTAAGGTCATTGACGCTGGTAGTGCCACAAGTTTTTACATCTACCGTGATGACTTGGGTAATTTTACAAACCTAGGTTCAAGCTACATCATCACTGCCTCAGGGTGGTATCTTGCCGCCTAGCACCTGATATATGGCCGAAGTATCAAACGCTGACCTCATCAAGCAAACAGCTGAATCAACGGCCACTGCTTTGAATATCCAATATATCCAACGGGATATAACGGAAATCAAACAAGCCCAAAAGGAAACATCGAAGAAGATGGAAGACGCTCTCAAGGGGATTGAGGCCAGAGATGATAGCTATGTCAAGAAAGATGAGTTTATCTTCTGGCGCAACCTCTTAGTCTCCGGAATCCTCCTCACCATTTTTATTGGAGTGGTATCAAGCCTCATTAGATAGTATGTTCAACCGTTATACCTTCAACCAAACAGTCTTTCAAGGAGTGAATAACCCCGTTACTTCAACGTCGGTTATTACTGCCATTGGGAAGGTGCAAGAAGGTCTACCGTTCCCGAAGTTCGTGGCTGGTGGTAAAGGGGGAAGTGGCGGAGCGAACTATAAACTGTTCTCTAAAGCCTCAACGTATTCCTTGAATGTGTGGCGATCACAACTCTACACCATCGAGAACCCATTTAGCATTTCTAGTATCAACCTAAACTTCTCGACAAACCTCAACCAGAATCACATCATTACCCCTATACTTTATTTGGATAATGGTGGTACGATGGTCACAGGTACGCAGATTGACGCTACTAATTACCCTAATGGAGAAAACGGAATCACTCTTACCGCTGCTTCATTCGGGTATAACGTCCACGGAAATAGTAACTTTATCTTAGAACTCAAGTTTACTGGCACGGCTTTGATTGCTGTCACCCTCCCGATTACCATTGAGTTAGAAACAGAAGACATTGGATAACTACACACCTACTTCCGTTAGTCCTACCCCTGTCGTCCCAGAAGACGTGATACTACGAGATTTGGCTCACGGTTCTATGCGACAGAAAACGAAGTTAGAATCAGGCTCTTTTACTTCAAGGGATTATAAAGAGAACTCGCAGGGCTGGAAACTCACCCCGAACTTGATGATTGTCCCGATTGTTACTTCAGCCCCAACTGGATCAAATATCGCTGGAACTATTTTCTATAATAAGACCAATCACAAACTCTACATCGGGGAAGGCGGTACAACGTGGGTATCAGTCCTACTATCATAATTATATGGCAACAACTAACGCAACAATGATAAACTCAGCTGGACAAAAGGTTGTTGTTCAGGCTGGCTCACAACAAGCAAGAGACCTCTTCGGTAAGGGGTATCAACTAATGAAGGGGAATAAATATACTCCTCCGACAACTGCTATTCCTGCTGACCAACTCGGTCAGAACAATTCCTATGGACAGATTTCTCGGATTCTAGGAGCTAATGTACAACCGAACCAACTCAACTCCGATACCGCAGGTCTCTTGGCTCTCTCTGGGGCTACTACCGCAGGGGAGAAAGAGGTAGACACCCTCAACACACAGCTCACGACAGCTATGGGTTCTTTAGGCGGTAAAGCCGCCGACCTACAGGCTGAACAGGATAAACAAGGAGTCGGGAGTGCAGTTACTCAGGTAAAGGAACTTACTCTAGGTGCGGCCAAACTTCAAGGTGAGATTGCCGCCTTCGATGCGGAAACAGATAAGATTAGTAGCAATTTAGGTGATCAGGCTATTCCTACCGGCCTCATTCAAGGACAACAGGCACAGTTGAACCAACAACGAACTCTGATGCACAACAGCAAGGTGGCGGAACTAACAGCGACCAACTCTTTGATTCAAGCCTTTCAAGGAAACATCACCTTAGGACAGAAGATGGCCGAGGATGCGGTCAACATGAAGTACGCTCCGATTGAGAACCAGATTCAGACTCTCCAGACCCAGCTTGGGATTGCCAAAGAACACATGAGCCGAGAGGATGCGAAGCGAGCAGATATTATCAGTGCCATGATGGAAGAACGGAAGCAGAAAACTGCTGAAGCAAAAGAGTTAGAGAACTACGTTACCAAAGTTGCTATTGAGGCGGCTGCTAATGGAGCGTCAACGGCAACAGTGAACGCTATTCGCAAGTCTAAAGATCCAGTTACCGCTACACAGGCGGCGGGTAGGTGGATTGGTTCACAAGCGAAAGGTAGTTCAGGTGTAGATATTTCAAAGAGCTATAAGTTGACATCAACACAAACCAGAGAACTTATTGGTGCTGGCTTCTCTACTGATGATATTCAGAATATCCAAGACAACCTAAAAAATGGGTATACAATAAATGATATTCTCAACACCCCAGGACTGACCCCAGAGATGAAGAAGGCGTTAGGTGGAACAATGAGTGTCCCCGAGGTTGAGCCGAAGTTCTTAGATGATAAGTACTTCGTGACTCTCTACGGTGGGTACGGATCGAAGACACTAAAAGAGGCCGCTAAGAAAGCAGGTTTTGGTGGGTTTATGGGTGGACTAACAGGTGTGAGTACCGCTGAACAGAAACGATACATTGCCAGTATTACTTCTAAGATTGACGCATACCGACGAGCGGGATATACAGACAAGGAGATTCAGTCTAAGATGAAATAAATATGGCCCTCATCCCACGTTTACCTAAAAAGAATAGGGATAAGAGTCAATCCGCTTCCTCCAAGACCATCATACCCAAACTCACTGGAGCGAGGATTCCATATCCACAGAAAACTGAGACCGAACAAGATGTCCTGAAAGTCGACGATAAGGGTCGGGCTGTCTTTACGGTTGGAGCAGGATTCAAGCAGAACTCCCAGAGCCTAGCTTTACAGGCTGGCCTAGGGCCACTACGAAAAGAGGTAGCCGATCAGATTGTTCCAGCTATGAAAGATGTGGCTGGGGCTGTTGCTCGTAAACCAGCTACCAACCTACGATCCGAAGGGGCTGGGCCACAAGCAGGAAAGATACTGACACAGGCTGGCAGGTTTGCGACTCGAACTGGTGCTAGTCTTTTTGTTGAACGTGGCAAGGAATTTCAACCGAAAGGGAGACTTGCTCAGGCCGTCTTTGGTGTAGACCCAATCTCACCAGAAGAAACAGGGAACCTGATACTAGACATGACCCTCCGACCAGTTACACGTTCTACTATGGCACTCATGGGAAAGAACTTCCAAGCCAGTAACCAGTTAGAGGAGATTTTCCTTGGTAAGGACATGGTGCATAGTATTCAAGAACGGTCTAAATCAACGGCTGAGGTTATTACTGGATCAAAGAACCCTTCCAAGTTCCAGACTCTAGCAGTCTCACCACTTGTGATTGGTGCAGCCCTCATCGACATAGTTCCAGGACTCCCAGAGAAGAAGGTTGCTCAGAAGGTGGCTCTTGATGTTCTAGAACAAGTGGCTGAACGAACAGGGGCAAAGGTTGAGAAAGCCCTCGCTGAGAAAATAATTCGTGATGTTGAGGGAGTATATAAACTCAAAAACGTCAAAGCCCGAAATGCTGCCATTCTTGTCTTACAGGATAAGTACCTCAAAGATGCTGTAGCGAACGTCGCTAAAGTTCACCCAGAGGATGTGGGTGTTATTGAAAAGTTCCTAGATAAGGCAGGACAGGGAATGAAAACCAGCGAACAAGAGGAGTTGGCTGTCTCTCGCTTAGTTGATCGTTACGGGTATGGAGCTGGTAACACACGGGCGTCACTTCGTAATGCCGCCGAAGAACTGTTACAGGATTATGCTAAGAGTGAACGCCCCGTTATAGGTAGCGGTCAAACCAAGGCTGGAACAGTCGGTAAAGAATCGACAGTAGCAGGAAGAAACCTAGTACCAAAAACAGAACCCCAAAACCTTGGTTCCCGCTTAGAAACATCCCAACCAGTATCGAAAGTATCAAAAGGAGATACATCATTGACTAAGAACCTAGCACGTTCTGGTGAAGATGTCAACCCCCTCCTCACCGAAGCCCGTAAGTATAAGAGTGCGGAGGAGTTCTATAAAGCCATTGAAAATGACCCAGGTGGGGTTGGGCGAAATATAAAATATAATCCAACAAATAGGACTGTTGAAACCTATGTAAATGATACTCCGCTAACTAACTTTGGATTCAAGCCAAACGACAAGGTTACTATTTATCGTGGGGTAGATAATGCCTCGCAGAAAACTATTTCTTCTGGGGACTACATCACCACATCAAGAGAACTCGCCGCCTCGTACACAAATGGAAATGTGATTAGTATGGAAGTTCCAGCCAGTTCGGTGCGATTTTCGTCTGGTGATGGAATAACAAAGAGTAATTTTAGCGAGGGCTTCAATAAGGCACACCTAGAAGGAGTTTACAATCCCGAAGCACCAATCACCAAATCCCAACTCACCTCCATCTGGGAGGAGGCGAATAAGGGTGGTGCTGCGCCTCAACGAGCATTCGGTGCTATCAGTGGTATTGAAATGAAACGAGACGAAGATGGTAAACTACACTTCACTTCATACGATCCAGTCAAGGGGGCTTTCGGGCTAGTAGCGGGATCTATTGTTGGTCAAAAGCTCCCAGAGGCTATGTACGAAGCCAATCGCTTGAAGAGAGTAGAACCAAACGTCCTCAAGAGAATGATCAAATCCGCTAGTGAATCCTTCGGTGAGGCTGGAAAGTCCTTTGATAAAATCCTCGGCACTATCTCCACTCGTCTCAAGAACATCGACCCGACCCTCAAAACATCTCTCCGGAAGTTTGAATATCGTTTAGGTACAAACATCAACCGAGACCGACGTGTGGCTGACACATGGTTGAAAGGGGTAGATAAACTCTCTGACCTAGAATACAAAGACCTAGACCTCGCTCTCAAGAACGGTGATGAGGCGAAGATCCTTGATGTTGTGAAAAAGAACGGCCTAGAGAAAGAGTGGGGAGCAATCCGCACCACCCTAGACGATCTCTACAAACGGGCTAGTGATGTTGGTTTTGATATTGGCTACGAGAAAAACTACTTCCCTCGCATGGTGGCTGACTCCAAAGGTCTCTTAGAGTACCTCGCTAAAGGTGAGGACTGGAGTATCATTGAGCAGGTCATCAAGGATAAAGAGGTTGCCTTAGGAAGAATCCTGACAGATAACGAGAAGGCCGCTGTAGTCAATAATCTCCTGCGAGGCTACGGTACAGATAAGATTACCCTCTCCAAAACAGGAGCGATGAAGGCTAGGGCTATAGATGTAGTAGACCCAGAGATAAACAAGTTCTACCACGACTCGGCTGACTCACTCTTGCGATACATAGATAATACGAACAACGCTATTGAAGCTCGGACATTCTTCGGTAAGAGTTTTGTCCCACCGAAAGAAGTAGTTCCAGGTCTCGTCAACGAGGCGTTTGATCCGATGGATTCTGTTGGAGCGTACACCTTGAAACTCGTGGCCGATGGGAAGATTAGTCCTACACAGGAAAAAGAACTACGAGATATTCTACAGGCTAGGTTCTCTCCTAAAGGGGCTACGGGTGCGGTACGAGTCTATAAGAACCTTGCCTACATCGACACCATGGGTTCGGTTACATCCGCTATCACACAGTTGGGGGACTTAGCGTGGTCTCTTCACAAGGCTGGGCCAGTTGAGACGGTCAAGAACTTAGCCAAGGCAGTTGTCGGAAAGTCGGAACTTAGAAAAGTGGATTTAGGGATAGAGAAGATCGCCCAAGAGTTCGAGAGTGCTAGTAAGTCATCAACCTTAGTGGACAAGGTATTCAGAGTTATTGGCTTGAACGCAATGGACAATCTGGGCAAGGAAACCCTGATCAACGCAACGATGGCGAGATTCCGCCGCTTAGCAAATAATCCAAACGAGGAGTTTCTTTCTAAACTCAAAGGAGTATTTGGCAATGACGAGGCCGCTATCTTGAGAACCATGGAAGACCTCAAGGCGAATAAGATTACGGAAGACACAAAACTCCTAGCCTTCAACGAACTTCTTGATGTCCAGCCAATTGCTCTCTCGGAAATGCCGGAACAATACTTGAAAGCGGGCAATGGTCGTGTCTTCTATATGCTCAAAACATTCACCATCAAACAGTTGGATGTCTACCGCAATGAGGTATTCCAGTTGATGAAAACAAACCCGAAACGGGCGATCCGAAACCTCGTTACTCTTTCAGCCTCTCTAATGTTGATGAACGCCACGGCTGATGAGATCAAAGACTTCATACTCGGACGTGAGACAAAACTTAGTGACCGAGTAGTAGATAACGTGGCGAAACTTGCTGGGTTTAGTAAGTTCACCCTCTACAAAGCACGTCAACAAGGTGTTGGATCAGCGGTTGTTCAAACTATCCTTCCTCCTTTCAAGTTGTTAGACTCGGCATACAAGGACATTGCTAAACACACCGCCTTTGCGGACTCCGAGACTGTCCAGAGTATTCCTCTTGGTGGTAAACTCTACTACTGGTGGTTTGGCAAAGGAGCACAGAACTCGGCGAAGAAAGCCAATGCCGCAGATAAGACTGGCAACGGAGCCATGCCCTCACTTCCTTCACTTGGAGATGTGGGATTACCAAGCCTTGACCTCGGCCTTCCATCTCTACCCGGACTATGACCGACCTCCAACGTAAAGTTTTAGAACGCTTACAGATTATCCGCACTCACGGGCCACAGTGGGCGATGATGGTTGGTATTCTTGATACCATCATTGAGAAGCTACAATCCATCGAGAAGATGGAAGGCCCTCAGGGGCCTCAAGGCGAGCCAGGGGAGTCAATAGTCGGTCCACAAGGGGAACGTGGCCCACAGGGGCCTATAGGGCCTCAAGGAGCCAAGGGAGAGGACGGTCGGGACGGCAAAGACGGTAATAAAGGGGATAAAGGCGACCGAGGGCCAGAAGGCAAACCAGGACGAAACGGCGTTGATGGTATCGACGGCACCGACGGGCTTCCTGCTACCCCAGAAGAAGTCATCAAGGCTATACAAAAAGAAGGTTTGGATGCAAAGTATATAAAGAATATCCCGGTCGTCACCAGGCAACTTCCATCCGTATCGCTGTTTCCTAGCAGGGGTGGGTCTAAGACTCTGGAGGTTCCTGGTGCTGGCCAAGATATTCGGAAGATCGTATTCAGTGGGGCGACTGTCTCACGAATCGGAGACGGAGTAGCACAAGTTGCATCGACTAGCGGAGTAGGGGTTACTACCACCACCTCGACCGCTTCTCCTACAGATACCACCGGATTTGTAGTACTTCTATGTGATTGCACTGGGGGGAACGTCACCGTCAACCTCCCTACTGCTGTAGGTAATATCGCACGATTTACCGTAAAGAAAGTGGACAGTTCCGCTAATACCGTTACTATAGATGGATCAGGGACAGAGACGATTGACGGTGGAACAACCGCAACCCTCAAGTACCAATACGAGTCCGTTGACCTCGTATCAGATAATAGTGCGTGGCTAGTTATCTAGTTATGCTGTATACTATATTCATGGCTACTAAGAAAATATGTACTCGCTGTCAGGAACGCCTTGCATTTTGTAAGAACAAATGTGCAAGGTGTTATTATGCTGTAAAGCGTGGTAACAAAAGTGATTTTCAGAGACGTTTAGAACAAAACGTAGTTGTTGACGGACGATACATTCTAGGTAGCAAGTTTATTGTTGATAAAGAAGATTTCGATAGATTACAATCCTACTGTTGGTCAGACAATGGCTCTGGTTACGGGAAAAATAATAAGTTGGGTTATCTTCACCGGATTATTTGCCCACACTATAAAAGGGTTGATCATATCAACCAAAATACCTTAGACAATCGAAAGGAGAATCTTCGAGAGGGCTGGTGGATAAACTTACTAAACACTAACAAGCGGCCAAAACCGTATCCCATTTATAAAAATAAGCAAGGACTGTGGTTTGGTCAGACGAAAATCGAAGGAAAAACATTCTACGTCAAAGCTTCGTGTAACAAACAAGTAGTCGTCGAACAAATAAAGGATATACTTGGTGCTCACGGACGGCTCCAGTTCTATAATCTACCTACGATCTAATATATGGCTTATTCACGAGACACAACGATCAGAAACTCCGACAACACCGACAACTCCCTCTCCACTGGTGGACAGATAGGCCAGAAGAGCATGATTGTCGGGACGATTGACTTACCTGTTCGTGGTATCGCTGCCGAAGCTGCCTCACTCTCACAGATTCAACCTGTCTTTACTGGTTTCAAAGATGGCTCTGGTAACTCCTATGGAATGACAGGGGATGTGAATGGGCTAGACGTAGACGTTACTCGCCTTCCTGCGCTTGTCGCTGGTTCAGCAGTTGTTGGTAAGGTAGGAATCGACCAAACAACACCTAAGACCACCAATGGAGTACAGGTACTCAACTCACTGGTAAAAGAACAGTACGACTATATTTCCTTAGGGTACACAGGAGCGAACCTCACAACCGCTGTCTACAAAACTGGTGGAAGTGGTGGGACGACCGTTGCTACGCTTACGCTCGCCTACACTGGCTCAGTTTTGGACTCTGTTACAAAAACATAATGGCCTACGTCTTCAATCCATTCACAGGTAACTTTGATTGGACCGCCTCGGGCGGTGGTGTTGCTATTGGTGACACAGTTACTTCTGGCACTACGGGTTCAATTCTTTTCTTAGGTGCATCGAATGTTTTAGCACAAGACAATACAAACTTCTTCTGGGATGATACAAATAACCGATTAGGTATTCAGACCGCCTCCCCATCGTATACCCTTTCTCTTGGAGGTGAAGCGGCTCAAACGATTGCAATGGAGCGAGAGCTGACTGCGAACACCGCTGGTCGTAACCTTACGATACAGGCTGGTGGGGCTGTTTCAGGAGGAAGTAATAGGGCTGGTGGGAAAGCTATTTTATCAGGAGGCATCTCAACTGGTACTCAAGGTAGTACGGCAGAAATATGGACAGCCGCTGGTGGGTCGTCAGGGACGACAGACCGTACCCCGTCAGTAAAACTTGCAATAGCGGCAACTGGTGCGGCGTCCTTTACTCAAAACGCCGTAGCTGGGAGTGGGATTACTGGAACCACATTCAATACAACCGCTCCGTCAGTTGGTGCAAATGGTTTTATTGGGCAGACATGGAACTATAATGGTCTCCTTCTTGCAGATGGTTCGGCGTATGGGTTACAGATGCAGCTCACTACAAGTGTTTCAACTGCTGACACTGGCGCATCTGGTGTAAATGGTTTCGGTTTTGAGTTGTACTGCTCAACCCAAGATGGAACGGTAAACCATCCAGGCGCTACCGCAGTCGGTGGATTTATACAAGCAAGTGGCCCAGGTAGAACTGGCCCGATGATTGGAGCGCAGTACCAAACAAACGTGTCTGCTGATGCTGACGCTTTCTGTGGCGTGAGCATTGCTCCAAACTTCATCAACACAGGAATAACACTTGACGTATATACTGGCTTACGGGTTCTAAACTTTGCAACATTCTCTGGGACGATTACCACGACCTATGGGATTTATATGGAGGATTTGTCAGCACAAAACGCTAACGCCTACTCTATCTATTCTCTTGGTGGGCTAGGGGTTCATGTTGGGAATTTTATGTTTGGTTCTACATCTGCTCCAACTGAACAGATTGAACTAGCCGACGCTAAGAATATCAAATTCCAAACCACTACTGGCACAAAGATTGGGACAGCGACTGGTCAAAAACTAGCCTTCCATAACTCTACCCCTGTTATTCAACGAGCGGGTGCGGCACAAGCGGCAGTAGCAACTACAGCCTCGACAAACATAGCACCATACGGATACACTACCGCTGCACAGGCTGATGCTATCGTAACTTTAGTAAATGAAATTAGAGCTACATTAGTTGAAAAAGGACTTATGAAGGGTAGTGCGTAATTTTCTACCCGTCCCTACTAGGTTGCGTGGCTGATTGCCACAGATTCTTTTCAAGCAGCCTTGGCCTTCATCAGGCACGGGGGCGGATACAAGATTATCAACTCACATCAAACCTTATGGGTTTATCTAAGCAAGCTCTAGAACTTATCAAAAAGTTAGCCAGCGAAACCCCAATAACCGTCACTGGTAACACTGTTGCCGAAGCATCAAAACTGCTTGGCGAAGTGTTGGCATGGGTTGATGGGGAACTATTACCAAAGGATAAAGTAGAATAATTTTATGCCAGGAAAAACATTCAACATCACGACAGGTGATTCAGAAACAGGCGCACAAAACGAACAGCTCCCGCCAGTTATTCACCCAGAACCTCAGCCAGAAGAACCACAAGAGTAAATGGTTGATGTTTCGCTTATCATTAGTGGCGGTGGAGTCGGAGACCTTCAGGACTTCATGTTCACTGTTGATGATGCAAACCAACAAACA
>Ga0154020_10004576_pt1 | contig 16478 bp, 15 predicted proteins | sample Klosneuvirus_201_FD_109709 | JGI IMG/M metagenome (GOLD analysis project Ga0154020, IMG submission 109709) | Active sludge microbial communities from wastewater, Klosterneuburg, Austria - Klosneuvirus_20160825_MG | ecosystem: Engineered > WWTP > Aerobic digester > Activated sludge | place...
CAGGAGTGCCCTCCAGTCCCGAGGCCATTGCCATCAATGGATCTGCCTTAGCTGTCGCCGGAAAGTACACTAGCGCTCATCTGTACAACCACTCGATCGCTGGAAATGTTTCGACCATAGCCGGTAGCAGTGATGGGTCGGGTAACATCCACCTTCTGACCGGATCCGGAAGTATCATCAATCATCGCGTCTGGAATGGGACAACATGGACTGCAGCAAACCCCATTTCTACGACTGCGACCATGCCACAGATCTCATACAATCCAGCCTTAGATGACTTATATGCGGTGTACATCAGTTCGACTGATCTCCCGAAAACCCGAACTTTCTCAGGATCATGGGGAGCTGAAGCTACGATATCCACTGAAAACGGAATCCAAAATTTCTCTTGCGCTGCAACGGTAAACACCAGCACATTAACCTGCCTGTGGAACAAAGGCGGATTTTCTTCGCCGTATCTGTTACGTGCTGGATTTGTCCAGCCTGCACCGTAGCATCAAAGGAGCCTGTTTTCCCGTGGAAGGCGCGACCGCGCGGTATCGCGAATACAGCAAGTATCTGGAGGGCCTCTTTGGTCACCGGGTACATCGGGTCAGCATCGACGCTGGATTCACCTGTCCGAATGTCGATGGAACAGTCGCCCGTGGCGGATGTGTTTATTGTGACAATCGCAGTTTCACTCCCTCAAAGAATCTGGGCCGCATGGACATCAAGCCTCAGATCGACGCCCAGGTCGGCAAATTGCGGCATCGGTATGGCGCAAAGGGATTTCTCGCCTATTTTCAGGCGGCTACCAACACCTACGCGGACCTGGACCGGCTGAAATTCCTTTACGACGAGGCGGTGTCCCATCCCGACATATGTGGCCTGATTATTTCAACTCGCCCCGACACGGTCCCCGACGACGTGATGGACCTCATCGATTCCTATGCTTCACGGATGTATGTATCCGTTGAATACGGACTGCAAACCATTCATGACCGCAGCCTAAAGTGGATGAACCGCGGTCACGATGCCGCGGCCTTTGTGGACGCAATGAATCGGTCCCGGGGCCGCAAATTTGAAATCAGCACCCACGTTATCCTTGGCCTGCCTGGAGAAACGCGCGACGACATGATGGCCACCGCCGATGTGGTTGCCCACTGTGGCACCAAATCGGTAAAAATTCACAACCTCCATGTCGTCAAACATACGCTGCTCGCGCGGCAATATGAGCAAGGGTTAATCGGGATTCTTGAGCGAGATGAGTACGTGGAGGTGGTCATAGATTTTCTGGAACGCCTTGATCCAGAAATGGTCATACAGAGGCTGATGGGTGACGCACCAGTCCGCCACATGATCGCTCCCCAATGGACCCTGGACAAACAGGCATTCCTGCGAGCAGTCAACCACCGCCTCAGTGAACGCGATACGTGGCAGGGAAAATTGTTTGCGGCTAGGTAGGAGCGGCAAGGCGCGTTCCTAGCCCCAAGCGCTTCCGCGCCAAAGCCTAGTTAACTGACGCACCAGCGACCCGATGAACCGCATCGACCAACCATCTTTTGGTGGGGTTGCTGAAGCTGAAGGCAATCCGACCTTCAGCATCCAGAACATAAACCAACGCCGGATGCACGATCTCGCCGGAGTCTTTGTCCGTGGCTCGCGGAATTTTGTAGGCATCGAGGACCTTGCCAACGACCACTGGCTCCCCTGACAAAAAGTGCATGCCTTCCGAGAACTCCCACCTGCCCGCGGTCTCAGCCAATGTCTCTGGCTTATCGCGTTCCGGGTCGATCGTAACGAATAGCGAGACTGGTCTTTGATCAGCCAAATCTTTGCGGACGGCTTTCACCGTTTCGATGACTCCCGGACACATCGTCGTGCAATGAGCAAAGGCGAAGGTCAGAAGTAGAGGCTGGCCACGAAAATCCGCCAATTGCACTTTTTTTCCAAGATGGTTCACCAATGCGAAATCAGGCGCCGTATCTTTACCGCGCGGGTAGGCCTCCGGTAACTCCGTCGTGACCGGATTGCTGGCACTACGATCCAGTGGAACCGAGCCATCATTAAGCGAATGCCGCACGAGGAAGGTACCCCCGCCAACGATCAATGCAAATAACGACAGCAACCCAAAGCCGATGGGAAGCCAGGAAAATCTTGGAGTTGACATACAAAATACCTTTAAAAACTGCATCGGGGGTGCGCCATTTCACGATTATATTGCGCTTCCATCACAGTCAGTTCAAGGAATTTCCGATAACTCGGGTCAACAATTTGAGTTTAAGTCGTCAACGACTGGCGACCGGCTCAGATCGGAACCTCACGTCGAAAACAGTAGGCTGGGGTTGGCCTCTAATGACTGTGCAGGTGATGCGCATCCGGAAAATGGGCGTGCGAGTGCGTCAGTTTCTCGTGGCGATGCCGATGGCTGTGCCGAAGGGTCTTGACCTGTAGCGGACCTGTCGCTTCCCCCTGGCCGGCCAGGTCGGTGTGCTGGTGATCATGGTGCTCATCATGGACGTGGCTATGTTCATGTTCCATGCATTCATGAGTGTGCTCATGGGAATGTCGTTCCGTAAGGTGCAGCCAAACACCGATGGCCATCAGTCCGCCCGCTCCCGCTAATTGCCAGGTCACTACGGCATCACCGGCAATCAAGGCTATTCCTGCTCCGACAAAGGGTGCCAGGGAAAAATAAGCCCCTGTCCTTGCAGCGCCGATACTTCGCAATGCCAAAACAAAACACAGCAAACTCACGCCGTACCCTAAAAACCCCACGACACAGGCCATCATCACCTGCCCGGTGGCCAAGCCAACCTTGGTGAATCCCAGCGCCAGCAGGGTATTGGTCAAACCAGCAACCAGACCTTTGATCATGGCGATCTGCATTGCGTCACCATCAGCAATTTTTTTTGTCAGGTTGTTGTCCGCAGCCCAGGCTATGCAGGCCAATGCGATAAACCCCGGTCCACGTAACCCTGCAGCGGTCGAAAAACCGCCCCATGATAAAAGTGCGCCGCCAGCCAAAATCAGCACCATTCCCAAAAAAATACGCCGGTCGAAATTCTCTTCGAAAACAAACCAGGCAAGAAGTGCCGTAAAAACTCCTTCAGTATTGAGAAGGAGGGCTCCAGTCGCTGCATCGCTGCCAGCAAGACCATACATCAGGAAAACCGGTGCAATGACTCCTCCAAAAAGGGTCGCCCCAAGGAGCCAAAACCACTGCCTGCCCCGGATCGGTGCTTCCGACCTCGAAGGACTCAGGACTCGCAGGCTAAGGCGTGCGATGAAAAGTCCGATGCCGGACCCAAGGTAAAGGAGACCAGCTAAAAGCCATGGTGAGGCGTCTGCTAAAAGCCATTTTGCTGCGGGCGTGCTGGCACCAAACAAGACGGCGGCAAGGATTGCGTAAATGTAACCGGCAAAGGACATTGGGCTCAGTCGGTCATTTAAAAATGGTCGGGGTGACAGGATTCGAACCTGCGACCTCTACGTCCCGAACGTAGCGCGCTACCAACTGCGCTACACCCCGATTCAAGAAGCGAGACCTATGGATAGTCTATCCGGAGGGTGCCAGTCAACGACGTAACAGAGAAGCGGCGAGCAACCCACGGTCAATAAGGCTGGTAACTTTTTTCTTCACGGTAGCAGGACCCGTGGGCATCGTTTATTTGACTTTTAACCTTAAAACGCGAGTCATTTTGGACATAAACAGCCCGAGCCAGCTCGACGAATTCGGAGTCAAAGGTTTTTGCCCGCTCCTTGTCGCGAATTTTGTCCTCGATGACCCAAAGTGCTTCATTCACTCTTTCAAGATCCCGGGCCAGTTCAGAAGAGGGGTCGATATGATGTTCACTGCACACGCGAAGCATAGCCTTAAGTTCATTATTAATATTTTCAAGCTTCCCGGGGTCTTTTATATGACGGGTTTTAATTCGCAGGATCGTTACTTTGTCGATCAGCTCTCCAACCGAAATGGGCACGAGGATCGGACGCGGCTGAGGAGAAGAATGACCATGATTGCCTGGAACAGAAGTCATCGATTCTAACACCTTAATATTGGTCTTCAAAAGCTGGTATAATCCTCAAAAGTATTACCAGAGTATCGGACAAAAGCAAAAATGATACGAATTCTTCGTACCTCAAGTCGCGAAAAAGAAGACCTGCTGCCCGGACGCCTCGATTGGTTCAAGGCCAATGGTATGGAGGTCCGCTATGACGACCTGACGCCTGACCCCCAATGGGCCTATGCCGCCGCACCAGCATCCGACCGCGCAAAAGCGCTGACTAATGCTCTCGCTGAGACCGGCACCAAAGCTATCCTTTGCGCACGGGGCGGGTATGGAGCCAGCGACATCCTGCACCTGTTGCCTTGGGACCGGATCAAAAAACTCCCGGAAAAGATGCTCGTAGGGTTCTCTGATGTCTCCGCTCTTCACGCGGCATTTTACACACTGTGCGGGTGGCGGGGAATTCACGGCCCTATGCCAGCCACGCAGCTATGGAATAAAGATGGTGAAACCCGGGACATTGGGAGCCTCCTCGAATTGATTGACGGAAACAAGGTGGGCGGGTCAATGGGCTTAGCTCCCGTTGGGAGCGCCACAGCAGGTAACGTTTCCGGAGTCTTGTTCGGGGGTTGCTATTCGGTGCTGACCAATCTCATTGGCACCCCTTATTTGCCGCGCTCCTTAAAAGGTCACATCCTGTTCTTCGAAGACCTCGACGAACATCCTGCACGGCTGATGCGCCATTGGAATCAGTGGCTGCAAAGTGGCCTGCTCGATGGAGTTAAGGCCGTCGTCATCGGTAATTTACTGAAACTGGGACAAAATATTCCCGACAACGCCCCATTTGTCGTCACCGAATGGGCAAAGCGGTGCCCCGTTCCATTATTCAAATCAGAAGCCTTCGGCCACCTCTCGCCGAATTTTCCGCTGGGGTTTGGATCCCTAGCCGACATCACCTGCAACCTCGACACGAGCAAATCTTCCAAGCCAAACTGGAGCCTTAAATGGAACTTCAAAAAGGATCTACAGTCTATTTCGTAGGTATAGCCGGAACCGGCATGGCAGCTGTCGCAGGTCTTCTGCAGGAGGCGGGATTCCGGGTGGTCGGGAGCGACAGTGGTATTTATCCGCCCATGTCGACCATGCTCCAGGAGCTTAAAATCAGGGTCTATTCCCCCTATGACCCGAAAAACATCGATGATGCCAAACCCGACATTTGCGTTATCGCCAATGCGTTGTCCCGGGGAAACGTAGAGCTCGAACACGTCATGTCCATGGGAATCCCCTATACGTCTTTTCCGGAGATTTGCGGCGAGCAATTTATCCGGGACCGCATAGGCGTGGTCGTCACCGGGACCCACGGCAAGACAACAACCACTTCGCTTCTGGCGCACGCGCTCCATGTTCTCGGCGAAGATCCAAGCTTCGTGATCGGCGGTATCCCAAGGAATTTTACACAGAGCTTTCGCCTGGGACGCGGGAAGACTTTCGTGATCGAGGGTGATGAATATGACACCGCCTGGTTTGACAAGGGGCCAAAATTTCTTCACTACCACCCGCACCACCTCATTATAAACAACATCGAATTCGACCATGCCGACATCTACAAAAATGTCGAGGCCATCGAAGACCAGTTTGTGAAGCTTTGCTCGCTGGTCCCGGAAACAGGGCGTATTTTCGTCAACAGTGACGACCCGGGTGTCACCAGAATGTTAAAACGCACGGGGAATGATCATCGCTTCATTCGCGTGGCGACGCAGGGACAGGACCGCGACGCTCACGTGAAGGTCTTGTCTTACGGTGTAAAGTCTGCCACCCCGGAAAAACAACTTTGGGAGCTTCAACTTCAAACGGCGACCCTGGGGAAAGTAAGTCTGGAGACGACGCTTACCGGTAGGCACAACATCGCGAACGTCGCTCAGGTCGTCGCCTGTCTCGAGTCTCTCGCCAACCTTCATCACCTATCAGCACCCCTGACCGTCGCAGCACTTCAAAAAGCATTGACCACGTTTAAGCCGCCGCAGCGTCGACTGGATCATCTGGGGTCATTTAATGGAATTGATGTATATGAGGACTTTGCTCACCACCCCACAGCTGTAGCCTTGGTCATAGAGGGATTCAAAGCGTCCTTTCCTGGTAAACGCCTGGTCGTGGCCTTTGAACCAAGAAACGCTACAAGCAGGCGTAATACCTTCCAAAATGACTATGTGCAGAAGCTTGCCGGGGCGGACCGGATCCTTATCGGTCAGTGCCCCGTCGATCAAAGAATCCCAGAGGCAGAGCGGATGAATACGAGGGCAATTGCACAAGGAATAGGCAGCAAGGCAACGGCCTTTGCGACCAACGAGGAATTGCTGGAAACCGTTTCAAAAGAGTTAACGCCCGGTGACGCAGTCATTTTTATGTCGAGTGGTAGTTTTTCGGGAGTTCAGTACCAGCTCACTAACCGATTAAAGGGAGCCAGAGCATAGCGAGGGAGGAGGTGAACAGAAGACCTCATAATCCCTGAAGAACCTACTTGCTTTTTGCAACCAAAGAATGCAGTTTTAATCCCGCAATTTGAGATTGCCTGATCGTCCGCAGGGCGCGTCGTGTCCCGGGCGACTGTTTTCAATCATTTTGGCACTGAAATTTCAGCGGTCGCTATTCGTTAAGGAGTTATAGCAAATGTTGTTCAAGAATAAGTTCTCTGTAGCAGCTCTGGTTCTGGCTTGCGGCGTTTCCTTCGTGTCCTGCAGTGACGATCAACCTAAGACGGAAGAGCCTACCGCTCCTGCTGCAACCAGCGATGTTCCGGCTACTCCGCCCAGCGACAGCGGTGCTGCCGTGACCAATACCGCCCCCGTTTATTTCGCCTTCGACGATTACAGCCTCAGCGCGTCCGCTCAGTCCACCCTGAACAGCCTGGCAGACCAGCTAAAGGCTAACACAGTTGCCGTTGTGCAGATCGAAGGTCACTGTGACGAGCGTGGATCGATCGAATACAACCTCGCACTCGGTGAGCGTCGTGCGAATTCAGTTAAAAACTATCTGACCCAAATGGGTGTTGATGGCGGCCGTCTGACCACCATCAGCTATGGCGAAGAAAAGCCGGCATCTGACGGACATGCTGAAGACGCATGGTCCAAGAATCGCCGCGCTGAGTTCGTCGTCACCAACAAGTAATCCTTCGCTGAAATTTCTCGTTTAGACCCAAAACCCGACCTCCGCAAGGAGGCTGGGTTTTTTATTGATTAAATATCCCAGCCCAGATAGATTTTTCCTTTAACGCGCCAATTTTCTTGGCATTTGAATATATTGAACTGTGGGATCTGAGTCTTCAGTAGTCCAGGCTGCAGCGTTGACCCGTTAAAGGGACATGGTCTGCTCCTTTTTAGATAGCCCCGTCGCCGCCGGGCGATTTTTGGGAACTTGCTGATGTGCTCGCGTCCCTCCTCAGGAGGTCCGTCACGTGGATTATTTAATGACCATATCGGTCGCTATCGCCAGTATAGCGACCGGTCTTTTAGTTCTAGGTGTTTTTCTCCACAAAAAGCAACTCGCAGCTGCCTTTGAAACAGCAAAGGCTGATTCCACACGGATTCTTGAAGAAGCACGAAAAGAAGCTGACTCCCTCATCAAGCAGTCTCTGCGGGATGCAAAAGAAGAGAGCCGCCGGCAAAAGCAGGCTTTCGACGACGAAGCGCGCAATCGACGCAGCGAGATCACCAAGTTAGAACAAAAAATAAAGAGCCGTGAAGAAACTCTCGATAAAAAACTGAGCACCCTGGAAAACAAAGAGCGAAGCCTCGATGCCTCCGAAAAACGCCTTCAGGCCGAAGAGCAGAGGTATGCGCGTCTCATCGTCGAGCACGAATCGACTGTTGAAAGAAGCCGGCGCACCCTTCAAACCATAGCGAACATGTCGCCCGAGGAGGCCAAGCGCGAACTCATCAAGTCCATGGAAATCGAGGCCCGCAGGGAAGCTCAGGAAGTCATCCGGAAAATCGAAGAAGAGACCCGCATTGAAGCCGACTCCAGGGCGCGCGCAGTCGTGAGCCTCGCCGTGCAAAGAGTCGCGGGTGAATTCGTCAGCGACAGCACCGTCTCGGTAGTTGCGTTACCCAGTGAGGACATGAAGGGTCGAATTATCGGCCGTGAAGGTCGGAACATCCGCGCGATCGAGCAGGCCACCGGAGTTGACCTGATCATCGACGATACCCCGGAAGCGGTCATCATCTCCTGCTTCAATCCTATCCGCCGCGAAATCGCAAAAGTTACGCTTGAGAGGCTGATCGGCGATGGACGGATCCACCCGGCACGCATCGATGAGACGGTAAAACGTGTAGAGTCTGAGTTTGACCAGATTCTCTCCGAATACGGCGAACAGGCCTGTTTTGACACCGGAATTACCGATGTTCATCCGGAAATCATGAAGCTCATCGGCAAGCTCCGCTTCCGCACTGCGGGACAAAAAACCATTCTTCAGCATTCGGTAGAGACTGCGCAACTCTGTGGAATTATGGCTGGTGAGATGGGCCTGAACGTCAAGCGCGCTAAGCGCATGGGTCTGTTTCACGATATCGGCAAAGCCGTCGACCAGGATACTGAGGGGCATCATGCCCAAATCGGTGCTGAAATTTGCGGAAAATACAATGAACCGGAAGAAGTCTGCGAAGCCATTCGCCTGCATCATGCTGATGAAATCGCGACCGGTAGCCCCTACGCGGTCATTCTCCACACCGCGAATGTTCTGTCCGCGAGCCGCCCCGGCGCCAGGAAAGAAGCACTGGAGACGTACGTAAAGCGCCTGGAAGACATGGAAAAAATCATCAAGGGCTTTGAAGGCATCCACGATGCTTATGTGATTCAGGCTGGTCGTGAAGTGCGGGCTCTCGTGAACCCGACCGGAGTCTCTGACAATGAAGTTGTAGACCTATCAAACGACATCGCCTCCAAATTGCGGCAGGAGCTGACTTTTCCAGGACAGGTCCGCGTAACGGTTGTCCGTGAAAGCCGGGCTACGGATTTTGCGAAGTGATCAGAGTCGCCGCCATTGGCGACGTTGTGGGCAAGGCGGGGCGACAAAGCCTCGAGCATTTCCTGCCTCGCCTCCGTGATGAATTCAGTCCAGACATCGTACTGGCTAACGGTGAAAATGCTGCGGGCGGATTCGGACTGACTCGAAAGGTCTTCGACCTGCTTACCGGGTCGATGGGGATCGACTGCATCACCATGGGCAATCATTGGCACGACAAACGTGAGATTTATGACTTTTGCGAAAAAGAAGACCGACTTGTTTTGCCCGCAAACATGTCGAACTGTGACGACACCAAACACGGACTGAAGATCCTGAAGTCCCGCAGTGGTGTGAGCTTTGCGGTGGTCAATCTCATTGGCAAAGCTTTCATGCATGCGGACAACCGTCCGCCTTTTCCCGCTGCTGATAAGATTTTCGCGCGTATTCCGGATTTTGTTAAAGTCCGCCTGGTTGATATGCATGCGGAAGCTACATCCGAAAAACAGGGTATGGGTCGCTACCTGTGCGGTCGCGCATCTCTTGTTTATGGTACGCATTCTCATGTTCCAACTGCCGATGAGCGGATTCTGGACGGCAAAACCGGCTATATAACCGATCTTGGTATGACCGGACCCTACGAATCTGTTATTGGCATCAAAGTCCAACCCGCCCTGGAACGACTGATCAGCGGTGTTAAGAAAAACTTCGAACCAGCCTCCCGGGACCTTTGGTTTTGTGCAATTATCGCTGATATTGACGAGGCTACAGGCCAGTGCCAGCGCTTGCAAAGGCTGCGCTGGGAGGTAGATCAGCACCCCGCGAATGTGTTATGAACCACGTATATCAAAGACACCACTTTGTTGACGAATTTCGAGGAAACCCCACATGATCAATCTCCGCCGTCGGGCGTTCATTCTTGCTGTCACCTTGACCCCGATTTCCGCGGCAATGCCCGCACATGCGATCTTCCTCGATGGCAACGGCCATTATTCACTCAGGGGCGAAACGCAGACCAACCCCGGCTTTCGTTCCGATACGGGAACTTACCAGGCCATCGAGCAAAACTTCAGCCTTGATGGTGAAGCACGTCTCAATGATCGTTCGAGTTTTTTCATGCAACTGCGCTTGTTTGACGAGAACAATGCCTATTTAGGCGATGCACCCAAACCGAAAGAATGTCCTGTCAGGCGTAAAGCCGGAAGCACCACCGGCGAGACTGAGGAAGATTGTACCGGACGTTTTCAGAACACCGGCGATCCGGGCTACAAAGATTACACTCCGAGAATTACGGAGGCCTTTGCCCGTTATGCGTTTGATTATTGCTTGTTGGAGGCAGGACGTCGGCCCCGTGAGTGGGGACTCGGAATGTTTATGAGCGCCGGTAAAGGAGCGTTCGACCGCGACGCAACCCGATACGACGGTGTTGACTGCCACGTGAATATTCAAAAATCACAGACGCTTGGTTTCCGATTTGGTTATGACAAGCTCGCTGAGACGGGATCATACGTTGATAACCCCTACGACTCCCCGCGGTCAGACACGACATTAGAAAACGACTTTAACTCCAGGACCGACCGCTTTGGACCGACACGCGGGAGCGACGACATCGATCAGATTTTTTTCTCGATCGAGTTTGATGACCGCAAGACCAATCAGGGAGCAGCATTCCTAAAAAACATCGGTATTTATTTTGCCAACGTTTCAAGTGCCAGCGGCAACCCTTCCAAGACCGATTTAAAATACCTGGATCTTTATACCGGATTTTACCTTACCAACCTGACTTTCCGGAACGAGTTGTTGTTCCGACTTGGTAAGTCCGCTGACCCGAACTGGTCCTACCTTGGCGGCAAGCTGGAGTCTGATGGTGAGCCCGCTTCGAATAAGCTGCAGGCCATCGGCCTTGCCGGAAGCCTGGAGTACACGATGTCCCGGTCTGGCGCCGTCGTGGGACCGGCAGAATTCCGTCAGGGAAATTTTACCCGTCATCTAGTTTTCCTGGATTACGCCTACGCACCGGGATCCAAGAACGGCTACTTCAAAGACAAAGGCGGTACGTCAAACGAGCTCAACGAAGACCTCGGCGACAACCAACGGGACGCAAACGCCACGGCGCTGGCTTTTCACCGCAATTTTCATCCGGCATTGATGTTGTTTAACGGCAAGCCTGGGCAACAGCAGGATCAACGTATCGATGGCGTCTACGACCCCGGCAGAGTCATGAACGCAACGATATTTGGAACAGGGTACCGATATGAAAGCCTCGAAAACGGTAATGTTGAGGTGAAGTTTATCACTGGCAGCCTCAATCAAACCGCAGATTCCAAGCTAAAAGCCTACTATGATCGCTGTTATCAGACCCGAACCAGCATGACTCCTGAAGACCAATCCTATTGCGACACCAACTTCGCTGGCTCACCCTCCTCTTCCAGACCAATTGGTTTTTTTGGAAAATCGCTCGGTTACGAGCTGGATTTGGCCTATTCCCGTAACATTGGCAAGGAAATCGACCTCGGGATTTCCGGAGGTGCTATAATCCCCGGAGACGCATTTAAAGAGCGAAAATCCGGCACGCCCCCGACTGGTTTTGTGGTGCAGTCATTTGCCGCATTTAGGTTTTAAGCGATGGCAGAAAATATCAACGCATCTGATCTGGGATTCACTAAAAACGACAACTACGCCGTTGTCGATTTTATCTCGTCCTCAGCTTCGGTTTTGGCCGAGGCTGAACTCATCGGACAGAAAGATCTCGACAACATCCGCGTTGCGTTGAGCGGCATTCAAAGCGACCACGAAATGCGTGAATTACCGTTGCTTCTGTGCCTTGTTGAGCAAAATGCCGACATCGTTAAGATCATTTCGATGCGTTATGGTACTGAGCGGTTTTCCCTAAATCTCCTGCGCTACACCATGCGGGCGATTCTGGCCGAGACCACCACCATCCTGAGCACTTGGGGTGAGCAACTTCTTTCCAAGTCCGAGCTGATGTTTAACCGGCCATTCGTCGTAATGGGCAGTGATATGAAGCCTCTGCGTCGGATCTTGTATTCCAGCCTTCTCGTGGATTTTGCCGGAGTGCTGGCCGAAGCCTGCAAAGAGCTTTCTGAAGTACGCCAGTCACTTGGCGTCCTTCACGGAGCCGACTTTGCCGCCATGACAAAGTCCGACTCGGATATGGATGCGGCCATCGCCGCATCTTTGGGCATGACGAGTTCCGCCATCGAACCTAACCCTTATGCCGATGAACTGGCATTGAAAGAGCGTGTTTCGCGTGTTCTTGAACGCGTTGCTGAGTTTACGGCGGAAGTTTTCAACCAAATTTCTTTCAACACAGATTCACCAGCTAACACCCATGCACTTATGGGCGTCGAGCGGCTAAGGGCCGACGCACAGCGTCTCGTTGGACTTCGGTTCACTACTGGTGGCAGCCTTCCAGCCTGGGAAGCCCGCCGTATCAGCGTGCTTTCCTCCCTCTATACGGTTAATGCTGCTGCTGCAGCCCTCGCAGCCGCCTGCGTCGCCGCAATCGGAAAAGGAACAGAAGCCAAACCCCTTCTGGCCTGGCAAATCCCGGCGAATGTAAATCGGCGTGTGATCGCAGACCTCGTCGCGTCAGGTGTGAATGTCACAAAAGCTGAAGACGCCGTCTCTGCATTTAATACCTATTGCCGGAATCGCAACATCGGCGCCAAAGACGTTTTGTCCGGGGAGCTGTCCAAAATTTCACCGAACCTGCTCCCACGCAGCCTGACCCTCTTTCAGACACTGAATTCGGATTCAACGGTTGATAGTTCGGTCTTCAGTACTGACGATAAAAAGTCGACGTTAGAGAAAAGTCGCCGTCTGTCACAGGGTTTCAAAGATACTTTGGCGTCCTTGGCGACGCTTGCACTTACCGGATTTATCATGGGATGTATCAGTACCATGACGTTTGGCTGCGGCATCAAGACTGCCCCCAAAAGCGACGTGGTTGACTTCCGACCGGACGTTCCCTTTCGCAACGCTCAACCACCGAAGAGGTGACCCATGGCAGCATTGGATTTTCGTGGAGTCTGGACAGCCTTGGCTACACCATTCTCCGCAGACGGATCTATCGACTGGAGATCATTTGAGGCACTGCTGAAACTCCAGGAAAAAGGACATGTGACCGGCGTCATCATCAGTGGAACAACCGGCGAGTCCCCTACACTTACGTCCGAGGAAAAAGTCGCGCTTGTAAAAAGAGCGCGTAATACTTTAGGGAAGGGCGTCCGTGTCATGGCAGGTAGCGGCGGCAATGACACCCGCCATAGTGTCGAACTGTCACGTATGTGTGTCGATGCCGGTGCCGACAGCCTTCTGGTGGTGACTCCGCCTTACAACAAGCCCTCGCCCGCTGGTTTGAAACTTCATTTTGAATCGATAACCAACGCTGTCACAGTTCCGGTTTGTCTTTACCATGTCCCTGGGCGAACTGCCCAGTCACTAACGGTGGATATTCTGTCGAGTTTGTGTGCCATCAAAGGAATTGCGGCCGTCAAAGAGGCCTCTGGCGATGTTGCCTACTTCTCAAGGTGTGTCCGAAAAAATCCCGACATCAGATTCCTTTCTGGCGACGACCCCACCTACTTGCCGAGTCTTGCAGTGGGGGGGGAAGGCGTAATCAGTGTTATATCAAATGTTTTCCCGGCTGAGTTCGTTGCGATGACCAAAGCCTGGTTTGCCGGAAACCACGAACTCGCACTCGCTTATCACAATGCGCTGCTCCCGGCGACCGATGTGATGTTCTGTGAGGCTAATCCCGGTCCGCTCAAAGCCGCATTAAAAGTAATGGGATGGGGAGAGAATTACCTAAGAGCTCCGCTGGCTCCGGTAACGCCCGACAACTATGCCCAAATCGAAAAAATCCTGCGGCAAACAGCTGCAGCCCTGAAGAGTATTGGGTGAACCATGGCTGTGAAGGACCAACGGCCCGTTATTTGGATACATGGGTCGTCAGGGAAAATGGGAAAGGAGATCCAGGGTGCGATACTGGAAGCCTCTTCGTCCATGCGCATTGAAGGTGGCTCGTCACGTCGTTTTGAAGGGGAGCTTTTTCATCAGGGACAGGTCGTTACCCCCAAACTATTGACTCACTCGTTGTTGCGGGTTGATCTCGTCTTCGACTTTTCCGCGCCCGAAGCAAATCGCCTCCTGTATAAGGCATTCGTTCCGGGAGAACTTCGCCGGAAAGCCATTTTAATCGGCACGACGGGACTCACGGAGTCAGACCAGAAATCGTGGGCAGCGGTCGCTAAGAAAAACCAGCTCCGGCTCCTCTTTGCCCCTAATACGAGTATCGGAGTTCTCGCCCTCTTGAGAAGTGCTCTGACAGCCGCTGGCCTTTGTGGTTCGAAAAATTTCGACCTGGAAATTATCGAAACCCATCATCGCGCAAAGATCGACGCCCCTTCTGGCACTGCAAAAATGTTGGCTAATGGGCTGGCCAGCGCGATTCCGGGTACAAAAGTCGTCTCCAAGCGATCGGGAGCGAGAAAACCGGGAGAGATCGGCGTTCACTCCGTGCGAGGCGGTGGAGTGTTCGGCGAGCACGAAATTCGCTTCATCAGCGACCATGAAGAAATAACGCTTTCTCACCGCGCCTTTTCACGTGCACTTTTTGCAAAGGGCGCTGTCCACCTGGGACATTGGCTACTTGAGCAAACCCCGGGCATTTATACACTTAGCGACGTTAATGCTTAATTCTTCACTCGAAGAGATGCGCCTGAGGACACATACGATACGGCTTCGCTAAACACTGTGACAGTGTCTGCAGCAAGCCAAAAGTGATTAGCGGTCTCAATCAATAGCGAATAAGTCCCCGGGGGGACGTTAAAGAACAGCGCCCGAGTGATAGGCGAATCGCTGTAGTACCAAGCTTCCGCGACGTCAAAATTATTCTCATTCAAAAGGCGCATCCGAATTGTCTCTGTACCTTGGCCGGAAAGAGTTCCATGCTCTACAAAGACCGACCCTAACGACGGGTCGTGGGCAACCTGAGCATAGACCGCCATGTCTTCAATAAAACCACGTGGTAAAAACGGAGTCACCTGCGGTTCGCCGGCACGTGACGAATCCAATACGTACACAGCCGATTCGAACTCTGAAGCCCGGACCAGAACCAAATTCCGTCCCCGATAGGGAATTAGCGGGTCCGATGAGGTTACGTAGCCGTTATCAGCCGCTGCAAATGCTCTATCGCTTCCGATGGGGAGCAATTCTACGAAGTCTACATTTTGGTAGGACGCTGCCCGTCTGATGTCACTGCTCAATTGTTCGTGGGCTGTAGCTGTCGTCGCCAGCTGTACACCGTAATTAGTCGTCAGTGCCAGAACGTAGTCTTCCTCGATATGGTGTCCCGCAAATAGAGTCACTGGTACGGTCGTCACCGCAGATTCTTCAGCGTAAAATGTCGCTAAGGCCGGCCCCGCATCAGCATTAAAGAAACAAAACCGGCCCGTTTCAGAGGTAGCGGACAGTGAACGGTCAAGAAATCCGAAACGATTGAAGTAGTATGGACCATCCGCGCTGACATCGAGGGCCACTCGAATCCCGGCAACGGGGCGTGAGCCTTCCGGCGTATCCACAGTGATCCCGCAGACTGACGCCAGTCCTGCGTTTTGAACTACACCGGCCAAACGCATATTTGCATCAAACGCGAACTCCCGCGAAACCTTCATCCTTTGAACGCCAGAATCAGCCGATCGCAAAGTTCGAATTTCTGCGACGCTGGATCGATACTGGCCTCCCGGATGATCGATCGCGACCATCAACCGCGCACGCTGTGGGACGTCGTTTATGACAATATGGCCTGTTGAATCTGATTCACCACTGAATTCAGTTCCAACAATCCGCAATCGAGCCCCCGCAACCGGATAGACGCCATCCCGTGATCGAGTGCGTTCATCTACAATTTGCGCGACGACTTTCGTGTAGCTAAGGGTTTCCGCTAGTCGCGAGAAACGACCCTGATCAGCTTGCACCCTTCGAACAGTCTTCGAAACATCCGCAAGGCTCTCGTGCACCGACAGGACAGGGCCATCGCCCGCAGCGCTCCTGGGCGCACTTTCACTGATCTGGTCAGGGAAAATAGCCGCTGATGTCTGTTTTTGTACCAGTCCATCCAGGCTGACCAGGGTGTCAGGGACCTGTAACTCCCAATTTCCACCTGCGGACCCAGTGACGTTTACCGGGACAATATGCATCTTTTCGTTCGTAACGATATAAAGCTCTGTACGTCCAGGAGACTTTGCAACGATCTCTCTGGTCCCAGCATTCCATTCGAGGTTCTGCGCATCACGCACAAAAATCGACAACCCTTTGACGAAATCGGCTTCATTGCTGCGATCTGATTTGAAACTGATCTTTGCCTTGGTGCCGCGGGCTGCGAGAGAAATACTGGGCGGCTCAACCAAAAGAGTTCCATTCCGACGCTCGACCGTCACTCGCAAAGTCTTTGGCGAACTCGTTTGCAC
>Ga0154020_10004577_pt1 | contig 16475 bp, 11 predicted proteins | sample Klosneuvirus_201_FD_109709 | JGI IMG/M metagenome (GOLD analysis project Ga0154020, IMG submission 109709) | Active sludge microbial communities from wastewater, Klosterneuburg, Austria - Klosneuvirus_20160825_MG | ecosystem: Engineered > WWTP > Aerobic digester > Activated sludge | place...
GGCCCCGTCAGCATCGCGTCGCTCCTTCGTGAAATCTCAACTGAACAAAAATCTCCTATTGACGAAGCGATTTCCATTGCAATGATTGAGCCAAACGCAAATCCGACGTGCGATTGCCCTGATGGACCACCAGCGCGAATAAAGTAAAGTTGCATCCTTGCATTTCCTATCGTGGCCTTTCTATTCACCCTTACACATAAGAATTGGATTGCCGTCCAGGACGATGTGCTTCAGAGACGACAGTTGTCCGATTTCAAGCGGAAGCGAAGTGAGCTTATTGTTCCTGAGCCCAATCCACATCAGTGATGATAGTGAAGAAATTTCAGGCGGAAGTGTGCTGAGCATAATGTCGTCGAGAAGGAGCTACTTAAGCCAATTCAATCGAAGGATCTCGTGCGGAAACGAGGTCAGTTCATTTCGACATAATCGCAAACAACGTAAGGCCGTCAGTCGGCAAATCTCCGGCGGCAGCCTGTCGATTCGATTGCCGTCGAGATCAAGAGTCCGCATTGAGTCGAGCCGTCCGATTTCTGGCGGCAACCCGGTCAACTGGTTGTCAGCGAGCCCGAGATATTCGAGTTGAGTCAACTGAAGGATTGCCGGAGGAAACAAGGTTAGCCCACTTCGTTGAAGATCAAGTTTACTTAGGGCGGTGAGTTTGCCGATTTCTGGCGGGAATGAGGAGAGTAAGTTGTTCCCTACATTCAGTGTCTTCAGGTTCGTCAGATTGCCAAGTTCGCGCGGTAGTTCTCTGAGCTGGTTGTTCCCTACATCCAGTGTCTTCAGATTTGTAAGACTGCAAAGTTCACGCGGTAATTCTGTGAGCCGGTTCCTACGGACGTCAAACAATTCCAGCTCGAAAAGCCGAGCTATTATTTTTGGCGGAAGCTCCGTGATCCAGTTTCCTCCGATCTTAAGTGTTGTCAGCTTGCTCAGACCGCCGATTTCCCACGGCAATTCTGTGAGCATGTTGCTGGATACCGCAAGAAATGTCAGCCGCACGAGCTTGCCTATTTCGGCTGGCAACATCGTTAAACTATTAACCGTTAGATCAAGGTGCGTCAGATCCGTGAGTTGGCCGATTTCGGAGGGCAATGCGTCAAGTTGATTGAAGGAAATATTAAGATGCGTAAGTGCCGTCAGTTGGCTGACCTCTGGCGGAACGACCGAAAGTTGCAGAGCGGAAAGATCGAGTTGGGTGCAATTCTCTCCCTTGCGGCAGTCTTCAATGCGTCGCAAGGCTTCGGAATAGGCTGCATCTGGGGTACTGTTGCGATCGGCCATGATTCTGTCTCGATTCGGATTCGGATTCGGTTGACGAAACCTTTGCCAACTTTCATCCAGATCCACGATACAAACAAACAAACGCATCATAGAACTTTATCACCATCTTCAAATGCCGCCAAATCGCAATTTGATCTCGTTCTTTTCCTCAGCCGAAAGCCCCCCAAAGTTCGGCACGTAATTCGGAGCCGGCGTGTAGTTGGGTTGAAAGGGCACCGCACGAGGATAAACCGGTTGAGGCCTCGATGGGACCGGATCAGGTGCAACATAATGCGGCGGTCGTGAATACTGGCGTTGGGGTGCTACCGGATTCGCCGGGGTTCTACCTGTCGCGGGTGGCTGAAGCGAAATCGGCGCATGGACGAGTTCCCCCTGGCGAAATTCCAAAACACTGATCTCATTGTTTTGCTCGACCAGAATGACCTGTCCGTCATTCCGGCCCGAAGACATGCGGCCGATCAGGGCTTGGAACGGCTGACCGTTAATCAACCAGAGCACCATTCCATCGCCCGAGGCATATCCGGATTGATCGACGCCACCGGTCCACATCACGGACTCGTTGGGCTGTGGGTTCGGATTGTAAACGATGGCTCCGTTCTGGGCCCGTTCCCACTTTGGCTGTGCCTGAACACCACCGGTCGTCGCAATGACAACGATTGCCGGAAGCAGAAGGAGCTTGAAATGCGAAATGAAATTCATGAGAGTTCTCCGGGGCAGTTTTCATGCAAGGTGGAAGAGTGCAGGCGGCAAAGATTGAACGAAACAACAACCATGTGAAGTGCGTTGTCGTTTCCGCGTGCTTCATTTGCCGATACGCGGCTGATTCAAATCTGTGACATGGAAATGATCGAAGATTTTCTGGGAACTCCGAAATCTGTCCGGCTCACGGATTCCAAATAAGTATTTGACCTTGCTTAGCAAGCTTGGAACGCATTCGCCGCAGCCTTCATCTGTCTTCAAATCACGCGACACAATCTCATCTCATTGAAATAAAGATTTTGTCAGAGCCTCCAATACAATTTCGTCACAGGTTCCGAGACTGGCCGTATGGGATTTCGAACAGCAACGAAATACTTGCCCGACTGAATCGTCACCGTTCGCAAATACCCGATTGGAAAAGGGATAGACAATGCATGCCGATCCTGAAACGTATTCCAGCAAGCCGAGACAGTTTTGTGGAAGCCGCCGAGCCATCCTTTTCATACCCTCGACGCCGAAATCGATCCAACTTCGGTATCCAGCATGGGTGAGAGCCGCCATCGTGTTGTTGGTTTTATCGTTGCTGAGTGCTGCAGTTGCCGTGAAGAATCATTTCGATCAGAGACGGATGCTGAGGCGATGGAACCAGGCAGGGGTCAGGATGATCACCTGGCAGCCATTTTTCAGGAACACTTACCTCCGGGCGATCTCTCCGAAATTGGAAGACGCAATCTCCAATGCCATTAGCGACACGACGCTGTGGGAACGCCCAATTATGATCAGTTGCGTTGGATCTAAATACAAATTGACTGACGATGACCTGCTGGCTCTTTCGCGAATGACAAGCCACTTGAGTCTGCTTGATGTCCGAGACTGCAACGTGACCGGGAAGGGATTACAACACCTCCAAAGAATTGAGTACCTGCGACAGCTTGATCTCTGTGGAGTATCCCTCGTGGACGCCGATCTTGAGTCCATCGGAAAGCTAAAGACGCTGGAGTCCCTCAATCTCTCGCGAACTCAAATCACCGACGCCAGCCTCATTTATCTCTGCGACCTCAAGAATCTCATGGAACTCGATTTGACGGAGACCGCCGTCACATCCGCAGGTATTAGCAGAATTCAGAGGCGTTTCAGTCTTCAGGGACTGAAGGTGAAGCTGGGGCACAGCGGCAATGTGCCGTCATCAACGACGAACGCGGACGATGAATCACTCTGATTTGAAGAACTCCCGGATTCCGAGTGCTTCCAATCGCTCTTGAACGCGTTCTTTCCGTTTCGGGCCATCGGGTATCTTCAACTCTTCCAGCAGCAGCTCCTGAAATCGTTCTCGGGCCCGTCGAAGGGTTTGCCTCAAGCTGGCACCGTTGATCGGTTTGGACAAGTTGAGATCCAGACTTAACGCCGTGGCTGCGGTCTCCGATGACTGATCCGGATTCCGAGTCACGTGAATCAGTACTTCGTAAAACGTCGGGCGAGCGGTCTGCGGAATTGCTCGCAACCGCTCGAACGATCGTTCGAGCAAACTTTCCAGTTCACCCTCCTGGACGGAGATCGCATCATCGATACTTGTTGGGTCGGGAACCTCCAGCAGCCTGTCTTCAAATTGCTCTCCAGAGAACCGGCGACTGCGTTGCACTCCCCGCCAGTAGTCGGTCACCATGTTGCGAAGAGTCATTTTCAGATAGTCACGAAACCGACCTCGTTCAGGGTTGTAGCTTCGGAACGATTTTTCCATGACTCTGACAGCGAACTGCTGCACGACATCGTCCGTGGCATTCACGTCCGACAACATTTTACGCACAAAGGCGTACACGGGATTGCAATAACGGTCGAAAAACCGTCGCTGCGCAGTCGTGACGAGATCCTCGCCCAGGTCAGATTGATCCGCCGTCAACCATCGTACCACGAGTGGATCGGTGTGGATTTGGCTGATATGTCGATTGAACGAAGGATTGTCATTGGTTGATTCCATGAATTGTTCCACGACTTGGGCTTCAGTAATCGGACGCTCGCGCACGCAATAATGCGCTTCTATTTCGCGTCAGGATTTGAGACGTCAACAATTGGGCCCACGCTTATACCTAGAAATCCGGGTTCAGATTTCTGCAAATCAACAATCTGACCGTTGCGACGCACTCGCACTATCTTAGGGACTTGGAATTCGTCCTTTGTCTCATTGCCAAATTTATCAATAATCTCCGACCAGCGAACAATTGGCGAACCTCCGTATTCGAGAAGCATGTCACCTTTGAGAAGCCCTATGCGATCACCCAATTGATCTGGAAAGACGTAATACACCCCCACACACTTTGCCAGTCGCCCATCCTTGATTGAAAACAACTCGCCTTCATCTGCTAGATCCATAAAAGTCCGGAACGGAATGCTAGTAAATCCTCCATATAACGGACCTGACTTACGAATTCTTGGCTGGGCAGGAGAACGAACAATTCGCGAGAAACCCCAAATCTGATGATCACATCGATTCCCCAGTCGATCGTAAAAGATCATTTCTTCGGACGAGCGATTCCGAATCGAATACTTCGAACTGCCGACTCCAGACTCAATCGACCATCCTGTCCATTCGTCCTCATAATCCTCGCCGATGCCGTCCATATACGTTATTGTCGCAGAACCGAACGGGCCAAATGCCGGATCGCCATTCCGCGAAAACCAATTGACTGCCATAGTCTGGCCTTCCTCGCTTCTTGTTTCTTCCCAGTAGCTAAAACCAAATCGTTGTTCATCGATACCAAGGAACTTCCTTGTCATCGCGCCATTTGCACTATATCGAAATTGGATCCTGTCGTGTCCCTGCCAACTGCGCAACCGATTTCCGTCGTTGTCGAACACTGCCATTTCAGAAATACGCCCACCTGAGAACCGCATATCGACAGAATTGATTTTGCTGGCTTCGGCAAACCCCATGCTCGATGCAAGGTGTTCAGCATTCTTCAACGCGGGCTTGGAATACACAACTCGGCCCAGCGAACCGTCGGTCGCGAAATAAAATTCCTCACGGTGGAAATCCAACTCCCCGACCGCTGGGGTTTTGCCGTCGTGTTCGAAGAACTCTTTGACAAGAACGATTGATTCCCCGTCAGCAAACTCAGAAATCACTAAAACAGAAAACGTAAGATCATTTGAAAAGCCACGGCAAACTCGCCGCTCGACGACTCCGCTCGACGAGTATAAATAAGAGATTTCTCCGAAATATGGAGAAGGACGCAATCGGTTCTCAGCATCAAGCCAGCGGTTCAGTGTGACGCGTCCGGCAGGATCGTACTCAAATTTGATTGTCAATTGCGGTCTTTTGTTGACGGCATAGACCTGTTGTAATAGTGCGCCATCATGTCTGAAAAGCGATCGAATTTCGTCAGCATCAGCATGAGATCCACATCGACAGGGACTCACGACGGCCTGGTTCCCGAGAAGAAACCGAAGAATATCCTCGCCCGTGGAAGGATCACGATCTCGTATGATTGCAGAATACGTATCGTCGGCCCAGGTCACATCGCCACCAGAGGCATCGCTTATGCTAGATGTCAAAAATTCGCCCGTTGACGTGTATTGGATTCTTTGTCTCACAGACTCTTCGTAAGAGTGCGTGGCACTGTCGTAGTCTTCATTGGTAAATGTGCTGATATTTCCGTCACCATCGTAGTTTATGGCGTATTTGCGATAGGGTACGTCGTCATAGTTGAAAAGTGTCACCAGACACCGACGCCCAATGTTGTCATAATCAAGTGCTTGCGTTGCAACTTGTGTGTTGCCAATAAGAGGATTTCCGGCGTCGTCTTGGTACACAATCTTTTTAGGAAGCCCGACGTCATTAAAGTCACTATACGCGACCTTGCTACCGTATGTCACGGTTTCAATTGGTCGCATTTGTGCATCAAAATACTCGAAACGCGATGTCCAACCCTCTGGCGTTCTTGAGAATTGAATGACACTTGGATGGTCGCTGGGCTCGACATTCATATCCTGATCAAAAGTAGGGCCTAACAGCATCGCTGGGACAACCCTCGCGATTCCAGCTTGACGCTCGTCGCCAGTGCGTTGCGGGTGGTAAGTGAACTCATATCGCTCATGCGGTACGCCGAAGGTGTTGTAGGCCACGAGAGTACGCAGAATTCCACTATCATAAACATAGTCTGCTCGACATGCTTTGTCGAACGACACTTGTTCGGGGTCGAACTCGTATTCGTCGCGAAGCTGAAAGAAGTTGAGGGGGCTGTATCGCGTAAGACGATCCCGTGAGTCAATTGCCTCAATTCGAATGACGAACCCATACCATCCCGCGCGTGTTATCCGATAAGAATAGTTTCGATGTCGTCGCTGCTCGCTGGTCAATGGCACGATTCCCGTGTCCGGCACACCCCATCGTTCGACAAAGTCGGCGTAGTATTCATACGTTGGACGCACGTACAACAGCCAATGGACGCAAAGTGACAAGGCTCCGACCATAAACAGCGACGCGAAAGTGACTAGTCCTGCGGTTCGCGGGCGTCGTTTCGCAAACCCGATCGCCCGCGCCACCAATCCCGGCCGTCGTCCCCGGATCCGCGCCCGTTGAAGGTAGAGTTCGAGATCATCGGCCAGCGCGCGCGCAGAGGCATATCGCGACTGAGGGTTTGTCTCCAGACATTTGAGGCAAATCGTTTCCAGATCCCTTGGCGCATTGTGCATCCGGGCAGGCAATTCGACGCTAAGATTCTTCAGCAGGGATGCAACAGTATCTGCTTCCCGAGGCCGTTTACCCTCCAAAAGTTCGTACAGCATGACGCCCAGAGAATAGACATCCGCCCGGCCGTCCACCTTTGCCGATCGTCCGAGCAATTGCTCTGGTGCGGCATACAGCAGCGTTCCGAGAATATCGCCGGATTGCGTGAAATGAACCGAACTCTCTACGAACTTGGCGAGTCCGAAGTCGGCCAGTTTGGGCTCGCTATCCGCCGCACAAAGCACATTTTCAGGTTTCAAATCACGATGGATGATTCCCTGCTGGTGGGCGTAGTCAACTGCGAGGGCCAGCTTGCGGATCAGGTTTGCCACTTCGTCAGCGGAAAATTTTGAGTTTTTCATCCGCTGACGCAAATTCCCGCCACCAACGTACTCCATAATCATGAATGGCTGGCCGTCAGCGGTAAGACCCGCTTCATGAACCTGGACAATCTGCGGGTGAGAGAACTTGGCAAGCACTGTCGCCTCGGAAATGAACCGCTGTGCGATCTGCGGATCATCGGCACCGTCTGTTCTCAAGACCTTGATCGCCACGGTGCGTCCGAGTGAAATCTGGCGAGCCTGGTAGACCCGTCCAAATCCTCCGCGTCCTAATAGGCCAGTTAGCTGATAGCCCCGCACCACAGGTCGTTCGTCGGCTGGCTCAGCCGCCACCTGTGCTGTTAATCGCGACGCAAGTTCCGGCCAATACTCGCTGAATCGACGCTGATAGTCATCAAGATTATCCACACCGGCAAACTGTTTCCGGAGCCGGTATTCGGCTTCGACCAGTTCGAGCACGGCGGTCCGGTCAGCGCGGAGTGCAGGGTGACGTTCCAGCCATTCCTCAATCTGAGGTGATTCTCCGGATCGGAATCGCGACTCGAGTTCCGCCCGAACTACTTCAATTGCGCGCTGAATCGACGGCATGGCGTCCGTGGATTTGTTGAATGGATCTGTCGTCTTATCTGCCAAGATGTCAATTCCCGCCACAACAGTTGCTGACGAATTCGAAAGGTCGCTATATCATTGTGATCAGCCCAACGGCGTTTGCCAAGTCAATTGACCTCTGACAAGGTTGGCAGATTCGCTGCTTCTTCCATTCCTTCACGATGCGTGTGTCCTTGTTTCATTGACCGGTGGCGCGCCTGTCGGCGACCACCGGCTAATTTCTGGCACCCTTTCAGGATGGATCGCAGTCACATCGACTTGAGTGTGCCTCGCACTTCATTTGTAGTTGATCCCGATTTGGAATCTGCGTTTCGCACTGGTCCAAATGCGAGACCGCCGGTCGGACTCTGCTGAGCCCGACCGGCGGTCACGTCGCATGCGAATTGTTCTTTCGGCGGTTGCTCAATTTCCCGAGAAGAACCGGCGGATTTCACTAACCTCTGTGCCCCGACTAATCAACTGGGCGTCCTTTGTATAGCACATGTTGATCCCCACGAGTTCGCCCCGAGTATTGACGATGGCTGCTCCGCTGTCTCCGGGATTTATGGGCATGGACGAGGTCACCACCACTGCGTTGACCTGCTGACCGTTCTCATAGGTAAGGGGCTGGCGATTGACCGCTCGCACTTTTCCGTCCGTGTAACCGAACAGGGCGTTGACCGCTCCCCCGTTGCCCACAAGACAGACATCATCACCTGGTTGGACGCTCTCGTTCGCAAACGGCATGGACCTGGCACCCTGAGGTACAGATTCCAACCGCACAACCGCAAGATCACGGCCGGCAACTTTGGCAATGACTTCTCCAGTGATTGTTCGTGCTTTGGATGTGTAGTGATCGATATCGGAGATCACCCGGTTGCCGTCGAACTCCGCGAAATTCACCTTCACAAACTGGGAGTTTCCGACGACATGGTAGTTCGTCAAAACCAGTCGTTCGTCGAAATGCACCAGCGTTCCGCTGCCGCTGCCTGACTCTGTTCGGATCCAGGTGGCGGAGCGGACGATATTGCCGTACTGCGATGCGTTGTTGCGCGGAGCTGTAGGCTGCGGCCTCGTTTCCGGCTGATGGGGGACGGGGTCAGGACGCAAAGGCATGGGATCGGGGCGCTTTGGGACATCACGTTCTCCGTCATTGTTGTGCTGGGAAATTATTCGCATCAGTTCCATCATCTGCTGAAGCCCGTCAAGGTCATCGAGCTGCTCGGAAAAATCGACTTCCGCACGATTGTTCCGCTGGGAGTTTTTCTGCATGAATTCCATCATCGCAATAAGCTCATCGACTGTATCGCCGCCAGACCCGAAGGACGGCTGGTCGTCACTGAAGTCGATCCATTCTACGTTTGGTGTGTAATTCTGTGCGGAAGCAGGCCGAATGATCGTGCCTGTGACCGCAATTGCGAAACCGATTGACAACAGAAAACGTCGCAAACCGTAAACCATGATGGCACCTCTATCTTCGTAAGTTGTTTCGGGAACTGTGTTTCATTCGAGCAGGCATTTCGTCTCTGCTCACAATCCCATACGGCGCGACTTGGACGTTGTGACGAATTCTTTAATTGAATCGCCAATCATTTTGATTTCCCGCACATCCGCGGGAGGCGAACCGGGCAGTGGCGGTTGGAAAGAAATCGATCGTCCATGACGATCGATGTTCATCCCGATGGTATGCTGTAGTGCTGCGGTGGCCTAAGCAGTTTGGACCGCCGAGTCGATGATAACAATGAAACTTCGGCGGCGCACGATCGATGACATCAATCGCCTGAGTCCATCACAGCAATGATTCATGGATCTGGCCTTTGCCGAACGAGCGAACGCTAGAAAAAGAAAAAAACGCTCACTTTTCGTAGTTGAAAAGCGAGCGGTTCAGTTAGGTTGAGATCGAAAAGACTTTCACGGAAGGGAACAATTTGATCGATGATCTTTAGAGGGACGCCAGCGCTAACTTCAATTGCCTCATCTTGGAAGCCAGCTCACGAATCCGCTGGCCACAACTCAGTGCAACTCCGTGATAGTACCCGCCATATGTCATCGAGTTGTTCCGGTAGGCGTCCCGACTCTGCTCGCTGGCAAAATCCATTTCTCGTTCCACTGAGTGAATTTCCTCATCGAGTTCCGCAATCTCCGCCTCCATGGTTACCCGCTCTTGTTCGCCATTCGCACGAGGCACATCGGGTGCTGTCGGGGGTTGAGTTTCGACCGTTTGGATTTTGAAAGTATACTTTCCTGTTTGGCCAGCCGTGTACGTGGCAACAACCACAAAGAATTTACCGCCCTTCTCGGAAGTCGTGGTCTCCAGCATTACTCCTTTGGCAGGTTCGTCGCTGAAAAACGCTGTGCCCGGCACTCGCTTGTCGAAATCGATTTCGCCGCACGGTTGGATCCACATGCAAACGGGAAACCCGTCGCCCTTCAATTCAAAGGTCTGCCTGGCACCGGGATTCGAAAGGATCACATAACCTTCCGCAAGGCAGCCATTGCCCAAACGAACGCTGTATTCACCTCCAAATTCTCCGTTGACTTCCGCCGACTTTGCGAAGCACTGTGCGCCAATCGCCAATACTGTTAGGAACACCAACGACATCAATTTCTTAGAATTCATCATTTTCAACTCTCCGTTCTGTTTGTAGTAAAACTGATGCGTTGACCTTGTACTTGGTCACCATTCCGCGTCAGCCACTTCTCATACGGACCTCGAATTGACTTGTGACAAGTGGTCGAAGAATTTTTGAAGCAATAAGGGTGAAGCAATAAGAGAACATTCTACGTTATCTGTGCGTTTTGGTCGGCCACGCGGTCGAAGAGATGATTCCAGTCCGAGGTCTGCAGCAGTTCTCGTCTGCCAGCGAGTATTACCGAACGGTGTGCCACGAGTAAGGCTTTGGCGGAGCGACTTGAGTTCGGTTTCGGTTTCCACCCCGTTGACATGCCGAGTCAACTGCATGCCGAGTCAACTGAGCGGGCTTCAGAATCGGTCCGTCGCACAGCGATCCCTCGGGACCGCTCCGAGCGGTCGGTTTCATATTTACCACTCCCAATCCTGGCTTCGTTGAACCATGTCGTCATCCTTGTGAATGACGTCACTGCGGCCATTGCCCCGGTTCAGGACATGGTAAACAAAACCACCTCGCGATGCTCTGGATGTTCTTGGCATCAACAAAGATTAACCGTAGCCACAAACCCATGTAAAGTAGAATGCTCGCTGTTTACTCCCCCGTTTTTACTCCCCCTTTTTACTCCTTCGCGGCGGGCCGCGACCAGCGACCAGACGTGGTTGAATGAGAGGCAACACGGCGACGTGGATTGCGAGTTCCCTCCGAGATGGTTCGACTTGCGGCAAAAGTCCTTCACGGCAGAAAGGTCGCAAATGGTTTTGTTGAGGTATTGGGGCGTTGAAACCGTGGCATCACTGGCTGGTTCTCGATCTGAGACAGATCGAGCTACATTTGCCGCCATCAACGGCTGCGGGAGATTGCGCTTCATGAGTGTTCAGTTTGAGGTTTTCGGGGTTGGGGCGGGCGTTGGTCGCGAGGGATTGGCGGGACACCTTGCGGTCGGGGGCGTGGCGCGGTCAGGAGACCGGCCACAACGCGGGGCGGCGTTACGCGAGGTGTCGCGGCGGCGACGGGAGGTCGTTCGAGTAATGCACTGCCAGTTGCTGCGAACTCTGCCGTGGAGTTCGTGTGATTCACTGAACACTGCCGACCGAAAACTGGACACGTTCGTGCGAAGCAGGTAGCAACCGGCGCTCAGCGTGGCCCAGTTGCGAGAGCCATCGACCTTCGACCATTCAATAATCGCCGCACCGTTCTCTGCCTTCGACACTTTGATATCGAAAAATTTTGCGGCCCGGCTGTTCTTTGCAAGAAGGCGACCGATCTGACGCTCCACTTTCTGAACGTCGCGATTTTTTTTTGCAACCAGCCTTCATCCGAACCAGCGACTCCTGGATCTTCGTCTCGAAACGCTGCGTCATCGCTTCTTCCTTCTTTGATCGGATACCATTGTTCGCTGTCCGTTTTCTTCTTTGAAGTACTGTCGGATAAACATGGCCGGGATTTTATGCCCCGTTTTGCCAGCCGCCAGATATCTTCTTCTCACTACCATCGCGTTTCAGATTTCAAAACACGGCCATTTTCGAATTTCACATCCCAAAACACGGCAAATTTTTTTCCGCCAGTGACATTTTGTTACGCTTCTGGGGAAGTTGGGCTAAGGCGTCCATTTTCGAGCGAATCCAGGCTGCCGTCTTGTCGCTCATGGAAATCTACGCGAACGCCTTTCGAGCGGATGAAATGCTGATCGCTCGATTTTGACTGCGGGCGTCTGCGGCAGATTACATGGACTTTGGCCTCCCGGCGTTCGATCGGAACCACTTGCGGAAGTGTACAACACAGTCCACCCAGAGTTCCGTTGAGATCCCCAGTCGTTCAAACAGCAGTGCGAGATTCTGCGGCATCGAACCACGATTGCCCGATCGAATCTGACGGCCCGTCCAGTCGAGCAGTAGCAGGTCGAAAATGGCAGGTCGAAAATGGGTCGCAGCTCATTGTTTAGAGCAATTCAGTCGTGCCACCCACTTTGGTGTATTGTTGACATGACAACGTACACGGTGCGTCTTGTTTTTCATGCTTCCGCTGAGCATCGTCCAGGCAACGTTCGATCACGTTTAAGCAGTTCTCTCTGTGAACTTCGTGTTCTCCGTGGTGCCCACTGCGATTCGATTTATTCGCTAATGAACGTGACCGGTGCTATTCAGCTTGAGTACTTCGACGGCCAAGTTTCGCAGCATTGCTCATTTTTCATGGCGCAAAACTTTCCGTTCCGGTTGGACAAGCCCACCGGGGCGGCCTCGTGTTCGTTCTCGCTGGCTAATTACAAAACTTCCGCTCATGCCAGGCGAGGTGGCACGGGGCGAGCGCAAAAGTCATCTAAAAAAATTCTCGGCAGACTGTTATTTCTCGCGCACCCCACGCACACACTGCGGGCGATCTCGTCTTTCTGCCACTTCCGCATGGCGCGTGGATTGCGTATTCTGTACGAGGCGAATCCGATCAGGATAGCTGAAAGGAATTCTTCAAACTCGCGAATCAGCAGCGACACAAGGCAGCAATCAATGACACTTTCTAAAGAAGCGAATACGATCGGCACGGTCGGCCAATCAGCTTCACATCAAGCAGACTCATCTGTCGAACACGTAACGCGACGTGGATTTGTTCTGAGCGCGGTTGCTCTGGGAGCGGCGGCGGTGTCGGAGTCTGCGGTATGGGGAGCTGATGAGAAAATTGAGCCGGTTCCTATCATCGATTCGCACATCCATCTGTTCGACGGATCGCGACCTCAGGGCGCTCCGTATGTTGGTCCGGGCGGTGACTCGCCCACCATTTCACTGCCCGATGACTATCGGAAACTGGCCGTTCCTCTTGGAATCACGGGAGCAATCAAGGTCGAAGCCAGTCCGTGGGTCGAAGACAACTTGTGGGCGCTGCAGGTTATGCAGTCGGACGACATGATGCTCGGGCTGGTCGGCAACCTGCAGCCGGAGAAACCGGACTTCCCAGAATTGCTCGTTCGCCACGCGAAGAATCCACTGTTTCGAGGCATTCGGCACGGCAACCTGTGGGGCTATGATCTCACGAAGATGGTCAAGGACGATGCGTTTATGAAGGGCATGCGTTTGCTGTCCGACCTGAATCTGTCGCTGGATATTGCCAACCCGACGGTGCCGTTGCTGGAAGCTGTCGTGCAGCTCAATGACGGCGTGCCTGATTTACGCATCATCATCGATCACCTGCCGGGGCTGGAACCGACGGCGGATACTCAGGCGGCTTACGACAATGTTCTGAAAGTTTTGCACAGTCGAAAGAACATCTTCGTCAAACTGTCGTCCGTGATTCATCGCATCGAAGGTAAGATCGTCAAAGATCTGGAGGTGCTTCGTCCGCGACTGGATCGATTGATCGACGTGTTCGGAGACGACCGAATTCTCTTTGGCAGCGACTGGCCGAACAGCGACGGAGTTGCTCCGCTGGATCAGGTCGTAGGCATCGTGAAAGAGTACTTCGCTGACAAACCGCGAGAACTTCAGGAAAAGTACTTCTGGAAAAATTCCGTCACGGCTTACAAGTGGAAAGTGAAAAGGGACCGTTGAGGAATCCGGCAAGACTCGGAAACATCAGGGGGCAGGCCTTTTTGATATGTGCGCAGCGGCGCATGAATTCGGTTAAAGCATCAAACGCGAGGATTCTACGTCTTTTCAGGCAAAGCTGACACTTCGATGCTGAGTTCTTTAAGCTGTCGCTGATCGACGGGTGCCGGGGCTCCGGTGAGCATGTCGGCGGCTTTTTGAGTTTTTGGAAACGCGATAACATCACGGATGTTTTCATCACCGGCGAGCAGCATGACCCAGCGGTCCAGTCCCAGCGCGATACCAGCATGCGGCGGCGCGCCGTAGCGGAGGGCTTCCAGTAGGAATCCAAAACGCATTTCGGCTTCTTCTGCTTTGATGTTCAACAGATCGAAAACCATTTGCTGCACTTCGGAATCGTGAATTCGTACACTGCCGCTGGCCGCTTCATAACCGTTGACAACCAGATCATAGCTGTCCGCACGCACTTTTCCGGGATCCGTCTTGAGGTATTCGGCGTCTTCCGGATTCGGCTGACAGAACGGGTGATGTTCGGCGTCGAAGCGGTTCTCTTCGGCGTTCCAGGTCACCAGCGGAAAGTCCAGCACCCACTGACACTGAAACTGTGCGGGATCGTAGAGATTGAGTTCCTTGCCCAGTCGGTTCCGCAACGCCGCCAGGGCGGAGTTGGTGACTTTCGGCGAATCCGCGACGAAGAGCAGCAGGTCGCCATCTTTGCCGTCCATCAACTGCAAAATTTGTCGCTGTTGTTCTTCAGTGAAGAATTTGACGATTGTCGATTCCAGTTTTTCGCCGACGACCTTCATGTACGCCAAGCCCTTGGCTCCGAAGTCGCCGACGAAGTTTTTCAGATCGACGTCCAGCAATCGGCGGCTGTATTTCTCCGCCGCGCCTTTGGCGTTGATTCCGCGCACTCGCCCGCCGGAATTCATAACGCCTTTGAAGACACCGAAGTCACAGACTGCGGCCACGCTGCCAATGTCCACGATTTCCAGGCCAAAACGCAGGTCCGGTTTGTCGCTGCCGTAGCGCTCCATCATGTCACGGTACGTGTAACGAGGCAGAGGAATTGCAATATCAACTCCGCGAACTTTCTTCATCACGTACGCGATCAGACCGTCGATTGTGTTGAGAATGTCGTCCCGTTCCACGAACGCCATTTCGACGTCGATCTGAGTGAACTCAGGCTGACGGTCGGCTCGAAGGTCTTCATCGCGGAAACAGCGAGCGATCTGGTAATAGCGGTCAAATCCAGCCACCATCAGGATCTGTTTGTAGATCTGCGGAGACTGCGGCAGAGCGTAGAAGCTGCCGGGATGGACGCGGCTTGGGACCAGATAATCGCGGGCTCCTTCCGGCGTGCTGCGGCCGAGCATCGGCGTTTCGATTTCCAGAAAGTCGCGAGTGTTGAAGTATTCTCGCACGGCCTGCACCAGTTCGTGGCGCAGGATGATGCTCTTCTGCAGGCTCTGGCGTCGCAGGTCGATGAAGCGGTATTTCAGCCGCAGTTCTTCGTTCGGCAACTCGCCACCTTCGATTTCGAAGGGTGGAGTTTTACTCTTTGACAGGACGGTCAACTGCTGAGCGCGAATTTCGATATCGCCCGTTGTCAGTTTCGCGTTGACCAGCCCGTCGCCTCGATAAGAAACTTCACCGACGACTTTAATCACGTCTTCACGCCGAAGTTTGCGAGCAACTGAGTCAATTTTAGAATCGTCGTCTGTCTGGAAGACAATCTGCGTCTTGCCATAACGATCACGAAGATCGACGAAGACAAGGTCTTTGCCCTGTTCCCGGTAACTGTTGACCCAGCCGGACAGCGTAACAGTCTGGCCAGCGTGTTCGCGACGAAGTTCTCCGCAGGTATGAGTTCTATGCACAGGAATGGGGTCCGACAGAAACGAGGCCAAAAAGTGACAATGTTGAGGGTCTGACCCCTTTAAATCAACACTCCCGATGAGCGGAGGAGTATAGAAACCCGTTCACGTCCCGGAAAGAAAGGTTGCGGCAATCCTTGCCCGATTCCGAATTCATGGTGTGCCGGAATCCCCTGGCTGCCAGACTCTTGTTTACTGAATCTGCGAAATCTGCTCAAATTTGCGGCGGTTTCGGACGGACAAGCAACTTCGGAGCGAGATTGTCACTGGTAGATCGAGTGACGGACGATGCAGCCGAAAGATTCAAGGATGAACTCATTGTGGCAAGTATTTCGTTTTTGAATGGCATACAACGCCTGCGTGGACGCCAGGAAATCAGACGCGAGACAGGTCTGACCGCAAGTTTTTCGTCGAGAAATCGTACATGGCGTTTGGTGTTGCTGGGAGCCTTGGCAATTGCCGTTCTTGTCATTGGAAACGTGCTGCGAGCATGTCCATTTTGTCTTTCGCCGCCAATGACATTGGCGCAGGAGATAGACAATTCGGAATTCGTTGTGATTGTCGAGTTGCTGCGTTTTGAAGTGCTGAACAATGGCACCAGGGAAGTGCCGCGATCGACAGTCCGTATCCGCGAATTCCTGCAGGGATCGGAGCTTGTCGCCGGATGCGATCGATTGCGGCCAGGCCGGGCGATCGCGGTGAAACAGGAAGTCGCGGGATCACCGGGGGAGCTGTTTCTACTGTTCGGTGAACTGCGATCGACCGGATCGACGACGCAAACAACGTTCGCGTCCGAC
>Ga0154020_10004578_pt1 | contig 16474 bp, 11 predicted proteins | sample Klosneuvirus_201_FD_109709 | JGI IMG/M metagenome (GOLD analysis project Ga0154020, IMG submission 109709) | Active sludge microbial communities from wastewater, Klosterneuburg, Austria - Klosneuvirus_20160825_MG | ecosystem: Engineered > WWTP > Aerobic digester > Activated sludge | place...
CATGTCGCCGCCGCGAGGCTGTTCAGCGACCCGGTCACGTGGATCTTACCGCCGGCGACGGACCACGTCCCGGCGAGCTCGAGATCGTCGGGCATCTGGCTGAACCCCGCGAAGTGCGTGATGTGATCACCTACCGTGTTGGGGTTGGGATCGCACACGCCACCGACGCCGTCGTCATCGGGATCCGCGTTGTCCACGTAGGGTGGGCACGGATCGCACGGATCGCCGAGACCATCGCCGTCCTCGTCGTTCTGATCCGGATTCTCGATCGCGGAGCAGTTGTCGATCGGATCGACGACGCCATCGTGATCCGGATCCGAGACATCGTCCGCGGGCATCTCCACGCCGAAGCCGATGCGGCCACAGCCCGCGGCAACGACGGCAACGACGGCAACGATGGCAACGACGCGCATCAGCGCGCCGAGAGATCCGCGAGCATCGTGTTCGCTTGCCGGCGCGCGAAGTCGAGCGACGCGTCGCCCGTCGCGACCTTCAAGAACTCCTCGAAGTCAGCCTTCGCCGCCTTCTTGTCCTTGAGCACGAAGCGCGACTGCCCGCGTTGAAACATCGACTTCGCGTGTGCGGGATCCGCGGAGAGCGCTTGCGTGAACGATTGAATCGCGAGCTTGTGATCTCGCTGATCCGCATAGCTCATCCCGAGCACGTACCAGACATCGGCGGAGACGGTCCCCGAGAAGCGCGCCGTCCCGAGGAGCGCGACCTCACTCGCGGCTTTCGCGTAGCCCCATCGACGATACAGCTCGGCGAGCGCGATGAACGGCGCGGTGGTCGACGCGCCGTTGGCGACCGCTTCGCGAAACGCATTCGCAGCGGCGCGGTAGTAACCACCGTCGCGGTAGATCCGGCCGATGTAGTAGTGCGCGCGCCACAGCTTCGGTTCGACTTGCACGGCGCGCAGGAATGCGGCGAGCGGCTTCGAGAAGTCGGTGGTCGCTAGATCGGGCTTCGTCGCCACGATCGCTTCGTAGCTCGCGACGCCGTAGACGAGGAGATACATCGGTACGTCGGGCGCGAGCGAGACCGCATTGTCGATCGCCTCGGCGGCGTGAACCCAATCGCTCTTGCCGATGTACGAACCCGCGAGCCCGTACCACGCGAAGTGATGCCCGCTCCACTCGGCGAGCGCCGCCTTGTACTTCGCGATCGCGTCGTCGTACTGACGCGCTCCATAGGCACGCGTGGCTTCGTCGGACAGCTTGATCGCAGCCGCGCTCGCCGCGACGGTGCGCGGAGGACGATCGGCCTTCTTGCGTGCGAGCGGTGCGGCCTTCGGCGGGTCCGGCGGCGCGACCGTCGACGTCGGCGTCGCCGCCTTCGGTGCGGACGCGATCGATGCGAACACGAGGAGCCCGTCGGAGTTGCGCTCGCTGTGCGGCGACGCGAGAGCGAACGTCCCGCTCACCACCACGCGATCACCGACGGCGAGCTTCGGCACCTGCGGCCAGTTCTTCAGCTCGTCCTTGGGCAACCGCTCGCGCTCCAGCTTGTTCGGCGCGCGCGGCACGTCGACGACCCACAGCGATCGCTCGAGCGGCGTACCGCTCGCGTCACCGAGATAGAACTTCTTGCGCTCGCACATCGTCGGATCCGCATCGACCATGCGTTGCGCCTGCGCGACCGATTGGCCCTTCTTCCGCACCGCGGTCACGCAGTCGTAGATCCACGTGATCGTGCCCTCGACCTCGATCTTCGTTCCAAGGTGCTTCTTGCCGTCGATGAGCAGCTCTTGCACCGTGTGATGACCGTTCGTCGGAACGACGACCTCGAACGCCGGCAGCGCGGGGACGGAGATCTGCGCGCCCACGTCCGAGGGTGGCGGCTGGATCGTCGGCGAGACGACCTTCACCGGCGGCTGCTTCGCTTGCGCGAACGCGAGAGAGCTCGACACCACGACGACGGCGACCACCAGCTTCATCGGGCGAGCATACGCTAGGGTCGTTGCCAGACGCGCGCGAGCGGTGCGCCGGCGGCGTCGATCTGGAACACGATCCGTGCGTCGGGCGGCACCTTGCACGGCGACGGGCCGACGTACTCGACGATCCATTGTGCCTCCGCGGGACGCGCTGCCATCGGGCTCCACAGATCCGTGCGAAACCACCCGAGGTGCTGCGGCAAGACGCACGAGCGATCGACGCGCGCGTTGATCGGCGCGTGGGTGTTCACGTAGTCGATCGCGCGATCGAGTCCTTCGCCCCACCACGCGGTCTCGAACCAGCGATGCCGCGCGACCGTGCCCGCGCCACCGACGTGCTCCCCGAAGTAGTCGAGGTAGTACGGATGCACGCGCACGAGCGTGATCGCGAGGTAGATGCCGATCGCGGTCGCGACCGCGGCGAACGAATGCCGCCATTCGACCTTGCTCGCGAGCCACGTCAGACCCGACGCGGCGATCATCGCGATCGCGAGGAGCGCCGGCATCACGTAGCGAACTCCGTCCTGGCGCACTGGAGACGCGGCGACGAGCAGCGGGATCGCGAGCCAGCCGGCGAGGATCACCGTCGAGTGCGAGCTCTCGATCGCGCCGCGAACGACGCCCGCGACGAAGGCGAGGAGGATCCCGAGTGGCAGCGTCGCGGCGAGGTAGACGAGGAAGTAGTAGGCCGGAGGCGTGTTGGTGATCGCGCCGAGGAATGGCTCGACCGCATGCACCGTGTCGAGCTTGTGCAGCGACGCGCCGAGGGCCTCGAAGGGATGCAGCCACAGCCGCGGCCACACCGCCCAGAACGTGATCACGGTCGCGACGACCATCACAACAGACCAGTGGATCGTCGCGCGGCGCCAGGCGGCGGGCGCGCGCAGGATCACGATCAGCACGCACAGCGGCCCGAGGAGGCCGTTGACGAAGCGCGACGCGGCGGCGATCCCGACGACGACGCCGATGCCCGCGAGGCGCGCGATCAGCGTGCGGCGCGACTCGAGGTCATCGTGGACGCACAGCGAGAGCAGAACTCCGAGCGCCCACCACAGGACCGTGGGTGCTTCGTGGCCGACGATCTGACCGTGTGCGACGAGCGACGGCAGGAGCGCAGCGATGCCGCCCGCGACGATGCCGGTGCGCAGATCGAACAGGCGCTTGCCGATCGGGACGAGGAGCGCACAGCCGAGCGCGACGAGGATCGCGGAGATCGCGCGCGAGGGGCCGAAGCCGCTCGAGAGCTGCGCACCGATACCGGCGAGGTACTTCATGATCGGCGGGTGCTCGTAGTTCCAGATCCACGAGCGATTACCGATGTCGCCGGCCAAGAGGTTCTGGATGTAGTTGCGACCCGCGCCCCAGTTGACGTCCTCGTCCCAGGTCTGCCCTGCCCCGCCGAGATCGATCAGCCGGGCGACCACCGCGACGACGAACACGGCTCCGATCGCGATCCATGTGTCGCGCGGGACGAGCGCGAGACGACGGCGCTGCGCGAACACGATCGAGCCGACGAGCAGGAGCAGCAGCGCGAGCGCGATGATGCCGTCGCCGAGGAAGCGATCGCCCGTCGATGCATCGGGCGCATCGCTCGCCGACAGCACGCCCGGCGGGATGTACTCGGGATCACCGCGGCGGCCGACCGGGTTCCACACGAGGCGCGCGTCGGGCGCGGCGACGAAGCGAATGCGAACGGGCTTGGCATCGAGGAGGACACGCTGCTTGCGCAGGCCATTTCCGACGACGAACTGTGTGTTCGCGATCTCGAGCCGCGAGGGGCCGGTGCTCTGGAAGCCGAGCAGGATCGGACCGCCGCGCGGGACGTGCAAGAAGCCGACGTACGCGCGGGTGTTCGGCGGATCGGCGGGCTCGCTCGCGACGGGAACGAGGCGAGAGCGCTGCGTGTCGTGCGTGCACGCGCGCGCCGCGAGGAGCGCGATCGCGAGAACGATCGGGACCGCGGGCCAGAAGCGAATCACAGTACGCGGCCGGGACACTCGAGCTTTCGCGTCTTCTTGACGAGGAACGTGTAGTACTTGCCCTGCTGTCTCAGCTCCGGAACGAACATCGTCGCTTGTTCGTAGCCGCGGGCCTTCCAGAAGCCGCCACACGGCAGCGACGGTGGTGACGCGGGGTTCGGCTTCCCACCGATCGCGTAGCAGCTGAACACGAAGGTCGGATCGTACTCGGCGAGCAAGCGATCGCTCGCGAACTTCGTGTGACCCGCGCGTGCGCGCATCCGGGGCTCCTCGTGTGCGATGCGCTCCGAGACGAGGCCGAACACGTCGATGCCGCGCATGCGTGCGAAGTACGGTTGCGCGCCCGCACCGCCGACGATGCTGAAGTCGTCGTCGCGAAAGCAACCCGCCATCGCGCGGCCGATCGCCGCGCGGTCCTCGGTGTAGACGATGAGGAATGCGGGCGTGTCGATGCCGCGATCGTTTGCGAAGTTGCCCCAGCGGATCGATTCGCGCGTCAGCAGCACCTGCGAGGCGGCGAAGCCACCGACGAGAAGCACGCAGGCCGCGATGCGCGGCGACGCGCTCGGCGTGATCACGCCGACGAGCCACTCGAGCCCGAGCGTGACGGCGAGCGCCGCGACGACGAACAGCGGCATCACGAAGCGGTGGAGGCCCATGAAGTCACCGCCGACGCTGATCGTGTACGGCACGTAGACGCCTGCGAGCAGGATCAGCGCCAGTGCGAGCGCGAAGCGCGGCGTACGCACGCGACCGACGACCATGCCGAGGAGCGCGAGGGGGGCGACGAAGACGAGCTTCGTCTGTTTCAGCCAGACCCAGAGGTAGTACGTCCCGTTGTTCAGCATCTCGTGCTCGAGCCTCGGGCTCGACCACGGACCGGATGCCTTCACGTAGTACGTGTTGGGAAACGGATAGCCGTAGTAGCGATAGCGCCAGTAGAACCAAGGTGCCCACACGACGAGGAACAGCGCCGCGCCGGCGAGATCGACGAGGGCGAGCCGCTTGCGCCCGATGATCGTCGCGAGGTGGACCGTGCCGAACACCGCCGCGACGAGCAGGCCCTCGGGCCGGGTCATCGCGGACAGCGCGAGCGCGACGCCGGTGCGCAGGATCGCGCGTGGACTGTCGACCGCGGAGGTCACGCCGTCGAGTGCGACGACGACGAGCATCGTGAACAGCTGCGTCTCGAGACCGCCCGAGGTCCAGCACGCGAAGCCCGAGGAGCACGCGAGGAGGAGCGATGGCACCGCGGACCACGCCGAGGGGCGGCCGAGCGCGCGGTCCATGATCCGCGTGACGAGCCATAGGGTGACGAGGGAGCAAACGAGCGCGAGGACCCGGCACGACACCTCGGGCTCGATGCCCAGCTTCATGAAGCCCGCGAGCAGGACGGTCCACAAGAAGTTCGTGTAGCCCTCGACGTACTGGCCGAGGTTGAACGTCAGCTCGCCGTGCTCGGCGAGGTTCCGCGAGTAGACAAACGAGATGTACGCGTCGTCCGTGACGAAGTTGTACGCGAAGGTGTGGACGACCAGGATGACGGCGGCGATACCGAGCAGGAGCCACCGAGCGCGAACCGACATGAGGACGAAAGCATAGTAGCCTGCTTGGGATCTGATGGCGGCCCATCGCGACCCCGCTCTACGCGTGCTGCGTCGGGGTGTGCTCGTCGGTCTCCTGGCCGGTGGGGTCGCCGGGGTGCTCGACGCGATCTGGTCGTGGGGTGCCGCCAGCCAGTTCGTCCCGGGGATATTCGCGCACCTGCGCTTCCTGCTGTTCTCGGGGGCGGTCCACGCCGCGGCGGGCGCCCTCGCCGGCCTCGTGCTGACGAGCGGTCTGCTCGTCTTGTGGCGCGGGAGCCGGCTCGGAGATCTCCTGGAGTTCGCGTGGGGCGAGCACGTCGCGCGGCGCACGCGCGATCCTCGCGAGGCGGTCACCGGCCTGTCGCTCGTGCTCGCGATGCTGCCGATCGTGGCGGTCGCGCTGCTCGTGGCGTTCCGGATCGCGAGCCGGTTCCTCGCGAATCGCAAGGCACCCGAGCTCGTCGTCGTCGTCGCGATGGGCGCGTCCCTCGTGGCGATCGCCGCGGCGATCCCGATCGCGTTCGTCGTCGGCCGGCTGATCGAAGATGGCCTGCGCGCGATCGTGCGCCGCGTGCCGGTGCTCGCCAGCCCGTTCGCGCCGCTCGTCGCGGGTGGCCTGATGATCGCGGCCGGGCTCGTCGCGTGGTCGGTGCGCTCGTGGGAGACCGCGCGCGTGTTGCCGCTGCACGCGCCGATCGTCGGCGTGCTCGCGCTCGGTCTCGCGATCCCGCTGGCGCGACCCGCGCGCGCGCTCGAGGTCCTCGTCAGCCTGCTGCGTCCGGCGATCCGTCGCCCGGTGTGGATCGCGCTGCCGTTCGTGCTGTTCGGGCTCGTGCTCGCGCTCGGCGCATCACCGCCGGTGATCAAGGCCGCGTCGGCGTACACCGGCATGTCGGGCCCCGTCGTGCGCGTGCTGCGCAAGGCGCTCGATCGCGACCGCGATGGCTACGCGTGGGGGCTCGGCGGCGGCGATTGCGACGACGGCGACGCGTCGATCCATCCCGGTGCACCAGAGATCCCCGACGACGGGATCGATCAGAACTGCATCGGCGGCGATCCATCGTCGACACCACCGCCCCACGACGCGAAGTTCGTTCCCGTTCCCGCGAGCGTGCCGAGGGACTTCAACGTCCTCGTGCTCACGATCGACACGGCGCGCGCCGATCACTTCGGCATGTACGGCTACAAGCGACCGACCTCGCCGCGCCTCGACGAGCTCGCGAACGCGGGCACGGTGTTCGAGAACGGGTGGGCGCACGCGCCGTCGACGCGCTACTCGATCCCCGCGATCCTCACCGGCCGGCTGCCGCTCGACGTCTACTACGACACGTCGGTCGAGGGCTGGCCCGGCATCTCGCAGAAGGCGACCACGATCGCCGAAGCGCTCGGGCCGCTCGGTTTCATCACCGGGGCGATCACGAACTACTGGTACTTCGATCGCTCGCGCCACATGGATCAAGGCTTCACCGAGTACGACAACACGAACGCGTCTCGCCACGCGAGCGTGAGCGGCGCCGGTCCCGAACAGACGCGCGGTTCGTCGTCACAGCAGCAGACCGACAAGGCGATCGACTTCGTCGGCCGCCACGCGCAAGACCGATGGATGCTGTGGGTCCACTACTACGATCCGCACTACGCGTACGAGCCGCACGCGGAGGTGCCGTCGTTCGGAAGCGATCGCGAAGCGCTGTACGATGGAGAGATCCGGTTCACCGATCTCCACATCGGTCGCCTCCTCGACGATCTGCGCGCGAAGGGCCTCTATGACAAGACCGTCGTCGTCGTCACCGGTGATCACGGCGAGGGCTTCGGCGAGCACGATATCGAGCTGCACGGCTATCACCTCTATGCCGCGCAGACGAAGGTCCCGCTGATCATGCGCGTTCCCGGGCTCGAGCATCGTCGATCCGTGATGCCGGCGGGCCACGTCGATATCCTGCCGACGCTCGTCAACCTCGCCGGTGGACCACCGAGCGCCGACATGATGGGCACGTCGCTCGTGGGTGCGCTCGCCGGAAGCGACGCGGGCGCTGACACGCGCGTCGTGTTCCAGCAGCTCTCGTACGAGGGCAACCACGAGATGCGCGCTGGTGCGAGCAAGTCGTGTCACGTGATCTACAACGTCAGCCCCGACTGGAGCTGGGAGGCCTATCGCATCGATCGCGATCCGAAGGAGACGCACGATCTCGCGGGCGCCGATTGCGAGCAGACCGCGTCATCACTCGGCACGTGGTTCGATGCGGACCAGATCCCCGACGGTGCGGCGCAGGCGCTCTTGCCGGCGCGCCCGACGATCGCGACGCCGCTCGACGCGGATTTCGGCGACAGCGTGCGCCTGCTCTCGGTCGACGTGCCCGCGACGGCGAAGCGCGGCGAATCGATCACCGTGACATGGACGTTCGAGGCGCGCGGCAAGGTCGGCGCGGGCTGGAAGATGTTCGTCCACGCGCAGGGACCGAACCGCGCGATGACGATCAACGGCGATCACCGTCCGACACGTCCGTTTGAGTGGTGGAAGGCCGGGCAGTTCGTTCGCTACACGACGCAGATCGCGATCCCGCGCGGCGCGCCGAACGGCACGTTCACGATCCTCGCGGGCATGTTCAAGGGCAACACGCGTGCGCGCGCGACGATGGCGAAAGGCCCGTTCGGCCCCGCCGACAAGGACGCGGTGCCCGTCGGTCGGTTCGAGGTCGTGCCGTGAGCGATCTGCCGACAGCGGCGGTCGTCGACAAGCGCACGGTGTGGCGCGATCGCATCCTCTACGCGTTGCCGTGGGTGATCATCGCGCTGCCCGCGCTGTACCAGCTCTATCTCTTGTCGACGGCGATCACGGGACGCCTCGCGTATCCGTACGACCTCGAGTGGATGGAAGGCGGGATGTTGCATCACGCGCTACGCATCCACGATGGCCGCGGCATCTACGTCGCACCGTCGGTCGACTTCATTCCATTCCTCTACACGCCGCTCTATCCATCGTTGCTCGCGTTGTTCTCGGGCGTGTTCGGCATCTCGTACACCGTCGGTCGCGTGTTCTCGTTGCTCGCGCTCGTCGGGATCGCGGCGAGCTCGTTCTTCCACCTCGGTAGTCGCCGTCACGATCACGCGCGATCGGGACCCGCGATCGCGGGCGCGATGTTCGGACTCGGCCTGTTCGCCGCTGCGTATCCGTACATGGAGGGGTGGTACGACCTCGTCCGCGCCGACACGTTCTTCCTCTACATCGTCACTGCGGCGATCGCCGGACTCCCGCGCTGGTCGAAGCTCGGCACCGGAATTCGCGGGCACGCGCGCGTTGCCGCCGCTGCCGCGATGCTCGCCCTCGCGTTCTTCACGAAGCAGACCGGCATCATCTATGTCGCGCTCGGCGGGTTGATCGTGCTCGTGATCGCGTGGCGCCGCGTGTTCACGTACATCGCGGTCGCCGGTGCGATCGGTCTCGGCGGAACCGCGCTGCTACAGAAGACCACCGACGGGTGGTTCTGGATCTACATCCGCAAGATCCACGCGAACCACGACTTCAACATGGACCGGTTCTGGAAGTCGTTCGAGTACATCCTGTGGCACTTCCCCGCGATGTCGATCGTCGTCGCGGTGACGATCGTCGTGCTGATCGTCACGCGCATCGCGAAAGGGAAGCTGCCCCGCGGGACGCATCCATTCCTGTTGTGGACGCCGGTGTTCGCGGTGTCCACGCTCGTCGGCGCCGTCGGGTGGGGCACCGAGTTCGCGCACTTCAACGCGTACATGCCGGCGTTCCTGCACGGCGGTCTCGCCGCCGGTGCAGCGTTGCCCGCGCTGTTCGCCATCGCGCGCGTGTGGTGGGGGCCGCGGCCGCGCACGGATCTCGTCGCGACGATCGTCGCCCTCGCCGCCGCGATCCCGCTCGCGATCACTTGCTACACCAACGGTTGGAACCCGCAGAAGTTCATTCCGACCGCCAAGGACCGCGCCGCCGGTGACAAGCTGATCGCGCGCATCCACTCGATCGAAGGCGACGTGTGGATGCCATCGCACCCGTGGTACGTGCACCTCGCCGGCAAGCCGCCGTACGTGCATCGCATGGGCATCAAGGACGTCACGGCGCGCAAGCCGCGTCCGGTGCGCGAGCTCGACGAAGCGCTCGCGCAGCAGTGGTTCGCGGCGATCGTCCTCGACGATCGAGACGTGCAGCTCGAGCTCCCTCAGCTGGCGGCGCACTATCGCCCCGCGATCAAACTGCCGTCCGACGAGCGGCCGCGTCTGTACACGGGCGCGAAGATCGTCCCCGACAGCATCTGGGTCCCTGCCCTACCGGCCGTCGTGCCGCGCGGCCAGCACGTGCTGTTCGACTTCGAGACCGTGACGTGGGACGGGTGGCAGATGCAGGGCAACGCGTTCGGTCCGCGCACCGCGTCGGAGCCGCAGCCCGGCCAGCCGCTCGTTCTCGGCACGTCGGGCCGGCGCTACGCGAACAGCGCCTTCGATGGTGACGCATCGATCGGTCGCGCGACCTCGCCGCCGTTCGAGCTCACCGGCAAGCTCGCGCTCAAGATCGGTGGAACGTCCGATCCGAGCAAGCTGCGCGTCGAGCTGTGGAGCGATCAGAAGCTCGTCGCCACCGTGGCTCCGCGCGGCGGTGACACGCTGCGGACGCTGACGCTCGATCCGGGCGACGCGCTGATCGCCGCGAAGGCGCAGGCAACGCTCGTCCTCGTCGACGATTCGACCACCGGCCACCTCGTCGTCGACGACGTGTGGATCGCGAAGTAGCTACTCCCAGCCGAAGGCTTCGGCGTTCGAGCGGATGTACTCGCCGACGATCGACGCGTGAAAGATCCAGAACAGCGTCCACGCGAACGCCGCGATCGAGTCCACGATCCACGACTGCTCGCCGAGGCTCGCCACCGCCATCGCGATGCCGATGCCGATCGCTACGGTGACGATCCACATGCCGAGGAAACGCACGTACGGACCCGGTGCGCGCGACACCACGCGGACCCACGTCGGTGGCCAGATCGCCGCCCACGCGGTGTTCGTCAGCGCGATCGAGAGCACGACCGCGGGCATGTAGATCTGCGCGACGAGCAACAGCGTCCACACCATGCGCGCATCGAGCGGCTCCGGCGTGACGTACGCGACGGTGATCAGCGGTGCGAGCGCGAGCGCGACGCAGAACAGTCCGCCGAATGCGAACGAGCGAGTCTCGCCCCAGTTCTGAATCGCCTCGCCGCCCGAGGGCAGCCCCTCGCTACCCGCGCCGACGTGGTGCACGGTGACGAAGTAGTAGCTGACGAGCGAACCCAGATAGATGATCGGGATGACAAACAGCCAGTTCAGCGTTCCGTAGAACACGCCGAGTGCGAGCGCGGTGAGAAGGCCTTCGCGCGAGAACGCACGATGCGCGGAGCGCGACAGCACTTGCTCGACAGAGCGCTGCGGCGCGTACGTGGTGATCGCGGATCCGCACGACGGACACACGCGATGCGCGGTGAGCCCGACCGCGCGCGGACAGTCGCCGCACCACAGCGCGCCACACTGACTGCATCGCCACCGCGCCTCGACCGCCGGATGATTCGCGCACCACACGCGACCATCGTAGCGCGACGGCTGCGAGCGTTACAGTCCGACGTACGACGTGCGGCTACGCGATGTCGCGAGATCGCCGCACGTCACGGGCGCTTGTAGACGCTGACGATCGGGACCCCGTCGCTGCGCAGGACCAGAACCGGCTGCACCGTCTTGTACGTCTGCCAGATCATGTAGTCGTGACGGTTGAAGTGCTTCTCGTGGATCACGATCGCGAGCTGCGATCGATCGATGCCCATCTGCTCCCAGCCCGCATCCTTGAGGTTGCCCGGCAGGAGCTTCTCGCGAACGTAGTAGCCCCACGCAGGCGCGGCGTCGTGGGTGTAGACCTGTGCGCCTCCCGGCGCGAGCCGCGCGAGATCGGGCAACACGCCGCGTACGGCGACGCCCCAAAACTGGCGATTCATGCCGAGATCCGCGCCGCCGGGTGCGCCGCCGGCGAGCGCGTTGTACCAGGTCAGCGCGTACGGATGCGCGGCGCGAGTCTCGGTCGCCGCCGCGAGGAGCACGATGCCTGCGATGCTGCCGACGAGCGCCTGTTGCACCCGATGCGCGAGTGTCCGCTTTGCGGACAGAATCGCGAGCGCGGTCTTCGCGGCCCACACGACACCGACCGCCGCGGCGATGCACAGCGTCGGCAGTGCGGGCATCCAATGCTTCTCCGCGCCGAAGATCGGCGTCGAGCCGAGGAAGAACGGCCCCATCGATGCCGCGGCGGACAACACGAGCAGGAGGACCGGCATGCGCTTGTCGGGCGCGGGATCGTGCAGCTTCTTGACCGCGCGCGCGATCCACACGGCAGCGCCCGTCGCCGCGGCGGCGAGCGTCGCGACCGGCACGGTGAGGAGCGTCGTGACCAGCGCGACATGCCACGGGAACCGCGGCGCGTTCCAGTTATCGCCGAGGTACTCGAAGTTGTAGTGCACGTGCTTCAGGTGGAACGACAGCCAATCGCCGAGGTGCGAGAACGGCTGAAACCACAGCCACGGCCACACCACGAACAGCGTGATCGGTCCGAGCACCGCGACGCAGACGATCAAGCGCCAGCGATGCGCCAGGAGCCCGCGCCACTTGTCCTCGCGATATCCGAGGACGAGGTAGTGCACGCCGAGCGCGAACGGCAATAGCAGCGCGTTGTGCTTCGTCGCGAGCGCGAGTCCGAAGACGACGCCCACGTACCATGGCCAGCCCTTGCTCTGGAGCGCTCGGAAGTACGCGAACACCGTCGCGAACCACAGCGTCATGATCGGCGCGTCGAAGCACGCGAGACCGGCGTGAAACAACGCGCGCGGCAAGAACAGCACGAACAGCGCGGCCGCGATGCCTTCGGCGAAGCCCCACAGCCCGAGGACGAACCAGAACACGAGAAACACCAGCACGCCGTGCATCACCGCCGACGGAAAGCGATACGCGGTGACCGCGTCGACGCCGAGCTTGTCGTGCAGTAGTTTCTCCGACAGGCCGAACAGCGTCTTCATCAGCGGTGGATGCTCGCGGTTGTTGTCCGTCGGTGACTTGCCGCCCCACGACTTCGTGATCGAGTCTTTGCTGATCCCGTGATCGAACGTGACGAGGCCGAGCCACCAATCGGCGTACTTCGTGCCCGCGCCCATGTAGACCGCTTCGTCGCGCGCGATGCCGACGTCGCGCTGGCTGATCATCACGACGATCACGGTGAGCAACGCGAGCGCGATGCCGGTGATGCGATCTCTCATTGCCGTGCCTCGGCCGCGAAGCAGACCAAGCGACCCGGCGCTCGCGAGCGCACGACGATCGTCACGTCCGAGGTGCCCGGGGTCGTCGGTGCGGCGAAGCGAACCCACCCGTCGTCCACGCCGGCCCGCGCGCTCGCGACGACCTTGCCCGCGATCTCCACCTCGAGCTGTCCGGAATCCCGGACATCGCGGCGCGTGAACACGTCGGCGATGCCGACATAGCCGACGAGCTGCGAGCCGAGCGCGAGTGCCGGGAACGTGATCCGCAGCGGCGTGTTCGCATTCGCCACCGCTTGAATGCACCGATGCGGCGCGAAGCCGACCTCGGCGAGCACGAGCGTCGCGCGACCTCCGTCGATCTTCGCCGACCCGAGGCGCTCGCGCAGATCGGCGAGCACGATGGCGGGCGTGCGCTCGTAGCGACGGATCTCGACACCGTTACCGCGCGTGATGTCGACGGGCGTGAGCCCCGCGGTGTCGGGTGACCGCGCGCCACGGATCGACAGCTCCCAGATCCGGCCGTACTTCGCCGCATCCATGCGCGCCACGTCGTCGACAGACATCACGTCTCCGAGGTGCAGCCGACCGACCGGATCGATCCACTCGGGCGCGAAGACGATCAGATCGCCCTTCTGCATCTTCGCGCGGACCACGGTCGCGGCGGCGGTCCACGCGGCGTCGTCGGGGACGGTGGCCGGCGCGTGCAGCGTCGCGAACACCTCCCACAGCGCGACGATCACGAGCACGCCCGCGGGGATCGCGAGCCAGACGCGCGGCGGGGGCGCGCTACGTGATTGCTCGGATGGCTCCACGAGACGGTCCGCAAACTACCATGCAGGTCCACGCCGGACTAACCTCGGCCCGAGGCTTAGACATGCGGCTGTACGCCATCCTGTTCGCGTTGGGGCTCGTCGTGTACGGCCTCGTCGCGTGGGATCGCATCGGTCGCCAGTCCGCGGCGCCACACTTCGTGCTGCAGGCCGATGCGTGGCTCCACGGCGAGATCGCGATCGACAAACCGAAGGGCGATGACTGGGCCAAGGTCGAGACTGTCGTCCTCGACGACGGCAGCGACGCCTCGGGGCGCCGCCTGCGCTCGCGTCCGATGTTCAAGCTGCTCGGTGGCGACGAGATCGATGCCAAGCGGATCCGATCGTCGAAGGGGTTCACGAGCTACGTGTCGTTTCCGCCGTTCCCCGCGCTGCTGATGGTCCCGGGCGCGCTGATCGCTGGCAAAGGCGCGAACGACGTCATCCCGACGCTGATCATCGCCGCGTTGATCCTGCCGCTCTGCCTGTTGCTCCTGCGGCGCCTCGTCGAAGCGAAGTTGTCGACGCGCACGCTCGCCGACGATCTATGGCTCGTCGCGACCCTCGCGTTCGGCAGCGTCCTGTTCTTCAGCGCCGTGCAAGGCAAGGTGTGGTTCACCGCGCATGTCATCGGGGTCGCGCTCGCGCTCGTCTATGCGTGGGCCTCGATCGAGGCGCGGCATCCGATCATCGCCGGCCTCGCGCTCGGCGCGGCTGCCCTCACGCGCACGCCGATGGCGTTCATGTTTCCGCTGTTCGTGTTCGAGGTCTGGCGCATGGCGTCGCGCAAGGTCAGCGACGACACCGTCGCGAAGCTCGGCGAGGGCGAGCCCGAAGCGAGCGCGTCCGGACGCATGAACCTGCGCGCGGGCAAGGCCGCCGTGCGCCGCGCGATGCTCCGTCCGCTCGTGCGCTTCGCGATCCCGATCGCCGCGTTCGCGATCGCCGGCATGATCTACAACTACGTCCGCTTCGGATCGTTCACCGAGTTCGGCCACAGCTTTCTCGAGGTCCGCCAGCAAGCGCAGATCGAGCAGTTCGGTCTCGCGAGCACGAAGTACCTCGGTCGCAATCTCGCCGTCGCGCTAGCCCTCCTACCCGAGCCGCTGCACAAGGCGCCGTGGTTCCAGATCAGTGGCCACGGTCTCGCGCTGTGGTTCACCACGCCGCTCCTGCTCACGCTCCTGCGCCCGCGCGACAAGACCGTGCTGCACCTGCCGCTCTACGTCACGTTCGCCGCCGTCGCGCTGCCATCACTGCTCTACCAGAACAGCGGTTGGGTGCAGTTCGGCTATCGGTTCAGCCTCGACTACATGGTGTTCTTGATCATGCTGCTCGCGGTCGGTGGTCGTCCGCTGCGAACGTTCTCGAAGGCGCTGATCATCTTCGGCGTCGTGGTGAACCTGTTCGGTGCGATCACGTTCGACCGCAAGTGGGAGTACTACCGGGTCGGCGGAAACGCGTACGACGTCGTCGTCCCTCACTGAAATCCGGCCCCAGGGAATCCGCCACGCATATTAAGCAGTTACGCGAATGCGCCTTGCGAGTGAGCACTCACTCCATTAAGGTGCCGCGATGTCGTCGACGAGCAAGCGTGCGGCGCCGATGACGCCCGAGGCACGCCGCGCGAGCATCATCACGGCGACGCTGCCGCTGTTACGCACGTACGGCAAGGACGTGACCACCGCGCAGATCGCGATGGCGGCGGGCATCGCCGAGGGCACGCTGTTCCGCGCGTTCCCGGACAAGGAGGCGCTGATCAACGCGGCGATGCAGACCGCATTCGATCCCGCGCCCACGGAGCGTGCGCTGCGCTCGATCGATCGCTCGCTCAGTCTGCGCGAGAAGCTGATCGAGGCGGTCGAGATCCTCACGGCGCGCGTCGAGAAGATCTGGCAGCTGATGGCGGTGCTCGCGGTGACGATTCCCGTCGGCGCGCCGCGGAGACCCGAGGAGCGATCGCCGCCCGGCATGAGCGACGCAGGCATTCGCGATGGCATGCTCTCGCTGTTCGAGGGCCACGAGTCCGAGCTGCGCTTCACTCCTTACTTCGCGATGCGCGCGCTTCGCGCCTATGCCTTTTCGGCGACGCACCCACGGATCTCCGACGGCGAGCCGATCACATCGGCCGAGATCGTATCCGTCATTCTCGACGGTGTTCGAACGCGCGAGGACGAGGACTGATGAGACCCACGCTCACGATCGCGCGCGAGATCCTCGATATCTTCGCGTCGAGATGCGTAGTGTGCGCCGCTGTGACGGCAGGTGCCGTCGAGGAGGACGAGTAGATGTTGCTCTCGCTCTTGCGAAAATATCTGCGTCCGTACGCGGGCAAGATCTGGATCGTCGTCGGGCTACAGCTCGTGTCGACGCTCGCGTCGTTGCTCTTGCCCTCGTACAACGGCGACATCATCGATCGCGGTGTGGCGCAGGGTGACGCACGCTACATCCTCGCCGGCGGCGCCCAGATGCTCGGCATCAGCGCGGTGCAGATCGTGTGCTCGCTCGCCGCGGTGTACGTCGGCGCGAAGGTCGCGATGAGCTACGGGCGCGATCTGCGCGCGGGCATCGTGCATCACGTCGGCGCGCTGAGCGCTCGCGAGGTCGGAAAGGTCGGCGCGCCGTCGCTGATCACGCGCACCACGAACGACGTCCAGCAGATCCAGATGCTCGTCATGGTGTCGATGACGATGCTCGTGATGGCGCCGATCATGTGCATCGGCGGCATCGTGATGGCGCTGCGCGAGGACCTGGACCTCTCGATCCTCCTCGTGATCTGCATCCCGGTCCTCGCCGGCTCCATCGGCCTCATCATCGGGCGCATGGTGCCGCTGTTCCGCGCGATGCAGCCGAAGATCGACGCGCTGAACCGCGTGCTGCGCGA
>Ga0154020_10004579_pt1 | contig 16473 bp, 14 predicted proteins | sample Klosneuvirus_201_FD_109709 | JGI IMG/M metagenome (GOLD analysis project Ga0154020, IMG submission 109709) | Active sludge microbial communities from wastewater, Klosterneuburg, Austria - Klosneuvirus_20160825_MG | ecosystem: Engineered > WWTP > Aerobic digester > Activated sludge | place...
GGATCGGTCGGCGAGCCGTCGTGCGAACCGCCGGGGCTGTCGGTGCGGCCGACCACGTGCTCGAAGAAGTGACCGATCTCGTGGAGGATGACCGTGTCGTCGTAGCCGTCGTCGTCGTTGGCCGAGCCGAGCAGGTGGATCGTGCGGTCGCCGCTGTAGTACGTGCCGTCGGTCGAGCCCTTCTCCCAGACCGCGGTCAACCGCTGCGGCGTGATCCCGAGGCCGACGCGGACCGCGTCGTGGGAGAGCACGGCCATGTCGAACACGTTGAAGGCCTCGGCCTCCCCCGACGCCTCGGTGATCAGCAGGTCGGCGGCGGTGGCGTCGCGCGCGAACGCCGGCCCGCCGAAGCCGTGGACCTGGCGATCGCGCCGCACCACCTGGATCGGCCGCTCGGCGCTCGCGTTCATCGCCGCCGCCAGCAGGTGCACCGGCCCCGGAACGCCGGCCGGCACCTCGAGCGCATAGCGCCCGTTGTCGCCGGTGGTGGTGGTCGCGAGCACCGCGCCGTCGACGTCGGCGATCAGGCTGATCGAGATCGCCCGGGCCGCGCGCAGCTCGATGGTCGTCGCCAGCCGACCGTTGGCCTGCTGGCGGCGATCCTCGTAGGCCACCAGGCCGGCCAGCGTGTGGCCCGCGACGTCGCCCGCGTCGATCGCGACCGCGGCGTCGATCGCGGCCGGCTCGTCGGAGCCACCGCAGGCCGCGCCGACCAGCAGGCCCGCGGCGAGCAACCGGCGCGCGCCGCCGATCGCGGCCGACCGCCGCGCGCTCACGGGCAGCGACCGCCGGGGCCGCCGAAGTCGTACGGGAAGGTGTGGTTGGTCACGACGATCTGCCGGACCGCCGCGCAGTGGTCGAGGCCGTCGGCCACGAAGAACCCGTCGAGGAAGTCGACGAGATCGACGCCCGGCTCACCGACGTTCCGCAGCGCGGCGGTCCGCAGGTACATCGGCTGCACGTTCAGCACGCGCAGGTGGTCGCCGGCGAGCTGGTCGTCGTCGCCCGAGGCCGCGTCGCCCAGGTCCCACAGCACCTCGGTGGTCAGGTTCTCGCCGACGTCCTGGCCGATGTCGCCGGCCGGCTGCGGCGCGCGCGTCAGCGCGGTGTCGGCGTTGTAGCCCCAGCCACCGCCCGAGTTGGAGTCGCCGTAGAACGGCACGTCCTTGATCGCCATCGCCCAGTAGGTCGAGAAGCCCTCGGACCACGCCAGGTTGGGGTCGGTCGGCGAGCCGTCGTGGCCACCGCCCGGGCTGTCGCTGCGGCCGATGGTGTCCTCGAAGAAGTGGCCGATCTCGTGGAGGATCACGGTGTCGTCGTAGCCGTCGTCGTCGCTGGCCGCGCCCAGGAGGTGCACGGTGGCGTCGCCGCTGTAGTAAGTGCCGTCGTTGGAGCCCCGCTCCCAGATCAGCGTGATCGGGGTGGGCGTCAGCGCCAGGCGGGCCGTCACCGCGTCGTGCGACAGCACCGCCATGTCGAACACGTTGAACGCCTCGGCCTCGCCCGACGCGTCGGTGATCAGCAGGTCGACGTCGGTGCCGTCCTTGAAGGTGAACGCCTCGCCGCCGACGCCGTGCACCTGGCGATCGCGACGCACCACCTGGATCGGCCGCTCGGGGCTCATGTTCATGGCCGCGGCCAAGAGGTGCACCGGCTCGGTCGGCTCGACCAGCGGCTCGACGAACTCGATCGTGTAGCGGCCCTCGTCGTCGGTGGTGACCGTGGTCAGCACCGCGCCGTCGGCCTCGTTGATCAGGCTGAGGGTGACGCCGCGCGCGGGCATCGGCACCAGCTCGGTCGCGAGCCGACCGTTGGTCTGCTGCGCGCGGTCCTCGTACGAGATGGTCCCGCTCAGGCTCGGCGGCCCGTCGCTGCCGCCGCACGCCGCGGCCGCCATCAGCGCCGCGCCCATCCAGCGGCGGATCACTGGCGCACCTCGGCCACGCTCACGCCGTTGATCTGCCGCACGGTCACCGGCAGCGGCTTCGCGGCGGGCGCCGGCGCGCCGACGCGGACGATCACGCTCTGGCTGCGCCCGGCGACCCGGGCGGTCACGACGACGTCCTTGCCGGCCGCCGCGTCGAGCTTGACCGGCGCCACCAGGTGGCGCGCGTCCCGTGCGGCCGTCGCGCCGAACCGCGTGGCCTGGCCGTCGATCTCGATCGTCACGGCGTCGACCGCGCGGGTCGGCGCCGCGTCGACCACCACGCGCCAGCCGGACGCCGTGCGCTCGGCCTTGGCGGTCAAGCTCACCGGCGCCGAGGGTTTGCCGCGGTGGCGGCGCTCAGCCGTCGCGTCGGTGGCCACGAGGGCCAGGGACGCAGCGATCGCGACACAATAGACGAGGGTGCGCATGAGCCATCGAGGCTAGCGCAGCGCCGACCGCCGCGTCGATGCTCGGTCGCTCACAGCGTCGCCGACCGCACGTTTCGCCCGCTGCCGCCGCCGCCCACCTCACCAGGAATCACTCAGGATCTCGGTGGGTTGCCCCAGCGCGCCCACTCCCTGCGCGGTCGGCCCCGAATCCAGAGCGATCCCAGCTACCTGGGACCCCGGAGCCTGTCCCCTCAGAGCGACGGGCGGACGCCCATCTCCTCGAGGACGTTGTCGGCACCGTCGACGGCGTCCATGATCCACATCATGTAGCGGGCGTCGACGATGATGGTGCGGGTGGTGGTGTAGTCGAAGACGACGTCGGAGGCGACGCCCTCGATGTTGCCGTCGAAGGCCAGGCCGACGAGCTCGCCCTTGCTGTTGAGGGCGGGCGATCCGGAGTTGCCGCCAGTGATGTCGAGGTCGGCGATGAAGTCGACCGGGAGGTCGCCGAGCGCCTGGTCGGCGTAGGGGCCGTAGTTCTTGGCCTTGATGCCGGCCAGCACCTTGGCCGGCGCGTCGAACGGCTCCTCGCCCTTGTCCTTGGCGAGGATCTCGGTGGCCTTGGTGAACGGCAGGCCGCCCGAGGCGAACGGCTTGATCGTGCCGTAGGTGATGCGCAGGGTCGAGTTGGCGTCGGGCGCGACGAAGCCGCCCAGCGCCTCGATCATCGCCTTGGCGTACATCGGCGCGACCAGCAGGTAGTCGCCGGCCTTCTGGTCGGCCTCGGCCTCCTTGGCCTTGACCGTCGGCCACAGCGCGACCGCCAGCTTGATGTACGGATCCTTCGAGGCCTTGAGGCTCTTGGGCGTCGCGTTCTTCAGGAGGTCGATGCGCGTCGCCTCGTCCTCGAGCTTGGTGCCCGCGTACAGCGCGTCGAGGCGCGCGTCGATCAGCTTGGCGTCGATCTTGGCGTCGGCCTTGACCCCCAGCATGGTCGCCAGCCACGGCCGCTCGGCCGCCGGCAGCGACGCCGCCTTGGTCAGCGCCAGCTTGAAGAACATCCGGTCGAGCGTCGCGTCGAACTGCCGCACGAACTGCTTCTGCCCGCCGTCGATGCGCGGCATGTCGCGCTCCTGGAAGCCGGGCTTGCGCTCGGCGTCGGCCTTGGTCCGCTCCTCGGCGAGGCGCACGAACAACAGCGCGTTGCGCAGGTGCGCCGACCCGCCGACCGCGTTGCCCCACGCGAAGTCGGCGGCCGCGGTCTTGCGGTCCGCCGCCATCATCGTCTCGAGCTTGTCGATCGCCGCCTTCGAGGTCTCGTTGCCGGGCTGCGCGGCCCACGCCTTGACCTTGTCGTCGGTGGCCTTCTTGCGCGCGAGGATGTCGCCCTTCTGCAGGCCGGCCAGCACGCCCGAGGTCTTCTCGAGGCCGTTCTGCACGCCCTGCTTGGCGACGCCGGCCTTGATCTTGGTGGCCGCCGCCGCGTCGCTCTTGAGCACGCCCTCGAGCAGGTCGTAGCGCGCCTGCAGGTACTCGATCGTGTTCGGGTAGCGCCACGCGACGTCGAAGTCGACCTCCGACGCGGTGGTCACGCGCGACGTGCGGCCCGGGTAGCCGGTCACCATCACGTAGTCGTCCTGGGCCTGGCCGTCCTGGTCGACCTTGAGCCAGTGCTTGGGCTGGAACGGCACGTTGTCCGGCGAGAAGTCGGCCGGCTTGCCGTCCTTGCCGACGTAGGCGCGGAAGAACGAGAAGTCGCCGGTGTGGCGCGGCCACGCCCAGTTGTCGATCTCGCCGCCGTAGTTGCCGACCGAGCGCGCCGGCACGTACACCAGCCGCACGTCGCGGATCTCGAGGTACTCGATCAGCTGGTACTCGGCGCCGCGGAAGAAGCTCGAGACGTCGCAGCGGATGCCGGGGCGGTCCTTCTCGCACGCCGCCAGCGCGGCCTTGGTCCGCTTCTCGACCTCCTTCTTGCGCGCGGTCGCGTCCTTGATCGCGTCGAGGCCGCCGGTGATGTCGGCGGTGATGTCGGTGAACGCCTGCGCGACCAGCACCTTCTGGGTCGGGCCCGCCGGCAGCTCGTCGCCCTTGGCCTTGGCGAGGAAGCCGTCCTCGACGTAGTTGTGCTCGGGGGTGGCGTTGAACTGCAGCGCGCCCTGGACGCAGTGGTGGTTGGTGACCACGAGGCCCTGCGGCGAGACGAACGACGCCGTGCAGCCGCCGAGCGAGACCACCGCGTTGAGCGGCGCGGCCAGCGGGTTGGCCAGGTCGGCCGCCGGGATCGACACGCCCATCGCCTGCAGCGCGGCCGCGTGCACCGGGTGGTTCATCTGCCGCGGCATCCACATGCCGCCGGGGTTGGCGAACGCGTGGCGCGCCGCCGCGGTCGGATCGACGACCGGCGTCCCATCGACGGGCCGATCGTGATCGACCTTGTCGTCGCCGCCGCCGCCGCCCGCCGTCGTCACCGGGGTCTTCTTGCCGCCGCCGCCGCAGGCCGCGGCGAGCAGGAGGCCACACATCAGGTGGTTGCGCTTCATGCCTGGCGGCATAGCAGAAAACCTCGACGGCGGCCCACATTCTCGACGCTGACAGCTGCTCGCCGCGGTCGACACGACTCGGCGCGACACCTGCGACGGGTGCGTCAGGATCCGGCGCCCGCCGGCACGCCGCGTCAATCGTCGGCGAGGAAGCTGGCGAAGAACGAGCGGACCTCGGTGGTCGGCACCTTCTCGCGGGCGATCTCGGCCAGGTCCTTCACCTCGAGCAGCTCCTCGGGGATCTCGAGCAAGAACCGCGACGGCGTGCGGGTCAGCGGCCGGCCGCGCGACGTGCGCTGGCACGCGCGCGTCAGGTACAGCTTGCGCTGCGCGCGGGTGATGCCGACGTACGCCAGCCGCCGCTCCTCGCTGACGTCGCTGGCGTGATCGCCGTCGAGCGCGTCGGTGGCCTGCGGGTTGAGCGTGCGCGCGTGCGGCAGGAGCTCCTCCTCGAGGCCGACCAGGAACACGATCGGGAACTCCAGGCCCTTCGAGCCGTGCAGCGTGGTCATGATGACCTTGTCGCCGGCCTGCTCGGCCTCGTCGGCCGACTCGAGCGACAGCCGCCGCAGGAAGTCGGCCAGCGCCTTGGGCCCCGGCGCCTTGGCCGCGAACTTGCCCAGCGAGCCGAGCAGGCTCTCGACGTTGTCGATGCGCCGCTGCGCCGCCGCCGCGCTGGGCGCCGCCTCGCGCAGGTCGTCGTACAGCGCGATGTCCTCGATCAGCTGCTTGGCCGCGCCGACGGTGTCGCCGCGCAAGAGCCCGGCCGCGACCCGATCGATGATCGTGAGCAGCCCGGCGATCGAGGTGCGGGTGCCGGGCCGGATGTCGCCGTCGCCGCGGAAGGTCGAGGCGGCGCTCGCCGGCGTCGCCACCGCCATCCGCACCTCCTCGTCGGCGTCCTCGCCGCGCGCCGCCGCCGCCTCGCGCCGCAGCCGCGCCCGCTCGTAGGGATCGTCGTCGTCGTCGTCGCCGCCGTCGTCGGTGATGTCGACCGGCAACGCCACCTGGGCCGCGCCGCCCAGCACCCGCAGCGCGTCGAGCAGGCTGGCGTGCTGCGCGTGGGCGGCCTTGATGATGCGATCGAGCGTGGTCGGCCCGATGCCGCGCGCCGGGTAGTTGACGATCCGCCGCAGCGACAGCTCGTCGCGCGGGTTGAGCGCGACCCGCAGGTACGCGATCACGTCCTTCACCTCCTTGCGCTCGAAGAACTCCTGGCCGCCGTACATCGCGTAGGGCACGCCGAGCTGGCGCAGCTCCTCCTCGAGCCCCTTGGCCTGGATGTTCGAGCGGTACAGGATCGCCATGTCCTGCCACTTGCGCCCGGCCTCCTTGAGCCGCCGCAGCTCCTCGGCCACCCACTTCGACTCGGTCTCGACGTCGGGCGCCACCGCGTGGGTGATGACCTCGCCGGCGCCGTGCTCGCTCCACAGCGTCTTGCCGTGGCGATCCTTGTTGTTGGCGATCACCGCGTTGGCGGCGTCGAGGATCGTCTTCGACGAGCGGTAGTTCTGCTCGAGCTTGACCGTGGTCGCGCCGGCGAACGCGTCGGCGAAGCCGAGGATGTTGCCGGGGTCGGCGCCGCGCCACGCGTAGATCGACTGGTCGTCGTCGCCGACGACGGTCAGGTTGTGGTGGCGCGCCACCAGCTCGCGCACCAGGTTGACCTGGGCCTTGTTGGTGTCCTGGTACTCGTCGACCAGCACGAAGCGGAACCGGGTCTGCCAGCGCTCGCGCACCTCGCGATCGCGCGCCATCAGCCGCACCGGCTCGACGATCAGGTCGTCGAAGTCGAACGCGGCGTAGCTGCGCAGCGCGGCCTGGTAGCGCGGGTACACCACCGCGGTGATGTGGTCGTACTCGTCGGCGTCGCGCGGCTGGTACGCCTCGGGGTCGACGAACGCATTCTTGGCCAACGAGATCCGCGACAGGATCGCCTTGACGTCGTAGCGGCGCTCGCCGTCGCCGGTGAAGTCCTTGACCTCGCGCATCACCTCGCGCACGACGCCGAGCTGATCCGACGCGTCGTAGACCGCGAAGCCGCCGGGGTAGCCCAGCGCCTTGCGCTCGGCGCGCAGGATGCGCAGCCCGAGCGCGTGGAACGTGCCCATCGTCAGCTTGCTGGCCAGCTTGTGATCGCCCAGCAGGTGCGCGATGCGCTCGCGCATCTCCTCGGCGGCCTTGTTGGTGAACGTGAGCGCGGCGATCGCGTCGGCGGGGATGCCGAGGTCGAGCAGGTGCGCGATGCGGTAGGTGATGACGCGGGTCTTGCCCGAGCCGGCGCCGGCCAGCACCAGGAGCGGCCCGCCGCCGTGGATCACCGCCGCGCGCTGCGGCGGGTTCAGCTTGCTGGTATCGACGGCCACCGGGGGCTCACGCTACGGATCGCGCGGCCCGGGGTCAACCGTCGTCGTGACGCGATCGCTACTCGACCTCCACCGGCGTCGCGTGGATCGCGATCCCCAGCGACAGGTGATCGGGCTCCCCGTCGAGACCGCCGCGGCGGTAGGACGCGTCGGCCTCGGTCGGCTCGCCGAGATCGAGGTCGACGGACGTCAAGGTGTCGAACACGGCCCGCAGCTCGGGCGTCGAGATCGCGCCGTCGTGATCGGCGTCCATGTCGCGCCAGAACGCCCCGGTGCCGGTCGCGCCGATCGCGTCCGTGGCGTAGGCGCGCAGCGGCTCGATCGCGGCGTCGCTGAAGGGCCCCAGGCCGAAGCCCACCTTGCCGGCGAGCCCGCCGTCGGCCTCGAACCACAGCTCGGTCGCGAACGCGAAGCCGAGCTGCCACGCGTCGGTCGCGAGGTCGCCGCGGCCGTCGGTCAAGAACCCGATCGGCACGCGCGCGGTGCCGAAGGCGGTCGCGACCCGCGCGCCGCGGGTGCCGACGGCGGGGATGCCGAACAGGTCCACAAGCTCGCGCACGCCGTCGCCATCGCGGTCGGCGCCGCGGCCGAGGCGGGTGCGGACCTCGTCGCCGTCGGGGCAGGTGCCGACCTGGAGCATCCAGTCGAGCCGGCCGGCCGCGAGGTGGCCCGCGATCGCCGGGTTCACGTCCCAGCTCTCGCTGATCCCCTTCAACGACCCGTGGGTGGTGCCGAGCTGGTTGTCGATCCCGCCGTTGGGGTCACCCGCCCGCTGGTCCAGGTCGAGGCCGAACAGGGTCGCCTCGGCCGCCGACACCGGCAGCGTGACCGCGTCGAGCCGGAAGTTTCGCCAGGTCATCGTGCACGCCGGATCGGCCAGGCCCGGCGGCAGGGACGGGTCCTCCGAGGCGGTGCAGGCGGCCAGCGCCGACGTCAACAAGACGGGAACGACCATCTTCATGCGTCGAGCTGGAGCAAGTCGCGCGCCAGCGGCTCGACCGGTTCGTCAGGGCGATCGGCGTGTGGATCGGTGCGGGAATCTGACTAGTTTTCAACGCCCTGCGTCCATCGACCGGACGCCTGGCCGGCACGATCGGGCAAGCTCGCCTCGGTTTTGGACACCTGCAGGCCCGCCGACCATCGCCGGCCCGGCCTGCTACGATGCCGCCGATGGACCCCGAGGCGCGCTACCAGGCGTACGTCGCCGAGCTCGAGCGCGACTACCGGCTGCGCATCGTCAAGAAGCCCGACTCGTGGCTGCACCGGGCCATCCACAAGGCGCTGATCGTCGTGACCTTCGGCGGGATGCGCGAGTACCTCGACGGCTACCAGACCACGATCGGCCGCACCCTGTACGTCACCGCCGACTGGGACCAGCGCGATCCCAGCGAGCGCTACTGCACGCTGCGCCACGAGGCCGTGCACCTCCAGCAGTTCCGGCGCTGGACCCTGCCCGGGATGGCGATCTTCTACCTGCTGTTGCCTCTCCCGGTCGGGCTCGCGTACTTTCGCGCACGTTTCGAAATGGCCGCCTACGCCGAGTCCATCCGCGCCGTCGCCGAGGTCTATGGCCCTGACTACCCCCGTCAGGCCTGGTACCGCGACCACGTGATCGAGCAGTTCACCAGCCCGGCGTACGGCTGGATGTGGCCGTTCCGCCGAGCGCTCGAGCGCTGGTACGACGGCGTGCTGGCCACGGCGGTCGGGAGCTGCGCGTGAGCGGCAGCGATCCGGTCATCGGCATCGACCTCGGCACCACCAACTCGGTGGCGGCCCGCTGCGACGAGACCGGCACGCCGATGGTCCTGGCCGACGACAAGGGCGGCAAGATCCACCCGTCGGTGGTGTCGTTCCACCCCAACGGCTCGGTGGTGGTCGGCCTCGACGCCAAGCAGCGCCGGATCATCGATCCGCGCAACACCGTCTACTCGGCGAAGCGCCTGATCGGCCGGCCGTTCCGCTCGCGCGAGATCCACGCGGCGATGCAGCGGATGCCCTACCTGATCAAGGAGGGCGCCAACCAGCAGCCGGTGATCGTCACCCGCGGCGGCGAGTTCGCGGTGCCGGAGATCTCGGCGATCGTGCTCGACCACGTGCGCAACGTCGCCGCCAGGTCGCTGGGCCGCGACGTCGGCCGCGCGGTGGTCACGGTGCCGGCGAGCTTCAACGACGCCCAGCGCTCGGCCACCGCGACCGCCGGCGCGATCGCCGGCATCACCGTGGTGCGCGTGCTCAACGAGCCCACCGCCGCGGCGCTGGCCTACGGCCACAGCCGGCACCTGTCGAAGGTGATCGCGGTCTACGACTTCGGCGGCGGCACCTTCGACGTGACGCTCCTGCGCTTGCAGGATCAGGTCTACGAGGTGCTCGCGACCGCCGGCGACTCGTTCCTGGGCGGCGACGACATCGACGAGGTGCTCACCGAGCACATGGCCGACGTGGCGCTGTCGAAGCTGCGCGCCGACGTGCGCGGCGACGAGCTGGCGCTGATGCGGCTGCGGGCGGTCGCGGAGCAGGCCAAGATCGAGCTGTCGCGCCGGCAGCGCGCGCTGGTGCGCGTCGACGAGATCGGCTACGGCGCCGGCGGCGTGCCGCTCAACCTCGAGACCGAGATCACCCGCGAGCAGCTGATCGGCAAGGCCGCGCCGCTGATCGAGCGCACCTTCAAGGTGTGCGAGGAGGCGCTGACGCTGGCCGGGCTGACGCCGGCGGCGATCGAGGACGTCGTGCTGGTCGGCGGCACCACCAAGATCCCCCACGTCCGCGAGCGCGTGACCCAGTTCTTCCAGCGCGCGCCGCGCACCGACATCAACCCCGAGGAGGCGGTGGCGCTGGGCGCCGCGCTGCAGGCGCTGTCGCTCGAGCGCATCCTGTCCAAGCGCTCGACGGGGCGCGGCCTCACGCCGATGGGCGGCGTGCCGGTGTTCCCGCCGCCCGCGCCCAACCCGCCCGACCCGGGCCCGGTCGAGCCGACGTGGGACGACACCACCGGCGGCACCACCAAGCAGCGGACCACCGCGCCGATGGGCACGCCGTCGCCGGGCAGCGGCCGGCCGCGCACCGAGACCGGCACCGAGCGGCCCGCCGCGCGCGGCGCGCAGGTCGATCGCGTCGGCAGCACCACCGGCACCCAGCAGGCACTCGGCCGCATCACCGCCCGCGGCGCCGCGCCGGCCGCCCCGCCCCCGGTCCCTCGCCCCACCGGCCCCCGCGCCCGCACGATGATCGGCGTCGCCGCCGAGCCGGTGGAGGAGGCGACCGACGTCGGCGCCGGCACCAGCGACCGCAGCTGGGTGCCCGAGGAGCCGACCCGGCCGATCCTGCCGATGCCGACGCCGGCCTACGCGGCGCAGCAGTCGACCCTGATGATCGATCCGCCGGCGCCGCCGCCGGTGAACCCGACCGCGGCCAACGCCCGCACGCTGATCGTCCCCGCGCCGGTGGCGCCGACCGCGCCGACCCGCACCACCGATCGCGGCCTCGGCACGACGCCGCCGCCGCCCGCCGCCGCCCCGACGCCGGCGTGGATGCCGCCGACGCCGGCCCAGGCCCCGACGATGGTCGCCGCGCCGCCGCCCAGCGTGCCGACGGTGGTCGAGGTGGTGCCGCGCGGCCTCGGCATCGGCACCGTCGGCGGTTACTGTGAGGAGCTGATCCGCCGCAACGCGCGCGTGCCCGCCGAGACCAAGCGCATGTTCGCCACCTCGCGCGATCAGCAGCAGACCGTGCGCATCCGCGTGTGCCAGGGCGAGTCGCGCCGCATCGATGAGAACGCCGTGCTCGGCGACCTCGTGCTCGACAAGCTGCCGGCGCGCCCGCGCGGCGCCACCGCGATCGAGGTGACGTTCTCGGTCGACGCCAGCGGCATCCTGCAGGTGCGCGCGCGCGACGCCCAGACCGGGCAGGAGCAGCGCGCCAGCCTCGACCTCGTGGGCACGCAGTCGCCCGACGAGGTCGCCGCCGCGCGCGAGCGCTTCGCCGGCCTGCGCCGGTAGCGCGGGCTCGGCTGGCTCAGCCCCGGCTGAGCGCGTCGAGGCACATGCGCTTGAGCGCGTCGCCCAGCTCGGGGTCGCGCCGCGCCAGCCCGAGCAGGCCGTCGATCAGCGCCTCGCCGCGGATCGCCTCCAGCGCCTGGCGCAGCACGTCGATCCCCTGCGCCGCGTCGGACCGCTGCCGATCGAGGTGCGCCAGCGCGATCGCGACGGTGTGCTTGCACAGCCGGCGCTCGAGGCCCACCGGGCAGGTGCACTCGTAGGCGAGGCCGTCGGCGCGCACCCACAGCCGGGTCTGGTACGGCGCGCGCCCGCCCTCGCTCGGCCGCACGACGCCGCGCAGCTCGCCGAGGCCGGCCTCGCACGCCTCGACCCGGCCGGCCGCGAAGCAGCGCTCGCCGCGCTCGAAGGTGCGGGCGCCAGCGATGACCGCGATGGTGCCGCGATGGAGGATGTTCGCGATGCCGCTGTCCACGCCTGTTCATCGCACGGGCCGCGGCCTGGCTCCACCGCTGTAAGCTCGCCCGATGGCGCGCGTTGGTACCGTCGTGCGAACGCGAACGCTGTCGGCGTGGGCCGGCGACCTGGTCCGGCCCGCGCCGCTGGTCGCGGCGGCCGCGCTGGCGATCAACGACCACGCGCTCAAGGGCGCCGGCGTGGTGCCGGCCGCGATCACGGGCAAGCTCAGCGACGTCGCCGGGCTGTTCCTCGCTGGCGTGGTCGGGGTCTGCCTCGCCCGCGGTGCCGTCGCCGCCCGCGGCGGCCGGCGCGCCCGCCGCGACGGACCGCTGGCGATCGCCACGCTGGTCGCGATCGCGCTGGGGTTCGCCGCGCTCAAGCTGTGGCCCGGCTTCAACCGCGCGCTGACCGCGACCTGGGGCGCCAACACGCTCGACGCCAGCGACCTGTGGTGCCTGCCGATGCTGGCGCTGGCGTGGGTGTGGCTGCGCGATCGCGAGCGCGCAGCCACCGAGGCGAGCCCGCCGCGCTTCGCCACCGCGCTGGCGCTGTCGGGGGCGCTGTTGCTGTGCGCCGCGACCCCAGCGCCCCCGCCGGTGCCGCCGCCGCCGGTCGCGGGATGGTTCGCGGCCGACGCGGTGCTGCCGGTGCCGTGCGGCGAGGTGCACGCGTGGTTCTCGAAGTCGGGCAAGACCGGCGCCGGCGTCACGATCGGAGTGGTGCGCGCGGCCGACGCGCCGGCCTGCGCCACCACGATCACCGCGGCGCGGCTGCGCTTCGCCGATGGCAGCGTCACCGGGCGACCAGTCGAGCTGCCCGCGACCACGGGCGGCGCCGCGCCACGCGACCCACGCGATCAGCCGTCGTACGAGTCGCTCGGCTACGTCGGGTTCGAGTTCGACAACCAGGCCCGCTGGAACCGCGGCGATCGCACCGCGGTGCTCGAGCTCGAGCTGGTCGTCGCCGGCGAGCCGCGCACGTGGGCGGTGCCGGCGAAGCACGCGATGCTCACCTTCCCGATCGGAGCCGGCCGATGACGCGCGCCGCGCTGTTGCTGATCGCCGCCGTCGGCTGCCACTATCACCGCGACACGAACGCGCCCGGCGTGATCGATCCCGCGACGCCGCCGCGCGATCCATCGCACCACGGCCTCGAGTACCCCGGCGATCCCGGCGAGCGCATGATCACCGTCACCAGCGGCGTGGCCGCGGGCGGCGGGGTCGGCGGCGTCGACGACGGGGGCTTCGGCGACTTCGCGGCCGAGGCCACCGTGAGCTGGGGCGAGAACCCGACGACCCACAACGACGCCGAGTCGCGCCTGTTCATGCCGCGCGGCGTGCTGCTGCCGACCCGGTCGTGGGGCGTGACGATCGGCTGGTCCGCGCTCCGGCTCGGCAACGACGCCGATGACCAGGTCGAGGCCCGGGTCGGCCCGATCTACGCCGAGGCGCAGCGCGCGTGGTTGTTCGCGGGCGTCGGCGCCGGCTGGGCGATCGATCCGCGCACCGGCGCCACCGGCCCGCAGGTGCAGGGCTTCTACACGTTCTACTTCGCGCGGCTGCGCTACCTCGCCGGCGGCGACGGCGGCTGGGAGTTCAGCGGCGGGATGCAGTTCAAGATCCCGACGACCTGGGTCTGGCGGCGCTGACCGCACGCGCGACGCCGGCGCGACACCGCCGCGGCACGCGCTGCGACCGGTGCGACGGCTGCGACGTCGACGGAAAACACTCGCGCCGCGCGCCGCCTCCGACTAGGTTGATCGCGATGACGGATCACCGCTCGCTCCTCCACCGCCGCGACTTCTTGCGCGGCGGCCTCGCGCTCGGCGCCCTCGGCGTCGCCTCGGCTTGCTCGTCGCGCGGCGCCTCGACGCCGGGCCCCGGCACCGGCCCCGCACCCGCCACGCCGGTCGCGGTCAAGAAGCGCATCTTGATCCTCGGCGGCACCGGCTTCCTCGGGCCCAAGACCGTCGCCGCCGCGCTGGCCCGCGGCCACGAGGTGACGATCTTCAACCGCGGGAAGCGCGAGAAGCTGTTGCCGCTGGAGTTCACCGTCGAGCACCTCTACGGCAACCGCGATCCCGAGCTGCCCGCCGACGACGAGCGCGGCCCCGACGGCGCGCTCTTGCACCCCGACAGCTCGCCGCGCGGCCTCGAGCAGCTGGTCGGCCGCACCTGGGACGTGGTGATCGACAACTCCGGCTACTTCCCGCGCATGGTCGCGGCGTCGGCCAACCTGCTCGCCAAGCAGGCCACGCAGTACATCTTCATCTCCAGCGTCTCGGCCTACGCCGAGAACCCCGCCACCGGCGGCGACGAGGACACCAAGCTGGCCACGCTGACCGATCCCACCGTCGAGACGATGGGCGACGCGTTCCAGAACTACGGCGGCCTCAAGGTCCTGTGCGAGGAGGCGACCCGCGCCGCGTTCCCGAGCGGCGCGACGATCGTGCGGCCGGGCTACATCGTCGGGCCCGGCGATCCCACCGATCGCTTCACCTACTGGCCGGTGCGGGTGGCGCGCGGCGGCGAGGTGCTGGCGCCCGGCGCGCCGTCCGATCCGCTGCAGTGGATCGACGTGCGCGACCTCGCCGAGTGGCTGGTGACGCTGGCCGAGAACGGCACCACCGGCACCTTCAACGCGGTCGGCCCGGCAGCGCCCGGCCGCTGGGGCGACGTGCTCGACGCCTGCGTCGCCGCCGCGCCGGTGCCGGCGCGCCTCGAGTGGGTGCCGGCGGCGTGGCTCGACGCCAACGGCCAGGGCGGCGAGGACGGCTTCCCGATCTGGATCCCGCCAACCGGCGAGTCCGCCGGCTTCCACCGCTGGAAGAACCAGCGCGCGGTCGACGCCGGCCTGAAGTTCCGGCCGATGAGCGAGACGGTCACCGGCATCCTCGGCTGGTACCCCGGCGAGATCGAGCGCCGGGTGCGCGTGACCGCCGAGCTGACCGAGGCCGCCAAGGCCAAGGGCACGCCGCCGCCCCCTGGCGATCCGTCGGCGCTGCGCGCCGGCCCCACCGCCGCCCGCGAGGCCGAGCTGTTGGCCTTGTGGCACAAGCGCTGAGCGCGATCCAAGGGCCGCGCGGGGCCCTGGGTCCAACCGCGCATGAGCTACCGTGACGACCTCGACGCGGCGCGCGCCCGCCGCGACGCGCTGGCCCGCGAGCTGACCGAGCTGCGCGAGCGGCTGAGCGACCGCGCCACGCTCGAGGCCCGGGAGCGGGAGCTCGCCGCCGCCGTGCTCGATGCCAACCGCCGCGTCGACCATGCGCGCGGGCAGGTGAAGCTTCCGCTGCTCCAGGAGCTCCTCGTCGCCAGCCCGTGCAGCGAGCGGTGGGACGCGATGACCGGCGACGACCGCATGCGCTTCTGCGGCAAGTGCCAGCAGCACGTCTACGATCTGTCGGAGATGACGAGCGCGGAGGCCGAGGGCTTCCTGCGCGCGCGCGCCGGCAGCGCCTGCGTGCGGTTCTTCCGCCGCGCCGATGGCACCGTGCTCACCGCCGACTGCCCCGAGGGCGTGCGCCGCCGCCGCCGTCGCCGGTTCGCCGTCGCGGGCGCCGCGGTCGCGGTGCTGGCGTCCCTGGCCGGCGGCGTGGCCCGCGCGCTCACCGGGCGCGCCGCGACGAGACCCGCGCCCCAGGGGGAGCTGGGCGTCCCCGCGCCGCCGGTCATGGGCGCGGTCAGCGTCGCCCCGCCCGCCACGGACGAGCCGCCGACGCGCTGACGCCGCTCATCGCCGCCGCACCGAGCCGCAGGCCGCGTCGAGCGCCGCGATCACCGTGGACCAGCGCGCTCGCTCCTCGGTGCGCCAGGACACCCGGCAGACCAGGTCGCCGTCGGCGTAGTGGACGGTCGTCGCGCGCCCCCGCGGCCAGTCGCACACCTCGCTCGGGTGGCCGGCGATCGTCGCCTGCGTGACCGTGCCGAGACACGCTGGCCGCAGCCGCGCCGACTCGACGCCCGGCGGTGGACTGGCGCCGATCGCGACGTCGGCCAGCAGCCCCTTGCTGAGCGAGCCGCCCGCGAGCAGGTACATGTCGGGGACCGCGCCCGTCACGGGCCGCATGAACGCCGGCACCTCGATGTCGAGCGCCGGCAGCCCGGCGACGCCGTCGAGCTGCACCCTCGTCAGCGCCGTAGGGTCAGGGCGCGAGGGCGTCGACCCGCAGGCCATGGCCACGGAAGCCACCGCCGGCGCGAGCACGAGCAGCCTGCACATGCCGTGAGGGTGCCCCAGCCGCGGCGCCGCCACCACGGCCCGCCAGGTAGCGCTTGCGTGGGCGCTGCCACCGCGCGCTCCTGCCGCGCCCACGCGACCGCCAAATAGTTGGGCCGCTGGCGCGCCCGCGGCACGATTTACCGCGATGCACCCTGACCGTCGCCTCACCCGCTCCACCCAGCGCGGCCGCGCGCTCGACCTCCAGCTCGCCGCGTGCCTGCGCGCCGGCGCCCTCGACGCGATCGTCCTGGGCGACGACGACGGCCTCGTGGTCGCCGCCGCCGGCCCCGCCGACACCTGCGCCGAGCTCGCCGCGCGCGGCGCGCCCGCCACCGACGCCTGCAGCTTCGCCATCGACGGCACCCGCCTCCACGTCATCGCCCACGGCGGCGCCCCCGACGCCCGCCGCCGCGAGCTCGCCCGCGCCGCCGCCGGCGCGCACCGCATCCTGGCCGCTTAGCCCCGCCCAATCCGGATCCGACGATCCCCATCCGATCGTCAGCGGACCGACGATCCCCATCCGATCGTCAGCCCAATCCGGACCCGACGATCCCCATCCGATCGTCAGCCCAATCC
>Ga0154020_10004580_pt1 | contig 16469 bp, 16 predicted proteins | sample Klosneuvirus_201_FD_109709 | JGI IMG/M metagenome (GOLD analysis project Ga0154020, IMG submission 109709) | Active sludge microbial communities from wastewater, Klosterneuburg, Austria - Klosneuvirus_20160825_MG | ecosystem: Engineered > WWTP > Aerobic digester > Activated sludge | place...
GGCTCGGGCTCGGGCTCCGGTTCGGGCGAGGCTCGTCGCTGCACGAAGATGGATATCGTCTTCGTCGTCGACGACTCGGGCTCGATGGCCGAGGAGCAAGGCAACCTCGCGTCGAACTTCCCCATGTTCGCCGATCTGTTGCTCAACTACGTCAACGGCGATGGCGAGCACATCGACTTCCGCGTCGCCGTGACCACGACGGGCAAGACCGTCACCACGAACATCACGACGGATCTCGGAATGGGGTTCCCGCCGCAGACGCAGACGCTGACCGAGACCGGCGACAACGGTGCGTTCAGGAAGAACTGCAACGTCGCGCGTAGCTACCTCGAGCCGACGGATCCGGGCCTCGGCACCACGCTCGGTTGTCGCGCGAACGTGGGCACCGGCGGACCTGGTACCGAGATGCCGATGATGGCGACCAAGCTCGCGCTCGTGGATCGCGTGACCGATGGAACGAACGCCGGCTTCTTGCGTGACGACGCTCTCCTCGGCGTTGTCATGCTGACCGACGAAGACGACTCGTCGACGACGCAAGATCACATCGACATCACCATATCGTTGTCGAACCCGAACGGCGCGACGCCGACGACGGACTACAACCCGCCGGACATGGTCGCGACGCTCGACGCGGTGAAAGGCAATCGCTCGCGCTGGGCAGCCGGCGTGATCGCGGGTCCCACGGCGTGCAGCTCGGGCTTCGGCGACGCAGCGGCCGCGACGCGCCTGCAGCAGTTCGTGCAGCTATCGGGAACGCAGGGCGTGTTCTCGTCGATCTGCGTCGGCAACCTGACGTCGGGTCTGCAGCAGGTGATCGAGAAGTTCCAGAGCGCCTGCGGCGGCATCATTCTCTAACTGCTAGCTTCGGTGACATGCAGGGAAAGCATGTCGTCGTCACCGGTGGTCGCGGCGCGCTCGGAAGAGGCGTCGTCGAGCTGCTCACCTCGCGGGGCGCGATCGTGCACGTCGCGGATCGCCCCGATGTCTCCCTCGACAACGAGGACGCAGCCGTCGCGTACTTCGCGGCGCTGCCGGAGCTATGGGCGTCGATCCATCTCGTCGGCGGATTCGCGATGGCGTCGATCACCGAGACGTCGCTCGCGGACTTCGAAGGGCAGTGGCGCTTGAACGCGGCCACGTGCTTCCTCTCGTGTCGCGAAGCGGTGAAGCGGATGAAGCAGAGCGGCGGCGGTCGCATCGTCAATGTCGCCGCACGTCCGGTGCTCGAGCCCGCAAGTGGCGTGAACAAGATCGCCTACACCGCGAGCAAGGCGTCGGTCGCATCGATCACGCAGTGCCTCGCGGCGGAGGTGCTCGATGCGAACATCTTGGTCAACGCGATCCTGCCCTCGACGATCGACACACCTGCGAATCGCGCAGCGATGCCGAAGGCCGACTTCACGAAGTGGCCTACACCGGCGCAGATCGCCGAAACCGTGGCGTTCCTGGCCTCTCCCGAGAACACCCTGACCACGGGGACGCTCGTACCGGTCTACGGCCGCGGCTGAGTCGTAACCAAAGGGTCCTCGCCGCGTATCTCAGGCTACGCTCCAGGAGTCCCGATGGCAGATCGTCCAGACCTCGACCGCTACCCCGAGCTGCAAGCAGCGTGGGACCGCCGCCAGTTCCTCAAGGCCGCTGCGGTCGGCACCACGTTCATGGCGGTCGGTGGATCACTAGTCCGCATCGCATCCGCCGAGCAATCGGCGATCGCGAAAGAGAAGCGCGCTGATGGTCGCCCTCGCCTGCCGCCCGGGCAGCGCACGCTCGAGTATCTGCGCCCGATGGGCGGTGACGAAGGCGATCCGGATCCACGCAAGTTCTCGCTGAAGGTGTTCGGCAACGTGAAGACGCCGTTCAGCGTCGACTACGCGGGCCTGCTCAAGCTGCCGCAGGTCGAGAAGACCGCCGACGTTCACTGCGTCACCGGATGGTCGATGCTCGGTGGCCTGTGGAAGGGCGTGCAGATCGCGATGCTCGCCGAGAAGGCCGGCATGAAGGGCGACACCAAGCACGTCATCCTCGAGAGCGCGCACGGCTTCACCGCGAACATCCCGCTGCGCGAAGCCACCGTGGACTACGCGCTGATCACGTATCGCCTCAACGGCAAGCCGTTCGCGACGCAGCACGGTGCACCGGTGCGCGGCCTCGTGCCCGATTTGTATTTCTGGAAGAGCGCGAAGTGGATCACCGGCGTTCGGTTCGTGAAGGACGACGCTCCCGGCTTCTGGGAAGTGCGCGGCTATCACAACCACGCGGACCCGTGGAAAGAGGAGCGGTATGCCTGAGGCCTCGACGGCTTCGGGCACGCTCGCGACGATCAAGAAACGCTGGCGAGGTTGGCTCCGGGCCATCCATCGCGACTTCGGTTACCTCGCGGTCGGCTTCACGATCATCTACGCGCTGTCCGGACTCGCGATCAATCACATCTCCGATTGGGATCCGAACTTCAAAGCGAGCGAACGCTCGCTGACGATCGAACCGATTCCAGCCGAGCTCCCCGACGACGAAGCGGTCAAGCGCGTGCTCGCGGCAACGGGCACGGGCACGCCCGACGATGTCTATCGCGCGGGCGACGAGATCCGCCTGTCGTACTCCGGCGGATCGCAGGTCACCGTGATCGGCTCGCAGGTCACGGTGCAGGAGCGATCGGAGCGGTTCTTCTTTCGCGTCGCGAACTGGCTCCACTACAACCGCGGCAAGAAGGCGTGGACATACATGGCCGACATCTACGCGGTCATGCTCCTGTACCTCGCGATCAGCGGCATCTTCATGATCAAAGGAAAGCTCGGGCTCAAGTGGCGCGGGACGATCCTGATCGGTCTCGGTGTCGGGGGGCCGCTCGACTACGACGTGTTGTCGGGCGGCCCGAACAAGGCGAACGAAGCGAACGCGAAGACCAAGGTCGCCGGCTCGGCGGCGCAAGAAGCACCGCCCCCTCCGCCGCGCGAAGAACCGCAGGTCGGATCCGCGTCGCCCGATGACGGCTTCGCGATGAAGCCGCGGACACCGATGGGTTCGAACGGCTCGAATACCTCGGGCTCGAACGCCGCCGGTTCGAATGCGGCGGGCTCGAACGCGGCGCCAGATTCAGGCGACGACGGTTCGGGCCACTCCGACGATCTTCCGAAGACGCTACCGTTCTAGAGACGGGAGCTCGCCCGGCTGCAATTGGTGCTCGTCGAGCCAATCGGCCGACGGAAACGGCCCCGTAACGAAGCGCGGCAGTGGCGACGCCGTCGGTTGCACGAGGCCCGCAGCGACGACGGTGTCCCACGGCACGCCCCACATCGGGGGTGGCATCTGGGCCGTGTTCATGTCGACGAACAACACGATGTCGGCGGGTGGAAGCTCGTGGATCCCGTCGCCGAGCCACATCGTCTGCGTGATCACGCGATCGTCCACTTCGATCGCCGAGAGCTGCGCGGCGTGGATCTCGCTATCGAGCTTCTCGCGCATCTCGCACTCGCTGTACACCTCGAGCTTCTCGTCCGCGAGGCACTTCATGTAGTCGGCGAGCAAGACAGCGTTCGATGTCTGCGGTGTCCACACGCGCAGGGTCTTCTCTTCGAGATGGAAGATCTGGCGCGTGATCGGATAGCTGTCGGTCTCGTGCATCGCCACGAGTGACATCAACGAGACACGCGCGCTCATCACCGTCGGATCGGCGACCAACAACTCGCCCCGCGCGGGAACAGCGACGAGCGGATTCGTACACACGCGTTGCAAGATCTCGGGCAACAGCACTCGCGCGCTCGTATAGGAATCGGTCCACGGCGCCTTCCACAGCCCCGTTGCGAGCTGGATGAACGGCTCCTGCGAGATCGTGCGGAGATTCGCATACGCCGTCTCGAGCGCCGTCTCGAGCGAGACGTCCCACGCGACCAGCGTCTGCTCCGTGACCAACACCATGTGCTCGGGTCGATCGATCACGACCGTGGCAAACAGCCCGGGCGCGACGAGACGATGGGCGATCTCGGGATTCGGCGAGTCGGCGGTGAGCGCGGTCAACGCGGTCAGCGTGAGATAGCCACCGTCGCGAACCACGGGAAGCAGCAGCGGAACGGTGTCCTCCCATTGTCCGACGAGGAGCTCGGGCGTGATCGGGCGCAGGACCCGATCGCGAACGAACGCGAGCCGCTCGCGACGTCCGAGTTGCAAGAACTCGCGGTGCAGGTTGGACAAATTCATCCACTCGTTCGCGTCGCGGATCTTCATCGCGTCGGGATCGACGAGCGGATCGACAAAGCGTCCGCTCTCGATGCCCAGCTTTGCGACGAGCTTCGTGAACGCAGCCCCATCGAGAGCACCCACACCAAAAATCTGGCTCCACATGCGAGGCGTTATAAACAGCGCACGCTGCGTCGACGCGCCAACCGCTTGCTCCGACGCGCCACTTCGGGTCAGGCGACTTTATTCAGCGCCGACATCCGCGTGCCCATCGACATTCCAGAGCCCATCGCCGTGCCGGTGCCGATGACGTCGGTCACGTACACCGGCGTGTAGACCGGGATCGAGAGCACGCCCATCTCTACGCGAACTTCGTCGAGCGGGCGCGCGAGCCACTCCTCCCACGGCGCGGCCGGAAACCAATTCGCGCTGCGACCGACGCGCCACCCATGACGCACGAGCCTGCGCGCGGATGCTCCGATCTCGCCGCTCTTGTACGTCTCCACGAGGCCACCGGCGACGAGCAGCGTCAGGCCGGGGCCCCACGACTGCGCGAGCGAGAACGCCAGCACGCTGAGCTCGCCGCCGAGGTCCGTGCGGAAGCCGGTGAGCACGTGCCACAGATCGTGGCTGTCGCGCATGCGATCGATGAACCACTTCTCGTCCTCGGTCAGGCCGGGCGCCATCGGGACCGCATCGCTCGCTTCGACGAGACCGCCCGGCGTGATGCCTTCGCGATCGCAGAACGCGAGGTACGCGCGACCGAGGCTGCCCTCGGGCAACGCCTCGAGCGCCGCGCGATCACGGAGGGCCGCGAGCAGCGAGCTCTTGGCTGCCATCAGGCGTGTCCCGGTCGCGTCGCGCTTGAACCGACGGAACGTGCGGCCGAAGAACGGACCATCGAGGCTACGGACGACGCGGAAGGCCTCCTCGGTCTTCGTCGGATCCTCGATCAGCTTGCGCAGGGCTTTGACGGCTTCGAGGGGGCGAAACGGAGCGGATGCCATGGGGGTCTCCTCGCTGGTTCGTTACTTACAGCTCTGTAAGTAGCTCTCGGGTTGCGTATAGTCAAGTCCTCCGATGCCGCCAGCTCGTAAACCCGTTGCACGCCGTCGTTCACCTTCGAAGGAGCTCCCCGCCACACGACGGCGCCTGACCGGCGAGGAAGCGCGCACGCGCATCATGGATGCCGCGCTCGCACATCTGCGGACCGAGGGCGTGCACGCGGTCACGCTCGCGGGGCTGGCCAAGGAGCTCGACATCTCGCACCAAGCGATCCTCCATCACTTCGGGAGTCGCGATGGCCTGGTCGCCGCGGTGGTCAAGCGCGCGATCGATGCCTTCGAGTCCGAGCTCGCCGGCGCGCTGCGCGTGATCGATGGCCCGCTCACCGCGTCGCGCGTGCTGCTCCAGCGCGCGTTCGAAGTGATGGCCGATGAAGGCCATGGCCGCTTGCTCGCGATGCTCGCGCTGTCGAACGAGTCGCCGAAGGATCTGACGTCGTTCGAGACGTCCAAGCCGATCGCGATGGTGGCGAAGATGGCGCACGCGCTGCGCCTGCGCGACGAACCGGACGCGACCTATCGCGACACGCTGTTCACCGTGATGCTGACGGCATACGTCGTGCTCGCGACCTCCGTGTTCGAGAACGCGGTCACGTTCGGTGCGGGGCTCGAGCCGAGCGCGAAGGTCTCGCACGAGTTCCGCGAGTGGTTCGCGAACCACGCCCTCGCGCACATGGAGAAGTAGTAGCTACTTCATCGCCGCTGGCAGTCGCTTCGCGAGCTTCTTCACGTCGGGTTGGATGCCGAGCTGGGTCCACTTCTTACCGTCGTAGATGTGGATGCGCTCTTTGTTCGTCACGAGCAACAGATCCTCCGTCGCGGTCATCCGCGCCTCGGGCGCCCCCTCCAAGCTCCGATAGCCGACGTAGTGATACTTCGTGCGGTACTTCTTGCTCAGCTTGGTTCCGGCGCGCTTGAACAGCGTGATGTAGTCCGCGCCGTCGTGGCCCATCCAATACTCGGTGCCGCGGAACGTGGTGGTTCCATGGATGCGACCGATCACGCCCGACAGCGTCTGCGCCGTGCCGCCGCGAACTATCTCGGCCGCTTCGCGAGCACCGACCATCACGGTCCTGTCGGGCAGCTCGTGCAGCGAGTAGATCTCGCCGGTCGACACGGAGGCACCGACGAACGACTCGACGCCGCTGAATAGCCGATACCGCCGGTCGTCGCCCATCGCCCCGCCTGCGGCATACACGGTCCCCGATGCACCGACGACGACCGTGGCGAGCGGTCCCTGATTCCCGCCGAGCGCAGACGTCTCCATCAGCATCGCGAGCTCGCCTTTCGCGACCTTCGCGACGAACCCATCGATGGGGTACTTGTGCAGAACCGAGCCGTTCGTCCCGCTCACCAGCGTCGACGTTCCCGTCCGCGCGATCGCGGTTAGCTTTCCATCGCCGCGGAGCTTGGGTGCGGTCGTGATCGTCTTGCCACCGTCGATCTCGATCACCCTGTCGCGCTGGAGCAGGCCGTGCCAGCCAGCGCTGTACGCGTAGTCGAGCGATGCCCCGTTCGCTTCGTGAACGAGCTCGACCGCGAGCGTCTCGAGATCGATCGCGACGATCACTGTCGCGGCTTCTTTGGTCTCGTGGACGTACACCTCTAGCGCCGCAAACAACCGCTTCACTCCATCCGCGTGCGCCTTGATCACGATGAAGTCGCGAATCTTGGCCTTCAGGAGCTTCTCGAACTGCTTCACGCGCTCGATGCTAGCGCCCCTCGCATCGCCGAGGTCGAGGGGCCACTTGAATTCGGCACGCGCGCGGGCTGCGATACCCTTCGTGTGTGCGAGCCGATCTTCCCGATGCCATCGCGCGTGCGATCGATGCGTGCACGCGACCGACGCTGGTGTTCGAGCGCGCGCGCATCGCCGCGAACCTGCGCGAGCTCGCGACGGCTGCGCGTACGCACGGCATCACGGCGCTGTTCGCGGCGAAGTCGTTCCCGCATCCCGAGGTGTGGTCGATGGCCGCGGAGCGCCTCGATGGCTTCGATGCGGCCAGTGCGGGCGAGGTGGCCGCACTGCCGGCGGCGCGGGTACTCTCGATCGTCGACCCGACCGGGCGCGCCCGTGGAGTCGTAGGAGGCCATCAGGGCCGATTGATCGTTGGATGTGAAACGATCGCGCAGGTCCACGCCGCGCCCGCGCACGCCGAGATCGCGATCCGAGTCTCCGCGTCGATCACGGGCCGCGATCCCGCGATCGGCGCAGTGCTCGATGGCAGCGGTCATCGTCGCTCGCGCTTTGGCCTCGAGGCGCCGGGGGGCAAATTGCGCGGGATGGTGGGCGCTGCGAAGGGGCGACACGTGGGTCTGCACGTCCACCATGGTCCCGTCACCGCGACGAGTGCCGAGCGGTTCGTCGCGACGGCGCGCGCGGTGCTCGAACTCGCGCGCGAGGCGGGTGTCGAGCCGCGGTTTCTCGACGTGGGCGGCGCGTGGCACGCGATCGCGGATCTGAGCGCCGCGTTCGCGCAGCTGCGAGCGGCGGTGCCGCCCGAGATCGAGATCATCGTGGAGCCGGGCCGAGCGATCGCGAAGGAAGCCGGCTTCGCGTGTGGGCGAGTCGTCGTCGCGCGAGAGCTCGCGGATCGATCGCTGCGCGTCGTGGATCTCTCGCGCAGCTGTCATCTGCGCTGGAGTCAGGTCGAGCTCGTCGGTGCCGCGCCACACGCGGGCACAGGGCGCAACGCGCTGGTCGTCGGTGCGACCTGCTACGAGGACGATGTCATCGGCGAGTGGACGATCGCGCCGGCCAGCCTCGACGAGGGCGCGCGGTTCGTGCTGCGCGGCGTCACCGGCTACGCGGTCGCGTGGAACACGAGCTTCGGTGGGGTCCCCGCGGCCGACGTGGTGCTCGTGTAACTACTGGCAGACGTCGGGCAACGTCTCGCGATCGGCGCGCACGTTGCGCATCTTCCAGGCTTTCGGCTCGGGCAGGAGCTTCGGCGTGAGTGGCGTCGTCAGGATCGCGGGCTTGATCTTCGACCGATCGAGCTCGTAGTTCTCGATCACGTAGTCGACGAGGTCGATGCCTTCGTACTCCTCGGGATCGAACAAGCTCTCGGCGTAGAACGCGCGGTACTCGTGAACGAACGCCGAGGTCGGAAGGTCGTCGTAGTAGCCGACCTCGGAGCGATTGAGCACGTGGTTGGTCTCGTGGATCAGCGTCGCGGCGAGGCGCTGCGCGGTCTGGCCGCGCGAGACATAGATGCGATTGCTCCACATGTAGCCATCGAGCTCGTTCTCGATCGCCTTCGCGGCGGCGGAGCTGCGCGCGTGAAGCGTGTCGCGATCCGAGGGCTCGAGGCCCGCGTCGGGAAGATCGGCGCGCACGCGCTCGAAGTCGGCACAGGTGAGATCCCGAAGCTCGTCGATCTTGACGAAGCCGGACTCGATCGACCACAGCGTGAGCCGCGCGAGCTGCGAGTCGTGCGCGTCGAGCTTGTCGAGCGCTTTGTTGATGTACTCGCGGAAGGTCTTGGTCGAGTGCGAGGGATCGACCTCGTCGAAGCGCGAGCCGCCCGCGCGATCGCCTTTGCCGTCGCTGACCTCGTCGTCGACATCGTCGCCCGGGACCGCACAGGCGGACAGGGCGAGCAGGAGGGCCAGGCTGCGCATGCGGGGCATGGCTGCAAGATCGAGGACCTGATCGAGCGCGGCTAAGCGTGCGAACACGCGGGGGGAGGCAACTCGAGTTGCCGGCTAGAGCCCGTGCTCTTGGCGATAGCGGTGACAGAGGTCATCGCCGGGCTGGACGAAGCGGCACGGAGTGGGACGGCTCGCGTAGATGGTGCACGAGACGTGGTGGCCGACGGTGCCCTCGAGTGCGAGGCAGCGACCATCGGGTGCGAGGCGAAGATGCGGGACACCTTCGGGGTCGTAGACGACGTGCGTGGTGGCGAGCTTCGCGTCCGCGAGGATCGCGTCGTCGCTCGCGACTTCGACCCACGTGTCGAAGCCGATCTCGCGGTTCGACGGAAGGTTCACGCAGCACGCGCCGCATGCTTGGCAGTCGAAGACCACGCGCCAGTCTACCGCGAGCAACTAGCGGCGATCTTCGTCGCCGTTGCCGCCGTCTTGCAGATCGGGGATCACGGGCTCCGCACCGATCGGCATCAAGTCTTTGCGATCGGAGCGCACGGCGTTCTGGCGGCGCTTGGGGACCGAGACGGCGACGTCCTCGGGCCAGCGGATCTTGAACGAGAAGAACAGCGTGTTGCGATAGAAGCCCGGCACGTACTGGCCCATCGCGTCCTTGCCGCTGGTCTGGAGCATGAACTCGTAACGCGCGGTCCACGTGAAGCCGGGGCGCACTTGGTATTGGAGGCCCGCGTCGAGGCGGGCGAGGCCGAACGAGTTGTCGACGTCGGAGGTGACGGGATCGATCAGCTGCGTGCGCATGGCCTGCACGGAGCCGAGTGCGACGAGCTTCGGTGAGCGACGGCGCGATTCGCCGCGCCACGAGAGCGGAACGGCGCCCGAGATCGTGGCGATGTCGTTCACCGTGTTTTGCGCGACGAGGAGGTTCGGCGTGACGTCGCGACGAAGCCCGAGCGTGGCCACGCCCCAGACATCGACGAGAGAGATCTGGCCACCGACGATCGGGAACAGACCGGGCGTGCGCAAAGTGTCGTCCGGGTTGTAGGGATCGGTGCCATAGGGAATGACGTAGACGAGACCGCCGTCGAGCATGGCGCTGAACCGGCGATCGATGTCGTAGGTCCATGCAGCGCGAGCGCGCGGGTTGTATTGGCGGTCGAGCCGGCTACCCATCGGAGCGTTCTCCGGGGCGACACGCTCCATGCGAACGACCGACGCGCCGGCCTCGAGGCCAAGCGTGCTGTTGCGGAACGTGCGCTCGACACCAATCGTGCCACCCGCTTCAGCGGACGTGACGAGCGTCGGGTCGTCGAGGTTGTCGTCGGTCGAGCTCGCGCGCGCGAACAATCGCTCCGAGAGGCGAAAGTCGCGGCTCCAGATGTAGGACGCGTACTGACTCGCGTCGGCGGTCTGGTAGTCGACCTTGCCCAGTGGCGTGAGCTGAATGGCGGTCTGATCGGGTGGGGTGCGTGCGGTGATCGCGTTGAGGACGCCCGTGGAGGCGTTCGCGGCGACGATCACCTCGGACCGGGGACCGGGGATGAACATGCTTTGCCACCCGGCGCGGCCGGACAGCGACGGCGTATGCCCGTGGAGAGCGTACTGGGTGACCTCGGCCTCGAGCTCGAGGTCGTGGATCATGCGTGGCATGCCATACGTGAAGCGCAAGCCGGGGCGGATCTGCGTAAATAGATCGCCGTCTTGCTGTCCGCGTTGTTCCGAGAAAACGTTATCGGTGAAGGCGATGTCCCCATTGGCCGTTGCGTGGTAACTCGCGCGATCTGCGGCTGCGGGAGCAACTCCGATGATCAGGATTCCGACGATCGTTAAACCGCACGCAGCGAGTTGACACACCTTGCACCACGCATGCTTAGAATCCGAACAAGGACAGCCATCGATGCGCAGTGAACTCCTCGACGACGCGATGTTTTCTCCATGGGCCGCGGGAGCGCCTCGACGCGCCGACCGCGACGAGGACGATGAGGATGAAGAGGAGGCGGGCGACGATAATGACGAGGAAGACGAAGACGAAGAAGGCGGCGAAGCAGAAGTAGACGACGAAGACGTCGACGAGGAAGAAGACGACGCTGCCGTGACACCCGCGGCCGGCGACGATTGGACGGCCGACGAGGAAGAGCTCGACGAAGAGAAGGACAAGGACGAGGAAGAGGACGCAGAAGTCGGCGGCTGGCGCGACGGCTCCGATCCTCCGTGGGGCAAGGACGAGGAAGACGACGACGAGGACGAGGAAGAGGAAGAGGACGAGGACGGAGCGACGTCGGCCAAGGACGACGAGGACGAGGACGAGGAAGAGGAAGAGGACGAGGACGACGACGAGGACGACAAGAAGAAGGTAGCCAAGAAGGTCGTCGTCGATGACGACGATGACGACGATGCGGCCCCTGCCGTCGACGACGACGACGAGATCGACCGCGAGGACCGTCCGCGCAGAGGCCCCGCACCACCGCGCCCGGCGAAGCCGCTGCCGATGGGCAAGCCCGTGCCCGGGATCCCGGTCGTCGGTACGGTCGCGCCGCCGCCAATACCAGCAGCCAAAGCTCCTCCCGTAAAGCCCGCCCCCGCCAAGCCCGCGCCCGCGCCGACGCCTGCGGCGGTCCCCGAGACCCCGCCACCAGCTGCGCCCGTTGCCAAGCCAGCTCCCGCGAAGCCAGCGCCGGTGGCGCCTGCACCTGCACCTGCACCTGTACCTGCGAAGCCGCCCGCCCCCGCCAAGCCGGCGCCTGCGGCCAAGCCGGCACCCGTGGCGAAGACGCCCGCGAAGCCTGCGGCCAAACCTGCAGCCAAGCCGGCGGCCAAGCCCGCTGCTCCCGCGAAGAAGCCGGCGGCGGCGGCGAAGAAGGCACCCGCGAAGCCCGCGGCGAAGAAGAAGTAGCGGTTCACAGGGCCTCCGAAACCGCGAACGGGCGCGGGTCGATCACGATCGCGCGTCGCGCGCATCACAGCTCTCCTTTGTAGCGAAGGAAGAGCGGCAGGAACACGAACGCGTAGACGACGCAGAGTCCGGCGATCGCGAGGAGGTCCTTCCATCCGCAACGGATGCGCAGATCCGCGTGATGGCGAATCGCGGAGTACCAAGCGCCGACGAGCCCGAGGAAGATCCACAGCACCGAGTGATAGGCGAACGACAGCGTGTTGCTCTGAAACACGATGCCCGACAGCGACGCGAGCAACGCCATGCCCCACGTCTGCACCGCCGCTGCGCCCGGAACGAATGCGAGCTCGCGCAGTCCGACGATCAGCGTCTTGAACGACATGTAGAGCGTCCCCATGAACAGGAACAGCCCGACAAAACCCATCTCCGCGAGCACGAGCACGAACGAGTTGTGTGCGGTGAGGTAGTGATGCTCCGTGAACTGGCGCGCACCGACGCCGAGGATCGGTGAGTGCTCGAACAGCTTGAGCCCGACCGACCACGCCTCGTAGCGCAGCGCCGTCGAGACTTCTGCGTTCTCACCGCTGCGCCCGGTGAGCGATACGACGAGGATCGCGAGGATGACGCCGGGGATCAGCGCCTTCAAACGATAGCGCCGCACGAGGTAGAGGCCCGGCACCATCAGGCCGCCGATCAAGCCGCCGCGAGACTTCGTCATCAGGATCGTCGCGATGACGACACCGATCGCGAGCGTGCAGAACACGACGCTCCCCACGGTGCGTTTGCGCAGCGCGAACGCGATCAATAGCGAGAGCGCACCCGCGCTGATCGTGAGCGACACTTCGTTCGGGTCGTGAAGCTCGCCGCGATAACGCACCCGCTCCTCGACCGAATGCGTGCCGACGAGCCCGATGTGCTCGCAGCGATACTCCTTCCCGGGAATCGCGTCCGGACCGAGGCAGTCCTCGCTCGTGGCACACGCGCGGCCGTCCGACTGTCCATCGATTCCGAGGCTCCCGACGTCTGACTCGACGCACTCGAGCGGTGCGAGTCCTTGATGAAAACAGATCGCTGTAATGAACAAGCACGTCGCGACCGTCACTCCCGCGACGATCTGGAACGTGCGGAAGCGCTGGATCCCGTGCGCGATCGTCCCGTACAGCGCGAACAGGATCGCGAGCTCGACGCCGATCCCGAGCAGCTTCTCGGGAACGACCGCGGCGACGCCGATGATGGCCCACGCGAACAGCGCGATGACCCAGGGCAAGGTGGGTGCGGCGATCGGCTGCAGTCGGCGCAGGCGCACATCGATGACCCACCCGAACACCGCGAGGGCCGTGAACAGGTGGAGCAGCGGAACGCGCTGCAAAACCTGCACGAACTCCTGCGGCCTCGCGAGGATGAAGATGATGAGAGCGCAGATGCCGGGGACCGCGAACACGTTGGTGGGCTGCGTGCAATGCGATAGCGGTGCCGCACGTAACCACCATGCGCGAACGAATCGCAGGACTCTTGCACCGAGCGGGTGCGCTACAGGCGCTCATGAAAGTGCGCCCGTTCGCACCAGTGTCGAACTTGTGCATCCTCACCTACCACCACATCGCGGATCCCGGCCCGGCGTATCCGCACGATCCAGACATCGCCGATGCGACGGCAACTCAGTTCCGCTGGCAGATGGAGACGCTCGCGAAGTACTGCACGCCGATCGGCATCGACGAGCTCCTCGCCGCCGTCGACGGCGCTCCGCTCCCTCGCAACCCCGTGATGGTCACGTTCGACGACGGCTACGCGAGCTGTCATGACGTGGCCCTGCCGATCCTGCGGGCCGTGGGCATCCGCGCGACGTTCTTCATCTCCACCGCGCACGTCAGCGAGCGGCGCTTGTTCTGGTGGGAGCGCGTCTCGATGCTCGTCGCGCACGCCACCAAAGCCGGCACCATCACGTACCCGGCGCGCATTTCGCTCTCGCCCCGCGACGGCACTACGCGGCGCCGCCTCGACGACACGATCAAGGACACCGCGAACCTCGACGTCGATCGCTTCCTCGCCGACGTGGCTACGGCGCTCGGCGTCGAGTGGTCACCCGAGATCGAGGCGAAGCACGCCGACGGCCTGATCATGACGTGGGACCAGATCCGCTCTCTCGCGCGCGCCGGCATGGACGTCGAGTCGCACTCGCGCAGCCACCGCGTGCTGCAGACGTTGTCCGCGGGCGAGTTGCAGTCCGAGCTCGCCGGCTCGCGCGCGGAGCTCGAAGCGCAGCTCGGTCGCCCGGTCCGCGCGATCGCGTACCCCGTCGGGCGCCGCCTCGGTCGCGGTGCGAAGTGGATCCGCGATGCGCTCGTCACCGCGGGCTACCAGCTCGGGCTCACCAACGGCAGCGGCGTGAACCGGCTGTGGCCCTCGCCGCTGCGCGGTCTCGCGCCGTTCGATCGCTACGACGTGCGGCGGCTGTCGCTCGATCGCGCGATCTCGAATGCGATGTTCCTGACGCAGATCGCGGTGCCGCGGTTCGCCTATATAGGTCGGCACGAGCCCGACTAGCCGGAAACTGGCCCCGCGCTCGAAGACCGCGGGACAATTTTTGGATGGGGAATCCCGCTCATTGGCGTCGTTCGAGCCCGCGCGTGTCCGTCGAGTCCTTCTGTTGGGAGATCGTCGACGGAAAAGAGATCGGTAGCATCTCGCTCGATCTCTCGACGCACGGTGTTCGCATCGAGCGTCCGTACATCGGCGGCGCGACGCGCTCCGAGGTGCAGCTCGAGCTCGAGATTCCCGAGATCGACGAGATGATGTGGGCCAAGGGCGCCGCGACGTACGATGTGGTCGTCCAGGACAAGTCGCCCTCCGGTGGGCCGATGGGCCTCGTTCGGCGTACCGGCTATCGCTTGGTGGCGGGCGCACGACGCGACTTCAATCGCCTCGCCGAGTACGTCATGGAGCGCGAGAAGGCGGTGCGGAAGCAGTGGTACGCGGCCGCGCGCGTGTTGGTCGACTCGACGCGCTGGGACGCGATCGATTTGCCCACGCGCTAGGCGTGCGTGTTCCAGCTGCGCGCGACGAGCCCGTGTACAGCGCGAGGTACGCATCGACCATGCGCTCGTGCGAATAGCGCGAGAGCGCCACGTGACGCGCGCGCATGCCCATCTCGCGAGCGCGGGGCGGATCGTTGACCAGCACCGACAACGCGGCGCGGAGCTGGAGCTCGTCGACATCGACGAGAAAGCCGGTGTGCATGTGATCGACGACGGTGGGCAGACCGCCGACGTTGGTGGCGACGATCGGCAGCGCCGCGGACATCGCTTCGGGCACGACGAGCGGAAGCCCTTCGGACCTCGAGGGTAAGGCGAAGACGTCGAACGCTTGGATCACGCGGGGCACGTCGGAGCGGCGGCCGGTCATGAGGACGAGCGACGGATCGGGGAGCTCGTGAATGGCGTCCTCGACCTGAGGGCGGTGATCGCCATCACCGACGATGACGAGGCGCACGCTCGGCGAGAGGAGCGGCGCCATCGCGCCAACGAGCATCGCTTGGTTCTTGTAGTGATCCACGCGACCGACGGTGCCGACGACGAACGCGTCGCCGAGGCCGAGCTCGTCGCGGACCGCCGCGCGAGCGGCCGCGTCGGGTGCATATCGATCGAGGCGGATGCCGTTCGGGATCGTCGAAAGGCGATCGAGCGGCGCGTCGTGTTGCTCGCGCGCTTGCGCTTCGGTGGTGTCGCTGACGGCGACGAAGGCGTGGGTTAGTTGCGCGGCGGCACGACGCAGATAGCGATGCGCGCGCGAGCCCGGATTCACGCCGTGCTTCGTGTGGATCGCGCGGGCGCCCACGAGCCGGGCGGCCGGAGCGCCATAGATGAGGGGCAGCGGGTTGTGCGTGTGAACGACGCCGGCGCCGAGGCGACGCAAGGCGATCGCGAGCCGCGGCACGAGCGTCGGATCGAGACCGCCGTGTTTGGGGACGCGATGGACGGCGACTCCCGCGTCGGCGAACTCGGCGGCGAGCGGGCCGTCGGGGGCCGGTGCGAGCGAGATCACGGAAACGCGATGGCCACGCGCGAGTTGGCCGATGGCGAGGTCGAGCGCGACGCGCTCTTGGCCACCGACTCCGAAGCTAGACAGGATGTGGACGATGGAGAGCACGGTGCTTGCACAGGCAAGCGCCGAGCCGAATGCCCGAATTCGAAACTTCCTCGACCGACGAGCAGTTGCTCGCGAAGCTGGGCATCGCCGCGCACCGAGGAGTGCGCGCTAACGCACAGGTCGCGGTGGCGTGTGCCCGCATCGCTCGGAAGCTGCGTGACGATGGAGCTCGCATCGTGGGCTTCGTCCCGAGCGACGATCAGGTCGGCGTGCCCGCGCTGCTCGTGCAGATGGGGTTGTCGCTGTGTGATCTGACTGGCAGCACCGTTGCCGTCGTGGATGCAAACGTTCGCTATCCGGGCTTGCCGGCGATCGACGAGGGCACGCCCGCGCTCGCGAGCACGGTGTTCTCGACGCGCTGGCTGCGCGGATCGCTCGCGCTGCTCACGCCACCGCATGCAGAACGCGCGGGCAATGTCGTGCCGCAGCTGGCGCGCGCGTTGCTCGAGTGCACGGAGCTGTTCGGCCACGTTCTCGTCGATCTGACCGGTTTCGAGCTCCTCGGCGAGCACGCCACCGCGGCCGCATGTATGGACGCGGTCGCGATCGTCGGTCGCGTTGGAACGTCGCGCGACGCCGAGCTTGCACAA
>Ga0154020_10004582_pt1 | contig 16465 bp, 15 predicted proteins | sample Klosneuvirus_201_FD_109709 | JGI IMG/M metagenome (GOLD analysis project Ga0154020, IMG submission 109709) | Active sludge microbial communities from wastewater, Klosterneuburg, Austria - Klosneuvirus_20160825_MG | ecosystem: Engineered > WWTP > Aerobic digester > Activated sludge | place...
CAGCCGGCACACGTCGCCGACATGCAGCTCCGGCTCGGCACCCAACACGTCGCAGAGGACATCCACGAGCGCCGGGGTCGATGCGATCGCGCGGTACGGCTCGCTCGGCAGGATCTCGCCGAGGAACCCGAACCATCGCGTGTCATCCCATCGCCCCAAGCGCAGCGCCGGCTCTGTCGCGCCCGCGAGCACACCATCACCACGCGCGATCCAGCCGCGCGTCACGAGCGCCCGATCGACGAGCTCCCGCAGCGGCGCGAGCACGCTCTCGCCGACGAGCCCCGGCAGATACAGGTAGCCATCGCGAATCGCCTGCGCCCGCCGCGCGTCGCGATCCTCGGGCGCGATGGCAAGCGGCTGCGACTGCACGACGTTCACGATAGCAGTCAGCGCGGGCGCGCGTTCCGATGCCATCGGCATTCTCGCGACTACGTCGATGGCGTCGCGTGCGTCGGGATGGTCGCGTACTGTGGCACGCCCTCGGGGATGTCGTAGTAGTCGCCCTTCTCGGCGACAAAGATGTGCAGCGCGATATGGGTGTCCGTCGGATCATCGAACGCGCCGAGCGCCACGCCGATCCAGTCGTGCTTCGCACGATCGATCGGATCGAACAGCAGCGAGCATCCGCAGACCTTGCAGTGCCCCCGCCGCACCTTCGCGGACGACTGGTACCAGGTGATGTTCTCTTCGCCGAAGATCGTGCAGGCGTCGCGCTTCACGTCGGCTCCCACCGTGAAGTGGCCCGTCCACTTCCGGCACTGCACGCAATGGCACGCATCGGGCGGCTTCAGCTCGCCCGTCACTTCGATTCGCACCGCACCGCACATACATGAAGCCCTGCGCATGGTTCGTCCTTACCGCGCGTCGCATCCCGAAGTCGACAACCTGTTGCCCCGGGTGAGCACCACGTGGTGGCTAACCGCCTAGCCACTGGTCGAAAACGCAGGGCACACGCGATGCACTATCCATTTTCGTCACGTGCGAAGGCCCTCGCACTCGACCAACGAGGGGGGCTTCGTATGTCTACGACTGCATCTACATCTACGTCTGCACTTGCATCGGCATCTACGTTCGAGCTCGTCGCGGACGAGCTCTTGGCGCGCGTCGCCGGTGGTGGGGACAACCCCGGCTACGACCCGAACAACAACGCGCTCGGTCGCGTCGGTCCCGGAACCGGCTGGAGCTGGCTCGGCAATTACTACACGCCCGAAGCGCTCGCGCACGATCGCGCGGTCCGCGATGCGAAGGCGAACGGTGCGAGCGGATTCTCCGCGCACGTCGGCGCGCTGCCGAAGCTGCCCGCTGCGGTGGGCTCGTGGTTTCGCGCGCGGTTCAGCCCGGGTCCGCAGGACATGCAGCGCTAACTGGGGTCGGACCCCAGTTGTTTGTGTCCGACCAGCGGACATCGGCCGAGTGAAATGGGGTCGGACCCCAGTTATTTCTGTCCAGCCGGCGGACACGCGCCTGGTCAGTCGACGCGATCGATGGTGCCGCGCGCGAGCTTGGCCCAGCCGAGCCCGAGGAACGCATCGAGTTGGCCCTCGCGCACGGTCGACGCGGGCCACGATGTGACGCGCACGCGGATCCTCTCCCGCGCGGGCATCGGGCGGGTGCCCATCGCCGACGCGTACGCGAGCCAATCGAACGCGAAGTCGATCTCGCGCGCGCCGTCGTGCGGCATTTGCAGCGCGTCCCAGCGCGCGGCATCGCGCAGCATCTCCGCCCGCGCGGTGTCGGCGGGCGACGCATCCGCGATGCCGTGACGGGCGAGCGACGCGACGACATCGGCGGCCTCGGCATAGAACGCCGCTGGCTCGTCGAGGATGCGCGCGCAGACCGCATCGATCGGCTCGCGCCGCCGCGTGCCCCAGCCCTCGATGGCCAGGGTCGTCGCGTGCGCGTCGAGGATCGCGGCGCTGTAGCGCGCGAGCTCTGTCCGGATCGCGGACAGTCGCGGCGTGGGCGCGGCGAGCAGCGCGTCGATCACCACGGGCACCGGGATGCCGAGCGCGAAGGTCGCCACGTGGATCGTCGTCTGGAGCAGGCGCTGGTTCCATAGCGCCGCGAGCAAGAAGCCGAAGGCGTGCGCGTCGCACCACGCGTCGATTGGCAGCGCCCGCGTGGCGACGACGAGCTCTTCGTGCTCGAGCACGAATGGATCGTCCGCGGGGTCCGGCGGGTACGTCGGCACCGTACGAGTCTCGATGCCGTACCGCGCGCGGTAGGCGGGCTCGGCGAGCTCGGCGTTATCGAGGACGCGCGTCGGGTAGAGGAAGAACGAGTCGTTCGGGAACGGCGTGATCGCGGCCGAGACCGTGCGTCGAATCGAGGCGGCGGTCTGCGCGGGCAGACCGAGCATCAGCTCGTTGTGCGTGGGGATGCCTCGTGCATGACAGCGCTCGCGCAGATCGAGGGCGTCGGTGGGACGGATGTTGTCGCGCTTGATCGCGAGCAAGACGTCCGCGTCGAAGTCCTGCATCGACAGCGCGACCTGCGTGGCGACGCCGTGCTCCTGGAGGATCTCGACGGTGCGCAGGTTCTTCGTCGTCGCGTTCTTGGTCAGGTGGAAGAACACGAAGCGCGGCGATCGGTGCGTATGCGCGAGCTGGCCGATCGTGCGCGTGAGCTCTTCGTCGCGACGGCGGATGCCGAAGTTCGCGTCGACGAGGTAGAGGTAGGGCACGCCGCGCTCGGCGAGCCAGGCGAGCTCGCGCTCGACGCGCCCCAGGGGTAGCTCGTTGACCTTGCTCTGGGTCGCTTGGCCCCAGTCGCAGAACGTGCACGCGAAGGGACAGCCGCGGTTCGTCTCGAGGACCGCGGCGCCGATCGGGCCGATCTCGCCGCGCGCGACGAGCTCCTCGAACGTACCGTCGAGGTACGGCGAGCCGATGCCCGCGAACGCGTCGCCTGCGAGCCGGGCGCGCGAGGGCCCGGTGGTGATCACATCCCCGGCCCGCGACACCACGCCCGCGATCGTCGCGAGCTGGTCGCGTGCGGCGACGATGTCGACGAAGGCGCGCTCGCCTTCACCGAGCACGACCGCATCGAGCCACGGGTACTGCGCGAGGAACGCGGCGGCGGCGCGGCGTGGCACCGATGGACCGCCGGCGACGATCGTCAGCCCAGGTGCGAGCGCGCGGGCGCGGCGCGCGACCTCGAGCGAGTAGCGCTGGTTCCAGGTGTAGAGCGAGATGCCGAGGACATCGGCGCCCGCGATCGAGCGCGCGACCGCGTCGGGATCGCGGCGGGCGGCATAGATGTCGATCGCGGTGTCGGCGAGCGAGGCGCGCAGCGTGGACGCGAGGAGACCCGCGGCGAGCGGAGGCGCGCGCATCGTCGTCGCTCCGTCGAACTGCGCGATCGCGACCCGCACCACGCCGGTAGCGTACGCCGATCCGCTCACGACGACTGCCTCGCCGTCGCGGCCAGCGGGGCCCACGAGCGTAACCGGTCGCGCACCGTGGTCATTTCGAGCACCGCCGGCGGACCGACCGGACGGCATCGCGATCCAAGGGACGTTCACGAAGACGCAACAACCGGATCGTCCTCCATCGCGACGCTTGACTCCGCTCGACGGCAAGGCAAGTCTCTCGTCGTGTCCGCCGACAAAGTCATCCTGTCCTGCGCTCTGACCGGCGCCGTCACGACGAAGAAGCACTGCCCCGCGATCCCGTACACACCGGTGGAGATCGCGGAAGAAGCGCGCCGCGCGTACGAAGCCGGCGCCGCTATCGTCCACATCCATGCGCGCAACGATGACGGCTCGCCGACGTGGTCCAAGGACACGTTCACGCAGATCATGGCCGAGACGAAGAAGCGCTCGCCGGTGATGATCAACTGGTCGACCGGCGGCGCGGGCCCGATGTCCGAGCGCGTCAGCCACCTCGCGCTCAAGCCGCACATCGCGGCGCTCAACATGGGATCGATGAACTACGCGAAGTGGAGCGAAGCGAAGAAGCAGTTCGCGTTCCAGTTCGTGTTCGCGAACTCGTTCGACGACATCATCGCGTTCGCGAAGGCGATGAAGGAGCACGGCGCGAAGCCCGAGATGGAGTGCTTCGACACGGGCCACACGAACTCGCACCGAGTCCTCGCGGACATGGGCCTGATCGAGGCGCCGTTTCACTTCTCGTTCATCATGGGCGTCCTGGGCGGGATCCCCGCGAGCGCGCGCCACCTCGCGTTCCAAGCGGAGCAAGTACCCGCCGGATCGCGCTGGAAGGTGATCGGCATCAGCCGCGAGCAATGGCCCCTCGCGATGGCAGCGCTGTCGCTCGGCGGCGACGTGCGCGTCGGCCTCGAGGACAACTTCTATCTGCCCAACGGCGAGATGGCGAAGAGCAACGGCGAGCTGGTCGCGGCGGCGGCGGAGCTCGTCAAGCTCTCGGGCCGCTCGGTCGCGTCGGTCGACGAAGCAAAGAAGCTTCTGTGGCCGAACGGCGGTAGCAACTAGTGGCTCTCGAGCTCGAGCTGCAGACCGCGATCGCCCTCGCGCGCGAAGCGGGAACCACGGTCGTGCAGCTTCGCGACGGTGGACTGTCCGTCGAGATGAAGCCCGGCGACGAGCCGGTGACGGTGGCCGATCGCACCGCGAGCGAGATGATCCTGCGCGGGCTCGCGAAGACGTTTCCCACGGATCCGGTGATCAGCGAGGAGCTGCCTGCCACGAGCGCACAGCTGCAGCGCGCCCGGCTGTGGCTCGTCGATCCGATCGACGGCACCAAGGACTTCATCAAAGGCGGCGATGGCTTCGCCGTGATGATCGGGCTCGTCCTCGATCACGTGCCGGTGCTCGGCGTCGTGCACCAACCGACGATCGATCGCACGTTCTACGCCACCCCCGACGGCGCGTTCGTGACCATCGGCGGCGAGACGAAGCCGCTCGCGGTGTCGCGGGTCGCGACCGCAGCGGAGGCGCGCCTCGTCGCATCAGCATCGCATCGCACCGCCGACATCGATCGCGTGAAGACCGAGCTCGGCATCGCGGAGGAGATGAACGTCGGCTCCGTCGGCGTGAAGCTCTGCTTGATCGCGATGGGCGTGCGCGATCTCTACGTGAACCCGACCGCGAAGACCAAGTCGTGGGATACCTGCGCACCCGAGGCCATCCTCGCGGGGGCGGGCGGCCGGCTCTCGGATCTGTTCGGAGATCCCATCGAGTACAAGGCCGAGCTCGCGCACCGTCGAGGACTCGTGGCCTCGAACGGACACCTGCACGCCGAAGTGGTCGCGAAGCTGGGTCCGTTGTTCGCGAGCTTGCGCACTTCTCGACCGTGATACGCTTTCCCTCATGCTGGGGACTTCGCGTGCCATCGCCGCGCTGTGTGCATCGCTATTGATCGCGAGTCCCGTGCTCGCGCAGCCCGGGGCGCCGACCGCCACACAGAAGCAGCAGGCCGGCGATCTCGTGAAGCAAGCGATCACGAAGAGCCAGAACAAGGATCACGAAGGCGCGATCGAGCTGTACCTCAAGGCGTACTCGATCATCCCGCTCGCCCAGTTGCTATCGAACATCGGCACCGAGTATCAGAGCGCGCAGAAGCCGGTCGAAGCGCTGAAGTACTTCTGCCTCTATCTCGAGAAGGAGCCGACGGGCAACCTCGCCGGTTACGCGACCAGCCAAGCGAAGTCGCTGTACTTCCTCCTCGGCGGCAAGAACGTCGAGGACAAAGACGTGTGCAAGGCGCCGGTCACGCAGACGACGCAGGTCACGCCCGATCCGCAGCCACGAACACAGCCCGAGACGCCGGTCTCCGCGGGCAAAACCGACGACAATCCCGGCGGTGGCCTCAAGATCGCGGGCTACGTCGCCGGTGGCGTGGGCCTCCTCGCACTCGGCACGGGCTTCTTCTTCGGATCGGAAGCGCAGAAGATCAGCGATGACATCACGAACCACACGGACACCACGATCGCGTGGCGCGATGACATCAAGGACTACGAGGCGAAGGGGCAGCGCTACGAGAACCTCCAGATCGCGTTCCTCGTCAGCGGCGGCGTGCTCGTGCTGGGCGGCGCGGCGCTCTACGTCGTCGGTCGATCGAAGAAGTCGAACACCGAGACCATGGCTCTGCGCCCGACGGCATCCGCCAACAGTGCGGGCGTCGTGATGTCCGGATCCTGGTAGCTACAGGATCGTGTCGAGGACGATCGTCACGTTGTCCGCCGGCAGCGTCACGCGTGCGGATCCGGTGATGTCACCGGGCTGCTTCGAGATCGCATCGGCGTCCTGGTCGTAGCGAGCCGTCACGATCACGTCGCCCGAGAGCTCGGTGCCGCCGACCATCGCCTGCGCCTCGGTCAGCGTGAACGACAGCTCGCCCGCGGCCGACCACGTCAGCTTGTCGACGGCGAGCGGAGCACCGGTCCCCGCCCCATCCGCACCGACGCGCTTCACCACGACGAACAGCGAGGTGCCGGCTTGGGCGCGCGCCTTGGCCTTCTCGTGGATCTTGATCACGCCCTTCACGAACCGCGTGGGATCGATCGCGCGATTCGGATCGGGCGGCGGCAACCCCATCTGCGTGACATCCGCGCCGCCACCGCTTCCAGCGGGATCGATACCGAGACCCGCGTGCGGATCCGTGGGATCGATGCCGAGGCCCGCGTGCGGATCGCTCGGATCGCCGCCCATGCCACCGCCGTGCGGGTTGGCCATCCCGGGCGGTGGCGCCGGTGGCGGCAACGCCTTCGTGTCGAGCTCGCCCTTCTGGACCATCTGGCCGGCGCTGTTCTGCGTCCACTCTTGCGAGCTCGACGGCAGACCATCGTTCGACTTCTTGTCCCGCCCGCACGCCGCGAGAATCAACACGCCAACGAATAGGTGCCGCATGGACCGGTACAGTAGCAGGCTCACACCCACCTCGCTGTCGTCGTAATTGTCGCAAGTGACACCGCGCCCGGATGCGGTTCACCGAGCCAGGCGTGGTACCGCGCCGCCGCGGCCCCCGGCTCCGCGACCCCCGCGATCTCGTAGCGGGTGTGCGGTGCGGGGGCGAGCTTGATCGAGACATCGATCAGGCGATGACGGCGAAACACGGACAGCACGAGCTCGTCGCCAACCCGGCGCGCGCCCGCGAGATTTCGCAGATCCGCGTCCCCGCTCGTGCGCATTCGATCGATCGCGACGATCTCGTCGTTGGGGGACAGTCCCGCCGCGTGTGCGGGGCCCTGATCGAACACGCCGGTGATCTTCGTACCTTGGGTGGTCGCGCCGAGCCACACGGCCGACGCGCCGTCGGCGATCTGTGCGGGATCCGGACTCCCGCGCAGCTCCAGGCCGACGTGCCGCAGCTCCTCGGGCAGCTCGGGATCCGACGTCCCGCGCACCTGGCGATCGAAGACGTCGCCGAGCGCGAGCCCGCTCGCTTCCTCGAACACGGGCTGGAGGTTGTCGGGGTGTGGCACGTGGTTCTTGCCGTAGCGCTGCCACATCGCGCGTAACACGTCGTCGAGCGACCGAGCGCCCTCGGTGCGGCGGCGAATGTTCAGATCGAGAGCGAGCATCGAGAGCCCACCCTTCAGGTAATAGCTGACGGTCGTGTTGAGGTTCGACTCGTCGGGCTTGTACAGCTTGATCCACGCATCGAACGACGACGCTTCGAGCGACTGCCGCGCGCGTCCCGGCGTTGCCATGAGCCGCGCCCAATCATCGAGCACCTTGTCGAGGAAGCTCTTCGCCGTGATGCGCCCCGAGGTGCGCAGCGCGAAGCGATCGTAGTGGCTGGTGAGGCCCTCCATGACCCACAAGCACGGCGTGTACGCCTCGCGCGTGTAGTCGAACTCGAGCAGCGGCGCGGGCGCGATGCGCTTGCCGTTCCACGCGTGAAACAGCTCGTGCGAGAGGAGCTCGAGGAGTCCTTCGTAGCCTTTGCGCGTGGCTGCGAAGTGCGGGTTGTACAGATTTATGCTCGAGGCGCGGTGCTCGAGGCCGCCGTACGCCTCGTGCGCGAGCATGAGCACGAACGTGTAGTTCGGAAACGGCACTTCGCCGACTCGCGCGATGTGATCGTCGACGATCGCGCCGAGATCCTCGGCGAGCCGCGTCTCGGTGAACGTGCCGCCCGGCGCGCGCTCGCCCCACACGACGAGGCGCACGGGTACCTTCGCCGGCACCGTGAACGTGCGCGACACGCCGACGTGGATCGGATGATCGTAAAGCTCGTCGATCGATCCGGCGCGCACGGTGGCAGGTAGCGATTGCTCCCACGTCATCGCGGTCGCGAGCTGCCAATCGGCCGGACCTTCGATCGCGACCTCGATCGGTGCGCTGCGGTGCGTGGTCGGATACGCGAACGTCGCGGGACCGTGCAGGAACGCGTGCGTCGGATCGACGTGGTTTGTCCGGACGGTGAGATCGTGACCGTACACGCAGTAGCGCACCGTGATCTCGCTGGCGCCGGCGGTGTCGATGCGCCAGGTGGACTTGTCGATCTTCGTTGCCGTGCGTGCGTTGCCGTCTGCCTCGACCGTGAGGTCCCGGATGAACCGCGCGTAGTCACGGATCAGGTAGCTGCCCGGGCACCAGGCCGGCATCGTGATGTCGGTGGTGTCCGACGTCGGCGCGAAGCGCAGGGTCACGTCGACGATATGCCGCGACGGTGCGTCGAGCCGGAGGGCGTAACGAAGGGACGACATGGGAGGTGCGTACCATAGCTGCTATGCTCGGGGCGGATGCGCGTCCTCGGTGTTCTGCTCGTCGGTGTGGCCGTTTCGGCCGCGTCGGCGGCACCGCGTCCGCACGGCAAGGTCGTCCGCGTCGAGCGGCAGCGCGGGTCCACCGCACCGCCGCGCGTCTGCGAGATCCACACCGATGGCGGCGGCGTCTGCTTCGGGTCGGAGCCGATCGTCGGTGACATCGTGATGGTGATGGACGAGGGCGGCGTCGTCGCCGAGACCAAGATCACCGAAGCGAAGGCGTTTCAGACCGGCTCCGGGAACCAGGTGTGTAACGCGCTGTGGAACGTGAAGAGCGATCTCGTCCGCGGCGATCTCGCGAACGTTTCGTCGCGAAACTTCGGCGTCGTCGACGCGGAGATCCACCCGCAAAAGGGTCGCGTCTTCGCGAAGGATCAATATCCAGCCTCGCCGAGCGGTGACGCGAACGATGTCGTGATGATCGCGGTGGATCGGGAAGGCGACAAGAAGCCCGATATCATCGTCGTGCAGAGCAACTGCGACGGCGCGAATCAAGGTGGCGCTGGGGCGTGCCTCGATGCATGGGCACGGGTAAAAGGTCGGATGATCCGCGTGCAACAGACGAACTTCGCGACCTGCGGAATCTGAATGGATCGGCGCGCGCTCCTCGCCGACGAACGCGGCACGCTGTGGAAGGAGGCCGAGCTGCGCGTGGCGCTCGTCTACCCGAGCCCGTATCGCGCCGCGATGTCGTCGCTCGGCTATCAGCAGATCTATCGCACGCTCCATTCCATGCCCGGCGTCGCTGCCGATCGCGCCATGCTCCCCGACGAGGGCGAAGCGGCGAGCGGTCCAGGGCATCTGATCACGCTCGAGACAGGACAGCCCGTCGGTGGCTATCCGCTGCTCGCGTACTCCGTCGCGTACGAGCTCGAGATCGCCGGCGTCGTGGCGACGCTCGAGCTCGCCGGCATCCCGGTGCTCGCGCGCGATCGACAGCGCCATCATCCGCTGATCATCGCGGGCGGACCGCTGACGTTCTCGAACCCTGCCCCGCTCGCGCCGTTCTTCGACGTGATTCTCCTCGGCGAAGGCGAGGAGACGATCCGCGAGCTCGTCGAGGTCGGCCGCGACGTCGGCTTCGATCGCGAACGCGTGTGGTCCGCGCTCGCGGGTCGCCCGGGCTTCTATCTCCCCCACAGCAGTAGCGGCTACGTCGAGACCGTGCCGCCCGTCGCGCAAGCGAGCGACGAGCTCCTGCCCGCGCGCTCCGTGATCGCGACGCCGAACACCGAGCTCGCGAACATGTTCATGACCGAGGCCGCGCGCGGCTGTTCGCGTGGCTGCACGTACTGCGTGATGCGGCGCTCGACCAACGGCGGCATGCGCATCGTGCCGCGCGAGACGATCATCGCGGGGATCCCCGAGGGCACGCGGCGCGTGGGCCTCGTCGGCGCGGCGGTCACCGATCACCCGGACATCGCCGCCATCGTGCGCGATGTCGTCGACGGAGGCCGCGAAGTCGGCATCTCGTCGCTGCGCGCGGACAAGCTGACCGACGAGCTCGTCGGCCTGCTCGCACGGGGTGGCTATCGCACGCTCACCGTCGCCGCCGATGGCGCGAGCGAGCGCATGCGCCGGGTCGTCGAGAGGTCGACACGCGAAGAGCACCTGCTGCGGTCCGCGCAGTTCGCGGCCACGCATCGCCTGCACACGCTGAAGGTCTACATGATGCTCGGCGTACCGAGCGAGACCGACGCTGACGTCGACGAGCTCGTCGCTCTGTCGAAAGAGCTCGCGGCGATCCACCCGCGCGTCGCGTACGGACTCGCGCCGTTCGTGGCCAAGCGCAACACGCCGCTCGATGGCACGCCGTTCGCGGGCATCGATCTCGTCGACCATCGGCTCACGCGCCTGCGCAAGGGTCTCGCCGCCGCCGGCATCGCTCGCAAGGTCGAGGTCCGCGCGACCTCCGCGCGGTGGGCGTGGGTCGAGTACATGCTCGCGCAAGGCGAAGCGCGCGCGGGACTCGCGGTGATGGACGCGCACCACGCCGGCGGAAGCTTCGCGGCCTACCGCAAAGCCTTCGAGGCGCACGGCGTCGAGCCCACCGGACCGCGCGCTCGCGTGCCGTCGAGCCAGGAGCTGATCGCGCTCAAGCGCCAGCGCCTTGCCGTACATACGCCCTGAGGTGGTAGCTCAGGTGCGAGCAGGCCTGCACCGCCCCTCGTGCGATACTGCGGTGTGCGCGCGGCGTCCCTGGCTCTCCTGATCGCCGGATGTGGTCGGGTCGGATTCGACGCTCCATCGGACGGTAGCGACGTCGACGTCGCGAGCGAACCCGACCTCCTCGTGTGGCTGCCGTTCGACGATGACCCGACGGACGGCGCGGACAATCGCGGCGCCGCATCCACCATCGCGAGTTGCCTCACGAGTTGCCCGGCCGTCGGGAACGGCGTGCACGCCGGCGCGTTCGTGTTCGATGTCGCGTCTTCGCTACGACTACCTCGACCACCCACCCTCGAGCTGACGGAGGCCACCGTGATGGCGTGGATCCGGCTCGACGCCGTGCCCCTCCCCGGCGAGAACTTCGTGATCGCCGGTACTGCCTTCGGAACCACAATTAAGAACACGTGGGAGATGTTCATTCATACGACGATGAACGGAGTGGGACCGTTCGTGTCGACGGGCGGCGACGCCAACGACGGACCGTTCGGCAGCGGCCCCTATGTCGCCATCCTCTGGACGCCCCCCCTCGGAACGTGGGTCCACCTCGCGATGACATGGAAGGCCGGCGCGACGCAGCGCATCGTGATCGATGGAACGACACGCATGACAGATGCAACGTTCACGGTCGTCTACGACACGCATGACATCGTGATCGGGGCGGACGAACAGATGGGGGGCGTCGAAAACCACTGGCGAGGCGCGATCGACGACTTCCTGATCATCGGCCGCGAGCTGTCCGACGCCGAGATCCAATCCCTCGCTGCAGGACCGAGCTAGCCCCGTGCGCTCTTCGCTCATCGCAATCGTCGTACTCGCTGGCTGCGGGCGGATCGGATTCGAGGCCGACGGCACCGACGACACCGACGCGCCTCCCGCCGACAACGACCTGCTGCTGTGGTTTCCCTTCGATGACTCGACCGGTAACCGCGGCTCGGTGCAGAACAAGATCTCGTGTGATCCAGCGTGCCCCTCGACCGTCCCAGGCGTGCGCGACGCAGCGGGCGGATTCGACGGTGCGACGACCGCTGTCCGGATCGCGGACAGCCCCGAGCTCCACGTCACCGCCGGAACGATCGCGATGTGGATCCGGCCCGTCGCCCTCCCCGCTGCCGGGACCGGCGGCGCGAGCTCGCTCGCCGGCGCCCCCTTCGGCGGCGCGAGCCTCAACACGTGGGAGCTCTACTTCTTCGGCGAGGCCAACGAGCTGCAGCTCATCGGCGGCGGCGACGCCGCGGGCGGTCCCATCCTTCGCCTCCCGTGGACGCGTCGACTGGGCGCGTGGACTCACGTCGCGACCACGTGGGACGGCTCCACGCGAACGCGCATGTACGCCGACGGCATCGAAGTCCGGACCGGCCCGCAGTTCGCGCTCGACTACGATGGCCACGACGTGGTGATCGGCGTCGACGACACGCCGCTCGGGCTGATGCACTTCTTCGAGGGAGACATCGACGACGTTCGCTTCTACAACCGCGAGCTCGCCCCGGCCGAGATCCTGATGCTCGCCACTCCGTGATCGCGTAGCCTGCTCGGGTGCTCGTCGATCCCGCGACGTTTCGCCGCCTCGTCCGCGCGCGCGACCTCCTCGCCGACGACACGCTATCCGTTCGCGACATCGCCGCGCGCGTGCGCCTCTCGCCGTTTCACTTCATCCGCGTATTCGGCGCGTTGTTCGGCGACACGCCGCACCAGTTCCGCACGCGCGTTCGCGTCGATCGCGCGAAGTCCCTCCTCGCGCGAGGCACGAGCGTCACCGACGCCTGCCTCGACGTCGGCTTCGCGAGCGTCGGCAGCTTCTCGGCCCTGTTCACGCGCTGGGTCGGCACGCCGCCGTCCAGCTATCGCCGCACGTTCCAGATCCCCGGAACGTACGCGCCGCCCGCGAGTTGCCACGCGCTCATGGAGCAATTCTGGAGAAGCGCACCGCCGTCAGCATGGGCATAGTCGCGTCATGCTCGAGATCCGCCTCACCAGCATCATGGTCGATGACCAATCGAAAGCCCTCGCCTTCTACACCGACGTGCTCGGCTTCGAGAAGAAGATGGACTTCCCCGTCGGTGGCCCGTATCGCTGGATCACCGTCGCCGCCCCCGGCGCCCCCGATGTCCAGCTCTCGCTCGAACCGAACGAGAACGCGAAGGACTATCAGAAGTCGCTGTTCGCTCAAAACATCCCGGCCACGGCGTTCTACTCGAAGGACATCGACGCCGAATACGCCCGCCTCGTCGAGAAGGGCGTGGCATTCACGAAGCCGCCCGAGATGATGGGCCCCGTCAAGGCGTGCGTGTTCAGCGACACCGTCGGCAACCTGATCCAGATCTACCAGCCGATGATGTGATCACGATCGACGCGCCCCACCGAGCGGTGCGCGCGCTGCGATCGTGGCACCCGTCGGTGCGATGTCGAGGATCACGAGCTCGTCTCCCACCACCGTGGCGAGCTGCGTGCCCGTCGGTGACCACGCGGTCACGCTCGCGCCCTCGAGGCGATACCACCAGCGCTCGCCGTCGCCGACCGCTCCGCTCGGATCGACGATGCGCCAGCCATCGGCGCACGCGCACAGCGATGTTCGCGTCAGCGTCGGCGTTCCGAGCACGATGACCGGCAGTGATGCGGGCGCGTCGGTCGCGATCACGAACGGCCGCTGCGTCGCGATCTCGATGATCGACATCACGTAGTCCCTCGCGTCGTCATCGGCCAGCTCGCCGAAGACGCTGCACGCAACGGCGGCATCGTCGGCGGCATTGTCGGCGGCATCGTCGGCGGCATCGTCGGCGGCATCGTCGGCGGCATCGTCGGCGGCATCGTCGGCGGCATCGTCGGCGGCATCGTCGGCATCCGCGTCGTCGGCGGAGGCGTCGTCGAACATCGCGAGCTTCGCGACACGCGCGAGCACGAACCGCCCGTCGCGCGTCTGCGCGAGCGACGCGGCACGCTGGGATCCCGAGACAAGGTCATGCGTATGCCCGGTGGCAAGCTCGTGCGCGTCTGCGCCTGCCACGTCCGTCTCGTCGACGACCCACGCGGGAAAGCGATCGTCGACGAGCATCACCCATCGACGCGCGCGCAGATCGTACGCGCCGAAAGGTGCCGACCGCGGGGCATCCTCGGGCCACGCGAGACCCTCCGGGTAGCAACCGCGGCGCCATACGTCGCGCTGACCCGCGTTGAACACGACGAGGTCGCCATGCACGCTGCTCGCGAGGGGGCCGGTTGGCGTCCACGCGATATCGGTCGCGACCCACGCGTCGTCCGGCGCGAAGCCCGGCGCGATGTCCGGCGCGATGGACGCCCCGGCCGCTCGGGTCATCACACGACACCCGATCGTGGACTGAACGAGCAGACGGCCATCGTCGAGAAACAACAACGCGAGCGGAGAGGCCGGCTCGACCGGCGCACACGGCATCATCGTGTACATGTCGTCGTTCGCGTGGTCGGCGTGTGCGTGATCGCCGTGCGCGTGGTCGGCGTGCGCGTGATCGCCGAGTGCGTGATCGCCGTGCGCGTGGTCGGCGTGCGCGTGATCGCCGTGATGCGAGGCGGGCTCCTCGCCGCGCATCACAGCGACGATGTCCTCGAAGTGCTGTTGCACGTGTGCCGCTTGGCTCGGGCCGCCCAGGCTCACGAGTCGATCGTGCGCACGGATCGCGTGAAGGAGCGCGAGCCAGGCCTCGTTGAGCGGGCCGTGCCACACCGCGCGCGCGAGCGGATCGTCGACGATGGCCGGTGCGCGTTGCGCGATCGGCGGGACCGGGATCCGCGTGACACGTCTGTTCGCGATCGCGATTCCCGCGGAAACGTCGAGATGCCCCCAGTGCTGCTCGGAGCCATCGAGCGGCCCGAAGATCGTCGGATCGAAGAAGCCGCCCGCGACCGGAGCGCCGCGCCACAGCGTTTCGGTGCGCGTGACCGCGCCGCGCGAGTATGCGTCGACGGACACGAGCTCGTCGGCGGGGCCCCCGACGAAGTACGCGTCCAGAGGATGAGGCACGCCTCAGTCTACTGCGAGGGCGATGGCCAACCGAACCGCGCGAGCGCTTCGTGGAGGTCGGGGTCATCGATGTTGACCGGCGCGAGCCAGAGCTGCTCGTGATCGCGCGTCCACCAGGTGTCCGCGGTGAGCGGCTGCAGGTGATACGTGAAGCGCCGGATGCGGACCCACGTCGGACGATCGCCGTCGAATGGATCGCGCGCGAGCTGCGTGCGGATCGTGCGATCGCCGTCGAGCAGCTTGTAGACGAAGTGAACGATCCACGGATCGTGCGGCTTGTCGTACATGGCCGCGAACCAGATCAGCCAATCGAGGCGGCGATGGTACGGACCGAGGATGCACGGACGACGCGCGAGGTCGCCCGGCTTGCACGGCAGCTCGTAGGCCTCCCAGCGCGCAGTGGTGGGATCCGGGTCGCGCGTGCCTTCGATGACGAGCTCGTCGCGCGATTCACCGACGGATCCGAACGCGCCATAGGTGTTCACGAGCGCGAGGCGATCGTAGCTGCGGTTCATCGCTTGCCGGCCGTGCGGCGGCGCGACGAGGTTCTCCACGACGGGAAAGCTCTTGTAGGCAACGACGACGCAGATCGCTGCGAGCAGCCACGTCGCCACGCGCGAGTGCGGTCGCGGCTCGTGGAGGCGCGCGGCGAGCCAGACGCGCGGGCGGCGTGGGACCAGGCGCAGCAGGAAGTCATCGTCGAAGCACGCGAGGATCGGGACGAGCGTGAGCCAGTTGAGGAACGCCAGGTTCCCGCTCAGCACGAGGATGACTTGGAACAGCGTCATGCCGATGCCCGCGACGAGCCGGAGCGTGCGCGGACCGAACACGAAGAACGGAAGGATCACTTCGACGATGTGGTTGAGCCCGACGCCACCGACGAGGATCGGGCGCGGGAGGTGATGGAACAGCGCGGACAGTGGATTCGGGATCGGCTGGGTCTCGAAGTGGTAGTCGAGGCAGCTCAGCTCGGTCCAACACGCGTCACCGCGCAGCTTGATCAGGCCCGCGCCGAACATGATCCGGAACACGAGCCAGCGCAGGAGCGCGATCGCGACGGGCGATGGAGGCGGCGCGCGTAGCGGGCGCGGATCCCACGGATGCGCGAGGGCCGCGGCGAGGAGCGTGGTCTCGAGGATCTGGATCTCCCAGCCGAAGGCGAACCACAGCTGCCCCGTGCGCACGAACGAGCCGTAGATGATCCACAGCAGCACGAGCGAGATGCTGTTCGCGTACCCCGCGAGGAGCGCGAGCGACAGCGCGAGGCCCGCGTACGCCCATGCGGACATCGCCCCGTCGGACGCGTTCCACCACAGAACGCTCGGCACATCCCAGAAGCCCTGTCCGCTCTGGGCGAGCGCGTCGAGGTAAGGCGCCGTCGGCGTCAGGCCGTGCGAGCCCCACAGCGCCGGCCCTTGGCGAACCAGGCCGATGAACGCGAACACGTAGACGAGGCCGAGGAGGCGCAGGATCAGCCACCGCGTCAGCGTGTAGCGCCGCGGCGGACCGAGCCACCCGCGCAGCCTGTCGAGCGGCGTGGGCGCGCGAACGTCGGGGACCTCGTCGGCCTCGCTCACGCCGGTACTGTAGCGCCGGTCAGGAGCCGAGCTG
>Ga0154020_10004583_pt1 | contig 16464 bp, 11 predicted proteins | sample Klosneuvirus_201_FD_109709 | JGI IMG/M metagenome (GOLD analysis project Ga0154020, IMG submission 109709) | Active sludge microbial communities from wastewater, Klosterneuburg, Austria - Klosneuvirus_20160825_MG | ecosystem: Engineered > WWTP > Aerobic digester > Activated sludge | place...
ATTAGCCTTACTGATGTTCATTTCAAAAATTCCGGGGGTATAATCCATGGGTCCTCCTATCAATCGTGTGAAGGGAAGAATAGTTACATGATTTGGTTTGGAACCACCGAATGCCTGGAACTCAGTGCCTCGTGCTGATTCATTGCCAATCATATTCGGATACGTCCGGGCAATACCGGTGGGGCGAACAGCCTCATGTGCATTGACCATAATTTTATACTGTGCGGCTTTCTCTACCACATACTGGTAATGATTGATGGTCCATTGGTCGTAGTGATGATATCCGCTAGGAAGAATGTCACCCACATAACCCGTTTTTACGGCATCGTAATTATTGTCTTTCATAAATTGGAAAGCCTTGTCAAGGTGGCGTTCATAATTGCGGGTTGAACCAGAAGTTTCGTGATGCATGATCAGTTTGATCCCTTTTGATTTTGCATAGTCCCGTAAGTCTGGTAAGTCAAAATCGGGATATGGAGTAACAAAATCAAATACATAATCTTTGTGATGACCGAACCAATCTTCCCACCCAATGTTCCAGCCTTCCACCAGTACACCATCAAATCCATGGAGTGAAGCAAAGTCAATGTATTTCTTTACGTTAGCCGTATTGGCTCCATGGGTGCCATTTGGTTTTGCCGTAGAGTAATCCGTAATGCCAATCTGAATAGAAGGCAGATCATTCGTATACGACCAGGAACTTTTTCCAGTAATCATCTCCCACCATACGCCCATGTATTTAACCGGTTTAATCCATGAGGTATCTTCAATCTTGCTAGGCTCATTCAAATTGTATGTCATCTTACTCGCTAGAATCTCGCACGCATCATTACTAACCATAACCGTGCGCCAGGGAGAGGTGCCGGGTGCCTGCATGTACCCTTTATCGCCCTTCGCATCTGGCGTAAGCCACGATTGAAAGATCATGTTCGCATCATCCAGATTTAAGTGCATGCAGGAATAGTTAATTAGTGCAGCTTCATGAATATTGATATAGAGTCCCTCATCGGTCTTCATCATCAGTGCGGTTTGAACACCGGTGGGTGAAAAAGGAGTTTGCGAAGCATTACTTGTAATGCTCCCTTTCATCAGTTTTCGTATTTCAGATAATCGTGAGGTGGTGTAGTCATACTCCTGCGTATCATAATCGCCTGCTATCCAAAAGGCCGTGTGGTCGCCTGCCATAGCAAACTGGGTTCGCTCCTCTTTGATCACAAAATAAATGAGATTTTTCTGGACTGGAAATTCATACCTAAAGCCGAGACCTTCATCAAACATCCGGAAGCGGATAATCAATTCCCTATCGGTTCCTTTTTGCACAAGTGTTACTGCCAGTTCATTATAATGATTGCGGATACTTTTTACTTCGCCCCACACGGGTTCCCAGTTGGAGTCGTTCGAGGCAGTTTCTGACTTTGTGATGGTAAAATCATTCAGAAGAGATTTCTCATCGTTCTTAAGTTCAAGTCCAAGCGCACTTGGCTTTATAACAGACTTTCCGCTATAGGTCAACGCATACGTTGGCGTTCCATCTGCTTTAAGAGAGAATGTCATGATTAATTTTCCATTGGGTGATTGAAGCTGCTGACAGAGAACTTCGCTGGAAAGAATCAACAGTACACTTATGACTACCAGAAATTTTTTCATAGATAGAATTCTTTTTTGATGATAAGTGCAATATTAAGCAAGTTGTAACTGAAAAATGTAAGACTCGCTATAGATTTAAAAACCGAACCCCCGTAATCCTTTCACAGACTGCGAGAAATTTATCTTGCAACGCTTCATCGGCAGCAGTTGGATTAAAGTGCTTTTGATGTTGATGAAAAAAATACTGGCCACTCACTTTCGCTTGGGTCTGATCACTGGTAGCCAGCCAACATTGAGTTTGATAACCTTGCTCCAGATCATCCGGTGCACCGGTACCACCCATTTTGGTAGGCACCCAGCCCGGGTTAACACCATTGCTATAAACCGTTGGCCATAAACGCGCCACCGCCATGCTCAGTAAAAGCACGTGTAGCTTCGAATCAGAATAGCTGATTTTATCAGGATCAGTTTCTAACTCTTGCAACTTGGCTTGCCCCCCACTGTGTAATCCGGAGCTCAAATAGATCAAGCGTTTGGGTGGCGTTATTAAACTGGTTAAGATGTAAGGCGCTAAGGTGTTGATAGCCACAATCACTTTCCCGCTGGCGCGATACACACCTGCATTGTGAATTACGACATCAAAACTTCCCAACGCGTTTATTTCATTAGCTAACTGTTTGGTCTCTTCGAGGTTTGATAAGTCTGCGGTTACTACCGCCTCGGCACCGGGTATTTTTTTCAAAGCCTCCTGTCCGCGGGCTTTGTTGCGTGCGTGCAACACAACTTGATGTCCTTCACTTACTAATTGCTTAGCGGTCAACTGACCAAGACCATCGGCTGACCCCGTGATAAAGATTCTTGCCATGGAGCTCAAATGTAACGTAGTTATTATTTAATGTTCCTTGTTAATTCATAAAACTTATACGGTGCTTTATCGAGCCAAATACCCACCATCTATAGGATAATAGCTACCGGTTACGAAAGACGCTTTGTCACTCGCCAACCAAAAAATTAGCTCAGCAACTTCTTCACTTTTTCCCATACGACCAATAGGATGAAGTGCAGCAATTTGCTTCTTCATTTCCCCGTCCAAAACGCTTAATAAAGGTGTTTCAATGAATCCGGGACCTACTGCATTAACTCTGATTTTTTGTGCGGAATATTCAAGTGCAGCTGTTTGAGTTAGGCCAACCACACCATGCTTAGCTGAAGCATAACCAGCGGAGCCGGCAAAACCAACTGAACCCAAAATGGAAGAAATGTTTACAATACTACCACCTCCATTTTTTAACATTGCCTGAATCTGATACTTCATACCATAAAATAGGCTATTGAGGTTTACGTTTATAACATTCTGCCATCCTTCAATACTCATATCCGCGATCGGATTTAATTCGCCCCCAATGCCAGCATTGTTAATGGCCATGTCTAATTTACCATACGTCTTGAGTGCAAAATTGACTAATGCTTCCATTTCTTCCGGTTTGGAAACATCGGTCTTAAAAAATGATGCCACCCCACCTTTTCCAATTATATCCTTTACAACTTTTCCACCTTCTGATTCCTGAATGTCTGAGACTACAACATTCGCACCCTTTGCAGCAAACAGTTCGGCAGCAGCTTTCCCAATGCCAGAAGCGGCTCCGGTTATAATTACAGTTCTATTTTTCATAACATTTTATTTAGTTACCCCTTAATCTTATACAAGCAATGTATCTCTAATCTTTTTGCCTATGAATGATGTAGGTCAGCATTAATAATGATCTGCATCATACGCTTAAACAGCAGAAAATTCATACTGCAATGATTTAGCAAACCATTCCCGCTCCACTATCTTGTTACTCCTTCCAATAAACACCAGGCGGGCAATAAAAAGCAGACTTAACAGCGCGATGCCACCAAGAATGAGGTACGTTTTTTTCAAAGATATAATTGGGTTTTCAATCCTGTCAGTACGAAAATACAGTTTACCTGTTACCGATGCGAGGCGTATAGCCTAAAAATAATCAGACAGCCAAGCATGGGTAGATGCTTCTCATTCTGTTAGGTGAGTACAAGGTTGGTACTGTTGGTGAGCGTTCAACGCTATGTTATCCGGCAAGCTAGTTATTGAAAAAACTTATACATCCAGCATTGTTTCAAATTACTTCTTCGAAATAGTAGCGTCCATTAATACCCAGATATCCGGATCGAGCACAACTTTTTCAGGTTCAACGTCAATTGTAAAAACGGATACAGTCGTTTTCTGAGTAATCGTAATCATTTTCATCAATGGCAGTTTCTGGTTAGGTAAAAAGATGGCAACCTGTATGGGCATTTTAAAAATAATACCATCCGTTTGAATTTGATCCAATACAATTTTGAGTTCCTTACTCTTTGCATTGTATTGCCAGGTTCCATTGACTTTGAATGTGCCCGGTTTGTATAACCATTGTTGAAAGAAACCTTTTAGATCCAGTCCCGAGGCAGCTTCCATTTCCCGCTGAAAGTCGGCTGTGGTAGCGTTTAGGTCCTGGTACTTTTTATAATAGGATTGAATTCCTTTCCAAAATACATCCGTACCCATAACACCGCGCAGCATGTGTAATATCCAACTGCCCTTCTGATAGGTTTGGCCACTGGTAACCTGGCTCATATCTTTTAGATTATCGTGAACAATCCGGTAGTTAGGATTTTTTTCATAAAAGGCGTTTACACTTTTCTTACTGGATGCCAGACCTTCCATAAAAGCATCGTGACCATATTCATGCTCAATAAAAAGTAAGGTAAAGTAAGTAGCAAAACCTTCGCTCAACCAAACATCATCCCAGTCAGATTCCGTTACTGCATTGCCAAACCATTGATGGGCAATTTCATGGATGACTACATTCCTCCAACGCAAGTTCCTGTCTCCTACTACTGAACCCTCACTATATAAAATAGCTGAGGCTGCCTCCATGCCACCGCTCACGCTATTGGATTGAATGTTAGCCAACTTCTCGTATGAAAATGGACCTACATACGAACTATAAAATTCCAACACCTTTTTTGTAGGCTCTGCGAAATCATAAAACCCTTTATCTCGATCCTGCTGGTACACCCAGGTCTCGATGGATTTATGATCAAATTGATCTACATACTGAACAGCAAAGCGGGCAACACCCAATACATATAACCAGGGTGCAATGGGAACGGATTGTTTCCAATGTGTTAACCGGTTTCCATTCGCTAAATCTGTTTCTTCTATTTTTAAACCATTCGATACCACCTGATAATGTGCAGGAGCATTAACAATAAACTCACAGGTAGCTTTATCGTAAGGATGATCTACCAGTGCAAGCCAATTGCGTCCTTTGTCGGGCCAGTTGTCACTGAAGAATGTTCTATCGCCATACTTGTTGTTGGCAATCTTGAGTCCGGTGGCGGGCACACCGGAATAAGTAATGGTGTATAGTGTACGCTGATTGAGTTGTGAAGAGACTGGCAGATTGATTTTCAACTCATCATTTTCATGGGTATATGCCAGCACTTTTCCCGCGGAAGTTACCAGACTCACTTTCATACCCTTGTTACTCAATACTTCGGTAGCTTTTATTAAATCAAGTCTTAGTGTTTCAACGCCTGCGCCAACATATCGAACGTCAATAGTTACTTCACATTTAATTTCGTCTGTATTGTCGGAAAGCAGAATTTTAAACGCATAGTTTATAATATCTACTTTAGGATTTTTGGGATAATTATCAGCAATGGAAAATGTGGCAGTGAAAGCGAGAAGCGTGATACACAACAACCATTTCATTTTAGTATAAGCCTTCATAGTTTTTATGATTTGAATACTCTATTTTTTAATTGGTAATGCGATGGCCGGACGAAGTTCAATCAATCCTTTTTCCTTGATCGTGCGTTCTACATCGTCAATACTGGAAGGAACGAAAGCGCTCATGTTTTCAACACCCGTTTCAGTTACCAACGCTACATCTTCAATACGAACATATAATCTTTCTTCATGAATCCAGATCATGGGGTCAATCGTAAACACCATACCTGGCTTTAATTTCACGCCATGCACACGCCCCACATCGTGTACAGCCATGCCCACCGGATGTTGAAAGTGACCGCGAAATTGTATCCCTTCCTGAACCGCTTTTAAATGGGCTGGCTTTACAAACTTCTTGCCTATCATATATTGCCTCATATCCGCAGCGGCTTTGTCCAGCACTTCATTTGAAGTGACTCCTGGCTTTATGTATTTGAAAAGTGCATCGCGAAAAGCAAATATAAAATTGTAAAGTTCTTTTTGTTCTTCATTAAACTTTCCATTCACCGGCCAAATGCGCGTAACATCACTCGTGTAGTATCTATAATCCGGTGCGTAATCCATCAGTACGAGATCACCCTCTTTCAGTACATCTGTTTTATAAAAATAATGTCCCATATACGCATTGGTGCCTCCCCCTATGATGGCAGGGTAAGCATCGCCTCGTGCACCCTGCAAATAAAAGATATACTTAGCCGCTGCATCCAACTGATATTCATAAACACCAGGCTGGGTTGACTTCATGGCTTCTATAATTCCCAGTCCTGCAATTTGTGTGGCCTTGCGAATGAGGTCAATCTCCTTGGGACTTTTGATCAGGCGCATGGAATCCAGTGCCGGTGATAAGTCACGGATCTCGAATTGTGGTACGCGTGTATTGAGTTTAGAAATAAATAATGCTTCTCGCGTGGCCTGTCCATCCCAAGGATCTGAAGAAGACCTAGCTTGCCCATAGAGCAACTCATCACGACTGTCGTTTCCGATTTCTGCCGGACTGAATTCCGTGTAAAGCAAAGGTGCAGGTGGTCTGATCAATCCTGTACCAATCAAATCACCTGCTAAAAATTCAATGCCCTTTACCTGATCAGCACCCGTAAGTTGTTTAACTAACTCCGTATCTTCTGCCGATAATACTTTTCCCTGGCCGCGTTCTGTATCTTCATCGCGATGCGGAAGATATAAAGTCGATTTTCCATTTTTTCCGTTGAGAAGCAAGTACGCATGGGCAGATTCAATTCCGGTGAGATAATAAAAGGTATTCGACTGACGAAAGACACTAAAGCCCGGCACTCCACTTGCGCCCTGAATAACGGCAATGGCATTAGTACCAATAGCATCAAATATTTTTGTTCTTCGGTCGGCAAAATCGGCCGGTGTAAAATCAGTTTGGTAATGATGCTTATCCTGTGCAAGGGCTGGACTCAAAAAAAATAAAAACAGAATAGTACTGAGTGGGGTTATCTTCTTCATCATATTATTAGACTTGTGGTTGGATAAAGATATGTTTTTTAGTGATTGGCTCAATACAATTTTATCGACCGTTTGGTATCCCATTCACAACTTGATTATCTTTGTAAAACTATGAGCGAAAAGTCTGAATCAAATAAATGCCCAAACTGTCAGTCACTATATGGCTACCCTACGGGCTCTTCCATGATGTGCCCGGAATGTGGGCATGAATGGAACTCGGCCGAAATTAGCGAAGTTGTTACGGAAGAAGTTGATTCATCGGTGGTGAGAGATGCTAATGGTACTTTGTTGGAAAACGGTGATACCGTAATTATTATCAAAGACCTGCCTGTGAAAGGAGCTTCAAAATCAATTAAAGCCGGCACGAAAGTGAAGAATATTAAACTCACCGATGGAGATCATAATATTGACTGTAAAGTTGATGGCTTTGGTTCTATGGGACTCAAATCGCAATTTGTGCGTAAGAGTGTATAAAACCCTATATTCGCAAACCTTAACTAAAACTGAATAACTTATGAAACTAATCTCGAAAAAACTGGTCCTATTAACTTTCCTTTCCCTCATGGGAGCTGCTGTTATTGTTTCCTGCGGAAAAAAAACTGCTGAAGGAGAACATCCAACCTCGGATTCAACCGAACACCCATCTGATTCAACCGAGCACCCATCAGATTCTACCCAGAGTGAGCATCCTGAGCATCCTCAAGACTCCACAACTAATAATTAAACAATCGGTTTATAGCGATTGATTAGCAGGACGTGTAAACGTAAAAGTAGTTTTTGTTACTACTTCTTTACCCTCTATTTCCAGGTAGGGATAAGCCAAAAAATTAATTGGTTCTGAAGCCGGGCCGGGTTCTACAAGAAGATCCCGGCCCTTGCTAAATTCAATTCTGTTAGCAGGATGATGCCCAAAATAGTAAGTAGCCAAAGCCGTATACTTATTGGCTTCACTAATATCAATGGGCCACCATTTTCCTTCGGCATAAAACTCAGCCCAACAATGATATCCGTCAATGCCGCCTTCATTTCTGTCGGCAGGAATGGATGCCCCCACGGCAAAGCGAGCCGGAATTCCTAACGAGCGAGAAAGCGAAATAAAAAACGAATGGAACTCGGTACAATTACCGGTTCGTACATCGCAGGCATAATTAGAATCACCTTTTCCGTAGTTGCCATACTTCATATAACGCATGTTGTCTATAATGTAATCATACAATGCACGGGCTTTCATGAGCTCACTGCCATCGCGCCCACGCGTAGCATCTTTAGCAATGGTTTCAAAACGTCCACCCACAGGCATTAACCGATTATCAGCCAGATACCGCGTATCAATTGGCCCGGCTTCGGCATAGGGTCCTTTTTCAATACGCTTTACCTTGTATAAGATATCAATAGTCTTTTTGCTTTCCTTAGAACCTGGAGCCAGGTATAAAATTGTGTTGTTAAATTCTTTGTCATGCAACAGTTTGTACTCCATGGGTACTTTCATTTCGGCAATTTCTATTTGTTGGTATTCATCGGTGGTGGCAATAGGAATCCACATTTTTGCATCCCCATTTAATTCTGGCAACACAACCTCATAACGAAAATCAAAAGAATCACTACCTTCCATTACACCCAATAACCGTGTGGTAGCTTCCTTCACGGGAATACGGTTCCACGTTTTGTCAGGCTTTTGTTTCCAGGCGTAGTAGGGCTTTCCATTAAATTTATGAACGCTGGTTTCGGTTACGGTCATAGCACCGGGCTCACCATCAAGAAAAAAATCAACATCATACACATCCCCCTGTTCATCGGCCAGATCAACACAGGCAAAGTTTCTTTTCGGACCGAGATTAGAAAGATATTCAGTATGTACCCGTACCAATTTCATCCGGAAATCCTTACCCCGATCGCTTACCTCAAAGTATCCCCCATTTTCTTCAGTTTTTTTCTGGATGAAATCCTTTATTCCTGCTTCGATTTCTGCGATAGAAACTCTTTTGGGCTTTTGTGCCTTCGTTTCCTTCTTTTCCTGGCACGATCCGAAAACTGAAAGAAGGATGAGGATGAAGGAAATTCTCTTAATCATAGGGTTAAAGATAAGCGTGAATATCTCAAATTCAACAAAATATTAGCTAGCCAAACGGTTCCTCCCGATACCTGAAATTATTTATCAGGAATGAGCAGCTAATAGACAATGACTATATGATTATAGGAATAATCAATTTCTTTTATTATATAGACTACCGTAACTTTGAAAGACGAGTAAATAAATTGCGTATCAATTATAAAATCTATAAAGATGGAAGATCAAAAAACAACATTAAAAGAAATGAACGGTGAGGGTGCCAAATGTCCATTTCATGGTGGTGAAATTAAAAAGACTGCTGGCGGTGGCACGCGAAACCGCGACTGGTGGCCAAATCAATTAAAGCTTAACATTCTGCGTCAGCACTCTTCCCTATCCAACCCAATGGATGAGAAATTCAATTATGCAGAGGCATTTAAATCACTTGATCTAAAAACTGTAAAGAAGGATATCGTTACGTTGATGACTACCTCACAAGATTGGTGGCCTGCCGACTACGGTCACTATGGTCCGTTCTTTATTCGTATGGCATGGCACTCAGCCGGAACTTATCGCATTAGTGATGGTCGTGGTGGTGCCGGTTCGGGTAACCAACGCTTTGCCCCGCTCAATAGCTGGCCTGATAATGCCAACCTCGATAAAGCACGGTTGCTCCTTTGGCCAATCAAGCAGAAGTATGGTAATAAAATTTCATGGGCCGATTTGATGATCCTCGCAGGTAACTGCGCATTGGAATCTATGGGCTTCAAGACTTTTGGTTTTGGTGGCGGTCGCGAAGATATTTGGGAATCGCAAGAAGATATTTACTGGGGCGCGGAAGATACCTGGTTGGGCGACAAACGATATACGGGCAAACGTGATCTTGAAAATCCACTGGCAGCCGTTCAAATGGGTTTGATCTATGTAAACCCGGAGGGACCTAACGGAAAACCAGATCCGCTGGCAGCCGCTATTGACATTCGCGAGACGTTTGGTCGTATGGCTATGAACGATGAAGAAACAGTAGCGCTTATTGCAGGTGGTCACACCTTTGGTAAAACGCATGGCGCTGCCGATCCAAGTAAATATGTTGGTAAAGAACCTGCCGCTGCAGGTATTGAAGAGCAAGGCTTAGGTTGGAAAAATTCTTTTGGAACCGGCCACGGAGTTCACACGATCACCAGTGGTTTAGAAGGTGCCTGGACAACAACACCAACAAAGTGGACCAATAACTTTTTCTGGAATCTTTTTGGTTACGAGTGGGAACTTACAAAAAGCCCGGCTGGTGCTCAACAATGGATACCCAAGCATGGAATGGGTGCTAACACGGTACCTGATGCCCATGATTCTTCTAAACGCCATGTGCCTATCATGCTTACTACGGATATAGCCTTGCGTGTTGATCCCATTTACGAAAAGATCTCAAGACGTTTTCTTGATGACCCAGATTTGTTTGCCGATGCTTTTGCGAAGGCTTGGTATAAACTTACGCACCGCGACATGGGACCCATCTCTCGTTACTTAGGTTCCGAGGTTCCCAAAGAAGAGTTGATCTGGCAAGATCCTATTCCTGCAGTAACTCATAAATTAATTGACGATAAAGACATTGAAGCCTTGAAGAGTAAAATACTTGCTTCGGGGTTAACGGTATCGCAGTTGGTTTCTACGGCCTGGGCTTCGGCATCAACGTTCCGTGGTTCTGATAAACGCGGTGGTGCCAATGGAGCACGCGTTCGGCTTGCACCACAGAAAGATTGGGAAGTAAATAATCCCGCTCAATTGGCAAGTGTGTTAAAGAAACTTGAGGGTATTCAACATGAGTTTAATAAGAGTGGTAAGCACGTATCACTAGCCGACTTGATTGTGTTGGCAGGTTGTGCAGGTATTGAGAAAGCTGCAAAAAATGCTGGTCATGAGGTGAAAGTTCCATTCACTGCAGGTCGCGCTGATTCCTCACAAGAGCAAACAGATGTAGAATCATTTGCCGTGCTTGAGCCCGCTGCCGATGGTTTCTGTAATTATTTTCATGCCAGGCATAGCGCTACTGTAGAAGAAATGTTAGTTGATAAAGCACAACTACTAACGCTTACAGCACCCGAAATGACGGTATTATTAGGAGGAATGCGAGTACTTAAAACCAACTTCGATAATTCGGCACACGGTGTATTCACTAAAAAATCAGAAGCACTTAGTAATGATTTTTTTGTTAACCTACTTGATTTAGGTACAAGCTGGAAGGCAACTTCGGAAGCACAAACTGAATTTGAAGGCCGTGATAGGAAGACTGGCGAAGTAAAATGGACTGCTACCCGTGCAGATCTGATTTTGGGTTCTAACTCAGAGTTGCGCGCTATTGCTGAAGTATATGGCTGTGCCGATGCTGAAGCAAAGTTTGTTAAAGACTTTATAGCTGCCTGGAACAAGGTGATGAATCTGGATCGTTTCGATCTGGCTTAAAAGAAGTTTTTAGTATTAAGTCTTTAGTATTTAAAGGTGATCTGGCAACGGATCACCTTTTTCATTTGCTAATTTTTCTCGGAAATATAAGTGGCGTCTCCTTTTTCTGAAATATAAAATACCAATAACCTGGCTGCATTCTTAGCATCGGGATTTCGGGTAGATTCGTGCAATCCATTTTTGAATTCATAGAAGGCATCACCCTTTTTATAGTGATAGGTTTTACCTTCAAAGGTAGATTCCAACTCACCTTCCAATACATAAGCGAAGAGAGGGCACGGATGGCGATGCGCTGCACCTACATTCAAGGGCGGGAATGTGACTACTTGCATAATTACGTTTTTGTTATCAATACCAGTTTCATTTATAAGTTGCTCAAGCACATTAGTCGCAGTGATTTTCTCATTCATGGGCATTTCATGAGTCTGAGCCGATAAACCTATTGCAAGGCAAAGAATGTTGAGCATCAATGCTATTTTTCGCCTTGTTGGTTTAGAGAAAGTATTTGATTTCATATAAAAATATTTATGGTAAGATATGATTTTTCCATAAAGCTCTCAAATACTCTGGATGTGTAGAAATTGTCGCTATTAACTTTTGCCCGCGTTTCTAGCCTCAGCGGAATTCCGGGCCTCGATATGGTCAATTTTAATTTACTCATTAACATCACTCGTCCGGAATGATGATTCAAATAATTATCTTGTGCGCTTTAGCAACGTCAGATGATTTCTCTTAACGACATCTATTTTTCCGTACAGGGTACAGTTATCTTCAAACAACTCAATCTACAATTTGAGTCGGGTGTCAGTTACCTGATTACCGGAAATAATGGAATTGGAAAAACGACTTTACTCAATTTGATCGCAGGAAAAATTCAACCAAAGTCTGGATCGATCAGCTATGATTTTATCGACTCTTCACTTACGTGGGATGAAAAATACGAACTCCGTAAAAAGCACATTCACTATGTGCCAACCCATGCGCTGCATGAATTAATGAGCGGCCCCGATTTATATTATCAGCAACGGTACTATACGATCGAAGACACCACACCAGTGCCGACTGTAAAAGACTTTTTCGGTGTGCGATACAACAAGCTGCACGAATTTGATTTCCCGGCATCCTTTAACATTGATCATTTACTGAAACTTGAACTCCCTCGTTTGAGCAATGGGCAATTCAAAAAGATTATCATTCTAAAACAGCTATTAGATAATCTTCCCAAAATATTACTACTCGATTATCCGTTTGAAGGACTCGATCTCACCAGTCGCATCGAATTAAAAGAATTTTTAGATCATCTCGCAAATAATCATCATATTCAATTGATTATTGCCGATCACAATCATCCACAACTTCCCAATGCCATCACAAAAAAAATTGAATTAACTTCTCCCTCGTGCAAGATTACTAATCGCACGCAAAGTGAATTGGATTCAACGAGTTTACCTCAAACCATTGTTCCTGTCAAAGAGACTGAGCCCGTAGTAGAAATGCGCAATCTTAAAATTCAATATGGTAATACGATAATCATTAAAAACCTAAACTGGAAAATAAATCGCGGTGAACGCTGGGCACTTACAGGACCTAATGGTTCAGGTAAAACTACACTCTTCAGTCTCATCTATGCCGACCATCCCATGGCTTATAGTGAACAGGTCTATTTGTTTGGCAAACGCAGAGGCACGGGAGAATCTATTTGGGATATTAAAAAACGAATCAGTTATCTCGGCCCGGAACAAATACATTTTCTGGATGCGGCTACTTCCTTACTCACCGTGTATCAATATCTTAATATAAAGAATGAAGTAACAGGCGTGAAATCAATTATTGACTTTTTTAGAATTGAACATCTTCTGCAAAAGCGGGTACGGCAACTATCGAATGGCGAATTGCAATTGGTGTTGTTGATAGGGTTATTTTTATCACAAAAGGAATTGCTACTATTAGATGAACCCTTTCAATTTCTTGATCCAACACGAAAAGCCAGAGTAAATGAATATCTCTCTGCCTATCTGGATGAAGACACCACCCTCGTTTTAATTACACATTACGAAGGTGATGTCACCCATTGGACTAATCACAGAATGAAGTTGTAATGCACGCGTGGTATTTCTATCACTTAGCGTGAAGGCAAACGCAACAAGTTTTACCAGATCTCTTTTAATTACTGAGGGAAGAACTTACTGATCTTATCTAAAACAAAACCGCTTACCCAAAGTGAGTAAGCGGTTTCAGTAATAGTCTCAAGAAACTTTCTAATTAATTCTTACCCTTGATCTTGATGTTTTCCATTTTAGGATTAATAAACTCTGGCAACCCTGCTCCTTTCAAAATATCGCTATAGTTATTAATGTCTTCACTAATCAATTTCTCCAGTTCATTTTTGAAAACCTTCCACTTATCCAGGTAATTTTTGGTTACGTCTTTTGTTCCTTGGGTTACAGGCACATTACCACCGCCCATGTCATTCAATAGAATCTTGTACTTCACCAACAAGCGGGCTTCAAACTGATAGTTATGTTGTTGGGTACGCAATTCTTTTTGCAAGATATTCTCAATCCACGCATCAATTTTATAATTAAGGGCTTTACCACCATCCGTCAACTCTTTTGAAGTAGATTCTTGCAAAATAAAATCAAGTTGCTGCTTTACTTTTCTCAAATACCTCACCCCTTTGGCCATTTCAGTGGCGCCCACCAACAAAGATTCAGACAATTGATCACGCTCAACATAAGCTGCCGCTGCTCCGGGAATGCTCTGCTCTATTCTTGGATCGATCTTCACTTCAAAATCTTGTACTTGTATGAAGCCACCTACTTTGAATCTTGCCTGGTATTTTCCTGGCGCTGCATCATAGGCACTCAAATCACGGTTGGTCATGGTTAGTTCTTTGATGCAATCAAACTGTCCAATACGCATATTCCAGTTCCAAGCATGTGCTCCTGCACTTCTTTTCAATTGTTTTCTGATGAAAGCATCACATTCTGTCTTCGGCCCTTGAGTCGATTCAGTATAAACTACTTGTCCCGATTGGTTAATTATTTCCATAGACATAGGCACATCGTCACCCACTTCCTTATTGATAACGTACGTGAGTTGTGCCCCTGTTGGAGGGTTTTTACCCTGATCACCATTCAGACTAAAAGCCCTGGCCAATGGCGCATAGGCATCGCGAGGTTTATATAAGAAGTAATCTGCTTTCGTCACCTTATCAGAAATTTGATGAAGCGGTGATAAGTCATCTAAAATCCATATTGCACGACCTTGTGTTGTTACCACTAAATCTTTTCTTTTTACACGCATATCCGTAATAGGAACTTGCGGAAGATTGTTTTGTAAGGATTGCCAGTTGGCTCCATCATCAAACGATACAAACAAGCCATTTTCCGTACCGGCATATAATAATCCTTTGCGATCCGGATCTTCTCTTACCGATCGTGCAAAAGTATTGTTGGGAATGCCATTCACAATTTCCACCCAGGTCTTACCATAGTTCTTAGTCTTAAAGATATGTGGGGTAAAATCATTCATCTTAAAACCAGCCACTGCTATATAAGCTGAAGCCGGATCGTGTGGTGAAGGCTCCACCACGTTGATGATGGCTTCTTTCAATCCCTTGGGAGTAACGTTGCTCCATGTTTTGCCCCCGTCTTGGGTTACATGTACCAAGCCATCATCAGATCCTACCCAAATTACACCTTCCTTCAAAAGTGATTCTTCTATATTGAACACGTTGTTATAACTCTCGGCTGTAATTTGTTCGTTCGATATTGGTGTACCTCCTTTTCCCTGATGGGCCTTGTCGTTGCGTGTCAAGTCTTCGCTGATTACTTGCCATGTTACACCACGGTCAGAAGATTTCATCATGAATTGTGATCCATAATAAATTACATTGGGATTATGCGGTGATACCAATACAGGGCCATTCCAGTTGGCACGGTATTTCAAATTCTTTGGCTGCTCACCACTTACTTGCTCAGGAAAAGGACGCACCATGCGGGTGTTATCTATTTTACTGTCCCACTCTATAAAATTACCTGCAAAAAAGGTAGAGTAGATAAACCTTGGATTATTAGCATCGAAGGCCACCGTAGATGATTCGCCTGCACGCAATTCATTCCAGTGCATTCGGCCAATGCCCTGATCTTGTGAAGAGCTATTGATAACTATAGTAGTATTGTCCTGTTGCCCGGAGTAGATACGATACGGATACTGGTTGTCGGTAATGGCGCGATAGAATTGACCAGTAGGTTGATTCATTAAAGTAGACCAGGTTTTGCCTCCGTTGTAGGACACAGCAGCTCCTCCGTCATTGGAATTGATCATGATTTTACTATCATTCGGATTGATCCATAAAGCGTGGTGATCGGGATGGCTACCTTCAACAGCCTTAAATGTTTTGCCGGCATCAATCGACTTCATGGCATCGCTGTTCATCACCCACAATTCATCCTCGTCATTGGGATCTGCGATAATGTGCATATAGTACCACGCGCGCGCATAGGTAGTAGGATCGTTTGTCATTTGACGGAAAGATTCTCCCCCATCATCCGAACGATACACTCCACCTTTTTCGCCCAATGCTTCTATTGCCAGGTAGACGATCTTTGGATTGGCACCGGAAATGGCTACACCCATTTTACCTTTTAGGTCGGGCAATCCTTTTTTAATTTCTTTCCAGGTTACACCACCATTCGTGGTCTTGTACACACGACTGCCCGGTCCACCACTTTGTACCACCCATGGCTTGCGATTGAAATCCCATGAGGTCACCATTATAACATCAGGATTGGATGCATCTACAGATAGATCAGCAATACCTGAGTTTTCATTTACATAAAGAATCTTTTTCCAATTTTTACCTCCGTCTTCCGACAAGTAAACACCACGCTCTTCATTGGGGCCCCAAGGGTTTCCTTGCGCTGCCACATATACTTTGTCAGGATTGCGAGGATGTACAAACACCCGACTGATATGTCTCGTGGCTGCAAGACCCATGTGCGTCCATGTCTCCCCTGCATCCGTAGATTTATAAACACCATCTCCATGGGAAGTTTTTACGCCACGCACTGGCCCTTCTCCAGTACCAACGTATATAATG